>Ga0194113_10004948_pt1 | contig 17331 bp, 20 predicted proteins | sample TA2MahC200mmetaG_FD_146193 | JGI IMG/M metagenome (GOLD analysis project Ga0194113, IMG submission 146193) | Freshwater microbial communities from Lake Tanganyika, Tanzania - TA2015017 Mahale Deep Cast 200m | ecosystem: Environmental > Aquatic > Freshwater > Lake | place: Tanzania: Lake... | reverse complement strand
GCGAAGGCGGCGGAGGCAGAGGCGGCGGCGTGGGCGGCGGAGGCGGCGGCGGCGAAGGCGGAGGCGGCGGCGGAGGCGGCGGGGAAGGCGGCGGCGGCGAAGGCGGCGGAGGCGGCGCTGTGGGAGGGAGTGGATGGGTGGCAACCTGCGTTTCACGCTCGCGTCGCGGCCGCATGGGACCGTGCCAACGCGATCCTCGACGGCAGCTTTCCCGCCGATCGGTACGACGCACCGCTGCTGAGCGACCAGCCCTAGCGGCTGGTCGAGGAGACTATGCGTGGACTCACTGAGGATAGCAGACCTCTTCTGCGGCGCCGGCGGTGCGGCGATGGGACTGCACCGAGCCGGCTTCGAGGTCGTTGGCTTCGACCACAAGCCGCAGTCGCGCTATCCGCACATTCCCCTCGCGCAGGGGAAATAGGGATGGCACTACGCTGCGCGGTATCAGGCATCGGCGCGACGCTCGACGGACGGACCTGGCACGTAGTCTCTTCGCTCGATGCGCCCCATGACCACATCGAACTAGAGGCGCTCCGACGCAGGCTCCGAGTACCCGAGAGAGCATACGTCAACCGGGGCACACCCCAAGAGGCCCTGGAACTCTTCGAGCGCCAGATGGAGTCTGTGGAGGCCGAACGCTTCTCCATCTTCCAACTCAGGGAGATGGCCACTCACAAGCGCGGATACGACGCCCTCACAGAGCCCCCAGATGTCGAGTACACCTAGTTGGAGGGAGGCCAGCATGGGATTCTGGTGGGGATTCGCCTTGGGCGCGGCGTCCACGGCGGCACTCGTCGCTATCGCACTACTCGTGATCGGAGGGCTTTGCAACTTCGACGAACGAGGCGACTTTGGTGCCCCGTCACAGCAGACTCCCCTGCGCAGGACCTTGATCGACGCACGCGGGGCTGAACCAAAGCCGCTCCCGATCACGATTCTCCCTACCACGCGACGTCGACTTGCTGACAAAGCCGTGAGAGCGCCACTTCTTCACCGCCCAAGTCTCAGGAAAGTCGTGCTCCCCCTCGTACCCCGCCACGCAGATGCGCAGCTCGCTCGTCTCGTTGGCGCGGGCCCAGTCGTAGACCTCCCCTGACACGGACCTGCTGTCGCGAGAGTACACCTCGTACCGGTCTGAGACACCGTAGGGCGGATCCAAAAAAACGGCCGTCGTGCCGTGCCCAATCAGACCAGCGGTCGTGATGAGCGACGTCCAGTCACCGTGATGGATGCGCACGTAGCGTAGCCGACGTGACAGGCGCTCCAACCAGCCCAGCAGAAACGTGTCGTCTCGGGGTTGACAGACGCCCATCCCGTTCCGCCACAGGCGCGGCACTGGGGTCCGCCCCCGCTTGCTCGCCACCCCGTTGAGCCAGCAGCTCTGGCAGTACAGCCAGTACCCCGCCGCCCGCGCATCAAAGGCCTCGGGGTCCGAGCGAAGGAGCTCCGGCAGCACCGCCTCGACAGCGTCCAGCACGCGCCCCCGCGCCGCCATGTCGAAGCTGTTGGGAGGGTCCATCAGGTGCCGAGCGACCTCCCTGGGAGCGTGCTTCAGGGCGCGCCAGACGTTCACGATCGCGCCGTCGAGGTCTCCGATACTCTCCACTCCCTCAAACGGCACGGGACGTGCGAGCAGGACCGCCGACGAGCCGCAGAAGGGCTCGATGTAGTTCCGCACGTCGCCGAAGCGCTCCCACACGTGATGCGCGACCGTACGTTTACCGCCGAAGTACGGAAAGGGCGCTTTCATCGTCGCCTTCCAAAGATGTCCCGTACGAACATCGCCTCGTCAGACACCTCCACCACCCGCCTCCCCAGATCGTAAGCGTGCCTCTGCTATGGCCCTCATAGCCGCCGGCTCCGTGAATAGGGTGTTCAGCGGCGCACGTTCGTCCCACAGCCTCACGACCCTAGTCCTCGGTTTCATCGTCCCTCCCAACTCGATCCCGTGGCCACAGTGCATCTGGCACCACCAACAGGTCACCGCACTCTACCAAGTCCGCAATCTCCCGATCAGACAGCAATTCCGTTGCCGTAGACCTGGACACAAACAAGGGAAAAGGTCGTGGACGCTGCCTCGACATGGACTCCATGGTGGCTCGAATCATCTCGATGGTGAGCGGCGGCAGATTCTTCATCGGCGCCCTCGGATGCCAGAACCACGGATCGCCCCGAGACGCCCACAGCTGGTTAGGCATCCTTCTCCCTCATCTCCCGTTGGCGACCGAGCTTCTGCGCCCTCTGGCTGGGCTTAGACAGCCGCTTCCTTAGCTCCCGCGTCTCATTCCGGTGGCACCTCACGCACAGCGTTCTCAGGTTACCCAAGTCGCCCTCCCCGCCGCCCTCAGACACAGGCAGGATGTGATCCGCGTGCCACAACACCTTGCTGACCGGTAGCCCCATCTGCTTCAGTACGAGTGACCTCCAGTATCCGGCCTGCTCCGGCCTGTGGGGTATGTCGCTGATCGCCTTTTCCAGCGCCTCCGTGTCGAGCCCGCACTTCGCGCACACCCCACGGTCCCGCTCGAACACGGCCTTACGCAGCCCGGGCCCGCGAAGGAACTTCGGGCTAGGCTCTCGCATGACCACCTCCAAAGCGGGGCCCCACGACACCGGGGCCCCTTCCGCGATCCACGCGCGACTCACACAGCAACCGACTCGTCGCCGCGGAGTCTCCGCTTCAGCGCCCGCCGCTCCGCTGGCGACATCTCCTCGGCCTCCGCGAACGAAGAGTCCTCCGACAGTGGGGCACCCTCGGCCTCGGCCCCCTCCTGAAGGCCCAGCGTCTCCTGAAACTCCTCGTCCTCGGCCTCCTGCTCCTCGCGTTCGCTCGGCAGCGTCTCGCCCTCGAACGTGAACTCGATCTCCGACTGGCCCTTCGCGACCTTGTCGACCATCTCGCGGATGCGCTCCTCGGCCAACTGCTTCATGTTCGCCGTCGCGTCCACCATGTGGATCGTCATGGTCAGCGACACGACCACCTCAGACTCGCCGTCGATCTCCTTCTCCTGCTGCTTCTTGGTGCACGACACCCCGCCGCGGTAGAGACGCCTCACGGCGTACTCCAACTGCTCCAAGACCGGCCCCTCGCGGAGGTTCGCCGTCACGTGCGCCTGAACCGTCGTGTCCACCCGCTGAAGGATCATGGCTCCCTCTTCTCCTCCCTGACCGCGAGCAGCGCGCGCTTGTCTTCGTCCGAGATCAGCTTGATGCCCGTGATCGCCGTTGCGAGCGCGTCGCTCTCGTGCTCGTTACGCTTCTCCCGACACACGATCATGCCGCCAACCGCGGCCCGAACCTCGTCCTTCGTCGCGTTACCCCTTCCCGTTGTGGTCTTCTTGACCTGCGAGGCCTTGAACAGCCTCACGTTGACCCCCGCCGCACCGCACGCCGCGAGGATGGCCCCTTCGGCTTGAAGGACCAACGCGCCTGCCTTCCTGTTGGGCCCGATCATGTACTCTTCCATCGCCACGAAGAGGCACCGATGCTCCAGCAGCAGATTACGAACGCCGGTGAAGACTCTCAGGCACCGCTTCTCAATGGGCGACCGGGCATCGGTCAGCAGCGTCTCGTGGTAGACATGCCTGACCTCGTACGTCCTCGACGCCCGTACCTCAGCGAGGGTCACGATGCCGACTCCGACGTGCGCGATCCCTGGATCAAGGCCGATCACTGCCAGCGCCTGCATCAGAAGCCCGGCCCGTGCGCCAACGCGGCCTCCTCAACCGTCGGAGGCCTCGGGATGGCTACCAATCGAACCTGTGTCAGCGTTCCGTCGGGCGCCCTGCGCGCGTGACGGAAGATGATCGTCTGCGACGTCCGTACCCGTTGCAGCACGTAGACGAACCCCTCCCGCGTCGCCTGGGTGTTGCTCTGTGGGAACGTCATCGGCTCCACGATCATGTCTTCCCACACGAGGTCCGGGACGTTCGACCTGGATGGCTGGCTGCCCGCGCGGGTTCCGAACACGTTGTCCACCGTGTCCCGGACTGCCCGTATCACGAACCGCTCGATGTCGTCTCGGACACCGAGCTCTTCCAGGATATTCACGGCGCCGAGGATTCCTCTAGCCAGCGGACGTACGAGCGGCCAGGGCATCGCTTGGTCCTTCCGCTTGGACAGGCTCGTCACTGCCGCGCAGGTAGTCTCCGAGGCGTAGCCCCTCCAGCAGGCGGGCCATGTCCTTGACCCCCATGCGGTCGGTCAACTCCTCGACACCATCACTGCCGACGTAGACGATCTGCAAGGTCTTCTCGTTCCGCGCCAACTCCACGTACGGTGCCCTCCCACGCCGAGCGTACATCGTGCGACAGGATGGGCTGACCAGCGGGATCACCTGCTCGAACTCCAATGCGACGCCCTCCGCCGTGATTCGCTTCGCCACGGGCTACCCCTTTCCGAGGAAGAGACTCACCATGGGGTCCTCGGTGTCCTCACCGAAGACCTCACCTGCTTCCGGGACGCTCAGGAACTTGTGCCTCGCATCGTGCGCCTCGCGCACCTTCCCGCCGCGCCTAGGCCCGGCTATCGGAGGATCGAAGCTCACGTACACGGATGTGCCCACGACTCGCCGCACGGTGCCGATCCCCCTCGGGAAGTACTTCCTTCCCAATCGGCGAACCCACAGAACCCGCTCTCCGACAGACAACTCAGCCATGCACACCTCCTAGTTCAGACCACACACCGCCCGCTGCGCATCAGTACATCCCCTCGCTACCGCCGCACCAAGGATACCGTCGCGAATGAGGTGCCCGAACAGCCCCCACGCCTGCTCCACGTCGAGGGGGGCGTACCGGATCGATGGCGGGAAGAACTGCCCCAGGTTCCCCCAAGCGGACGCATCTACGCCAGAGTGCTGGACGATCGACGCGTACACACCCAGATACCACGGGAGCGGCACCATCAGCGTGGGGGCCTTGCTGGGCCACGTGGGAGCATCCAGGCAGCGACCATGCTCGCGCGCCCACCACACCATCATAAGGGCTATGTGCACGACGGTCCTCACATGCTGCCGACGCGCATCGTCCGCGTTGTTCGAGAGGTGGTCACCTGCCCAACGCGACAAGTGCGGCAGGACAGCAGTCTCAATTGCCGTCGCCCTCAGGTCCACCTTCATCGCCTATCGCCTGTGAGATGATGTGCAGACACCGCTGCGCCAACTCCTTCGGACGCGCCCAAGAGGCCCCCCTGTCAGGCTTGCGCCCTGCGGCATTGATCTCGCCAACCCGATACGGCAGCGTCTTGTCCGACACCACGATGGACTCCAGATGCGCCTTGATCTCCAGCAGCGGCTTCCTCGCCAGTCGTACCGTGGACGTCAACCACTGCTTCAAGTCCTCGTCGGGCTCAGGCGGATCAAGCACCTCCGGTATCGGCGCGATGCCCGTCATCGCGCATACTTGAAGGAACTGCTCCAGGCCTGGCTTCTGTCCCGTCTCCCACCGCCATAGGCTCGTCTCCTGCACGCCCCACTTCCGCGCCGCCGCCTCTAGGGTCAAGTACGGTTCGGTCTCGTGCCGCTTCAGGCGCAACAGCGCACCTAGCCGCGTTGTCGACTGGTAGCGGTGCCGTGGATCGCTAGATACTGGCACTTCGAGGGTCTCCTTCCAAGTACTTGCCCGTCACCCTCCGGAAGGCGTCCGAGGTACGTGCGCCTGCGATGCCGTCCACCCGCACGAAGATGCCCGGAACGCGGTTCAGCGCCTCCTGAAGGACCGCCACCTCCCTGCCCTGCATACCGAAGCGCCACGCATCCTTGAACGGCCCGCTCAGCGGATAGGCGCCAGACCATTCGGCTGCCTCGTCGGGATGCAGCTCTAGGTACCGCCTGAGAATCACGGCGGCCCCGATCTGCTTGCTCACGAGGCTTGGGCTCCACACCCCATCGGCACCGTACTTCCCGGAGGCGTAGTGCGAGGAACCTGCCCACAGGTACGGCGACAGCACCTCCGGGTGGTAGAGGCGATAGCCGAAGCCGTTGTAGCCTTCAAGGGCGTGCAACAGGAGTGGCAGGTCGCCGGCCGGAATCGCCTTGACGCCCGACAAGGCATCCCGTGCCGAGAACTCCCATGTGAACGGGGGAGCACCCCTCGCGGGCCTCCCCTTCGGCACGTGCGTTGTCCGCCCTCCCAAGGGGTCGCCGTTGTGCAGGTGCCGGTCGAAGCGCGCGCCGCTCTCCATGATGTGAACCAAGCCCACGAAGAACCAGTGCCACTTGCCCGCGACCTCCTGGTACCGATTCCGGCCACGCGCGAGGACATCTGATAGGTCATCGGGCGGTCTGATCGAGTACCGCAACTCATCGAAGAGCCGCCCATACTCACGCCGAAGTACTGCCGTCAGTGCCACTCCCATGCCGTATCTCCTCGATCATCGGCCGTACCCAGTCCCGGGAGCTCCACACCAGGGCGGCATCGAAGAACCCGGGCCGCTCCTTCTCGATCTTGTCGAACAGCGCCACGGCCTCTCCGACGGTCAGCGTACTCCTAATGGGCGGCAGTAGGGGCTCGTCTTCCGCGAACTCAGCCCCGCGCACCCAGTCTGCTGCGAACAGCCGCGCCAGCTTGCCCAATGCGTCGCCCCTGAGGAAGTCAGAGATGTAACCACGCACCATGATCTCGGGACACAAAGCAAGGGTGGTCTCCCCGCGGTGCCCAACCTCCGCAATGCGGGCCAGCAACCGGTGCTCATACTCAAGCTGCACCTGCAAGTAGCGATGGCGTTCCCGCGCCCAGATGCACGCTGGCCTCAGACACGGCACTGCCGGCGCCTCTTCTGACACACGTTCCCGCCCTAACCTGAACCACCGCATCCAGGGGCTCCTCTCTCGCAATAGTATACACGTGTGGAACGTGGGCCGCAAGGGAAATCGCTCACCGTTTTCGGCCCCGGCGGTTGTCCGCCTTCAACACCGTCACCTCGCCGTTGCAGAACTCCAACACGCGCCCGTAGACCCGGCTCGTCCATACGCCGAGCTCCGTCGCGTCCGGGCGATCCACGGAGTGCTGAAGCTCTTCGACGGACAGGTTCGTGGTCAGGATCGTCGGAAGGCAGTGCTGTATGCGGTGGTCGAGTATCTGGTAGACGGTCTCCATGCTCCACGCGGTGCCCCGCTCCGCGCCAAGGTCATCCACCACAAGCACGGCCGCCGCGCTTGCCTTGGCGTCTGTGATGGCGGGCCGAAACGTCCCGTCGAACGAGGCGCGAAGCTCACTGAGGAACGACACCAAGTTCATGAACTGCGCGGGCAGGTCCGACTCGATCAGCCGGTGAACGATGGCCGCCGCCAGATGCGTCTTACCTACGCCAGTGGCGCCCGACAGCACCAAGCCCATCGACGCAGGCCTCTCGTCCTTGCTCGCGTTACGTCGCCACCGTGCGTAGTTGTCTGCCCACTCGGCGCACCTACGATGCGCCCTCCGATGGCTGGGGCTGACGACCTCGAAACTCTCGAAGGTCATAGTCCGGAACCTCAGCGGCAGAGATGCCGCCAGCCGCTGCTCCCTCACCTTGGCACGTGCGGCCTGGTTCTCACGCTCCTCCTCGGCCTCAAGCTCCGCTTTGAGATCCTCCAACCTCATCCCGCGCTCTGCCGCCTCGGCAGCAAGCCAGACTTCGCGCTTCTGTCGTATCCGCTCCAAGACCTCACGAAGCTCCTGCATCGCGATCTCCCCTCCGTCTGCCGAAGGCCTTCTTCCGCCTCAAGTACTCGGCCACCGCGGTCGGCCCGCAGTCGCGCGCCAGTTCTGCCACCAACTCCGCATCCACGCCGTCGTCTTCGGGCTCCTGTGTTTGCTCCTGCGTGTCCGTACCTTGCTCCGGCGTCTCGACATGCTCACAGACCGCCAACGCCTCTACGGGGTCCTGGGCCGTCTTCTCGTGGTTGCCGCCAGCGAGCACCCGCTGATACATCAGGTCCAGCCCAGACGGCTTCGGCGGCCTCTTGTTCGGGACCACCAGTGGCGGCGGGGCTGCACGTAGGCGCTCCTCGTCTTCGGCTGCCCACCGCGCCTCCTCCTCCGGCGTTATCGGCGGCGAGTCGTCGACCCGGTTCTGAATGTACAGGCGGTCCCTCTCGGCCAGCTCCTCGGCCGTGTACTCGTACGCGTGAAGGCGTGCGTACGGCTTACCACGGCGACGCCGCGCCTTCGACTGCGCCTCACGCCGCACCCCGTTCCGTTTCGCCTCGATCATCTCCTTCAGCGGCCCCTCGTAGTAGTTCAACCACCGAGGCGGCCCTTCGCCCGAGTCCGCGCGCCGCGTCACCACCTCATCCATCATCGCGAGCACGTCGTCCAGCGTCCCGCCGTCGCCGAGCCATTCGGACAGCGCCTTCCTGAACCGCGGACACCTGCTCCCGTCGTAGCGGAAGTCCGGCACGACCTCCATCTGCTTCGCCACGATCTTCCCCATCGGACCGCTGGGCGGCTCCGCTGGTGGCCGCTCGGAAGAAGAAGGCGGCTCCTCGCCGCCGAAGGCGCGCGGCGAGCTCTTCTGCCGGCGCCCCGAGCCGGGTTTCGGGAACCTGAGCCCGCCGCCGGGGGATGAAGGTTCTTCAGTAGCGACCAGAGACATGAAGCCGGGAGGCGGTGCTTCGGAAACCGTGTCGGTCACGCCAGGGCTCTCGGTGTCCTCTTCGTGTTCTGGTGCCCAGGTAGTGTTAATATCTGGTGGGTTAAAGGTGTTGTGGGGGAGATGCTTACGCTGAGGACAAGCATCCGCGCCACTGCTGGCTCCGTAGCACGTCGATGTGCCCTCAGCACGCGCAACGCGGCGTACTCGCTTCGACCACACCTTACTGTCCGATGCGAGGTCGGCGTCAACACGTGGCGGTTGCCCATCCTCATCCACTGGCAGGCGCCAAGGATCGTTCTCGGGGTCCTGCTCGTAGTCTGCCTCATCAACGACCACACGGCGAGAACGCCTGGGGACGGTGCCCCTACGCCCATGCGAGTGAGTACCGGGCTTTGGCGGAACCTGCCGACGAACGACGATGGCGTCTTTGTGCTCGAAGTCCTGATATAGGGTGTTGGAGAGAGGCGCGAGCGCGTCTCGGTTGATGATGTAGAGGTTGACCCGGTGATCGTCGGGGTGTGGGAGGCATCGGACGTATCCGGCCTCGACGTAGCGATGAACGCGCCTCGAGACAGCCCCCACGGACACACGGAATGTCTTGGCGATGTACGCCTGGCGGAAGGTGAGGCGCCCCTGATCATCACAGGTGCGCAGCATCATCAGTAGCAGGCAGTATGGGTTCGACCAGTCGAACGCGCTTACCATCGAGAACTTCACATCGCTCCTCACAGCACAGACTCCTTCTCACTGCTCTCCGCGCCCGCGGGTTGTGTTGTTGCGCCCTGGTACCGGCCCACGTTCAGGACAAGATGCACATTCCGATGGTTCTCTTTGGCGAATGACCAGCGTTTGACGAGTACTCCGCAGTCTAGAAAGTCCTGCACCCACCCCTCCAAAGTTTCGACGTGCGCGCGGTGCCGTTCTTGATCGCTGCGTGTCCAAATGACGTTGCCGAGCTCATCGCATGCACAGACGATATCTACCAACAACCGCCACGCCTCTGGTGGCGCACTTATCGCCGTGTCGGTTAGAGTCGCCGCCAAGTACTCCATCGCGCGCTTCATCCTCTTCACCCCTTCGAGACTCACGACCCACTTGCAAGACGTCCCACCAAGTGCTAGGCTTAAGACACCAAGCCGGCGTTCTCTTCTGTCCTCCTTGGTGTCGATCTTGGGCCCCTGATCGGGGCCTTTCCTATGTACGGAACATGATGGCCGACCGGGGTCAGCGGCGCAAGGCTACTTCTTCCCCCGGCGAGTTACGCGCTTGGTCTTCGCGCGTGGCTTCGGGCGCCTCCGCTCGGGAAGCCCCTTCGTCGTCTCGGTGTTGTCCACGATCTCTTGGGCCACGTCCTTTGGCATGCCGGACTTGCCGTCCCGGAGCGCGGCGTACGCGGCCCTGAGCTGCGCCTTCGACTTCGCGGGCATCAGGTCTTCCCCTTCCTCTTGGGGGCCTTGGCCTTCTTCGTCGCCGGGCCCGGCATGGCCTCCTCCATCCCCGGCGGCATCTGCTCCATCATCTTCTCGTGCGGCATGGTGTGCGGCATCTTCGCCTTGCCGTGCGCGGCCTTCTTGCGGTTCCGGGAGGTCTTGCCCCTCACTTCTTGCCCTTCCGCATCTTGCCAAGCGTCTTGGCGGTGTTGGCCATCCGCTTGTCGTGCGCGTTGACCACGATGGTCTTCCGGCCCGTGTTCACCGTGTCACCGACCTCCGCCGCGCGGATCTCCGCGATCTCCCCGGGCGGGATCTTCTCGTCGTCTCGGTACCCCATGCGTTGATGCAGCGCGCCCCTCTTCAAGTTCGCGCCCTGCACCCACTTCTGCGGCCTCTTCGCGGCCATCACTCGCCCTCCTCGATGCCTGCGTACCGGCGCAACTGGTCTACCACCGCCGGTTGCATCCAGTCAACAGGCCGTGTCCTGAATCCAGGTATCTCCTCGAACAGGGGGTTCATCATCTGCCGAAGTTGTGCTTCTCGCGCCTTCTGCGTGACTTGGCGACGCCCGTAGCGGTACACGGACTTCATCTCCTCGACGCCCTCTCGGACGCGCCAGACGACCAACTGCTGATTCCGGTCCAAGTCGATGTGGTACAGCTTCGGCATCACCCCGAAGCCAGAGGAGAAGACCGAGAGCACGAAGGACTCCTTCGAGAGCTCCCGCCGGATGAGCCCTCGACGCCGGGCCCGCTCGTTCTTCTCCGCCTCGCTCTCTAGGAACTCCAGCGGGTCGTTCTTGGTGAGCGTGCTCGCCTCGCGCAGCAGCCTGACCTTCTTGAGGACGTTCGCCACGCGGCTCTTCATGTTGACGCCCATGAACGTCTCGACCTGCGTGGCCCGCTGCGATATCCCCGCGAACCTGTCGACAGGCCGCTCGAAGTAGATGTTCTGGTTCGCTAGCTGTTCGATCCCGGTCGTGAGCACGGGAGTCAGGAGGCCCGTCACCGTGCGGTCTAGGTTGCGGGGGTCGAGCATCTCCAAGGCGTCCAACGAGGGTATCCAGCCCCCCAGCGAGTAGTACTGGTACTGCCCGGACATTGGCTCTCGTCCGAGGAGCACGTGGGGCACGCCGAGCAACCATGACGGGATGAGCAGGTTGTCCGGATTCTCGTAGTTGCTCTGGAGGCTTCCCATCAGGTGCGACAGCCGCATGATGACCCGCGGCCTCTGAAGGACGCCTTGGTACTGCATGGGCAGGTTGAACGCCGTCCACCGCCAGAAGGGCATCCACGGCCTGGCCCTCAGCAGCCCAACGGGCACGGATAGCTGGGTCATCAGGGACTCAGACACCTTCGTCGCGGCGTCGTCCGCACTGAACCCGCGCTTCATCATGGACAGAAACACTGCCGCACGTTGCACGTCCTCGACGGCGGCGCCCGTCCGGCGAGTGACGTACCCGAAGGCGGAGTCCTTGCCCTGATAGACCTCCAAGAGCTTCTTGTTCCGCAGGTCCAGGAGATCGAAGCTGAACCGGTTCGGGCCGAGCCCAATGGCCCGCGTGGCCTTCACGAGCCCGATGCGCGCGGCCCCGTAGGCACTTCCGCCTGCAAGTCCGAGAAGGGCTCCCCGCATCGCGCCCCGAGGCCGGTCTTCCTCTTCCAGTGCCCCACCAACAACAGCGCCGCCAGCCGCAGGCAGAAGGACGTTCCGGTACAGCATCGCGGTGCCCGGCCCAAGCGAGGTCGTCACCCAGTTGTCCCCGATCTTCTGCTGGCCTAGAAGCAGCATGCGGTAGTAGGACGAGGGGTCGAAGGGGTGTTCGCCGTGCTTGTAGTGCAGCGCCATCGTGTCCCGCAGCGCGTCGTCCGCGAGCACGTCCGTGGCCGTGAAGTTCCCGGACAGTACTCCGCGGCTCGTCATCATCCGCATGAGCTCCTGGCCGTCGTACTCGCGTTCTTCGATGCGCACGGTCATCTGGTTGCCGCGAGTCAGCCCGAAGGCCTCCACGAGCGAGTCGAAGTCGCGCGGGTTGAAGAAGTTGAAGCCCTGCAAGGCCATCGTGTTGAAGTTCCCCAGCACGTCCCGCACACGGGTCGACGGGAAGCCGGAGATCGTCGTCCTCGTCCACAGGCCGGTTAGCCAATCGAAGGGGGCCCAGACCTTCGCGGCGGTCGAAACGCCCTGGTACTCCTCGCTCGTGTCCCGCCACGCCTTCTGCCACGCCTGCAAGCGCGTCGTGCCTGGATCCCGCAGGTAAGCCAACGCCCGCTCTTGGAAGAACTGTGCGACGCCCCTGTACCGGTTCGTCGACGCCTCGTATATCTGGTACGTGTCGTTGAGCAGGCTTGCGACCTGACGATCGGCCACGGCGCTCGTGCGGGTCAGCAGGGCCTTCTCCGCTGCGCGTATGCCCCGCTCGTCCGGGGAGCCCTCCAGGGTGCTTCGGATGCCCACCCAACCCATCAGGTCGCGTGCCTTGTCGTCCGACAGACGGCCGTCCATCGTCAGTCCGAGCATGGGGCCTTCCGAGAAGGGCTGGTGGAGCACCATCGCGCCCTTCTCATCCCGTGCGATGTGGACGAACTCGTACAGCCGCGACTGCTGCCCCTCGAAGACCTCTTCCAACGGCAGGATCGTGGGCCCTTCCGGGGCCTCCTGAAGCGCGGCCTTGCGCCGCAGGATGAAGTGGTAGTTGCCGCCCGCGTAGCCCAGGGCGTAGTTGCGGTAGATGTAGTCCATCTGCTCATCGCGAGGACGGCCGTCCAACGGCAGGAGGTCTAGCAACTGCGCCTCCCAATCGTCCATGCCAGCCGTCAAGGCCGCGCGTCCATACCACGGGTGCGCGAGCGTGTGCGACAGGAGCTCGGCCTTCAAAACTGCCCGCTTGCTCTGAGCCCAACGTGCCGCGAAGGCGATCCCGGGGTCGTCTACGAAGAGGCCTTCTCCGGCATGGCTGCCCACGACGGCCGGAGTGCTCTCGAAGTACCGGCGCATGTAGTCCCTCGCGCTCACCCGCCCGCGCCGGGAGATGTCATCGAGCTTCTCAAGTCTCAACGAGCCGGACCTGTACAGGCGGTTCACCGTTGTGATGGGGAGGTCGGAGAAAGGCACTTCGACGGCCCAGAACTTGTGCTGCTCATCGATGACGATGGGGTTGTCGGCCATCCGCAACTGGAAGTAGCCGTCTTCGGCCATGAGCGCCTTGGAGGTCTTGCCGCCGGGAAGGTGGATGTCCAAGGAGGCCCGCAGTTCATCATCAGAGCGGCCAAGGAACTGCGCGGAACTCACGCCTGCCTCGACCCGGCCGTATCGCGCCAGAAACGCCAGCGTGCCGTCATCGAGCGGGCGGAAGGCCTTCGTCGCCTGGAGCACGCCACGGGGCCTGCCTAGTTCGTCAACCTCCACGAAGCGGCTATCCACGAGGAAGTACTGCATCCGCTTGCGCCGCATCATCGACGAAGGCAGCACCGCGTTCAGCACTGTCGTACCTGGGGCGCGTTCAAGGACGCCAAGTTTCTGTAGGCGCGTGCGCGCCGTGCGGTCGAGCAGGTGGAAGGCGTACTGTGAGACCTCCGACATGAGCGTAGGAGCATCGAGCCCCGCGTACTGCTCCGAGAAGTGGAGCGCGTTGTACCCGGCCCTCAGCGCGACCGCAGGGGCCACAAACGCGAGGAACATGTCCTCCGTGTCGTCTGCGATCCCGAGCTCGCGCCGTGCCACCTTGAACATGCCCTCGACCACCCTGCCGTGGCCCATCTGCTCGAAGTAGTTCGCGAGCGATGGCCGGTCGAGGAACTGGGGATTGCCGCCGAGCCCCGCCGCGCTCGCCGCGACATGCTGGATGATGTCGTCCATGACGCGTCCGGACAGAATCGTCGCTGGAGTCATATCGCCGTTGGCCCGAAGGTTGGCGGTTTCCGTATCGACTCGCTCTGCGAGCTCGCGCAGACGTTCCTGGTGGAACTCACCGCCCTCTACCAGCCCGATGTTGCGTTTGATGTCCCCAGCGCCGGGTATCTCGTTCAGGCGCTCCTCTAGGCCGCCCGGGATGTCGGGCGCCGGCACCTCCCTGACGACCTGCGTACGAACGCGGGTGAACTCCTCGGCGTTCCCGTACTTCTCCGCCATGCGGCTCAGCCACCGCACGTCTTGGGCATCGGGGTCCCTGAGTCGGGCCACCGCTTGGCTCGACGTGATTCCGAACTCCGCTGCGTAGTCGCCTATCAGGTCCTCTCGGGTGGGCATCTGATCGGGCGTCTCAGGAGCGAATCGCCGCACGGGAATGATGTCGTCCTCGGACGTGCCTATGTGCCGCGCGAACAGAGCGCGCATCTCATCGGAGAGCTCCACGCCCCGAAAGATTCGTTCGGTGCTCGTGATCTTCTCTCTGCCCTCGGCCCGTATCGTCCTTCCCATGAGGTCCCCAAGCCACTGGCCGATCCGCTCGAAGGCGTCCCTCATCCGAGCGTTCGGCGCTTGTCCAGTCCGAAGGAACTTCTGGAAGGCATCGGCGATGTACTCCTCGAACAGCCGCGTCTCCTCGAAGACTTGACCAAACGCCTCGCGCTGGAAGTCACCGATCAGCCAGACCTTATCCAGGTCGATCTTTGCGACGCGCGTACGGAACTCGTCTTCGGTTTCCCTGGGCAACTTCACCACCGAGAGATCGAGGAAGGAGCGCCGCGCCGCCTCTAGGTCCTCGTCTCTCAGGATCATCCGAAGAAGGTGCCCAGACTCGTGGATGAAGGTGTCAACGTTCGACTGCTTCCATAGGCCCAGTATGCCCACGGCATCGGCGATGGGCGCGTTGGTCCTTAGCAGGCGCAGCAACTCGTCGGGCTCCCCGGAGGCTGACAGGACCGATCCCAACATCTTCGTCGGCTCGTCGCCCGAGAACTCCGGAGAGATCGCCCGGAAGTAGTGCTCTGTCGTGGGGAACGTCTCCGGCCTCGCCCGCACCGCCGCTGCCGCGATGCTGTCCTGAACGGCCATGAGAAATGGCACAGCATCCTCGGGGATGTCCGTCTTACGAGCGGCGATGGCTGCCTGGAGGGCCTCCTGCCAGTGGGTCCTCGCTTGGCCTTGGAGCGCGATCCGCAGGTTCTCGACCAGCGCCGCGCGTTGGCTCGTATCTCCGCCGAAGAGCGATGCGAACACGTCCAACGGCGTACGGTTGTCCGTGGACCCGAGGAGCAACTGCTGGCCGCTGTGGTACTGCGTCAGGAACTCAGCGTACTCCCGGTAGGCCTGTGCCATCTGCGCGGGCGCTCGGCGCTTGTCATGCGCCCACTGAAGAAGGGCCTCTTCGCGCTCGGAAAGCTCGGGGAAGGACCGCTGCCCGGTTAGGAGGTCTCCCGGCTCTCTCTGCGCGCGAACCCACTCGTTGAAGGGCACGACGCGCGTCTCTCGTTCCATCGCGGAGGCGTACCTGTCGTAGAGCGACAAGGCGCGGTTCAGGTCCGCTTGAAAGCCGGTCTCGAACTTGTCGATGACGTGGATGTATCGCGCGGACCGTATGTGCGCCCGACCGATCCCTTGGTTCGCTTCGAACAGATGCCGCACGCGGGTATCGTCGGTGAGGAGCGCCAGGAGCATGTCTCGCACGAAGTCTGCGCCCGCCTGATTGAAGACCCGGTCCTGCTTGTTCCACAGGGAGTTCAACTTGTTCTCGGGGACCAAGCCATGCTGGCGCAGGAATCCCATGATGGCCGTTGCGCGGGTCGAGTCGTTCCGCATCACCGTGTCCGCCGGAACGTCTTCGGGCAAGGACTCGATCAGCCTACCCAGCGCGTCTTGGGCATCTTCCTCCAAGGCGCGGATTCGGATTCCGAGACGCACCGCCGTATCCGTGGCCTGCACACCCTCTTGATTGAGCTCGTCGACCAGCTTGCGGAAGTCGTCATACTGCTCGGGGCTCTCTGAGAGGATTCGCACAAAGACCGGCTCGCGCATCGTATCAACGACCGCAGGGTCGATCCCTACCAGAGGCGCGAAGGCGCGGAGCCGGGCCTGGTAGGCCTCCCGGTACGCCGTGGGCGTCGAGGATGCGTACATCTTGCTGATGAGCAGCATCCTGTGGTTCCCGCCCGCGACGACCTTCTTGCCGCGCCACAAAGACAAGATCGGCGCGCCCTCCTCAGGCGACGGGGAGTCGAGGATCAGGTACCTGGTGTTGAAGGCGTCAGGTGCGTCGGGCGGCAGGGAGAAGCGCGCGTCAATCCTGCGCTTCAACGTCTCGTCGGTTGCGTAGTCGCGCGTGTTGGCGTTCTCGATGCGCTTATCGGGAAGTTCGCGGTTCGGGTACCCGAGGTCCACGTTCGACTTGTAGTTGAACGCGCCCTCCTCGATCTTGCCGTGAGAGGGGACGATCTCCTCGCGCTCCATCACTGCCCAGTGCGCCTCGCGGGAGGGCATGCCCGCCGCCTGCACGTACGTCTCGTTCCCGAGCACGGCCGCGCCAAGATCGTCGCGGGTAGTCGCGGTGACCGGTCTCCGATCAATGGCCAGTCGCCGGTTCATCGCGTCCGAGTAATCAGTTACGCCCAGGTGTGTGAGAACCAGGGAGCCCGTCTCGGAGTCGTACCGCAGTATCCGAATCTGGCTGTCGAGCCGGCTGACGATCGCGGCGCGTGCGGCCTTGAGCACGTGCTCGTACAGGTCCGACTCCGCACCGGCATCTTGGGGAAGGTTGGGGTGGCTTCGGCGCAGCTTGGGGATGACTGCCGTAGTGATGTCCGTGTCGGTGTACTCGGCGAGGTCGTTGCGGATCGCATCGCTGATGAAATCGCGCACCGCCTCGTCGATGTCGGAAGTCGTGAGGCCGTGCTCTCGGAGATATGCGTTCGCGTACTCTTGCGCCTTGGCACGGTGCGCCCTGCGAGTCTGCGGGCTGATCGGCTTACGCTCCTCACGCAGCCGCCGAGCGCGCTCCTCGGACGAGCCAATGACCTCCGGGGATGGCATGGGCCGCTCGATGTCGTCGATGTCAGGCCCGGGGCTGTACAGATCCCGTCGCTCAGGCGGCGGTGCCCCTGGTCCTGGCACAACGTCGCCCGGAGTAGGCGGTTCCATCTCCACCTTCTCGGGCTTGAAGAGCTCTCCCCGTTCCTCGGCTGTAGGCCCGCCGGCCCGAGGGCCGGGCACCAGCGGCTCAGTGCTCCTGCGCATCCGTTCGATCTCGGAGATGTAGTACAGGTCGCCCTGCGCCTCGGGCGTCACGCCTGGCCCCCACTGCGGCGCTGTGGACGGCGTAGGGCCTTGGGGAAGATCGGGCAGGTCTAGCTCGGGGAAGGGCTCGGTGGGCAACGTCTCAGGCCGCTGA
>Ga0194113_10004944_pt1 | contig 17343 bp, 15 predicted proteins | sample TA2MahC200mmetaG_FD_146193 | JGI IMG/M metagenome (GOLD analysis project Ga0194113, IMG submission 146193) | Freshwater microbial communities from Lake Tanganyika, Tanzania - TA2015017 Mahale Deep Cast 200m | ecosystem: Environmental > Aquatic > Freshwater > Lake | place: Tanzania: Lake... | reverse complement strand
TGTTGCAGTGATATAGAATGTGAAATCCCAGAAGGTCATTGCCCAGCAGTCCTTCGATTATTTCTTCCTGCCAGGGACAGATACGGAAGACCTCCGGATTGGGCCAGGGAATGTGCCAGAACTGGGCGACGGTAATGTTGGGATTGCCTTCCTTGATGAGTTTTGGCAGCAGCGCCAGATGATAGTCCTGGACAAAGACGAAAGCCTTTCTGTCTCCTACTTCGGACAGTACGTTATCTGCAAAAACATGATTGACCTTCTTGTAACTCAACCAATCGGATTCATCGAAAAGAGGCGGATTATATGCGATATGGCAGAGAGGCCACAATGCCTGATTGGAAAAGCCGTAGTAATATCCATCCTCCTCCTCTTTGGAGAGCCAGACCCGTCTTAAGGAATACTCGGGCGAATTCGGCGGCACCTTCACTTTATTGTGTTCATCGACCACATGGGCATCGGCATCGCCGTTGCCGTGGGCTATCCAGGTGCCGCCGCAGGTGCGCATAACAGGATCAAGGGCTACGGTCAGTCCGCTGGCAGGCACCTGGCACTTGATCTCTCGACCTGAAAATGTGTGAATGTAAGGCTCCCTGTTCGAGACTACGATGAACAGGTAATCGCGCAACTTTTCCTGTACGAGATTACGCAAGCTGTCGCGTGTTTGCATATCAGGTTACCTCAAAAAAAGAAATCAACAGGGTTTATCCGCTTGGCTTCAACCCTGAATAAACGGCTCTTTAAGTCGGAGTTGGCGGCGAATTGCCGAAGTAGACCTTGGTGTGGGGCCAGGGAATCTCGATGCCTTCCTTATCGAATTCCTTTTTAAGCCTCAACCGAAGCTCTCCCATAATATTCCATTGCTCGATGGGCTTGGTGTCGCCGAGGATCTTGATTTCAATGCCGGAATCTCCGAACTTGTCCACGCGGAGAACTTGAGGCGCTTTTAATATTAACGGAGCCCATTTAGGGTCGTTAGCCAGTCCTTCTCCTACCCTGTTAATCACAGCTATGGCGTGGTCTAAATCGGTGCCGTAAGAGACACTTATATTCATATTAACTCGGGACCAGCCCTTGGTGAAATCGCTGGCAACTCGAATCTCTCCGTTGGGCACAACATGGACGATGCCATCCATATCTCGCAATACCGTTCTTCTCAAGTTTATATCCTCGACCAGCCCGGCGACATCGGCAATCTTGACCACATCGCCTTTTCTATACTGGTTCTCCATGATGATGAACAATCCGGCGATAATGTCCTTAACCAGGCTCTGCGCACCGAATCCGATCGCGATACCCACGACGCCGACACCTGTCAGTATCGGAGTTATATTCAGTCCCAGTTCGCTCAGCAGCATGAAGGCGAATACAAGGATGATTATTACCTGCGCTGTTGCTGTCAGCACGCTTGCCAGCGTTTCTGCTCTCTTGTTGAGCTCTTCCTCAGTCTGTTCTGCCTTGGACCTGAATACTGCCGCTTTTATTACTCTGGGTATAACGATAGTGACTCCCAGTGTGAGGACGATTCCGAGAATGATGAGAAGGGCGAGTTTACCGCCGTGCAGTCTCAGCCAGTTATTGACCGGCGCTACGCCGAAGCCTGCCATTTCCAGTGCCAGGAAAATTACCAGGATAATAGCTATGATGGGCACTCCCCATCTGAGCGTTGCCATTATGATGTCGTCGAGGCTGCTTTTAGTCTTTGCGGCGACCTCGGTGCTGTACCAGTTGATGCCTATCTCGATGAGCGCCACAACGGAGTAGATGCCCATGACAGCGAAAACAATCAGGATGGCTTTGTCGGCGTTATCAGCCCAGTTCGAAGGCAGCGCAGCGAATTTCAATCCAGCGTATATGCCCAGCCAGAAACACCATACCAGTGAAGCCCTGCGGGTTGCGGCGATGATTATATCGTCCCAATGCGATTCCGTTCGCCTCGACCAGGCATGGAGACGCCCGAAAATCAGTCTGCGCAGTAAAAGGGTGAACAATACTATGAAAATGGCTATGGCTGTGGGTATCACGATGTTAAGCACATCTGCGTTACCGTAATTTTCCCAGAATCTCATTGCATTTGCTCCCTGTAATCGGCAGGCTATTTTAGAATAAAGGATTGGAGATAATTTGGCAACCCTTCTAAGCCAAGACGCATAGCGATTCTTGACCGAGATGGTGTAATTTTATAGACTATTCAGGCGCGTATTATCTATAGAGATGCGCTGGAATACATCGGGGAAAGAATTTAACTGATGAAGTGGCACAATCTCAGCACAGAAGAGGCTCTGGGGAAGCTGAACTCCAGCCGTTCCGGGCTTTCCGAAGGGGAGGCGCAAGAGCGGCTTCAACGATACGGGCCCAATGAACTCAAGGAGAAGGGCAAGTCTCCGGCAATACTTGTCTTTTTGCGTCAGTTCGCCAGCCCCCTCATATACATTCTGCTTGCGGCTGCCCTTGTCGAGTTGGTGGTCATGCGCAAGCCTACCGATGCTGGCGTCATACTCGCTGTTGTGTTCATTAATTCCATAATAGGCTTTGTGCAGGAAAGCCGTGCCGAACGGGCAATGGAGGCTCTCAAGCGCCTGACCGTGCCTCATGCTAAAGTGCTGAGAGCAGGTTCTACCGTAAAGATTGAGGCTAATCACCTTGTGCCGGGCGATATCATCTTGCTCGAAGCCGGGGATAAGATTCCTGCTGACGCAAGGCTCATCGAAGCAGCCAACCTATCGGTGGATGAGTCTATTCTCACAGGGGAATCGGTGCCTGTGGAGAAGTACACCAATGCTATTGATGGCGAAGCAATCGTTGCCGATATGGGTAATATGGTGCACACAGGCTGTGCCGTGGTAAACGGTCGCGGCGTGGCTGTGGTTACGACCACAGGCATGAATACCGAAATCGGCAAAATCACTGCTCAGGTACAGGATGTCAAGCCACCACCTACCCCGCTCCAGCGTAATGTCTCGAGACTGGGACGCTATATCGGCATTCTCGTGCTGGGCATTCTCGCTATTTTGATAGTGATCGGTCTGGCTAAAGGGTATAGCTTCGATGATATGTTCGCGCTCAGCGTTGCTGCCGCTGTTTCTGCTATTCCGGAAGGCTTGCCTGTTATGGTGACCGTGGTGCTGGCTCTGGGAATGAGGCGGATGGCAAGGAGAAATGCCCTTATCCGCAAGCTCACGGCGGTAGAGACAATGGGCGCTGTCACTGTCATCTGTTCGGATAAGACAGGCACTCTGACCGAAAGCGAAATGACGCTGCGTCAAATCTATCTGTCAAAGAGAACAATAGAACTCACGGGCGTCGGCTACAGACCTGAGGGCGAGTTTCTCGAGAACGGCAACAAGATTGACGTACAGAAAGATGAAAACCTTCTTCTTGCCCTAAAAATCAGCGCATTGTGTAATGATTCCACATTGAAATCGGAAGGCGATAAATATGAGCTTCTGGGCGACCCTACCGAGGGTGCTTTGCTCACAGCCGCTCTCAAGGCAGGGTTCGAACATGAAACATTGCAGAAAGAAAACCCGCGCCTGGCTGAGATGCCTTTCTCCAGTGAAAAGCGTTATATGGCTACTCTTCACCCCTGTAAGGATACTATGGCGGTTGCCTATATTAAAGGCTCTGTAGATAGAGTGCTTGCGATGAGCCGTAAGATTCTGGAAAACGGCGCTGCTCAGGAACTCACGCCTGAGAAAAGGGAACAGATTGAGAAAATCAACATAGATATGGCGTCGAAAGCGCTGCGGGTGATGGCTCTGGCTTACGCCGATTGCTCCGGCGCGCCTGAAAAGCTCTCTCATGAGCACCTTGATGGCTCGCTTACCCTCGTCGGGCTCGTCGGGATGATTGATCCCCCGCGCGCCGAGGCTAAGAAAGCCGTGGCTGACTGCAAACGCGCCGGAATTAAAGTGGTCATGATAACCGGCGATCAGAAGGCTACGGCGGTGGCTATTGCTGAGGAACTCGGTTTACCTCCAGGAGACGCACTTACAGGTCTGGAATTGGCGGAGTTGAGCGATGATGAACTCAAATCGCGAATAGAGAAAATCTCTGTCTTTGCCCGCGTTGAGCCTCTCCACAAACTCAGAATAGTCGATGCTCTGAAATCTAAAGGGTATACTGTGGCTATGACAGGTGACGGAGTTAACGATGGACCCGCGCTGAGGTCGGCGGATATCGGCGTGGCTATGGGCATCAAGGGTACCGATGTGGCTAGGGAAGCCTCCGATATAGTGCTCACCGACGATAACTTCGCTTCTATCGTTGCCGCTGTGGAAGAGGGGAGGGTCATATTCAGCAATATCCGCCGCTCAGTTTTCTATCTTCTGAGCACCAGCGTAGGTGAGTTGTTTACATGGTTGGCTGCAATAGTGGCTGGCATTCCTCTTCCTGTAGTTGCTGTCCAGATTCTGTGGATCAACCTGGTTACTGACGGGGTGTGCACGATACCGCTGGGACTGGAGCCGAAGCATCGCAATGTTCTGGAAGAACCCCCGCGTCGCCCCAAGGCGGGAATCGTCTATAACGGCATGCTGTGGCGGATTGCTTTCATCGCCCTTATGATGGCGATGGGTACTTTTTTTATCTTCAGGTGGGAACTTCCCAGAGTAGGACTGGACGAAGCCAGAACCATCGCTTTCAGTATGCTGGTCGCCTTCCAGTGGTTCAACGCTCTGAACGCTCGCTCAGACCAGCAGTCCCTGTTCAAGTTAGGCATATTCGGCAATCGCTTCCTTCTGGGCGGCATACTGCTTGCTATTGCCCTCCAGGCAGTGGTTATTTACGCTCCTCCGTTCCAGACCCTGTTCCATACCGTGCCTCTGGGTTTGAACGATTGGGGAATCGTTATTCTGATGGCAGTTGGCGTCCTGGTCATTGAAGAACTGCGCAAGTTGGTGGCTCCCCGGATTTTTACCCGGGGGAAGTGAGACAGAAGGGCTGTTCCTGATTCGGGCTGTCTATATCTCCAGCCATAATTTTTCTCTCGTTATACGGATTTCATATTGCTTTGCCTCTTTCTTCAATATGTAGGGAAGTTGAAATGCCTTAAGCAGTCGGATGACGCTGTCGCGCCCGGCAATCGTATCGACCAGAACCACAATCACCTCGCCTTGTTTGGCTGAGTGAATGGCTTCGATGGTCATCTGACGCGGTCTGGGGCAGGCTAGACCTCTGGCATCTATGGTTATCGGCATTTCTGATATTTCCTGACAGAGAGGTATTTCCCCAGGTTAACCGGCATCGTAAGGCTACGTTGGAGCGGAAGCTGATGAAGCAGCGGCTTTGGCTCTACTGCGGTATACCAACCTCGATAGCAGGATGCTGATTTCATAAAGAACAACCAGAGGGACAGCTACAAGGGCCTGATTGATAGGGTCCATCGTGGGAGTGATGATGGCAGCCAGAATGAAGGCACCGAGGAACGCCCATTTTCGCTTTTTTGAGAGCCATTGCGGAGTGACAATCCCCAGTCTGGATAAGAAGGTTATGACTACAGGTATTTCGAAGACGATGCCGACGGCTATCAGCAACCTGGTCACGATGGTGATGTAATTTCCTATCTTGATTTGAGGGGAAGCGATATCGCTGCCGAAGTTAAGCAGGAAGTTCAGCGCCGGGGGTAAAAGAATGAAGTATGCAAAGGCTACGCCTCCGGCGAACATAAGCGCTATCCACGGTAGTGCAATATACACATACTTTTTCTCCCGTCGGGTAAGCGCCGGGGATACAAACATTATGAACTGATAAACGAAGAAAGGCATCGCCAGCACCACTCCGCCGGCAAGCGATACCTTCATGGTGGTGCTGAGCATCTCGGTCATCTCAGTGTATATCAGGGGGATATTTCCCGCCGGGGCAATCAGGAAATCGAAGATTTTCTCGTAGAAAACGAAGGCTACGATGACGGTGATTACTAATACAATAACGGATACGGTTAAACGCTGGCGTATTTCAATAAGATGCCCGGTTATGGAGAGTCTCTTGTCCTTGCTCACTAAAGGATGCCTCGCACTCGCACATAGTATGTTACCCTCACCCCACACCCTCAACAGCTCACGGGTTTGATTGCTTTTCCACCTCGATTATCTTTGGCTCGGACTTGCGGGAATCTGGCTCCTTTTCCGCTTTAATATCCTCCAGTTCCTTCTTGAAATGCGCTAATCCCTTTCTGACGTCCTCCAGCCCCTTTTCTGAATCAATATCCTTGACCTCTTTTTTTACATCCTCCAGCTCTTTCTCTATCTCGGACGTAATGCTCATAGAGGCTTTCTTGAAGGAGCGCAAAGCCTTGCCCACATCTCTGCCTATCTGGGGCAGCTTCTGCGGCCCGAAAATAAGCAGACCTATGACCAGGATGAGAATTATCTCTAAGGGGCCTATACCGAAAAAATCCATTACCTCTCACCTTGAGGGAGCCATTTTCAAAGAAGAATATAAGAGTCGCTTTGGCGCTTACTCAGCGGAGGAGCGTTTCGGGTATGTAACGTCAATAAGCCGAATTTAGCTTTCTTTGGTTTTGGTTCCGCCCTGAGTGATTTCTTTGGGAGCGCTGCCCTGTGTAACGGCTTTATCTTTGCCCTCGTCCACTGCCTCGCTCTTCGCCTTGCGGAACTCTTTGATGCTCTTGCCGATGGCGCCTCCGATTTGCGGAAGTTTCCCGGCACCAAAGATAATGAGGACTACCACCAGAATTATGACGGCCTCTGGCCATCCGAAGCTGCGAAACATTTATGTCCCCTCCTTTGCGTATTTGCTATTTAGTTCTTGCTAAGTGAAGCGCCCTGCAATCGCTCGCCGTGGGTATACACGGACAGACGGTTGCCCCGCACATAGCCTATCAATGTTATGCCCAACTCCCGGGCAATTGAAATCGATCTGTCGGTGGGCGAGCTGCGCGATATAACGACCGGTGTCATCATTCGGGCTGCTTTCCCCAGCATCTCGGAGGAAATGCGCCCGGTGGTAAGCAGCAGCTTGTCCCTGGTTGAAATCTTGCGAAGAAGACATTCACCGGTAATCTTGTCCAGCGTATTGTGTCTCCCGATATCCTCTGCAACCACCAGCAGATTACTGTTGTCGCCCAGTGCCGATGCGTGTACTCCTCCGCAAAACTTGTACAGCTCAGCCCTTTCATTCAATTGTTTCATTAAAGATGTTACTTCGTCACCCTTAACCGTCAGAGCCGAATCGACCTTATTCAATTTTGAAGTGAAACTGACTCCCCCTCCGCATCCTGTAGCCAGTGTGCGCCGTTCCGGCGGCGTAAACCCTGGCTTGTTCAGCCTGACATCGACCAGCGAATCATCCTCACAAACACGCATGCTGGCTATATCGTTCATGCTGGCAATTATGCCCTCCGAATATAGAAAGCCGAGAACAAGGCAATTGAGCTTGGTCGGAGTGCACAGGATAGTTACCAGCTCTATCGAGTTCACATAGATTGTAAGTGCCATCTCTCTGGGAACAGATGCTGCTTTTTCCTGCCATTCTCCAGAAGAAAGGCAACTACATATTATATCAGGCGAAGCTCCTTTTATCAATTCGCTGTTCGCCCTGCGTGCGTCACCGTTTTTCTCTTTATCTTCCATCTGATAGTTCGCCGTCCGGGATACCCCTGTATTCATAGTAAAGTATACTTCATCTCGAACACTGCTGCCACTGTGTCGTAAGAAGAGCTTCACCGTGTGTATCGGAGCGGGGGTTCTTAGAGAGGTGTGAACGTAGTGCTGACCTACGCCCCTTTGTATCCCTTCTCCTGTCCCTGCCTGTCCAGGTCGGCAGTCAGCACGCGTTCCAGGGGCAGCAACACCTCCGATTCTGCATTGCGCAGGTCTATGGTCTTGAGGTATGTATGGCATTGCTTGCATATATATAACCGGTACATCCCCTTATCGTCGGTGTAATAGGCTAAATCCTTCTGGTTGCTCGTTCTGCAATAAGGACACTCCAGCCTCTGGAAAAGCCACTCGGCATCACAGCGCGAGCAGAGCAGCCACCTGGCTCCCTTTTCTCTATCCAGATATGCGAAATCAGGTTTGCCTCCGCATACGGGGCAATACCCGCGTCTCCACATATCCTGCGGGAACGATTTCAGGAGATTCTTAGCCTGAGCGGTCAGCAAGGGCTTCATGGCGCAGTCGATTACGGCAGAAAGGAGAACCTCATCGATGCCGAGGTCGTTTGCCCATGTGGTCAATGGCGAGCCTTCGTACCATGCCTTTGCCATCTGTTGCAGGGACGGTATTTCGAGTTTTACTTTCTCGGGGCTTTTTTCTGTGTTTCCGGAGTGCTCGCCAATTGTTTTGGCTGCTGCCTGAGCCAGCTTCTGAAAGGAATTCCAATCAACAGGAATGGCATCCCATTTCAGCAAGGGGATGCCATTCGTTAAAGTGTTTTCTATTTCCGCTTTAGTTAAGCTTGCCTTCGTTGCAGGGGCGTTCCCTTTCGCATCTATTTGAACTAGCAGCAGTTTTCGGTATAGCTCAAGATATGGAGGTAACGACCCCTCTTCTTTTTGCAACTCCTTAAGCTTTTTAAATATCTTTTCGCTGATATCCACCAGCTAACTTACGCTTTCTTGCCGCTGGTAATTCTGTCATACCACTTGCCGTGATGGCTCTTGGCGTAGTGAGCAGTCACCTTGCCTGTAACCATCGAGCGCAGAGCCTCGGTGAAGCGGGGATGAACAGAACCAAGGATGACGTGAACCAGCAGCATGGCACCGGCAGTGATAAAGGCAACGTCATGCGCAAACACAGCCCACTGAAAAACACCGGGGCCTACGATGCCCTTGAAGAACCACATCAGGGCGCCGGAAATTACGAAGATAATGCTGGTAAGGATAACCACCAGCATCCACAGCTTCTGTCCGGTATTGGACCTGTCCTGAGGAGGCATGGGCACTATGTCGAGGCCGAAATAGTAAGTGGGAGCAGACTTAAGCCAGCCCAGGTCGTCTTTGCCCCAGGTGAAAGCCTCTTTTATCCATTCCAAAGTGCTCTTGGGGTTCATAAGCGCATAAATAACCGGTATGGCTACGAAACCTACAGCCGCAATTCTGTGGACGAGCCTGCTGTATCCCCACCAGGATGCAGGACCGAACCATGACAGGAAAAGGAACATGCCTGTTATAGCCAACAGGATGGAACAAACAACTATCCACCAGTGCTGAGCCCTAGCACGCCCGCTATATCGCTCAATCTCCTGCATTTACTTTTCCCCCTTTCCATTTAGCATCTTCGCCCGAGCTACCATGACGTTCAACAGCAGTCCGATGCCCACCAGCCCTACGGCGACATAGCCTAAGGGCTTTATCACATCCTGCCACGCTATAGCAGCGCCGGGGACCTTGGGATTCTCCACGATTCCATATACTGAGGGCGAATCATCCAGCACGTAGAGGACATGCGTGCCGCCGACCTCTTTGTCGCCGTAAAGGTAAGCATTCTTGTAGCCCTTCACTATCAGTTCTTGAACTCGGGCTTGACCCGTCGTCAGAAGTGTTTCCCGGTAGCCATATGTAAGCGCGCCGGTGGGACATGTCTTAACGCAGGCTGGCGAATATCCCTCGTCGATTCGATCCAGTCCGAACGTAGTGCAGGCTGTGCATTTGTCCATTCTCCCCAGTCCGCTGCCTCGATTGGTATCCAGGCGGGGCACATCGAACGGGCAGAACTCTTTGCAATAGCCGCAGCCGCTGCACTTGCCTCTGTCGTAGCTGACGAAACCCAGAGGGTGATAGTAAAGCGCACCTGTGGGACAAACCTTCACACAGGCGGCATCCTTGCAGTGCATGCAAGACCGTCTGGTGAACAGCCAGCGCAGATTTCCGTTATTCCCCACTTCTCTTAGCTCCATCTTGAGCCAGGTCTGAGGCGAGAGGTCCGGCGGGTTCTCCAGTGTGCCCCGTTCGGTTGTCTTCTCTGCTTCGCGTTCATTCCACGACTTGCAGGCGACCTGACAGCCGCGGCATGCGGTGCACTTGGAGGCATCGTAAAGGATTGATTTCTCTGCCATTTTTCTCCTTCCTTATCCCTCTATGCCTTCTCTACGTTGCACAGGAATGTTTTGGATTCCGGGATAGTGGTATTGGCATCGCCGACGTTGGGGGTCAGGATGTTGCCGCTGTCGCCTTTGGACAAACCTGAGTAGCCCCAGTGCCAGAGAATACCTACCTGGTGTGTTGTCTTACCATTAACTTGTATCGCCTGGAAGCGTTTGGTGACTACGGCAACTGCCTCTATCTCACCGCGCGCTGAGCTTATCTTTACCTTGTCACCCTTCTGGATGCCCAGCTCACTGGCAAGGTCCTCGCCTATCTCGGCATACATGTTCGGCACTATTTCATTCAGCCAGGGGAGATTTCTCGTCATAATGCCTGTCTGCCAGTGCTCGGTGCAGCGGTAGGTGGTAGCCACATAGGGGTATTTATCCACTGTGCCCCGCTCATTCATGAACGTGCTGATGTAAGCACAGGGGTTAACCTGCTGCCCCGACATCAGGTTGCTTATCGGGCTTTCCCAGGGCTCATATACCTCAGGCAGTGGCCCGTCAGCAAGGGCTCTGCCCCACATATTCGCTACGCCGTCGTTTTTCATGATGAAGGGGCCGCGCTTATCGCCGACAGCAGCTACATTTATGGGGTCGCCGCCGCCGTCTATGATATCGCCCAGCCATTTCTTGTTCGCCGCATCCCATTGCACCAGCGGTCGTTTGGCATCCCAGGGATTGCCGTCGAAATTGACCGCTGCCCGGTTATAGATTATGCGCCGGTTCACCGGCCAGCACCATGACCAGTTGGAGTGTAATCCTATCTTGTTCAACGAGACATCGACAGGGTCGCGTCTCTTGGCAAGGTTCTTTCCCTCTTCGGGGTATTGAGCGCAGTGCAGCCAGTTGCCGCAGGATGTGGTGCCGTCGTTCTTCAACGTGGCTATAAAGCTGGTAGCCAGCTTCTTCGCAGCAAGGTCATAGCCATTCATCTCTTTGGCTATATCATCCGAGTGGACTTCCTCGCCATAGTCCCAGGTCAACTTGGTGATAGCCTCGCGATTGGGTGCGGCAGTGTCTGTCTCATAAAGCTTTCTCAGCTTCAGCATCACCAGGTTCATTACCTCAAGGTCGGGCATCGCCTCGCCCGGAGGGTCGACTGCCTTGTAGCGCCACTGCACCCAGCGGCCGCTATTGGAGACGCTGCCCTCTTTCTCATAGGAGCCGGCTACGGGGAGAATAATTACCTCGGTCTGGATGTCGGCAGGATTTACCCCCGGTCTCTTCCAGAACTCGGCTGTTTCGTTAAGCCAGAGGTCGGCTACTACCAGCCACTTAAGTTTCCCCAGTGCCTCGCGTGCCCCGTTGGAGTTTGGACCACCCGCAGCGGGATTTTGCCCCCAGACCCACAGCCCCTCGATGGTGCCTCTGCCGATAGCATCCATCATGGCTATGTGGGAGTAATTGACGCCAGCTTTAGCCTTGGGCAGATAATCGAAGCAGAAATTATTGGTAGCTGTTGCGGTATCTCCATACCATGCTTTGAGCAGGCTGACGATATACTTGTCGTAATTGCCTGTCCACCAAACGCTCTTATCCCAGGCGAGTCCCTTCGGTGTTGCAGCAGCCCCCTGTGCCCTCTTTTTGAATGCTGCAAAGTCGGCATCGCTGTCGAGAGGTACGGGTAGGTATCCCGGCAGGTACTGCCATAGCAGAGCCTGGTCGGTGGAACCCTGCACGTTAGAAGTGCCGCGCAGAGCATTGATGCCGCCGCCAGGAATGCCCATATTCCCCAGAAGGCTTTGCAGAATGGAGTAGGCTCGTACGTTCTGCGTGCCGTACGTGTGCTGCGTGGTGCCCATGGCATACAGGATAGTGCCTGCCTTGTCCTTTGCCCCGCACTCAGCGTATGTCTTGTACACCTCTTCCAGCTTATCTTTAGGGCAGCCTGTTATCTTGCTTACTGTCTCTAGCGTGTACCGAGAGTAGTGTTTCTTGAGCAGTTGGAACACGCAATTCGGGTCCTGAAGCGTCGGGTCGGTTGCCGGAGTTGTTGTATCTCCATATTGCCACGTTGCTTTGTCGTACGATTTCTTCTCCGGATTGAACCCGCTGAACACGCCGTTCTGACCGATGTCCCCGGGCAGCTTGGCGCCGCTGTTGACGATGAGAGCAGCGTTGGTGTAGTTCTTTACATAGTCCATATTGTAATTGCCGGGGTTCTTTTCCATATCCTGTATTACCCAGGAAATCATGCCCCCGATGAAGGCGATGTCGGTGCCGGTTCGTATGCGGGCATATATGTGGGCTTTTGAGGACGACTTGGTGAAGCGCGGGTCGACGCTGATAAGCTTGGCTCCGCGAGCCATCGCCTCTGTAATCCACTTGAATCCTACAGGATGGTTCTCCGCCGCATTGGAGCCGATAATCATGATGCGGTCGGCATTCCTGAAATCGATCCAGTGATTGGTCATTGCCCCTCTGCCGAACGACTCTGCCAGAGCCGCAACTGTGGAGCTGTGTCAGAGGCGTGCGCAATGCTCCATATATACCAGACCGAGGGCGCGGTCCATCTTGGTGAGCAGGTAGCATTCCTCGTTATCAAGTTCACCGCCGCCCAGCGAGCCTATCGCCTCGGTGCGGTTAACTGTCTTGCCATTGCTGTCTTTCGTTATGAGGGTGCGGTCTCTGGTAGCCTTAACCCTTGCCGCAACCCTTTCGATGGCGTCATTCCAGCTTATCTCAGTGAAATCGCTGGCGCCCGGCGCTCTATAGAGCGGCTTAGTCAACCTGTAAGGATTGATTGCCCCGTTCACATTGTGAATCTGGAGCATAGCCTGCCCTTTGGGACAGAGCGCACCCTGGTTAACCGGATGGTCCGGGTCGCCCTCCAGGTTGAGCACCATGTTTCCACTCGCTGCAACGACTGCGCCGCAACCGACGGAACAGTAGCAGCAGATTGTGGATGTTTCCCCGATGATATCCTTTTTTAAAGGAATGGTCTTGGCAGATGCCTTATTGCCCGAACCCAGGGCTTGCCAGATTACTATACCGCCTACCCCCGCACCGCTTGCCTTCAAGAAATCTCTACGGCTTAGTTCCATAAGTGCCTTTCTCCTTTCTGAGTCTGGCTGTGAGCGATTTAATTAACAAAATACAACTATAGCCAAGTCTGGCACGGCTATAGTTGTACTCTAACTATTTGTGTTAACAACCACATCGTATCGGGTATTACCAGCCAAACTATAGTTTATCCCACGCCAAAATGGGTGTCAAGATGTTTTTACGACTTTGTACGACTTTGTGTAAAACTTCACAAAAATATCCCTGTCGGCTGAGTGAAACCCTGCGAGTTACATTCTCCAGCGCTGCTCGCAGATTTGTGTTAATATATTTTGCCTGCTATAATCTGGCGGGACAAAAATAGGGGTAGTCGAAAAGATGCTGGCAAAAGTCAAAACTGCTGCGGTGGTCGGTCTCGATGCTCAGGAGGTTGAGGTGGAGGTCGATATTATGAGCGGCTTGCCTGCGATGAATATCGTGGGCTTGCCCGACACTGCTGTGCAGGAAGCCAGGGAGAGGGTGCGCTCCGCTGTGAGGAATTCGGGCTGTTTTTTCCCCATGAGGCGCATAACGGTGAACCTCGCTCCTGCCGACCTGAAGAAGGCGGGACCTGCTTATGATCTGCCTATCGCCGTGGGCGTTATCCTCAGCACGGAGCAGATAAGGATAGATGCCTCTCAGATGCTCTTTCTGGGCGAGCTATCGCTTGACGGCAGCTTGCGTCACACTCACGGCATTATCTCGATGGTAGACCTGGCTAGAGAGAAAGGGATTTTCGAGGTTTTTGTCCCCGCTGCCGATGCTAAAGAGGCATCGCTGATTAAGGGCGTAAACATTGTTCCTGTCTCTACGCTATCCCAACTCGTAGCTCATCTGAGAGGCGAAGACATCATATCGGGCTATGTTTCTACTGAAAGCGAAGTCGAGGCGGCGGACGAGCCGTCGCAGGCTTTGGACCTCTCCTTCATCAAGGGGCAGGAGCATGTGAAAAGGGCGCTGGAGGTGGCTGCTGCCGGAGGTCACAATGTAGTTATGAGCGGCCCTCCGGGCAGCGGCAAGACTTTGCTGGCGCGCTCGCTGCCGACGATATTGCCCAGAATGGGCATAGAAGAGGCGCTTGAGGTAACCAAGATTTACAGTGTCAGCGGGCTTTTGCCTCAGGACACTCCTTTACTCAGGCAGCGCCCCTTCAGGTCGCCGCACTATACCATATCTCATGCCGGCCTCGTCGGCGGCGGGAGATGGCCCCGTCCGGGCGAGATAAGCCTGAGCCATCGCGGCGTGCTCTTCCTCGATGAGCTTCCCGAGTTCGGACAGACCGACCTCGAGGTGCTGCGTCAGCCTCTGGAGGACAAGGTGGTAACCATCAGCCGCGCGCAGGGCAGCGTTACCTTCCCGGCGAACTTTATGCTGGTAGGAGCCATGAATCCCTGTCCCTGCGGCTACTACGGAGACCCTGTAAAGGAGTGTACTTGTACCACTTCTATAGTATTGCGTTATCAGAAGAGGATCAGCGGACCCTTGCTCGACCGCATAGACATATTTGTCGAAGTGCCGCGCATAGACTACGAAAAGCTGGCAGACAACAGGCTGGGAGAACGCTCCGAGGTAGTGAGGCAGCGCGTCGAGCAGGCACGCTCCGTTCAGAGGCAGAGGTTTAACGGCACGAAGGTATTATGCAATGCCGATATGACGCCGCTGGAGGTGCGCGAGTTCTGTCAGGTGGAACATTCTGCCCAGAATCTGCTCCAGGCTGCGATGAAACAGCTATGCCTTTCCGCCCGCGCCTTCCACCGTATTTTGAAGCTGTCCCGCACCGTCGCCGACCTCGCTGGCGCCGAGACCATCGCTGCCAGCCATCTCGCCGAGGCGATTCAGTATCGTCCCCGGGCGCAGATGTAGTTAGCTTCGTCATTGACATACTTAATATAAACAGGTAGTCGTATAGCAGTATACGTGATTGTCTAAGGTTCAGTGATTACGCTATGGGAATATCTTCGCTAAGGCTTTGCCCAAATCCAATAGCTAGCAAGTTCAAGAACACGAGTCTTTATATTACATAACTGTTCATCGCAAACAACATTATTAGTTATCTTAGGCATTTGTATCATATTATTAGTATTTATATAAGCTAGTAGAAATCGAATTTTGCTATATTTAAAGTATTTGATTTAATAACGCACAATCTATTACTGAACCATACCTTGCAAGTGGTCTCATTTCTTTATTTGTTCGTCGGGCACTTCAGGTAGTACGCATTTGCAAGAATAGCGGGCATCTGTGAACAGGATTTTTGTTCGTTCACAAAAAGCTTTAACGCTCTCATATGTATTTTGGTCTGGATTTTCTATACCGACGATGACTTCATCCACTTGAAATTGTTCAACAAGCCTATTTATATTTGAAGGAATTCCTATAACAGGAAACCAGCCACCAAACTTACCTGCGGAATGAGGAAACTCTACCTTTACCTTTCTGCCCACCTTCCTTTTATCATCGTCTATAAATCCGATAAGGTGCCGTTCTTCCCTGTAACGCTTGTTTGTAACAATAGTTGTCCCAATTGCAGGGCCCATACTGTTTTCAGTACCCCAAACGATTGTTCCAATTCTACCTTTGCGATTACCATCGGTGCGCTGCTCCGACCATCTCGCGATCGGTCTCAGTAAAAATGGCATTCCAGCTGTGAAAAACACTGTGCCTAGTACGCAAACAATTACCACAGGGGCTACATCGTACATGTTAACCTCCAATTTGAGCTACTATTTGATCAACTAAATATAATATGACAAATAAATAAGATGAGAGAAATAGCATCCCACAGGTATTTGTGGTAAATTTCTGCCAGTAAGATGTTACAAACCATGTTCTATTGTGCCATCGCAACATAAGAGCTTGTCCTGAAAGTAATGATTCTCTAAGTTGTGTAACTACAGCATACATTGCAATGGAACCGCTTACACCCAAGGCGCTTAGTAGATAACCAATGGTTTCATTCCACGGAATATTCGCTTTTGAACTTGGAAGAATTAATTGTGCTCCGACTAGACAAACTGCAAGAATAGCAGAGGTGGCAAAAAATGTATGTCCGTAGACCCAATTATCTGGTAGTGGTTTCGTGCCGCTTGCTTTTGTACATCTGCGTTCTGTGACGTTGCATTCATAAAGAACTAAGATTGGTACTATAATGCTAATCGCAATAGCCTGCCACAATGCTCAATCTCCCGTAAGCTAATCGTGAATATTCTAAGGCTGGGCAGGAAGGTTGTCAAGAGTGATTAAATCTGCCTGATATCCATCTATTCTGAGTAAAGCTTTTTCGAAGGTATTCCCAGACAATAGCGAGCATGAAATAGTCACCGGGAAGCAGTTAATTGCACCGCGATGTGAGACACTTGTTGGCAGAATATCAGACGAGACATATAGTAGGTACAAATAACCGATTGTGTTGTGAGGCTGCTTGCTAAACAGCCAGTAACATAGGTAGCTGGCAGGCGTGGTTTCTGAGGTCGCGGAACTGGTGGTACAGCCACATGGTGAGGTCTTCTGCTTCGATTGTTCTCTTGAGCCCCTCCGCCCTTCTCTTCCGCTCCGGCATGCTCATGGTCAGCGCATCGTACAGGGCTTGCGTTGTCCCCTCCAGGTCTGCGGGTGCTACCGATATAGAGTAGTCCTTCAGTTGCTCGTAAGCCCCCGCGGACTCGGATAGCACGAGGACTCCGTTTTGGGTGTTTACTATGGGACCCTCTTTTGCCACCAGGTTCATGCCGTCTATCACGGGGTTCACCAGTAGCACATCGTAGAGACGCATACCTGCCAGAGACTGAGCGTAGTTGTTCTCAAAGTAGAGCTTGACCGGCTGCGACTCATCGTTGCCGTACTTGGCATTGATTGCGTTCACAGCATCGAATATTTCCTGGGTGTACCTTTCGTACTGTTTTATTCCCGAGCGCGAGGGCACCACGAAGCAGATGAGCTTGACTCTGTTCACCAGATGCGGATAGCGTTCCAGCAGTACGTCGAACGCTTTCAAGCCGCGGGCTATGTTCTTGCTCGGCTCGGCACGGTCCACTCTCACTATAGTCTGTTCGCCAAAATAGGGTCGCAGCCTCTCCTCATAGTCCTGCACTCTGGGGGAGCGGGCTATCCTGCGCAGGGCAGCCACATCTACAGATACCGGATATGAAGCTATCTTTGTTTCGCGTCCTTCGTAGAGCACCGTATTTCGCTCATAGTTGACCTTCGCTCCTTCGAGGAAGACTTCGCAGCTATGCAGGAAGTGGTGCACAT
>Ga0194113_10004942_pt1 | contig 17351 bp, 11 predicted proteins | sample TA2MahC200mmetaG_FD_146193 | JGI IMG/M metagenome (GOLD analysis project Ga0194113, IMG submission 146193) | Freshwater microbial communities from Lake Tanganyika, Tanzania - TA2015017 Mahale Deep Cast 200m | ecosystem: Environmental > Aquatic > Freshwater > Lake | place: Tanzania: Lake... | reverse complement strand
GGCAGCAGGTTCGGCGCGCTGCTTGAAGCCTGACCTGGTGCCTGAAGCCTGATCGTAGGGTGAAGGTGAACCTCCCGCCGCGTGAACGCGGGGGCTTCCCTGTGCCTGGTGCCTGGTGCCTGGTGCCTGATCGTAGGGTGAAGGTGAACCTCCCGCCGCGTGAACGCGGGGGCTTCCCTTTGCCTGGAGCCTGATGCCTGGTGCCTGGTTCGCCGCGCAAAAAGAAAACCCCTGACACTCCAGAGAAGGAGTGCCAGAGGTTTGGAGGGCTGTCGTTTACCCAATATTGGTGACTTCGGCTGGCGATTCTATTCGACGACTGAAGACCCGGGGGCCTCGGTCGGTGGCGGTTCCACCTTCTCCGGCACCGTCGCCTCTCCGCCACCGCATCCGATGATGCTGAAACAAAGCGCCAATCCAAAACACAGAACGATCAATTTTTTGAACATCTGCCTTCCCGTAAGAAAAAAACTGGTTGTTGCTAGCACGACAACATGGTGCTCGTTAGTCGCCGAGCTGTTCCAAATCCACAACAGATCCGTCCGACATGCCGGAGAGCCCATGGAACACGTTGATGTCGATGTTCTCGTCGAGTGCCTGGACGGAACCATCCACCATGGTAAAGAGCACTCTCTGCGGATGCTCCGAGCTGAACTGAGGCCAAAATTGGTAGGTCCACCGAACGCCAACACCGGGATCCAGCTTCAGCCCATTCCTGGTCCCCATGCAGCCTGAGCCCATCCACGTGTTGGCGTACGCCTGACGGCGTTTCCAGGACGACGTGGGGGTATCCCGATTCCAAAGGACGCCACCCAGATGCTCGCCGAACATCAACGTGCTCGCCGTCCCGTCCTTGACGTCCCGGAAACCGTATTTGGTGCGGTTGCCGAAAACGCCTTTCAATCGGTCCCAAGTGTTGGTCGGAATGGTTCCACGAAAGCCGGCAACTCCCACGTAGTTCGACAGGCCGAGGACTGGCGCCATCGCCCAGTACCCCATGCCTTGCCATGCCTGGTCACTGTTGGGCAATCCAAACTGGTGAAAGAACGCGACTTGGCCGCCTTCGCCCGAGTCATTGCCTACAGCTGCGGTAGGTCCGGATGCCCGCGCGTCCGTTGAGGGGCAGAGAAACGCCGGAATGCGCGTGTGAGCAACGGCCCACGTGCTGCCGTCGCCCCACCACACCATCTCGCAATTGGGCGCGTTGGGGAACGCCGGATCGTTATTGTACTTATCGACATCGAACTCGACGTAGATCCGATCCTTCACGCTCGTCTGCTCCATATACGGCAGCAGATATGCGTTGACGCCCATCCATGGCACGGCCCAGAAGGTCGGTGACGTTGAGCCCGGGGGCCCCACCCAGCCGTCGTAATCGGGAATGTTCGCGTTGGGGCGAGCCGGTTCGACAGGGCCGTTGTACCCGGGCGGCAAGCGCTTGTACACGTCATGGAAATTGTGCGCAGCCAAGCCCAACTGCTTCAAATGGTTGGAGCACGACATGCGCCGGCCCGCCTCGCGGGCCGCTTGTACAGCCGGTAGCAGCAGCGCTACCAGGATGCCGATGATGGCAATCACCACCAGCAATTCCACAAGGGTGAAGCCACGACGACGTGACTTCAAGAAGTTGAACAACATAGCTGGACTCCGAAAAAGCGTCGATGAAACGGGGAAATAAGTCCGGGATCATGCAAGTATAAACCGCTCGCAGCTCAATGTCCGCGACGACTGTTGATTCTACCCGCTGGCGAGCGCCCATCAAGCGGAAAATTGGGCAACTTCACCCACTTTTTCACAACTCATACGACGGGCAAAACACAACAGTATCGCAGAAAACCCACAAGCGTTATCACGATTCGAACTTACCGCGAACCCTCCTGTATTGCAACCCGTGCGCCACTCGGCGCGCTCAAATGACCGAAACACCATTCTGATCGCTTCCCTCAGGATTTTCAAACGAATTGTCAACAACTTCCTCGGACCGGTGGCACGGCAATCCGAAAGTCCTTTACATTAAACACCTTATGGAATAAATCGCCGCTGGCGTCGGGCCCTCAGGCACGGGATTCAGCCGCGCGCCAACGAGCAGCGGTTCGCGGAAACGCGGGCCCCTACCCGGGACGCCACCTGCCCAACGGTGGTGCTTCTTAGTGCAGGGTTGCCGCGCGGCTGAGCAACCCGGCTATGCGGGCCGCCCCGGAACCGGTGCCCACATCCCCCGTGGCAGGCCGATTCAATAACGAACGACCGTCGAGCCTCTTGGGGCCGCGAAAGCCGTCCGGCGTCAAGACAAGGCGTGCCGCGAAGCCCGGCTGCGGCATCACTCAGCGAGGAACCTGTGCACGGTCGTGTGACGATACGTCTGCCCGGGCCGCACGACAGCGTCCGGGAATCCCGGCTTGTTCGGAGAATCCGGGTAAACCTGGGTTTCGAGGCAGAAGCCGGCGTTTCGCGCGTACCCACCATTGACCAGTTGGCCGTCCAGGAAGTTGCCCGTGTAGAACTGAATGCCCGGCGCGGTGGTGTGGATCTCCAGCACGCGGCCGCTGTCCGGGTCCACGACGCGCGCGGCAAGCGTCAGCGAGCCGTCCTGATTGCGCAGCACGAAACAGTGGTCGTAACCGCCGGCCACGCGATCGATGCGCGCTCCGATCACGTGAGGCTCGGTGAAATCAAACGGCGTGTCCCGAACCTCCCTTAACTCGCCCGTTGGGATCAGCGTCGCGTCAACCGGCAGATACTTGTCAGCGGCGATCGCGAGCCGGTGGTCGAGGATCGTTCCCGTTCCCGCGCCGCCGAGGTTCCAGTAGCAGTGGTTGGTCAGGTTGACGATCGTCGGCTTGTCGGTCGTCGCCCGGTAGTCCACGCGCATCTCATTATCGTTAGTGAGCTCGTACACCACGCTGGCCTTGAGTGTTCCGGGATAGCCTTCCTCGCCATCCGGGCTCGTGTAGGTGAATTTCACGCCCACGCTCGCGTCGGTCCGCACCTGTTGAGCGTCCCACAGCTGGGCGCTGAACCCGACGTTTCCACCGTGCAAATGGTTGACGCCATCGTTGGCTCCCAACGTGAACCGCTGACCGTCGAGCTGGAACTGTGCTTTGCCAATTCGATTCGCGTACCGACCGACGGTGGAGCCGAAGTAAGGGTGTTTTCCCAAATAGCCGTCAATCGCATCAAAGCCGAGCGTGATATTGGCCAGGTTCCCGTCGCGATCGGGAGCGCGAAGCTCGACCACCGTTGCGCCGAATGTCATAACTTTCATGACCAGCCCGTTTCGGTTGACGCACGTGTAGAGGTCGACTTCCGCCCCATCGGCCGTCTTGCCGAATGCGGACTTGGTGATGCTCATTTCTCCTCCTCCCGTTAGTGTTCCGACCGGCGCGGTACTGCCGCCGACGCCTCGGGCAGGCTCCGCCGCAATCGGTTGTACCAGGACGAGCAGCGCGCCTATCCCGCCCATCGCGGACGCAAGCAACACACCGATGCGGTTCATGGTCAGGACTCCTCATTTCGGCTCTGTGTAGGACGGATTGGCAATCCGTCCTTGTTTTCCTGGACGGATTACCAATCCGTCCTACGGCCAGTTCGGCAAGTCATTGTTCTTCAGCGCCTTCGCGCGGCAAAGCGGCGCGGGCGACCGGCCCCATGGTCCGGAACGTCCGGACACGGTCGAGGCCGCCCGCATTATGGGCCGGCGACCGCGGCGCGTCCAGCACGAGCGGACCGTGGTGTTCGCGCGTCTGCGCGAGCCGGAAGCGGTCGACGACGTGATGCAGGAGGTGGCGTTAGCCGCGGTTCGTCAGGCGGCTCCGATCGCCGACCCGGCGAAGGCGGCCCCGTGGCTGTATCGGCTCGCGGTGCGCCAAGCGTTGCTGTTTCGTCGGCGATGCGGCCGACGCCGCCGGCTCGCCGAGCGATACACCGACCGCGTGGTCACCCCTGGGCACGAGGGGAACGGCCGGAGTCCGCTGGATTGGCTGCTGCGCCGCGAGCGCTGCCGGCTGGTCCGCGAAGCGCTCGCCCGTCTGGCGCCACGTGATTCGGAAATCCTATTGTTGAAGTACGGCGAGGGGTGGAACTATCACCAGATCGCCGCGCGGCTGGGCGTGAGCCACAGCGCCGTCGAGACGCGGCTGCATCGCGCCCGCAACCGGCTGCGCTCCGAACTGGTCGCACGGGAAGTCTCGCCGGTCTGATATCCGCTCCTGGTTGCCGCACAGGGGGAAGTCGCGAGGGCTTCGGGTGTGCCCGAAAGAGAAACCATGTTGGATCAACAGATGTTGGACCTTCTGGTCGACGGAGAGCTGACCGACGATCAGGAACGCGCGTTGCTGTTCGAGCTGAGCCGCACGCCGGACGGTTGGCAGCAATGTGCCTTGGCGTTTCTGGAGGCTCGCTGCTGGCATCGCGGATTCGCAGGGCTGCAGCGGCAGTCGGCCGACGTGTCGCGGACCGTCGTGCGGAAGCCGGCGGCCCGCGAGCGGAATGTGCCGGGCTGGGCCTGGACGCTCATGTTGGCGGGCGTGTTCGTCTTGGCTTTCGGTGTCGGCTCGTTCTTGCCGCGCCCCTGGAGTCGCTCGCCCGGTAATCAACTCGCCGGACCCGCGAATGTGCCCGCCACAATCGATTTGGCTGGCCACTCCCGCGCGCCATCCGATCCGCTGCCGTGGCAACAACTGGTGCAGCCGCGGCACGATCCGATCGGCAACCTCACACTGGTCGACAACTCCGTGGAAACGGTCAAAGTCCCCGTTTACGACTGGGACCTGGCGATCTCCGTCATCCGGAAGGCCGACAAGCCGGTCGCGATTACCGTCACCCGCGGCGAACAACGGTGGGACGTGGATGAGAAGTCGCTCGACAAACTCCCCAACGACATTCGCCCCCACCTCGAACGGATGTTCGGGCGCGGCGTGAGCGTCAGCATCGGACCACCAGGCGTCGGCTGGATGGGCGCAGGTTGCATGATCACCGGCTCGGGCCTCAAAGGCACCCCTACCGCTACCACCTGGGATTACCAGGACTGGTACATGTTCGGCTCGTCCCATCCGCAGAAAGTGCTGTTCACGTTCGCCGACGGCGCGGTACGGGCCGTGGATGAAGACATCAACACAGCCGTCTTCGTGTACATTTCCGGCATGCGAGACGGGCGCGTCGTGAATACCGGCGATATAGCTGAATGACGGCCAATCGTCGCCCTGCCTCTGGCGCTGCCACGGCGCCAGAGGCTTTTGCTTGCGAATCAGTGACTGACCACGCCCGGTCGCGGCGTTCGGGAAGGGCGACCGCGCCCGTTGCCCCGTTCGGGACGGGCAGGAGTGCCCGTTGCCTCGTTTGGGACGGGCAGGAGTGCCCGTTGCCGCGTTTGGGACGGGCAGGAGTGCCCGTCCTACTGGCGAGGCGCCGCGCGCCGGCTGGCGGTCAGAGGAGGCTCTCGAGCAACAACCGCATCTTGCGCAGTTCGCCCCCGTGATCAGCGTCGGGCAGTTCCGCCATGTGGACAGTCAACGCCCGATTGTATCCGACTTTCCGCAATTGGCTGATCAAACGTCCGTATTCGATATCACCTTTCCCCACACGGACTTGCAGCTCCTTCCTGGTCGAATCGCGGAGATGTACGTGATAGACGTACTTCATCAGCTTCTCGGTATTGCGGTTGGCGTGGGGCCCGCAGACGAAGTGACTTGGGTCGAATGTCAAGCCCAGTCCTTTGACATTGTCGCAGAGCACCATGGCGGTATCGGGGTCTTCCGTCAGGCATCCCACGGTAGTCTTCATTCCGACGCGGGAGCCTTCCAGGGCAGCCAAGTCCGCCAGTCGCCGCAATCGCTCGACTTCTTCGTTGAAGGGAGTGCCGAGTTCCGCTGAGGGAACGACGAGCGTGACGACTTTCGTGGCCTTGGCCAGCCGGCAGACGGCACGAAACTGCCGGTAGTACTCTTCACCGGTCGCCTCGATTTCGACGCTGTAGGCGAGCACGTTCAGCCGGTGCGTATCCCGGCAGAGAGTCAGGGTCTTGTCGAAATTCGCCTCCACTTCGGAGGGCCGCAGTTGACAGCCGCCCTCATGAATGGCGATTTCCAGGTTGCAGAACTCCAGGTCCACCAACCGTTTGACGGCCTCGGGCAGACTGAGACTGCGGAAGCACTCTGTCGATGCTGCGACTAACACCGCCTCACTCCCTCCTGGCAGAAGCAAGCCATAAACCGCGTGCTCGAAAGCGATCATAGCTTAGCTGGAGCAAGCGGATCCTGGCAACACCGTGCGGACGCGAATTTGCGAGAGGCGGCCGCGCCGCGTTCGCGGCGCGAATTCGCCTGTCACCGTGTCGCACGCCAGCCCTTGTTATTTTAAGATGGGCAGAGTCCGACGGGCGCGGTGGGGCGGCCACCGCCGCCAGCGACAGGCGTTTCGCCCACGGTAACTCACCTCACGGAACATTCTCCGCAGCGAGTCCCGTCATGTCAGAACACATCGACAGGCTGAAGGCCATTGTCAAAGAGCTGGAAGCCGAGCTTGAATCACTGGACGTGTTAGATGCCGATTCCCAACAGGTTCTGGAAGCGGCGTTGGACGAACTTCGGACGGCGCTGGGCAAGCGGGAGTCGACCGCGCTGGCGTCCGACTCACTCGCCGAACGCCTGCGGGCGGCCGAGGAGCGGTTCCAGGTATCGCACCCGACCATCGCCGGCCTGGTGCTGCGCATGATCGACGCTCTGGGACAACTGGGCATCTGAACCCACGTATCCGCGCAAGACAGTCTGACTGGCGTGATCCGAACAGGTGGCATTCCGTGCACAACCCGTTCCGCACGTCCGCGGCACCATCGACGATCTTCCTCGGCCGCCGCCGCGTGGAATGGCCCGGAGCGTATACTTGCTGCGTGGAAGATGCCCAACATGGAGTCACGACCGTGCCGAAGCTCAAACACGACAAGAAGGTGTCACGCAAGATGGACGAAAGCGACAAGTGCGGCGGCGACCGTGCCAAGGCCCAAACTGCGCCGTGCGGGAAGACGAGCGGCGAATCCCCCGATCGCCGGAGTCCTTTGGACGATCGGTTCTACGAGCGCGAACTCCGGCGGCTGCAGGTGGAACTTGTCAAGCTCCAAGAGTGGGTCAAGCAACACGGACAGAAAGTGATCGTGCTGTTCGAGGGCCGGGATGCGGCGGGCAAGGGAGGAGCGATTCGACGGATTGCGGAACGGCTCAATCCGCGCTTCTGCCGCATCGTCGCCTTGGGCACGCCCACGGAACGAGAGAAGTCCCAGTGGTACTTCCAACGCTACGTGTCCCAACTGCCGGCGGCCGGAGAAATCGTGCTGTTCGACCGCAGTTGGTACAACCGCGCCGGTGTGGAACGCGTGATGGGATTCTGCACGGAGGCCGAATACCAAGAGTTCCTGCGATCGTGCCCGGAGTTCGAACGCATGCTCGTCCGCGCCGGGATCGTCCTGATCAAGTACTGGTTCTCCATCAACGACGACGAGCAGGAGCGGCGTTTCCGGGCCCGCATCGACGACCCCACGAAACACTGGAAACTCAGCCCGATGGACCTCAAATCGCGGGAGAAATGGGTCGAGTATTCTCGCGCCAAGGACGACATGTTCGCCCACACGGACATCAAGCAGGCGCCCTGGTACGTCGTCGACGCGGACGATAAGAAGCGGGCTCGACTGAACTGCATCGCCCACCTGCTCAGCATGATCCCCTACCAGGAAGTTCCGCGCGAGGAGGTCTCGCTGCCGCCGCGCCAAAGCGACAAGGGCTACGTTCGCCCCCCGCTCGCGGACCAGACCTTCATCCCCGCCGCGTATTGATCGGCTGCGTCTGTGGCCGTTCATGCCGTGCAGGGGCACATATCGGTGCCTTTGAGTCTCATGCCTGTTCAGGCTCCTCCTTACTCTGCCTTGCTCCGTGGTGGCCCGCGGATGAGCACCGCGGCGAACGGGAACGCACGGAGACCGTTCACGCGGCCGCTGGTTGGCGACACAGCCTTGTTCGTGTCCTCGCCTGCAGGATGGTCGCGCCGTGCGCGCATGTTGTGGGACGGCCTTCCCTGGCCGTCAGGGCGCTGGCGACGGGCTGGGAAGGACGTCCCGCGGTTGGTTGCGGCCGCGGGAGGCACGGCGTCAATGCGGGACTCGGTGACACCGGACAAGAAAGTGCCGGGACGGCGAGTTCCCGGCGTGGCGACCGATGTCGGCGATGGTACACTGGTACTGCCTTGTGACAGCGGGGTCGTATGGGGTCGTAGTGCCGGCCCACACTCCCGCGTGTTCTTCCTTTCGTGCGAGGTCGTTCTGATGCAGTTCTCGCGGCATGCCGATCTGCTCGCGCGCCGTAACGCCGCGGTGCTCGTTGCCGGTCTTCTGTTGACGCTGGCCACAATCGGCTCGTGCACGCACAAGGGCTCGCCGGCGTCGGGCGACCCAGCAGAGAGCGATGTCGCGGTGCGCGAGGCGCCGAGGCAGGAAACCGGCTCCCGATCGGGGCAAGACGAGGCGGGTGCGGCCGGCGGCGAGTCCGGGGACCGGGCGAAACATCCGCGGTCGTCGCCGGCCTTGGAAGAGTCCTTGCGACAGGCTGCCCTTGACGGCCGTTTGAACGCGGTGCGCGCGGCGATCAAGGACGGTGCCGACGTGTCGGCCTGCGATGGCGAGGGACGCACCGCACTGATGCTGGCGGCGTTCGGCGGGCACCAGGAGATCGTCGACGTCCTTCTCGCTCACGGCACGGACGTGAACCAGCGAGCGCAGGACGGTTTCACGGCGCTGATTTACGCCGCGAGCGGGCCCGGTCCGAAAACCGTCGAAATCCTTCTCGACCACGGCGCGGAAGTGGATGCGCGCGAGGATCGCGAGCAGTTCACGGCGCTGATGTACGCCGCCAACGAGGGCCAGATCGAAAACGTCAAACTGCTGTTGCGGTTTGGTGCGAACCCGAGCCTCAAGGACGCCGACGGCGACACCGCCGCCGACTTCGCACAACAGCGCGGGCACGAAGAAATCCTGCGCCTGCTGCGACAAGGGCCGCAACAGCAGTAACCGGGAATGTCGAAGACACGAAAGGCGCCGCCGAACCAACACCGCCGGGACCATCGCTTCATCAGAAAGGCACGCCATGACGACCAGCAACGTCGACAAGAAACGACGCGACGCCCAACCACCGTCAGAACAGACGGCCAGGCCTCGCGACGTCCAACCACCGTCAGAGCGGGCCGCCAGGCCTCCCGCACCGGGGCGAATGCTGTCGGTCGACGCGCTGCGCGGATTCGACATGTTCTGGATCATCGGCGGGCACGGTATTGTCCTGGGACTCGCCGCGCTGATTGTCGACCCGGTTCCCGCGTGGCTGCAGTTTCACATGTCCCACCCCGACTGGATCGGGTTCTCGGCATGGGACATGATCATGCCGCTGTTCCTGTTCATCGTGGGCGTGGTCATGCCGTTTTCGTTCGCGAAAAGGCTCGAACAGGACCAGACGAAGTGGCGGATGTACGCGAAAGTGGCGCGCCGGACGGTCATCCTGTTCGTCCTGGGCATGGCGGCCCAGGGCAACCTGTTGGACTTCAAGCTCGACACGTTCCACATTTTCAGCAACACGCTGCAGGCGATTGCGGTAGGTTACCTGATCGGGGCGATCCTGCTCTTGGAAGTGCCGGTCATCGGCCAGGTGCTCGCGACGCTCGGCCTGCTCCTGGCGTACTGGGCACTTTTGGCGTTCGTTCCGTTTCCGGGTGGTCAGGCGGGGCTGCTCGAGCCACAGAACAACCTGGCGCTGGTTGTCGACAAATGGGTATTCGGTCGATTCCAGGACGGAACGACCTACACGTGGCTCGTGAGCGGCTTGGGCTTCGCCGCCACGACGATGCTGGGCGTGTTCGGCGGGCAGCTGCTCCGTTCGCGCTGGTCGCCCTGGATGAAGGCCACCTGGATCACGCTGCTGGGAATCCTGTGCCTCGCCGCCGGCTGGGCGTGGGGTTTCTGGCTGCCGTCGATTGCCGCGACTTCTCCGCCGTTCGTCCAGCACCTGTCGCTCCCGATCATCAAGCACATCTGGACCAGTTCCATGGTTCTCTGGGCGGGCGGTTGGAGCTTCCTGCTGCTGGCCGTCTTCTACGCGATCATCGACGTCATCGGCTGGCGCCGGTGGGCGTTCTTCTTCATCGTCATCGGCGCCAACGCGATTGCCGTCTACATGGCCACGCACGTGATCGAGTTCCACGACATCAGCGACCCGGTGGTCGGCGGACTGGCCGAGCACTTCGGGCGCTTTGGCGCCATCACGAAGGACCTCTGTGCGTTCGCGGCCATCTGGTTGATCTTGTGGTACATGTACCGCAACAAGACGTTCGTGCGGGTGTGAAGGTTGTGACGATGAGCCAATTCAGGGCTGCCGGTTTTCGGGCGGCGGCTGACTTGCATTGGGTGTCGCGTTGGGCACGGCCGGCCTGTGCGTGCGGGCGATGAGTACCCATGCCGCGATGAAGGCGACCGCGAGTCCAAAGCCACCCGCTGGGAGCAGGAAGAGCCAAATCACGCCAATGACGACGGCCCACCACGGCCAATGGCGCGCGACGACGGTTGCGGCGTCGGGACGCCGCAGAATCCGCACGAAGAGGAGCGCCACGAACAGACACAAGCCGGCCCAGAGAAACGCGGCCAGCCAACGGTCCCGATCCGAATGGCGTACTTGAAGCACCAGTCGCGGGTCGCCGTGAAGTTTGCCGAAATGATACGCGACGCCAGCCGGAGCGAGATCGAGGTCGAGCGAAAGATAACCCGTGTGTCCCACGTCCGGCGGAGCGATTGGCGGAGCCGGCTCGGGCGGACGCACACCTGGCGTCGCGCTCTCCGTCGCGGCATGTGCGGCAACGTCGGCATCCGCCGCGGGTTGCGGCTCGGCAGTCGGGGCCGACGGCGACCCGCGACCTTCCACGCTCTGCAGCTTTTCGAGTTGGGCGGCAGCTTGCTCGCGCAATCGTCCACGCGGTTCCCCGGCATCCGGCGCACGGCCTGAGATCGTGTCTTCTTCTTTGGGTTTGCCGTGCTGCACGTCTTGCGGGACCGCGTCCCGCGGCGTTTCGGCTTTCGCCTCCGGGAGCTTCGTTTGTCCTTCACTCGCTTGTTCTTGCGTCAGGGTCGAATCGAAGTACATGTCGATATCGCGTTCCCCGCGTCGCGCGTCGGACTTGGACTCGCCCAGCAGTCTGATTCCCGCTTCAATCTGTTGCGCTTGAGCTTGCACCTCGGCTGCGTTCCTCGCGGCCATGTCAGCACTTGGTTGAGAGTAGCCCGACAGTGCCGATCCCAATTCCTTGAGATTGTACAAGGCCTTCTGGCTGGCACCCGATTTCTGCCGCACACTGGCCACCTGCAACATCTGGCGGAGTTCATCCAGGAAGGACAGCTTGCGTTCTTCCTGCTGGTAGGCGGCGCCAACCTGCTCCAGATTGCTTTCGCTTTCGGTCAGGCGAACCCGGTATTCCGGGGGCAGCAGCACGGTCCAAAGGGTGCGCGAGACCGGAGCGTCACTGAGAATCCGCGGAGCAGCCGGGCGGACCCGCGGGCTGCCGCTCAACGGCGCATCCAGACGCCCCGAGTAGATCAGGTCCACCTTGGATGAAAAGTCGCCCGCCGAAGTCTTCTGCAACGGCAACAACGTGACCACACGGCCTTGCCGGATGGACTTCGCGGGGCGGACGGGCTGACCTGACACGTGCACCGACCACACTTGGCTATCCGGCGGCAATTCGAGTTCGAGGAACTGCAGCTTGAAGTTCCGGATGCTGTAGGCCGCCTGGGCGCGATAGCGGCCGTCCGCATGAATGACCGTCGTCACATCCGCCAGGCTGATAGTGGCGGGCAAGCCCGACTCCTGCTCACGGACTCGCCGCTGCCAAGTCAATTCCGCCGTCTCGGAGAGGACTTGATATGCGGCCACGGCCTGCCGGCGCACGGGGTCTGCCAGGGACGGCGGGACGTCCGCGACCGCCACCGCCGTTGCCCCAGTGACCTTGTTCACGGCGATTTCGTCGGCGGTGAGGTTTTCCAACACAACGTGGCTCCGTACCCGCTCGGCACCCGCGGGACGAATGATCGCGGCAGCCACGCTGCCGTCATCGGGCAGCGGCACGGACTGCACGAGCCGCAGGCGATAGGTGCCCAAGACCGGCTGCTGCAACTCGATCGCCCAGACCTGTCCCTCATCACTCTCGTGGGAGGAAACCTGTCGGATCGAATCCCCCTGCACCTCAAGGTCCTCTCCCAGCCAGCGTGGAGCGATGAACTGAAACTGGGAACGACCGGCCTGACGCACTTCGAAATCCACCTGGCCCACATACGCCACCGATCCATCACGGACGCTGACCACGGTCGTGACATCGGCAGTGAGTCGCGATGCGGCCGGGGTCAGACTCAATCGCAGTCCGTTCGGAGGGGCATCAAAGCGAAAAGCATAGCGCGCCGCGGGACCCGCGGTGGGACGCAGCGCGTCGTCGAGCGAGGAGGGAGCAACGGGCCGCGCGCCGCCATCGCTCGTCAAGACCGCCTCCAGGTCGTCATCGAGATAGACGGCCACTTGCCCACGTTGCGCATCGACGTCCTCTACCGTGATTTGGGGCACGACATAATCCGACTGGCTGGCATCGCGCGGCAGCGAACCGCTGACGGCCACCTCCACGTGACCGACCGACGGCGCTCCCAGATTGACCGTCAGGCGTTGCCCTTCTGCCTGGCGATCGATGAACCAATCGGCGCCGGCCGGCACACGCACTTGGGCCACTCTGAAGGCCGTCGGCAGCCGAAGCCCAATCGCGGCGACGGGGGCGTGGGAGATTTTTGCGGCGAGCAGGCTCCGCACCGTCGATTCGCGCGCGGATACGGCCACCGCCGTCAGCATTTCCGCTTCCACACGCGGCCGCTGCCGCTCCACGTGAATCCGCAGCTGCCACGGTCTCCCGTCGTAACGGTAGGCTGCCAGCAACGCACTCGACTTGTCCCATGTGGCCGGCAACTCGATATCGGAATGGTTGACCTGATCCAATTGGGCCGCGTGTTGGACTCGTACGCGAAACGGACTGGAACAGCCGAGAACGACGCGTCCCGTTTCTCGCACAACACCCAGCGGCGCAAAGGCCTCGACGTCGATGTTCCCGAGTTGGTCGTGGCGTCGGTAGGCGCGAACACTCAGGTCAGTACCTGATGTCAACTCCGTCTTCATCGGAATGACGAGCCGCTGCCCGCGAGGACCGGCATCGTTGGTCGCATCCGACTCAATCGACCAGTCGGCCACATCCTGGCCGTCGACACTTTCCACGAAAACGCCCGGCGGGATGTTCAACCGCACTTCATGGATACCGCCTTGCAGAACCCGGTAGTGGAGATGGCTGTGCAGGTGCATGCCCGAGTCCAGGACGCCAACGAACAGCGATTGGTCCAAGCTGACCAGTTCACTTCCGCGAGTTTCAGCGCTCCGCGGCTGCCACCGCAGTGACAAGTCGGTGGCACTGCCCAGCGGAATGCTGATGACCTCGTCGACACCCTCGGTGGCCGGCACGTTGGCCGACCCTTCATCGCTTGACAGCGTTGCCCCGGTGCACCGCCGCCAGCCACCTGGGCCGCCCGTCACGTGCACGTCCAGGTCCGGAACGGGCAACTGGAACAGCAGGCGACCGGCCGGCACGGCACGCAGTGGGACCGTGAAGCGACCGGTCCCTCCCAGCCGGCTGACCGGCACGCTGAACTGGATATCGAGCAGATGCAGACCGGTGTTGCCCAGACACAATGCAGGCGGATCGCCGGTCAGAGCGGCGGGCTGGCCGTTGATGGCCACGCTCTCGATGGCTACATCCCCCAGCGGCAAGGCGAGCGTCACCCAGCGATCGTGGAACTGGTGAATGACCAGGCGACCTTGAAATCGTGCCGTGTCGTGTTCGAGGCGCCCCAGATACTCGGCATGACTCACCACGGCTGGCACGTCCGGCATCCGCGGCGGAACCTCCTCGGGATGAGCCTGTTTCCATAGTCGCAGGAACTCATCGTGGGGTAGGAATACTTGCGCGCTCTCCAGCGGCGGGTGCTCGTGCGGACCGTAAGGAATGAAGAGAGTCAGATTCGATGGCCGCGTCTGCTCTGCTGCTGTCTGAGCGGGAGTGCCGGCAGACGCCTCCTGCGCGATACTCGCGTCGGCCAACAACGGGAGCAGACCTGCCGCCAGCATCAAGACACCATCGAACGGCAGATGCAAGGTCTTCTTCGCTGTTGCCCATGCGCTCGGAAGCAACCACAATGTTCCGGCTGCCAGGACTCCGATCACCGCTCCATCAAGCAGCGGAGTCCAGGCCAGAGGAACGAGCCCAGCCAGTCCGATCGGCAATGCCAAGCCCACGAGGAATGCCGGTGCGCGCCAGCGTGCGGGCGCGCGATGGAATATCCAAGCGGCCAGCACGGCCGCCGACACGAGAAGCCAGCGCAGCGCATGGACCGGGGTCCGGTCCTGCAGGCCGATCACGAGTTCGCCCGGCCCGCCATCACGACGGAACGGGACCATGGCTGCGTCCCCCATTTCCAGTGCAATGCGCAAGGACAAACTGGCTCGGTCGCCGCTCGGCATGCGTGCGGCTCCGCCGCTCATCCGATCAGCCGGTCCAGGCTGGCGTGCGTCAGCGACCTCCTCATCGTGTCCGGCGGTTGCCGGGCCTTCCCGTTGCTCATCCGGCGTTGGCATCGCGGGCGCGTCGTCCTGCTGCCACCGCGTTGCTTCACCGCCCCGGGCTGTCGCCAGGGCGCGGAGCGACTGGACGTCGGTTGTCGCACTGAGAAACTGCACGCTACCGTCCGCGAAAACGGCGTTGCCTCCGCCAGGGTGGTGGCTCCAAGCCCGATTCTGCAGCCAACTGTCGATGCGGCGCGCGGTGCCGGTGCCGCCCGCGAACCAGGGACCGCCGTCCGTCACCTCGGCCACCATAATGGTATCGCCCGTCCCGTCGGTGATCTCACTAACCTTCAGCCCCCGTTCCGTGCCAATCACGCCCTCCGGACTGCCCGGGCCGTCAGTGAAATTCGAGCCGGTCACGGCGGCGTACGAAGTGCGGGCATATCCCTCTTGCGTGGTTTGCACGGCCGGGTCCGAGGGACACATGACGGGCGGTCGGTACATCCGCAGCAGGCCGGCGTTGTGCGGGTGATCCCAGGGCAAGTCAAGCCGGAGCGCGTCATACATTCCCTGCTGTTCCAGGAACGGCAGCAGGGCCACGATCCAGCTGAACTGTCGCTCGCGCGGAACGTCGTGCGGGCCGATCGTCGCCGGTGGAAACTGCTTGTAAACATCATGGTAGTTGTGCAGAGCCATGCCGATCTGTTTCAGGTTGTTACTGCAGCTCATGCGCCGGCTGGACTCCCGGGCCATTTGCGTGGCTGGCAGCAGCAATCCGATCAAGATCCCGATCACGACAACGATCGTGAGCACCCCGGTGAGGTTGACGACACATCCCTTGCCGGTGCTCAGCAGCGCCACGAACAGGACGGCGATCGCACCGACCACGAGTCCGGTGATTTTCCAGGAGAGTCCGTACGTGCTTTGGAACGTAATCGAGTCCGCCAGGTGGCTGACCAGCGTGGGGCGCGCGAGCCGTGACACGGGCTCGAAGTCGCCACTGCTGGAGACGAGATCGGTTCCGTGCGGCGGATGGACATTCCAGGTTGTAGCCAGCGTGGTCACGTGGATTTTCGGCCCGACCTGCCGCAGGGTGTGCGGCCGCAACCGGTCGAGAAAACCGCCGGCGGCCAGGGCCGGAGAATCGGTTTCGTAGAGGAGCGTCAGTTCACGCGGCGCGGTGCCGCTATCCGCTCGCCCGGCCGGCAAGGGGACGATGTAGGTGCCGTCCTTTCGTCGTACGTCCGCCGGCTCGCCGTCAAGCAGGACGGACCACAGATCGGCCTCATGAGGCAACGTGATCGGCACGTGTTGCAGATTGGCACTTCGGAGCCAGAACCTCGCCTGATGGCGCATGCGTCCCTGCTGTCCGGCGACACTCGTAATGTCGACCGACTCACAGATCGCGCTGAGCACCGAGTCGGATGCGTGGCGCGTGGCGGCGATTTCAAGACGGTACGGCAACCGCGGATATTGATACGCGGCCACAATCCTCTGCCGCGGCACGTATGCTCTGGGCTCACCCACGTCGGCGGGGTCGATGTCCCGCAGCCCTTGCGGTTCGAATTCCAGTTGCTGATCCCCGGCCGCCTCCAAGGCGACGACTCCGCTCTGTCGCGACACATTCTCCACGATGAGTACCGGTATCTCCACGCGTTCGCCCGTCTCTTCGCCGGCAGCGGTGGCCAATTCGTCGCGCGGCGCCGGCGAAGAGAACTCCCGTTCGAAATCGACTGCCAGGGTCAAGTCACCGTTGACTGGTCGATCCAGCACGATGCGCCACACATTGGCGGCAGCCTGCTGTTCGTCCGCCGCGATGGACGCGACCACCTGCTGCTCGATGATGCGCGCGGTTGAAGCGACCGGTACGACCTGGACCTTGTTGCCTGCCGCGGCCGGCAGTGTGAAGCGAATCTGCCGCAACGTGCCCTGCGCGATGCGCAGGTCGACTTCGTAGTGCACGTCGAGCTTGGCGTGATCAGGTCGCACAAAGGCCAAAGTCTCGGCCGACAGTTTGGCCGGCCTCATCCGCGCCTGGATCATCCCGCGGATCCGCGCGTTGTCCTGGTACTGGTACTGCAGCGCCGTGCCGGTCTGATGCTCGGACGCGCCGCCCGACCGATCCGCGGCGACCGGCTGCAGGTCGCTGGAAAGATCAGACACGAGCAGATCAATGTCCGGTGGCGCCTGGATCAGGAGCGTTCCTTCCACCTCGTCGGCGCCGACCAGCCGCAATTCGGGCAAGGAGAATTCGCAGTACTCTTCAACCTGTTCCAACCAGTCCGGCGGATGATGTTCCGCGGTGAGTGAGAACTCCCTCGACTGTTCAGGAGTCAGGGGGTTGTCCAGTTCGATCTGAATCGTTTGAAGGGATGAATCGGCTGTTGTCCGAGCCGCGTCCCACTCCACAGGTTTGCCGGCTGACGTGACGGCCGTGATTTCCCATTCGCGAGGCAACTGCACACTGATCTCGAACAGCCGCCCGTGTCGCGGCTGCACGGTCACGCTGCTTCGCAGCGCGACCCCCGTGTGGTCCACTCCCACTAGCGTCGCCACGGAAGCCTGGCTCACGCCCTGTCGCGTGGTGACGCGGATCGGCAACTGGAAGTTCTCGTCCCAGAAGGCGAACTCGCGCGGCGAGTTGCGCTGATCGTCGGCCGTCGGCTCAACCTGTTCCGGCCGGATCGCCGC
>Ga0194113_10004935_pt1 | contig 17366 bp, 18 predicted proteins | sample TA2MahC200mmetaG_FD_146193 | JGI IMG/M metagenome (GOLD analysis project Ga0194113, IMG submission 146193) | Freshwater microbial communities from Lake Tanganyika, Tanzania - TA2015017 Mahale Deep Cast 200m | ecosystem: Environmental > Aquatic > Freshwater > Lake | place: Tanzania: Lake... | reverse complement strand
GCCCCTGTAGCTCAGAGGATAGAGCAGCGGTTTCCTAAACCGCGTGTCGGGCGTTCGAATCGCCCCAGGGGTACTTGGTACTTGAAATTTAGCAACATAGGGGTGTAGCTCAGTTGGTAGAGCAGCGGTCTCCAAAACCGCAGGTCGCGGGTTCGAGTCCTGCCGCCCCTGCCATAATGTGCGCTAAGTGCCGAGGTGGTGGAATAGGTAGACACGCCATCTTGAGGGGGTGGTGGGCGTAAGCCCGTAGGAGTTCAAATCTCCTCCTCGGCACCATTACTCCCTGTCATTCTGAGCCCCGATGCAATCGGGGAGAAGAATCTGAAGCGGAGCGACCGAAAAATCTGGCTCCGAATGACACAGGGTGTTGTTAAACAATTTTTTGATATAATAGAAAAACGTGCGGAAGTAGTTCAGCTGGCAGAACGTCTCCTTGCCAAGGAGAAGGTCGCGAGTTCGAATCTCGTCTTCCGCTCCATAAAAAACTTAAGGCGGCGTAGCCAAGTGGTTAAGGCGGGGGTCTGCAAAACCCCTATGCAGCGGTTCAAATCCGCTCGCCGCCTCCACTTTTTGCTCACTTTCTTGCCGAGGTGGCGGAATGGCAGACGCGGCGGACTTAAAATCCGCTCTCCGCAAGGAGGTGTGGGTTCGAGTCCCTCCCTCGGCACTCCAAGCTCCGCCTTTTTTCTTTCGACGCAAGCAATGTTCCAGCATTTGTGTCTTCTGCCTCATGCAAGCCTTGACACAAGCGGGCATGGGTATTAACATAGCCACTATTGCATAATCTCACCCAGAACGCTGAAGGAGGATGGAACAATGGCACTTAAAATGTCGTTACAAGAGGCTAAGGAACGCGCTCTGCAGCTCATGCACCGCGGCTATCACTGAGGCCCAGCGGTCCTGCAAGTTATGTGGGAAGCCTACGAACTGGGCGATGAAGACCTGCTGTGGTCAGGCATCGCTTTCACCGGCGGCATAGGTGGACAGCAGCAAGCGCCCTGCGGCGCTGTATCTGCTGCGGCAGTGTGCCTCGGGCTGCACCATCGCTGTCCCCCGGAAGACAAGCAGAAAACAAAGCAGGCACGGCTCGATGCCCGCCAGGATGCCAGCGAAGTAGTCAGGAGTTTCACCGAGAGGTTCGGTACTATCATCTGCCTTGACCTGATTGGCATAGACTTCTCCAAACCCGGTGGCTACCAGGAGTTCCAGGAATCTGGAATCTGGAAAGAGAAATGCGACCACTACGTTCAGTTCGTCCTAGAGAAGCTCTACGAGCTGGACGAGAGGCGGAAGGTTGTTACAGCACCGCAGAAGGTCACCATCTACACCAAGCCCGGCTGCCCCTACTGCGCTGCCGCCAGGCAGGACCTAGCGGAGCGCGGCGTGCCCTATGAGGAAATCAACACTGAAGATAACCCCAAGGCTGTAGAAGAGGTCATGCGCCTATCCGGCGGCAAGTCCATAGTGCCTATTCTGGTCAGCGGAGAGGAGGTCAAGGTAGGCTTCGGCGGCGGCTGAACCATCTAGCCCGCGGCAGTCTGCCGCAAACACCAAGCTGTCCTCAACGATGCCTGGGTTCGAGTCCCTCCATCGGCATATAGTAAAAAGCTGTTAGTCCTTTACTATTAAGCCTGGTTACTTTTCTCTCAAGTGGGCACTAGATGTATTCTCTTTCAGTCTTGGTGAGTGTATAATTGGACTAGACACTCAGTTGTGGTTGGAATAAGCAGGAGATGGGGTAAGATGCAGCAGTGGTATCAGTGTCCGAGGTGCGGTGCCCCGGTTGCTTTCGGCAGTAGATTCTGTACGAACTGTGGAACGCAACTAAATTGGCCAACGCAACAGATACAGCCTCCACCTGTCTACCAACATCCCCAGCAACAATGGAATTACGGTTATAGACAGCCAGGAAAAGAGCCTAAAAAGACAAGTTCATGGCTTATAGGTTGCCTTGGCTTAATAGGCATCATTCTCCTCATTGTCGGAGCATACTTCGTTTATGATACATCTTTTCAGAAAAACACCCTCACTCCTCCACTACAGCCTACCACCAGTCCGAGCAAGCTAATACCACCATCCGCTCCAAGTCACAACTTGTACCCGACAGATATAATAAAGAATCCCCGATATTGGAATTCAGATTGGGATGTCGTTAAACTCTTCAAGACGATCTATTACGAGAATAAATCCTATTATGCAAATCACCAGTACATCAAAGGTGAATTTGACTGCAATGATATGGCAGTTGGCATCTGGAATACACTGTACAAAAAGAAGATAGTTTCGGTAATCGTAGCAGGAAACCTCGAGCTAGATAATGAGAGCTTTGCAGAATGTAACCATGTTTGGCTACTCGTCTTCTACCGAGGAGCTGCTGGAGGAGTAATCTTTATAGTTGAAACCACAAACGGTGAAACTTACTTTATTAACTCTCCAGAGAGCGAATTTCTGAAATATCTGCACGGCTACTATTATTTATCACCGTCTGATTTAAGAGCTGATATAAAGGAACGTTGGTAAGCCTAGTTTAACGAATCTATACTCAGCGGAGGTATTAGATGCACTTTTGTCTAGGTTGGTTAATCTTGCTGCCATTTGCTGGTGCTTTTTGGCTTACCATTAAGGTCACTGACGCTTGCATCAAAATAGGTGGAATTATGCGCTTGCTAGGTGCTTTACTTTCCTTGCTTGTTGGTGGCCTTTCTGTATTTGCAGGTTGGCAAATTGGACCAATAGTAGGTTGGTTCATAATGGTCTGTGGCGGAGGTCTTGCTATCTTCGGAAGTTGGCGAGTCCTGACAACGACGAAAGAAGAGCTGGAGTTGGAAGAGTTGGAGGAAAAGCTAGACAAAGAAATGAAGAGGGATGAGGAGCATTATAAGCAAAGGGGCGGCAAGTCCAGGGACTGCACCAAGGACTCCATATGTCCTAATTGTGGTTCGCAAAATGCTTCAGGTTACCAATTTTGTGGGGCTTGTGGCACTAGCCTAGCGTCTACCTGCCCTAGGTGCGGAGCCATTGTTGATCCTTCATCCAGATTCTGTACGAATTGCGGCGCAATGCTAGTTTAAATAGATGGTAGCATGGTTATAGATTCACGCCCATCTAATCTCATGATATAGATGCTAGCTACTCTTTTAGCCAGGAATGAGGATAAATGACCTTTTAAAAGCTCTCGGCATTACGTTTACGGCCAGTTCCAATCCTAGCCTGCTCGGGCATCACTATCTCCCGAACTTCCCCGCCATAACCGCCTTCACCGCCTGCTCAATGGCTTCGGCGGTGAGGCCATGTCTCTGGAGGAGCTCATCGGGCTTGCCTGACTTAGCGTAGACATCCTTAATGCCGATGAAGCTCATGGGCACCGGTTTTTCTCTGGCTACCACCTGAGCTACCCGGCTACCCAGGCCACCATGTTTAGCCCATGTCCAAAGAAAAGAGGTATTATTCTTGTTCTAAGTCCTTAATAAGTTCTTCGACCGAGTCAAAAGCCCCGACTCGCCCCGCTTTTATATCTTCGTCAGCTTCTCTTTCTCCATCTTGCCACCTCTTAGTCCAGAAGTAGGCTTGGCTTTTATCTACCAATTTCTTCGGCATGAGTACTGCTCTCTCACCCATTACCTCGATTTCTATCAGGTCACCCTCCTCAATCCCCAACACCTTACGTATAGATGACGGAAGAGTAATTTGTCCATGTCTTGTAACCTTGCTATATGCTGGCATCTTCATCACCTCCTACGGTCGTTCCAATGTCTCATCGTGACGTCCGATGTTACGCAATATGATTGTGCCCCCTTGAATCTGGAAAGTAATTCTCAGTGTCTGGCTTACTCTGGCTTCCCAGATACCTTCGGCTCCTTTCATCTTTTTTACTCTGAGAGCAGGATATCGCAGGTCTGATGCCATGTTTCTCAGCGCCTTCTTCGCTAGCTCCTTCTCACCTTCGTTCAGTTCTTTCCAGGCTTTCTGAAACCTGACTGTCCGAGCAATATTCACTGCTGCCCTCAATAACTACTATACGAAATTATTATATTAGTAATTTACGAATTTGTCAATCCTAACACTCTACGAAAAAACGCCTTGTTTAGAGGATGGATGAGAGGTTAATAAATGCTGGACATATTTTACAAAGTGCTTCTTCTCAAACACGAGAGCAGGAACTGTCCACACTGGCCTACTATTTGGCTTTCTTCGCCACGACCGCCTTCACCGCCTGCTCAATGGCTTCGGCGGTGAGGCCGTGCTTCTGGAGTAGCTCGTCGGGCTTGCCTGATTTGGCATAGACGTCTTTAATGCCAATGAAGCTCATGGGCACCGGCTTTTCTCTGGCTACTACCTGAGCCACCCGGCTGCCCAGACCACCATGAAGCAAATGCTCCTCAGCAACCACAATAGCCCCTGTCTGTGTAGCTACCTCGATAATTGCCCCTTCATCCAGCGGCTTCAAAGTAGGCATGTTGAGCACCCGACAGTCTATGCCCTGCGACGCCAGCGAATTAGCCGCTTCCACGGCTTTGGACACCATTATGCCACAGGCGATAACGGTGGCATCCTTGCCCTCCCGCATTGTCACCGCTTTGCCTAAATTGAAGCGGTAGCCTTCGGTGTAAACTGGCGGGAACTTGGGACGGCCAAGCCTGACATAAAACGGGCCTTCAGTAGTTACAGCAGCTCTTACCGCCTCAACGGTCTCGATAGCATCAGCAGGAACGACGACACTAAAACCTGGCAGTGAGCAATATAGCGCCAGGTCTTCGATGGCATGATGTGAAGCACCATCTTCACCCACGGTGATGCCGCCATGAGTAGCTACAACCTTCACGTTCAGCTTCGGCTGAGCGACGCAGACCCTCACTTGGTCGAAGCAGCGGCAGGCAGCAAAGACAGCGAAGGTGCTGACAAACGGTATCTTACCCGTTGCCGCCAGCCCGGCAGCAATGCTCATCATGTTCTGCTCTGCCAAACCGCACTGGATAAACCGCTCCGGGAATTTCTCGGCAAAGTATTTGGTCATCGTCGAGCGGGACAGGTCAGCATCAAGAACTACAATGTCCTCGTGCTCACTGCCCAGCTCCACCAGGACTTTGCCGTAAGCCTCTCTGGTAGACAAATCGGCATAAGCAGTCATGCCAGCTCCTTTAAGGCAATCTCAACCTCCTGTGCAGTGGGTGCCTTGCCGTGAAAGTCCACGTTGTTCTCCATAAAGCTGACGCCCTTCCCCTTAACTGTATGGGCGATGATAACAGTCGGCTTTCCCTTCGTTTCCCTGGCTTCTGTCAAAGCCGACAAAATCTGGCTCATATCATGCCCGTCTATCTCAATGACATGCCAGTTGAAGGCCCGCCACTTATCGGCCAGCGGCTGGAGTTCCATGATTTCACAGCACCGGCCGTCAAGCTGCAGTCCATTGTTGTCAACAATAGCCGTTAAATTATCTATCTGGAAGTGAGGGGCAAACATGGCCGCCTCCCACACCTGCCCTTCTTCACATTCTCCATCACCGAGCAGGACATATACCTGATAATCTCGCTTATCGAGCCTGGCAGCCAGAGCAATGCCGATGCCGAAAGACAAGCCCTGCCCCAGAGAGCCGGCTGACATCTCTACGCCCGGGGTGAGCGTTCTATCGGTGTGTCCCTGAAGGCGGCTGCCCAATTTCCTCAGAGTAGACAGCTCCTCAACGGGGAAGTAGCCGCATTCAGCCAGGGCAGCATAGAGAACAGGGGCGACATGTCCCTTGCTCAAGATAAATCGGTCACGGTCAGGCCACTGTGGGTTTTTGGGGTCATGGTGCATAACCTTGAAATAAAGAGCAGTGACAATATCGGCGGCAGAAAGAGAGCCGCCGGGATGCCCGCTGCCGGCCGTGGCTATCATGGTAATGACATGCCGGCGCAGTTGTTTAGCCATCTTATCAAGCTCGGGGGTAGATAAATTGAATTTAGCTTTTGTCTGTGAATCAGCCATGCCGTTGATGCCCTGATGGATTTCTAATTATAGGCTAGTTAGATATACATTGTCTATATTTGGGCTGATTGTTTCATTCGTCATTTTTATTTTTAATTTTGGGGCTTTGATTTTTGGGGATTGCCACGTTCTTCAGCGGAAGGACTCGCAATGACAGAGGAAAAACTCCCGGGTAGATTGGAGCATCGGCTCCAATCGAGCCTAGAGCGGATGCTCTAGGCTACCCCTCGCTTTAGACCTGTCCGGGGTAAAAATGGCGGACAGACCTGAAGGTCTGTCCCTACAACTGTTGTGAGATTCTTCGCCGCCCCTTCGCTACGCTCAGGGCTTTGGCTCAGAATGACGCGATAACGAATGTCTCGCAATAACAAAAATGTAGTGCGACCCTTTAGGGTCGCTTTCCCATAGCGAGGCTAGCCCGCCCCGCAAGGCGGGGGACGCACTACATCAATAAGCAACCTCTATATAGCTTGGTTGAGAATATGAGGTTGGTCATCTATAATGCTTGGGATGATTGTAGACTTCCATACCCATGTCGTGCCACCCGCGATAAAGGAAAGACGTGCCAAATACCTCGGTCGTGATGCCTGCTTTTCCCTGCTCTATGCTGAACCCAAAGCCAAGCTGGTTACGGCTGATGAGCTTATCTCCGCTATGAATGAATATGAAATCGATAAATCGGTTATCCTCAATCTGGGCTGGACGAGCCACGAGCTTTGTGTCGAGACAAACGACTATATTCTGGAAGCTATTGCCCGTTACCCCAAGCGGCTCATCGGCTTTTGTGCCATCCAGCCTTTGGCCGGTGATAAAGCCATCAAAGAGCTGGAGCGCTGTACCCAGAACGGAGCTAAAGGCATCGGTGAGATGAGGCCGGATGTGCAAGGCTTTGACTTCAAGGACAATAAAGTAATGAAACCTGTGATGGAGGCGGCTATTAAACACGACTTAATTTTCCTCACCCATGCCTCCGAGCCGGTGGGACATCAATATTTCGGCAAAGGTACTATCACTCCTGAATTCATTTATCCTCTAATCTTAAACTTTCCCGATTTGAAACTGGTCTGCGCTCATTGGGGCGGCGGTTTGCCTTTTTACGCCTTGATGCCAGAGGTAGAAAAGGCACTCAAAAACGTCCATTTCGATACTGCAGCCACCCCATTTCTGTACAAACCACAGATTTTCAAACAGATGGCTGATATAATAGGCAGCGACAAAATCCTCTTCGGCAGCGATTATCCCCTACTGTCACCGAGACGGATAATAGACCAGATTGAATCCGTCAAGCTGATCCAGGAGGGCAGAGATAAGATTCTTGGAGGCAATGCCCGAAAGCTGTTATCTTTATAGTTCAGTATATCGGTTTGGCCAGGAGCAGTGGAAACTTTGAGCAACGAGCAAATCCGGTCTTTTATCGCCATCGAGCTACCTGAAGAGGTCAAATCAGGGCTATATCGGCTGCAGAAGGAGTTAAAGCTGCCAGAGCATACCTTTGTGAAATGGGTGGCACCAGCAGGCATCCACCTTACACTAAAATTCCTGGGCAATATATCACCCCAAAAAGTATCCCAGGTAACCAGGGTTATGGAACAAGCCAGCCAGGGAGTCAGCCCCTTCCAGCTAGAAATCGCCGAAGTGGGGGCTTTTCCTAATTTGAAGCAACCGCGTGTCCTCTGGTTAGGCATTAGAGGGGAGATGGAGAAATTGGTAGCCTGGCAACAGCGTATTGACAACGGTCTTGTCCCACTGGGCTTTACCAAAGAAACGCGTGCCTTCACTCCCCATTTGACCCTGGCCCGGCTGCGGGAAGGGGTTTCACCTCAAGACCGGCGCGATTTCGGCGAGCTGGTGATGAAGACACCTGTTGAAGTTAATTATAAGGTAATGGTGAGCAGCCTCAACCTGATGAGAAGCCAGCTCCTGCCCGGCGGAGCTGTTTACAGCCGCCTTGCCGAGGTGAAGTTAAAAAGCTAAGGCTGTTGTCGTCGCCAAAGGCACGATGCTATAATATCTACCGCAGATTGACCAGTGGCCTGGACAGGCTACTCAGCAATCCTCAAGCATGGTTATTCCCGAGTAGCTCAGTGGTAGAGCGGGCGGCTGTTAACCGCTTGGCCGTAGGTTCGAATCCTACCTCGGGAGCCAAAGGTTTTTATTAATGCAGTTCTTCGTCTATATCTTGCTCAACCCACACGGCCGATTCTATATAGGACAGACCTCTAATCTTAAACTCCGTCTACAAAGACATAACGACGGCAAAGTGTTCTCCACAAAAAGTCACCGACCATGGAAACTAGTCTATAGTGAGCAATTCGACACTAGGTCAGAAGCTATAAGCCGAGAAAGACATCTTAAAGGCCTTAAAAGCAAAAGGGTTCTCCAAGCTCTTATAGCTCAGTGAGTAGAGTCCCGACAGGGTCGGGATTAACCGCTTGGTCGTAGGTTCGAATCCTACCTCGGGAGCCAATCAATAAACAATCCCTCATCATACAATTCTTGACAGCCAGATTCCTTGTCCGTATCATATGTCTCCAAAAAGCCGACCGCAGTAAACAGGCTGAGTCAACACACAAATAAATAATAGCGATAAACCATCGAGGCAAAAGCTGTGTCCACAAAAGTAAAAGCAATCAGACGTAAAGCAAAAGCTAAAACCAAAAAGGACAAAATATCCATATTTGCTGAATGGCTGGCAGCTCGACCACTACTAACCGAGCTAACTCTCACCGCGCTTACAGTCTTGTTCGGCATGCAGATGCTCAGAGTACTGGTGCCAGGCATGTTCTGGACACTCGGCGACCGGATGGGCTGGGGTGCAATTCAACTTGGACTGGTTGGATTCGCCATCTTTATCATCGGTGGCTTTCTTGCCGGCCCACTAGGTCGACTTGCAGGCAACCGCCGCCTGATAGTAATCACCGCCGTCGGACTGGGCATAATGAGATTATTTACGCAGGTCTGGTGGGGCGAGCCGCTTTTTAATTTAAGCCTGGCAATAGTAGGAACAATATTATTCGCCATCTTCCTGCCAGCTCGCCTAGAGAACGCACGACTTCAAGGCAATTCAGCCATCCCTCACTTTGTCTTGGGACTTCTTGGCGGCCTGGCATTGGATACTGCCATCAACGGCGCCTTCGGCACCTACGACACCATCTGGCAGGTAGAACCACTGCCGGTGCTCTTGACACTGCTGTTGGTAATAATACAACTGGCGCTGTTAATAGGTATTGCGCTCACAAATAAAGACAGTGTAGCAGCACCAACCAGCACCACCGGCATCTCCATTTCCAGGTCATTAACCTGGGCAGCCATCGGGCCTTTCTTATTCCTTGAACTGGTGGGCTTCCAAAACATACCCCGCATGGCAACGTTGACCAACTGGCCACTGCCGCTAGCCTTCGGGATGACACTAATAGCTCAACTGGTCGGCATCGTCGCCGCCACCTGGCTTCTAAGTAGGAACTGGCGCACCTTATGGCCCTGGGCATTAGGCACTGGCATTTTCCTGACCGCAGCTCTAATATTCGCCTACCAAAAGCCAGCAGCATTAATAGCTCTGCTGTTTCTAATCGGACAGGTGCTGATATCAGTGCTTATCGTGATGATAATAACTGGCATCACCACCAGCACAGGTAAAACACAGCGCTCCGGCATCTGGATTGCCAATGGCATTGGCATGGCAATATTCCTGATTCTCATCTTTGCCTACTATGCGGTCTATGATATCAGCCTCCCCTACAATAATACTCTGCTGGAACCCATAGCCGGCTTCATCATAGCAATCTGCGCCCTTGGTGCAACAGTTGTCCTACCACAGGAGACAAAAGCAAATCTCAAACTATGGGCGGTACCGGCGCTGGCCCTAATTCTTCTGGTTCTACCCCTGGGCATGGCAATTGCCTGGCGAGCACCGGCAGCAGTCAACGGCGAAGGTTTTCCTGTCCGCATTATGACCTACAACTTACACAACGGCTTCAACACAAAAGGTAAACTGGACTTAGAAGCCATCGCCCAAACGATTGAAAGTAACAATCCCGACATCGTCGCCCTACAAGAAGTATCCAGAGGCTGGGTGGTCAGCGGGCGGGTGGACATGCTTTTGTGGCTGTCTCAGCGATTGCAGATGCCCTATATTTTTGGACCAACAGCCGACCCCTTCTGGGGTAATGCTATCTTAAGCCGCTATCCCATCCTGGCTTACTCCCGGCATGACTTACCCCCTCGCGACCTGCTCATACCACGCGGCTTCATCACAGCACTAATAGACCTGGGCAATGGTGAAAAACTGAAAGTCATCGCTACCCATTTTCACCACCTCAAGGGCGATACCGAAATTCGCCAGCTTCAAGCCAGAACCATCATCGACTTCATGGCCGGTATCGACGGCAAACGCACCGTATTATTAGGCGACCTAAATGCGGGACCTAAAGACCCAGAGATACTCATGTTACAGAGAGCCCGGCTTATAGACACTGGAAATGTGATGGACCCCCATCTAGCATATACTTTCACCTCAGACAATCCACACCAGCGCATAGACTACATCTTAATATCACCCGACCTACAGATAGGAGATATCCAGGTACCACTAAGCACTGCCTCCGACCATCTGCCTGTCGTCGCCATCATAGGCGAATGAACTCCATGGAGGGGACGGACATAATCGAGCTTCTCAACTATGGATAGTGTCAACATTGGCTGAGCTGGTACGGAAAAAGATAGCTACAATAGAAGAAGCAAAATCTACAGGAGATTCTTCGCTACGCTCAGAATGACAATGGGAGAAAGAATGACAAGGGGAGAAAGAGTAATCTATCCTGGAAATGCCTCTTCGCCCAATGCCATGCGGCAGAGGTCGGTGATATAAATTTTGTTCAAGCCCCGCTCGGACGTCGGCCGCCTCAGTACACGGTCACACATGGGGCAGAGGGTAACCAGAGCATCAGCACCAGAAGCGATTGCATCTTCGATATTTTTCGTCTGTATCTGAATAGCCCGCTCTCTGTTGACGTTTATCAATGGGCCAGTGCAGCAGAGAGCAGTCTCACGGTCATATCTCCTCTTCACTCGTTCCACTCCGATGAGCTGGAAAATCTCATCCAGGAAGACATCTTTTTCTGGAGTGTACCTCGAGGCACAGGGGCGCTGATAAGCGATTTTCTTGTCTAGCTTAATGATGCTATTCCGGTGGTCTCTAATATAGTTGCGCAGGTACTCGAAGATATGCATGTACTTGAAGGGGACAGTGATACCATAGTCCTTGACCTTGGTGTGTGTCATGGCATAACAGTCATCGTGGATAAAGACTATTTCCTTGCCCAAGCTGGCAATATTGTCGATGAACTTTTGTGCGTTCTTAGCAATAGGACTCTCCTTGGCAACATGCACATAGCCGATGTAGCAAAAGTAGTCTCCGCCCTTGGCTATGGTCATACCTTTAAATAGCTGGCTATCGAGTGCACCCTCGGGGAGCTGGCGCTCCATGACACACAGAGAGAGAACAGGCTTGTCCGGGTCTCCTGTTATCACCTCGCTGGGAATCATAGAGGTGAGGTCGAAGGCGCCTGCTGCTTCCGCAGGTATGGGAAAAGCCTCAGTCCTTTCCTGTGCCTTCAGGATAAGGTCGTAGGGGTCAGCCCCTGTAGGACAATATTCCCGGCAGCCACAGCAGGTGACACACTGGCTCAATATATCAGCCTCGTTGCCCTCTATAAGCGCCTTGATTTCAGCCACGGCTTTGTCTTTGTCATAGTTGACGTAGAGACATTTCACCAGACAATCGCCACAGAGGTTACATTTCGAAGCATCCCACATTTTTTACCTCCCAAAGATAATCTAACGCCTTTGTCTATTCAGTGTTGTCCTTATCTAGCTGCGATGCCAGGAGCTCGGCAATATCCAGAGCCTTGAGCGACTCTGCAGCCTCTTTCGCCTTTATAGCATCTTCAAACATCTGCAAGCAATAGGGGCAAGCTGTTGTCACAATGTCGGCCTTGGTCCCCATCACATCCTCAATGCGCTCCTCGCTAATCCGCTTGCCAATACGCTCCTCCATCCAATAGCGTCCGCCACCACCACCACAACAGAACCCATTCCTGCGGGTACGCTTCATCTCTAAAAGCTTGGACTGTGAGATATTGCTCAATATCTGCCTCGGTGGCTCATAAATATCATTGTGTCTGCCCAGATAACAAGAATCGTGGTAGGTCAATTTCCCGTCGCTTATCGGGGCTGGCTTAATCTTGCCCTGTTTCAGCAGTTCGACGATGAACTGAGTATGATGGATAACCTCAAACTCACCACCGAATTGAGGATACTCATTCTTAATGGTGTTGAAACAATGCGGGCAAGCGGTGACTATCCTCTTCACACTATAGTTTTTCAATAGCTCGATATTTTTCATCGCCTGCATCTGGAACAGGTATTCATTACCCAGCCTCCTCGCCGGCTCACCACAGCAAGTTTCCTCTGGGCCAAGGATAGCGAAATTGACGCCGGCAGCTTTCAATATCTTCCCCATGGCTACGGCTATTTTCATACTCCTGTCTTCCAAAGCTGCGGCACAACCTACATAATACACCAAGTCAACATTGCTATCCTCAGATAAAAGCTTGACACCCAGGCCACTAATCCAGTCAGTCCTGGTAAGCGTAGTCCCCCTGCAACTATGGCCTCTGGTCTCAATGCACTTCAGTATAGCCTCACCCGTCTCTGGTATCTTCGCCTGCTCCAGCACTAGATTGCGGCGCAAGTCAACAATTTTATCAATATGCTCCACCCAGACCGGGCATATTTCCTGGCAGGCACGACAGGTGGTACATGACCATAGCTCATCCTCAAGTATCACCTCTCCAATCAGAGCCTTAACCCCACCACCATCAGTCACAGGTTCAGCCGCTTTAGCATGCAGTAAAGCAGGACTTCTATCAAGCCAGTGGGCTTTCAAGTCTTGTATTACCTTTCGTGGAGATAAAGGCTTTCCGGTAAGATGAGCCGGGCACCTGTCCTGACACCTGCCACAGTCAGTACAGGCATCCAAATCCAGAATCTGCTTCCAGGTGAAATCCTCTATTTTGCTTACACCAAAAGTCTCAGCTTCCTCGATATTGATGGGCGCTAACGCCCCCTTAGGTCGAGAAGTCCTGAAAAAAACATTAACTGGAGACACGATGATGTGAGTCAGCTTGTCGAACGACAAACAAACATAGAAAATAGCCCCCAATGCCAGAGCAGTATGAAACCACCACAAGCCGACATACCAGGCTAACCTAGTGCTTTCAGGCAAACCGGCAAACGGGACGGCTAGATAATAGCCCACAAAAGACCATCTCGCCCATTCCGGATGGCTGTAGAATTCAGGTTGAGACAAGCCTTCCGGAGTAGCCACCAACATGCGGAAGCTCTCAATGAAAAAGCCAGTGACGACAACAACGAAAATCAAGGCGAGAACAACGGCATTATCCAGCACGGTATTCAGCCTTTCTGGCTTCTGAATATAGCGGCGAATCACAGCCAGAACGGCACCAACCAAAATCATCACCCCACCGATATCCAGCGCCAGGCTGAGACCAAGATAGACATTCCCTGAGACAAAATGAAACACGTAATGGTCTATGACATCGAGAGCTGTACCTACCAGCAGGATTCCAGCACCAGCAAAGATGAGAAAATGCATTATCCCGGGGTAAGGCTCGCGGAAAAATCGCCTATGAAACAGGCCATCAACCACGCCGGCAACTATGAAATCCCAGATTCTCTTACCTAAATAATCCCACCTGTTATCTGGCTTACCGATTATCCACAAGCGATAGCGCCGGTAAAAGGCATAGATAAAAACTGCCAGCGCCGCCACACCTAACGGATACAAGATAAGCGCTCCGAAAGATATGCCCCAGAAAATCTCACGAGACGCTTCCATGGCTAGTGCCTCCTTCTACTTTAAAATAGACTTAGTGATGTTTCAGCAGTTCCAGACTATGTTTATCGGCTAAAGCAAACAGCCGCTCCACCGACTGATGCGGTGTCAGCGCTCCTCCTATCTCAACCTCTGAGCCATCGTCAAAAGCGTGATAATCGGTGCCGCCAGTGGGAATAAGATTATACCTCTTGGCGACTTTCAGCAATCCGGCAATGATTTCCGGGCCGTAGTCTTTATAGTATACCTCAATGCCAACCAGGCCAGCTACCTTCAACTCGGGAACAAGCCTGTTTAAATAGTTAATGTCCGCTGGGTGAGCCAGGACAGGCAGACCTTGCGCATCCATAACCAGCTTGACTGCCTCAACTGGAAGCAGTTTATAACGCTCCACATAGGCAGGCCCGTTATGACCGATATATTTGTCAAAAGCCTCTTTCTCCGAGCTGACATAACCCTTCTCAAACAGGGCTTGAGCTATATGAGGCCGGCATACAGAACCACCCTGGGCTAGCTCGCGCACTCGCTGCCATTTGATATCCATACCTAGGCTACCGAGCTTGGCAATCATCTTCTGCGCCCGCCCCAGCCGCGACTCTCGCAGTTCCTGCAAAGTAATGGCCAATTTACGGTCAGTGTAATCAATGAAATAGCCCAAGACGTGAACTTCTCCATGAGGAACATCAGTATTGACCTCCACACCGGGTATAACCGTAAGCGATGGGAAGGCTTCAGCAGCAGATAAAGCTGGAGCCACGCCATCTATTGTGTCATGGTCAGTGATAGCAATGACATCAAGTCCAACTTTTGCTGCCAGCGAAACAATCTCTTTAGGCTCTAGCCGCCCATCAGAGGCAGTAGTATGCAAGTGAAGGTCGGCTTTCACCTAGCGCTCTCCTCTCTTCGCAGTATCCGCTGTATGCTTACAGCTTTCCCGGTAGCCACATCCACCTCGACCAGCATAGCGTCAAAAACCACAGCCCCCCCACCCATAGAGAAACGATGCGGCATCCCAGTAAGGAAAGCCTGAATTGCCGCTTCAGCGTCAACACCGATAACCGAATCCTCAGGGCCAACCATACCTACGTCGCTAACATAGGCAGTGCCCTTAGGTAATATGCCAGCGTCCACAGTGCCTATATGTGTATGCGTGCCCAGCACCGCGCTTACCTTACCGTCAAGATATTTTCCCATAGCCACCTTCTCCGAAGTAGCTTCAGCATGAAAGTCAACAATGATAACCTTGGTCTCGGCTTCGATTTCCGAGAGTAAACGGTCCATAGTCCGGAAAGGACAATCGAATTCACCAACAAAAACGCGCCCTATCAGATTGACTACCAGAGTACCTTTGACTGCCAAAAAACCATGGCCCGGTGCATTTGGCGGGAAATTCAGAGGACGGAGAATGGGCAACTCACCACTCATATAAGGGATAATCTCCTTCTTAGCCCATACATGGTTGCCGGTGGTTAACACATCTACGCCACTGTCAAGAAGCTCACTTGCCGTGCCTGATGTAATGCCTATACCGCCAGCACAGTTCTCGCCGTTTGCTATCACCAGATTGATTGCATAATCATGACACAGGCCTGGTAGAAACTGCTGCACCGCTCTTCTGCCAGGCCTGCCTATAACGTCACCTATCATTAATACGCGCAATACCGCCCCTTATAGCGTCTATTTAGCATAATCCACCGCCCTGGTCTCCCGCAACACAGTCACTTTAATTTGCCCCGGATATTCTAGAGTATCTTCTATCTTCTTCACGATATCTCGAGCTAACCTCATAGCTGTAAGGTCATCCACCTGCTCCGGTTTAACCAAAATACGTACTTCACGTCCAGCCTGAATAGCAAAAGCTTTTTCAACTCCGGGGAAGCTATTTGCCACATTCTCCAAGGCCTCAATACGCTTCAAGTATTGCTCCAAGGACTCACGCCGGGCTCCCAACCTAGACCCACTTATTGCATCAGCAGTAGCCACGATAAAACCGAGCGCACTGGTGGTAGTAGCTTCGCCATGATGCTCAGCGATGGCCTGAGCTATTTCAGCCGATTTGTCCCACTGGCGAACCAAATCAGCACCTATCAAGGCATGAGGGCCTTCCACCTCATGGTCAACCGCTTTGCCGATATCATGAAGCAATCCAGCCCTTTTCGCCTGCGTCACATCAGCACCAATCTCAGCAGCTAGCATCCCGGCAAAGTAGGCGACTTCAAGGCTATGAGTCAATACATTCTGCCCATAGCTGCTGCGAAACTTAAGTTTACCGATTAACCTGATTAACTCCGGATGTAACCCAATTACCCCGACTTCACGAGTTGCTCGTTCACCTTCATTGCGAATTGTAGTCTCAACTTCATTACTAGCTTTCTCTACCACCTCCTCTATTCGAGCCGGGTGAATGTGACCATCGAGGATAAGAGCATTCAGAGCCACCCTGGCTACCTCCCGCCTCAACGGGTCAAAGCTGGAGATAGTAACGGCTTCTGGTGTGTCGTCTATGATAAGATCAACACCTGTAGCTTGTTCCAAGGCTCGGATGTTACGTCCCTCGCGGCCGATGAGACGTCCTTTCATCTCATCACTAGGCAGAGGAACAACAGATACTGTTGTCTCTGATACTACATCTGTGGCACAGCGCTGAATGGTGGTGGATAGAATGTCGCGAGCTTTCTCGTCAATTTCGCTCTTTATTCGTACTTCCCAGTCCCGAACACGCCGCGACGCTTCCTCACGAATCTCATCATCTAAAGCTCGGAACAACTCTTGTTTGGCTTCATCGCTGGACATGCCCGAGATGAGTTCGAGGCGTTGTAGCTGTTTGCTTCGCACCTCTTCGAGTTGGGCTTTAACCGCCTCGATTTCCCTCTCACGGTTAGCCAGACCACGCTCACGGCGCTCCAATGCGTCCAGCTTGCGTTCCAGCTTTTCTTCCCGCTGAGCAAAACGTCTTTCTAGTCTCTGTAACTCAAAACGGCGTTCACGACTATCAGTCTCGGCAGCAGCCCTGACCTTGACTGCTTCCTCTCTAGCTCTCTGAAGCATCTGTTCATGTGCTGCGGTTGCCTCTTCCAGTAATCGCTTAGCTTCATTTTGAGTTCTGCGGAGTTGCTGGTTGGCTAATATCTGTCTGGCAAAATAGCCAAGGAGTAGACCCAAAATAAGAACAAGTCCAATTACAACAAAATACAAAGATTGAGGTAACATTTAACTGCCTCACTTTCCTAAAACACCACATAATATTGTAAACCCTTAGATTTTTCCTGTAATAATAGTAATCCTTCGACGTGCTGGTGTCAAACATATGTCCTATTCAGGTGTATTATGTAGCGGCGAGGCTTTAGCTTCGCTCTCACTCGAGTTTTACAGCATTCATAGCTGGGCCATAGCTAGGGAAAATGACGTTCCACAACAGGAAGTGTCGAAATGAAGCGGTCCTACACCTGGGTGATGGGCTGCACCCTGGCGGGTGGTCGAACAC
>Ga0194113_10004933_pt1 | contig 17366 bp, 16 predicted proteins | sample TA2MahC200mmetaG_FD_146193 | JGI IMG/M metagenome (GOLD analysis project Ga0194113, IMG submission 146193) | Freshwater microbial communities from Lake Tanganyika, Tanzania - TA2015017 Mahale Deep Cast 200m | ecosystem: Environmental > Aquatic > Freshwater > Lake | place: Tanzania: Lake... | reverse complement strand
GGATCTGCGTATTCATCTTTAATTATTTTAATTTTTTTTTTGGATATTGGTATTTCCGCTGTTAAATTTAAAAATTTTTTATATCGTTTATCCTTTGGGTTGACTGCAATTGCAGTATCAGCAAAAACTGTTTCTGGCCTTGTTGTGGCTATTGTGATGTGTTTCTTTTCATCTATTTTATACTTAATATAATAAAGTTTTCCTTTAACTTCTTTCTGAACTACCTCTAAATCAGAAATAGCTGTTTTTAAAACTGGATCCCAGTTAACTAGCTTTAAATCTTTATAAATTAATTTTTTTTTATACAACTTTGTAAAAATTTTCATAACAGCAATGGACATATTCTCATCCATTGTAAAACGTTGACTACTCCAGTCGCATGAAGCTCCTAATTTTTTAAGTTGATTAATTATTTGATTTCCAGATTCATCTTTCCATTTCCAAACCTCTTTTAAAAAATCCTCTCTTGATAAATCTTTTTTTAAGACATTCCTTTTTTTAAGATTACTTTCAACAACGAGCTCGGTTGCAATGCCTGCGTGGTCAGTACCTGGCTGCCATAATGTTTCATATCCCTTCATTCTATAATAACGAATAAGAATATCCTGAATTGTGTTATTGAGTGCATGGCCCATATGTAAATTTCCAGTTACATTTGGAGGAGGAATTACTATAGAAAATTTTTTTTTATTTTTTACTGGCTTAAAACAATCTTCAATTTCCCAGTATTTATAAATTTTATCTTCAATATCTGAATGATTATAGTTATCTTCAAACATTAAAAAACAAACTCTTCTTTATCAATATAATTTATTAGTAAGGGAGAAGATACATTTGATAATTTAATTTTTTCAAATTGATTATTAATTTTTTTATATAGAAAAATATTAGAGTTATAATTACTTTTTAAAATACATACCAATATTCCGTTATCTTTTAATAAATTTAAGAAATTTTTAGGGTCTTTATTCACTGACCCATTAATTATAATTTTATCAATTTTCTTATCTAAGACATTTTCTTCTCTAAAAGATTTATGATGAACTTCAAAATTATTAAAATTATACTTTTTGAGATTATTTATTGTATTTTCCTTACCTTCATTATTTTCCTCAATTGAATAAACAAACTTAGCCAAATTACAAAGAATTGCAGTAGTATAACCAGAACTAGATCCAACCTCTAAAATAATGTCTTGTTTAGATAAATTTAATGAACTTAAAAGTTTAGCAAATGTTAGAGGTCGAAGTAAGAATCTATTTTTGAATATCCTTAGGTTATCATCTATATAAGAAAAATTGATTGTATCGTTATTTAGAAAATCTTCCTGCTTTATTTGTAAAAAACTTTCTAAAATATCTTCAGATAAAATATTATTTGGTTTCAACTGACTTTCAATCATGTTGATTTGTTTAGTTTTATGAAGCATGAATTTGAAAATTATAAAACAAAATATATATACACCAATAAATTTATAAAATAATAATCAATTTTATGGCCACGTGGCGGAATGGTTACGCAGAGGACTGCAAATCCTTGTATCCCAGTTCGATTCTGGGCGTGGCCTCCAAGATAAATATTGTTTTTAAAAAAAAAATTCGTATTGTGTTTTTTTTTATTCCCCGATAGCTCAGCTGGTAGAGCAGTTGACTGTTAATCAATTGGTCGCAGGTTCGAGTCCTGCTCGGGGAGCCAAAACTATATTGCTTTAGCTATTCTTCTTTTATTATTTAAAATAACTTGTAGTTTATCTTTTTCTGCTTCAGATAAATTATCTATAAAGTTTTCAAGAGATGATGAATTTTCTTTTTTTAAATCAGATTGAATATCTAAATTTTTAAACTCTTTAAAATCTTCAAAGAAATATTTAATTGGCACTTTTAGAAAATTTGAAAGTTGCAACAGTCTTGAGGAACTAACTCCGTTAGTACCTTTTTCATATTTTTGGATCTGTTGAAATGTTACATTAATTGCGCGAGCTACTTGTGTTTGAGTTAATCCTAGAGAAGATCTTCTTGATCTTAATTTTTTTCCTAAATGTTGGTTAAGTTCTAATGACATGCATTCAATCCCTTTAATAATTATTATCTAAGTAAAGATGGTTTTTTAAATTAAATCAAGATAGTTTTTAAAAAAAAATTTAATGTCACATTCTTATTTACTAATAAAAGACGACTTAAGAATTCAAAATAATCTAGCATTATCTAGCTTTTTAGATAACAAAGAAAAACTTAAGAAAGCAATTTACTTCTATGATAAAAAGACTTTTGAAACTCGTTCAGCTCAGCGTTGGTGGCTTTGGAATAGCTTAAAGACATTTAAAAATAAACTTAAAACTTTAAAAATTGAACTTGACATCGTTTATGAAGATACTGAAGATTATTTAAATTTTTTAATAAAAAAAAAATTAATTTCATCAATTTATTGGAATAAATCTCTAAATATTCCTGAAAAAAATCAAGAAATAAAAATTAAAAATATATTAATAAAAAATGATGTCAAAACATTTGAATATAAATCTAATTTATTAAACCAATTAGAAGAAGTAAAAAAAGATGATGGTACGCCCTTTAAAGTCTTTACACCATACTGGAAAAAAGCTGAACAAACCTACTTAAAAAACCCTTTTAGACAGCAATTTAAAGAGGAAAATAAGATTATAAATTCAAATAAAGTTTCAATAGACAAAAGCTTAGATCAGATACTGCCTAATAAAAACTGGTACAAAAAATTTGAAAAATATTGGGATACTGACGAAAATGCTGCTCATAAAATTATTGATAATTTCATTGAAGAAAAAATTGATAAATACGCAACAAATAGAGATATTCCTGGAATTGAAGGCACCTCAAGATTATCTCCTTACTTAGCCTTTGGTCAAATTTCAATTCATATAGTTTTTAACAAATGTCTAGAATTAAAAAAAAAAGGGATAGGCTATAGAAGATATATTAATGAACTTGGCTGGAGAGAATTTTCTCACTCACTTTTACACAATTTTCCATCTATGGAGAAAGAAAATCTCAGAGAAGACTTTAATAATTTTGCATGGGTTAAAAATGATAAATTATTAAAAATTTGGAAAAAAGGTAATACAGGATATCCAATTGTAGATGCTGGCATGCGTGAATTATATGAGACTGGATGGATGCATAATAGAGTTAGAATGATTACAGCTTCATTTTTAGTAAAACATTTAAGAATACACTGGAATGAAGGAGAGGCATATTTTAGAGATTCACTATTAGATTTTAATGTTGCAAATAATGTTGCTGGCTGGCAGTGGGTTGCTGGTACTGGAGCAGATGCTGCTCCTTATTTTAGAATTTTTAATCCAATTATACAGGGTGAAAAATTTGATCCAGAAGGAATATATGTTAAGCGCTGGTGTCCGGAGTTAAAAAAGGTTCCAAAAGAATATATTCACCGTCCGTGGGAATTGAGTGAGGATAACCAAAAAAAATTTGATGCTAAAATTGGGATGACATATCCCTCGCCGGTTGTAAATCATGAGCAAGCTAGACAGGCTGCTCTTGATTCTTTTCAAAAATTAAAAAAGTGAAAAAAAAAATTGCAATAATAGGAAGCGGTATTTCTGGGTTAATTGCAGCGAAAGAGTTGATTAAAAAATATCAAGTAGATGTTTACGAAAAAAACTCTCATTTAGGAGGTCATACTCATACCCATAAAATAAAAGAGCAAAAAAAATCATTTTTTTTAGATAGTGGCTTTATAGTATTTAATAAAAAAACTTATCCAAATTTTTTAAATTTTTTAAACAAGTCTAAAGTACAATATGAAAAAACAGAAATGAGTTTTTCTGTAAATTATCCAAAAGAAAATTTTGAATGGTCAGGTAGAAATTTAAAAACTTTAATTATTAAAAATAAATTTTTTTTTTCTATTAAGTTTTTAAAAGTTTTTTTTTCAATCTTAAAGTGGCGATTTATTAATAAAGATATTAAAGATCAAAATATTAGTATAAATAGTTTTTTAAAAAAAAAAAATTTTTCAAAGGAATTTAAAAAATACTATTTTTTTCCATTATGTGCATCGGTTTGGTCTAACCCAATTGAAAAGATTAAAAATTATAAAACTATTTTTTTTTTACAATTCTTTAAAAATCATGGTTTAAATAATCTTATTTTTAGACCTCAATGGCTAACAATCAAAAATGGAAGTTACAATTATATTAAAAAAATAAAAAAAAATAAAAAAATTAAATTTTTTTTAAATAACAAAGTTAAATTTTTAAAAAAAAAAGAAAATAAAATTATCATTAAAAAAAAGGTTTATGATTATGTAATATTCGCAAATCATTCAGATGAAATAAAAAAAATTCTTCCAAATTCTTTTAGAAAAGAAAAAGAAATACTTTCAAATATCAAATATCAAAAAAATACTGCTCAAATTCATTATGACGAAAATATTATGCCCAAAAATAAATATAATTGGTCAAGTTGGAATTTTATTCAAAATCATAATAATACTATTTCTCTAACTTATTGGATGAACTTACTGCAAAATCTAAATACAAAAAAAAACTACTTTGTATCAATCAATGGAGGAAATTTTATAAATAAAAAAAAAATTATAAAAAATATAACTTATCATCACCCTGTATTTTCTATAACCAAAGAAAATTTTTATAAAAAAATTGAATCTATTCAAGGAAAGTCAAATATATTTTATTGTGGAGCATGGTGTGGTTATGGCTTTCATGAAGATGGATACAATTCGGCACTTGCTGTTGTTAAAAAATTAATATGAAGACTTCATCGCTACAAATAGGTGAGGTCTTTCATCGGAGAATTCATCCCTACCAACATTTTTTTAGATACCAAACCTTTTATCTGCTTTTAGACTTGCACAGACTTTCTAAATTAAATAATACATTCTTATTTTCTCTTAATAGATTTAATCTTTTAAGTTTTTATTTTAAGCACCATGGTTATAGAAAAGAAAACATTAACCCTGCACTTTGGTTCAGAGATAAATTAAAAATTAAATTTAAAGATAAAAAAAAATATAATATTTACTTGTACTGCACTCCAGCTTTCTTTGGATATGTTTTTAATCCGATATCAATTTACCTTGCATATAGTAAAAATAATATTTGTTACATTTGTTATGAGGTTAAAAATACTCATCAAGAACAACACTCTTATTTTTTTAAAATAACTAATAAAAAAAAACATTTTTGTAAAAAACAGTTTTATGTATCCCCTTTTTTAAAAAAAAAACTTTTATACGAATTTTATTTAAATTTTATTAAAAACTTTGAACTTAAAATCAATGTATATGATAAACAACAATTAGTTCTTAAGACAGGAGTCAATTCAAAAACAATTCCATTTTCAACATTTGCAGTGATTAAATATTTAATAAAAAATCTATTTTTTGCTCAAAAAATAATGATTTTAATTCATTATCAGGCAATAAAAATTTATTTAAAACAGAAGTTTTTTTTTATGAAACCCATAAAAAACAATGATACAGTTTCATTCCATGAATCATCTTCTAGAAAGTTTTCTTAAGCTTAAATTACGTTCAATTAAACATGGTAGATTACTCATTGATTATAAAGATGTTTATAGGGGAGAATTTGGTGAAAACATCGATAACATTACAGCTGATCTTAAAATAAATAATTTAAGTTTTTTTTTTGATATAATTTTTAAAGGTGAAATAGGATTTGCAGAGGCTTATATTCATAAAAAATGGGAAACCACTGATTTAGCGGCATTATTAAAGTTCTTTTTGATCAATCAACAATTGAATCAAAAAAATACCACTGATAATTTTTTTTATAATTTTTTTAAAAAAATTAAATTTAATTTTAAATCTAATTCAATTTTACAAGCTAAAAAAAATATTAAATATCATTACGATCTTGGTAATGAGTTTTATTCTTTGTGGCTTGACCCATCGATGACATATTCCTCAGCTTTGTTTAAAAATAAAGATGATGACCTACATATAGCACAAAATAATAAATACGACTCCATCATTGAAAATTTAGATGTTAATAACAAAGATCACATTTTAGAAATAGGTAGTGGCTGGGGAGGCTTTATTAATAGAAATTTTGAAAAAACAAAATCTAAAGTTGACTCACTAACGATTAGTAAAGAACAATTTAGATATGTTAACGAAAAAATAACTAAAAATAATTTTGAAAACTCAAAAGTAATTTTTAATGATTACAGAGTGTTTAATAAAATAAATAGCTACGATAAAATTGTATCAATCGAAATGTTTGAAGCGGTAGGCAAAGAATATTGGAATATTTTTTTTAAAAAAATTAATGAACTACTCAAAAAGGGAGGAAAGGCTGCTTTTCAAATAATTACTATTTCAGATAAATATTACCATAAATATTCCAAAGATGTAGACTTTATACAAAAATATATTTTTCCTGGAGGCATTCTTCCTTCCAAAGAAATTTTGTACGAACTATTTAAAAAATATAATCTTAAATTAAACAATGAAATTAGCTTTGGCAATTGCTATGCAAAAACATTACATATTTGGAAAGATAATTTTAACAAAAAATGGAATACTATTAAAAACTTAAACTTTGACGAAAAATTTAAAAATCTATGGAATTATTATCTAAATTACTGTCAGATTGGATTTGAAAGCAGACATACTGATGTAAGTCAGTTCTATGTTGAAAAAACTGCTTAATTTAATCTAGGGCTTTTAATTTATAATTCCATTCACCTTTTAAAGAAAAATCCATAGCTACCCATCTCAAATCATTCTCAGTATAACCAACGTTCACATTTAGATTGTCACCAGTTATATTAAAAAATTGAACAACTTGCTCTTTATCACTAATTTTTAATTTTTCTTTTTTTAAAAAAGTAATTTTAGTTTGTGTATTTCTGCAACTTTGTCCTAAAATAAAATTATTATTTAATAATGAGTCGTGGTTCCACCATGTTCCTAAATAAAAACTTTTATCTAAATCGAATATGTATTTTTTATCTTCTGTTAAGCCATTAAATGAATATTTCCCTTTAGATTGCTGTTTAATATTACAAAAATCATTGTAACTTCCATCTTTTGTTTTTGATTTAAATTCAATTAATTCATTATTTTTATAAATTTCAATTCCATCGGACTTATATGAATAAATATTAATACCAAGTAATTTAATATTTATTGCAATGTCAGTTATAACTTCCTTGGTACTCTTATCTTTAATATTTACTTTAACTTTATGATGACCAACTAATTCATTATTTCTATAAATATCAAATTCAACTAATTTAAAATTTTTATAATGCTCAACATGAGCGTAAGTTTTTTCAGCAAATAAAAATAGTATTAAGGCAAAAATATAACGCATTAGAATTATCTTAAAATTTGGCTTAAAAATAATTTCGTTCTCTCATTTTCTGGATTTTCAAAAAATTCTTTAGTTTTTTTACTTTCAACTATTGTTCCTTCATCCATAAATACTATTTTATCAGCTACAGTTTTAGCAAATCCCATTTCATGAGAGACAACAACCATTGTCATGCCTCCATTTGCAAGATCAATCATAACATCTAACACTTCTTTGATCATTTCTGGATCTAAAGCAGATGTTGGTTCATCAAAGAGCATAATCTTTGGTTCCATGCATAATGCTCTTGCAATTGCAGCCCTTTGTTGTTGGCCTCCCGAAAGTTGCCCAGGAAATTTTTTGGCTTGATCTGCAATTTTTACTTTTGATAAATATTCCATTGCAACCTCCTCACTTTTTTTCTTTGGTAATTTTCTTACCCATGAAGGTGCAAGTGCACAATTATCAAGCACAGTTAAATGCGGAAATAAGTTAAACTGCTGAAATACCATACCAACTTCACCTCTAATCTTATCGATATTCGTAATATTTTGATTAAGTTCAATTCCATCAACTATAATAGTACCTTCTTGGTGTTCCTCTAATCTATTAATGCAACGTATTAATGTCGATTTTCCAGAGCCAGAGGGACCACAAATGATTACTTTTTCACCTTTATTAACGGACATATTAATGTTTTTTAAAACTTGAAATTTACCAAACCATTTATTTACTGATGTAAGTTTAATTATAGGTTCGTTCATGTTTTTCTTTCTGTACTAAATTTTTTTTCCAAACTTTGTGTATACAGACTTAATAAATAACAAAAGAACCAAAAAACAATAGCTGTAAACACATAACCCTCTATAGCCATACCTAGCCAATACGAATTTGATTTAGCTAAATTCACCATGCCGAGAAGTTCAGCAAGGCCTACAAGCAATATTAGAGGTGTGTCTTTAAAAAGAGCAATAAAGGTATTGGTTATACCTGGTAAAACAGTTTTTATAGCTTGGGGTAGAATTATTAAAAAATTCATTTTCCAATAACCCATACCTAGAGACTTTGCGGCTTCATATTGACCCTTGGGAAGTGATTGCAAACCACCTCTAACAACTTCTGCAATATAGGCAGACTCAAAGATTGCAAGACCAATAGCAATTCTAAGTAATTTATCTACTGAAGCATTCGCAGGTAAAAAAAGAGGAAAAGTTACCGCTGCTGCAAACAAAACTGTAATTAAGGGAACACCTCTCCAAAATTCTATAAACATAATTGAAAAATATCTAAATACTGGAAGTTCTGACCTTCGACCCAACGCTAATAGAACACCTAAAGGAAAAGAAATTACAATTCCAAAAAAAGTTAAAATAAAAGTAAGTGATAAACCGCCCCAAACTCTTGTTTCAACGTAAGGCAGTCCTGCGCCGCCGCGAAGAATGAATAAGGAAATTACTGGGAATATAAAAATTAAAAATAAAATAATATATAATTTAAATTTTTGTCTAATGAAAAAAGCTAATGCAACAATTAATAAAAGAGAAATAAAAACTATATTAACTCTCCAAATCTGGTCAGCAGGATAAAAACCATATATAAATTTTTCAAACCATACCTTTACAAATACCCAACATGCTCCATCACTTTTGCAGTCTTGTTTGGTTGTGCCTTTAAATGTTGAGTCAATAAAAGCCCATTCAATAAAATTTGGTATTGAGTAAAAAATTATAACTAGAATAAGAATTGATATTAGAAAATTATACCAAGTTGAAAAAAAATTCTCTTTGAGCCAATTATAAATTTTACTTTCTCTCATTCTACTTCTCAACTAATGCAATTTTCTTGTTGTACCAATTTAATAACAATGAAATAAAAAGACTTATTGTTAAATAGGTCATCATTACTATAAAAATAATTTCAATCGCTTTACCAGTTTGAGAAAGCGATGTTCCAGCAAAAACTCCTGTTAAATCCGGATAACCAATTGCCGCTGCCAAAGAGGAGTTTTTTGTTAAATTTAAATATTGGTTTGTTGTTGGAGGAATAATAACTCTTAGTGCTTGAGGAATTATTATTAATTTTAAACTTTGCGAATTATTAAATCCTAAAGATTTTGCAGCCTCTTTTTGTCCTTTACTTATCGCTAAAATTCCAGCTCTTACGTTTTCTGCTATAAAGGCAGCAGTATAAACTGATAGTGACAAGGCTAAAGCTATAAATTCAGGGACTAACTTTACACCTCCTACAAAATTAGCAATCCCGTAATTTTTTTTAAGTAAAGGATATTCAACCACATACGTTGTGCCTCCAATTAAAGCAAAAACTATGGGTAAAAGTATTATAATTAGTACGGAATATTTAAATACAGGAATTGCAATACCTTTTTCATAAAATAATTTTTTTGAAAAATAACTTAACAAAAAAATTGTAATTAAAGCAATTACAAATCCATAAGTAATGAAATGAAAATTTTTAAATATAAACTTTGGAATATATATACCCTGAAGGTTTATAAAAACTGAGCTAAAAAAAGTTATACTATCTTTTGTTTCAGGTAGAGCTCTTAAAACTGCAAAATACCAAAAAAAAATTTGCAAAATTAATGGTAAATTCCTAAATAATTCTACGTAGATAGCTGCAAACTTATTAAGTAACCAGTTATTAGAAAGCCTAGAAATTCCAATTATAAAACCAATTATTGTTGCAAATATTATTCCAATAAAAGCAACTAAAAGAGTATTTAATAAGCCAACAAGGTAAGCAGTTCCATAACTTGATGAACCAGAATAAGGTATTAAACTAAATTGAACATCAAAACCGGAATTTGTATTTAAAAAATCAAAGCCAGAAGAAATATTTCTAGCTTTCATATTTATTCCTGCGTTATTGGTAAAATAATAAATTATACCTGCAAAAATGATTATCAGTAAAACTTGTGGGATTAAGTATCTTGGCTGTAAATTTTTTAGAATTTGATTTTTTATACCAAGCATAATTTTTAAATTAAAGGCCGCAAAAATGCGGCCTTTAAAATCTAGTAATAAAAAATTATCTTACTGGCGGAGCGTATAATATTCCACCTTTAGACCATAATTGATTAAGTCCTCTTGGTAATCCAACAGGAGTTGTCGGACCTACGTTTCTTGCATAGCTTTCACCGTAGTTTCCTACCTGTTTGATAATATTTATACTCCATTCATTTGATAAACTAAGATTTTTACCAGTCTCACCTTCAACACCTAGAAGTCTTTTAATAACTGGGTTGTCAGTAGACTTTAATGAATCTGCATTAGCTGCATTAACATTAAATTCCTCAGCTTCGATCATAACGTTTAATGACCATCTAACAATATTTGCCCAATTCTCATCATTACCTCTTACAACTGGTCCTAATGGCTCCTTGGAAATAGTTTCTGGCAATATAATATGATCAGCAGGATTTTTTGTCTTAGTTCTGTTTGCTGCTAAACCAGATTTATCAGTTGTGTATACATCGCATCGACCTTGGTCGTATGCAGCAACTGCTTCATCAGCTTTAGTGAATGATACTGGCTCATATTTTAATTTATTAGCATTAAAATAATCTCTAAGGTTAAGCTCAGTTGTTGTTCCAGTTTCTACGCACACTTTAGCATTATTTAATTTTTTTGCTGAATTGATGTTTGCAGCTTTCCTAACCATAAAGCCTTGGCCGTCGTAAAAATTTACACCCACGAAATCAAGTGCAAGACCACCATCTCTAGCAAGAGTCCAGGTAGTATTTCTAGCTAGCATATCAATCTCGCCGGCTTTCAAAACTTCAAATCTGTCTTTTGCGCTTAATGGAAAGTATTTAACTTTTTTTGCATCACCTAACACAGCGGCAGCAACTGCTCTGCATAAGTCAACGTCAATTCCTGACCAATTACCTGATGCATCAGCGTTTGAGAAACCAGGTACACCTTGTGATACTCCGCAATTTACATTGCCTCGCTTCACTACAGCTTCTCTAGTTTGATTTGCATACGAACTAGCAGAAGAAATCACTAAAGTAATAACTGCTGCGAAAATCGTAAACAAAGCTATTCGTACTTTATTCATATGTTATTTTTTCCTTATATAAGTTTTAAGTACGAGGAATATATTGTTTTAAAATTTCTAATAAACACTTAATTTAAAATTACAACCTTTGATTGAAAATTTTTTATCAACTTTTTTCTATATTTTTTGTCCTTTTTTAACCTATGTTCAAATTTCATAGCTAGACTTTTAGTACAAAAAACTTTTTTAAAAATTAGAAACCATTTTTTACCTCTAGTAAATTTAGCGCCCTTACCTGCATTATGTTTTTCTAATCTTTTTTTTAAATTATCTGTATATCCAGCATAACTTATTAATTTTTTATTTTTAAGACTTGAACAAATTAAATAAGTATAAAATTTCTTACGCGTTTTCAATTTATGTAAATTTAATTAATTTGGCGCGCCCTAAAGGATTCGAACCTCTGACCCACGGTTTAGAAAACCGTTGCTCTATCCAGCTGAGCTAAGGGCGCGGATATTTATTTTTAACAATAAAATATTTTAAATCAAACCGTTTTAACTTAACTGCATAAAAGCAATTGATGTATCAAGCATACGATTTGAAAAACCCCACTCATTATCATACCAAGATAAAACTTTCACGAGTTTACCATCACTAGATACTCTGGTCTGAGTTGAGTCAAAAATACTTGAATGTGAATTATGGTTAAAATCAACAGAAACTAATGGTTCGGTATTGTATGCAATAATATTTTTAAAAGCTTTTTCACTCGCACTTTTAATTAAGCTGTTAACCTCATCAACATTAGTTTTTTTTTTGCTAACAAAACTAAAATCAACTAAGGATACATTAATCGTTGGAACTCTAATTGCAAAACCATCTAATTTTCCATTTAATTCAGGAAGAACTAAACCGACCGCAGCAGCAGCTCCTGTTTTAGTTGGTATCATTGATGAAGTTGCAGATCGTGCTCTTCTTAAGTCTTCATGATACACATCAGTTAATACCTGATCGTTAGTATATGAGTGAATTGTATTCATTAAGCCCGACTCTATGCCTATACTGTCATTTAAAACTTTAGCAATTGGCGCTAGACAATTTGTAGTACATGAAGCGTTTGAAATTACTGTATCAGTTTTTTTTAAAGATTTATGATTGACACCAAACACAATAGTGTTGTCCACATCTTTGCCACCTGGTGCTGAAATAATAACTTTTTTACATCCAGCTTTAATGTGTGAAGATGCTTTTTCTTTGGTCGTAAAAAGTCCAGTACACTCAAGAACTAAATCTATTCCAAGTTTTTTCCAGGGTAATGTTTCTGGATTTTTATTTGCAGTTACTTCAATTTTATCATTATCAACTAAAATATAATTCTCTTTTGTTGATACTTTTTTACCAAATATCCCATGAGCAGTATCGTACTGGGTAAGATGAGCGTTAGTTTTTGGATCACCAAGATCGTTAATTGCTACTATTTGTAAATCTCGACTTTTATTAGTTTCGTAGTGAGCTCTTAGTATGTTTCTTCCAATTCTACCATATCCATTAATTGCAACTTTTATCGTCATATTTTTTATTTAGACTTTTTTAAGAAAAAAAATACTTAAAACTAGTAAAAATTGAAATTGTTAGTAATTTTTTTTTAAATTAAACCTAATGATTTAAGTTTTCTATGAAGAGCGGTTCTTTCCATTCCAATAAAATCTGCAGTTTTAGCTATATTTCCGTTATTTCTATTAAGCTGAATAGAAAGATAGTTTTTTTCAAATTTTTCTCTAGCTTGCTTTAATGGATATTCATAAGAGTCTGTATCAACTTCTTTTGAGGAAGATAACATTAAAGACTCTGAAATAATTTTATCTACGCCATCACTATTACCAGATGCAAGTATCACAATTCTTTCAATTAAATTTCTAAGCTCTCTGATATTTCCAGGCCAATGGTAATCAAAAAATCTTATATTTTTACTATTAATTTCAATAGGCTTTAAATTGTTAACTTCTGATATTTTTTTATTAAAATAATTTATTAATAAAGGAATATCATCTTTTATATCTTTTAAATAAGGTGTCTCAATTAAAATGACATTTATTCTGTGAAACAGATCCTCTCTAAAATTTCCTTTGTCTACTTCATCTTTTAAATTTTTTGAAGTGGATGAAATCACTCGTAAATCAACTACAATTTCTTTATTACCCCCTACTCTTTTAAATTTCTGATCTGATAAAACTCTTAAGATTTTACCTTGGGTTTCAAGTGGAATATCAACGATATTATCTATTAATAGTGTTCCTCTATTATTTCGCTCAAAATATCCAACATTAGTCAAATTATCTTTTTCACTTCCAAATAATTCATAATCGAAATGTTGCGGATCTAAAATAGCACCGTTTACAATTCCAAAAGCTTCGTCTCCTCTGTTAGATTTCTGGTGTATTACTCTGCTAATCAATTCCTTTCCAGATCCAGGTGGTCCAGATATTAATATCCTACTTTCAGCCTTTGAGAATTTATCAATTAATTGTTTTAACTTTACTATCTGTGAAGAATTTCCAATTATTTCATTTGAAAAGAATAAGTTTTTTTTTAATTTAAAATTTTCTTGTTTTAAATTAGAGTTTTCAATTCCCCTTTTTATAAAGTTTAGTAATCTATCTTTATTAAAAGGTTTTTCTAAAAACTCAAAAGCACCTAATTTTATTGAATCAACGGCTATTTGAATGTTTGCATGCCCAGAGATCATTATAACTGGTAGATTTTTATGAATTTCTTTAATACTTTTAAGAACATAAATTCCATCTCTGTCTTTTTCATCCAATAAAACATCTAAAATTACAAGATCAGGAATTTTTTTTTTAATTTCTTCTAGAGCTTTTTTTACTGTATCTGCTTCTCTAACTATATAATTCTGATCTGATAAAAGTGTGTTAATTGCAAATCGTATATCTTTCTCATCATCAACTACTAAAACTTCATAACTCATACTTAATTTATACCAATATTAATTTCGACTTTAGCACCTTCTTCACTTTTGAATATTTTAAGATTACCATTGTGCTGATCCAATATTTTGTTAACTATTGAAAGTCCAAGTCCACTTCCTGTTTTTTTTGTTGTTTGTAATGGCAAAGCAGTATCTAAATCTATATTTTTAAAGCCTATACCATTATCTTCGACTTTAATTTTTATAAAATTTTCAAATTGAACAACTAATACTTTTATATTTCCTTTAAAATTAGATTTTAGCTTTTTTTCATCAATAGCCTCAATTGAATTTTTTAAAATATTTATAATAACTCTTGAAATTTGACTCCTATCAAACACATAAAATTCACTTGAACATTGATAATTAAAATCAAAATCAATATCTTTGGCTGATAGCTTCATTAAACTAATATTCTCTTCTAGCAATTTTCTCAAATTATTTTCTTTTTTTTCAGCAGGCGGCATTCTCGCAAAATCCGAAAATTCGTTTGCAAGTTTTCCAATATCAGAAACTTGTCTTGAAATAATATCTAAATAATTTTTAAATTCACCATTGCCCTTCTTTATATCTTGGCTTAAAAATTTTTCTTTTATTTGATCTATTGATAATAAAATTGGTGTTAATGGGTTTTTAATCTCATGAGCTAACTTTCTTGCAACAATCTCCCAGGCTTTATATCTCTCATTTAAAATAATTTTTTGTTTTTGGTCTTCAATTTGCTCTGACATTTCATTAAAAGTTGAGTAGAGCTTCTTAAATTCTTCATTTTCATCTTCTGCAACTAATTTAGGTTTATGACCCTTTGAAATTCCTGCTACAGCTAAAATTAATTTGTTAATTGGTTGAGATATTTTGTTTGCAACGTTTATTGCATAATTACTAGATAACAGGAGCAAAGATGTAACGATTATAAGATACACAGTTGCAAAAGTTACCTGCAAACCAAAATTGTTATCTTTTAAAGTATAATAAAAACTTGATGACTCTCCAGTTTGTTTTAAAAATTTTACAGTTTCTGGGTCTACATACCGTACAACATATAAATAAAGATTATCTATTGAATCTAATTTTACTAAGCCATTAGTTTGGTTTTTATTTGCATCAGAAATTAAAACCGTTTGACCTTTTTCAGCCATGTCCATGAAAGTTTTAATTGGCTTAAAATATTGCTCTTTATTTGTAAATGACGTCGATAAAATTATATCTCCATTGTTATTAATTAAATATGCTTCAGCTATTTTTCTAAATATGGATTGCTGATCAAAATAATTTTGAAAAATATTTTTGTTATTATGATAAATATTAATATTTCTACTAAGATCTGATGACATTGCAGATATTTCTGCTTTTATAGAATTTTGATTTTCCTCAAGATAATTTTTTGCAACTTCAACTGAATTTGAAACTACTTCATTTATTTTTTTGTCAAACCATTTTTCAATACCCAAGTTAAATAAAAGTAATGAAAAAAAAGCAACAAAAAATGCGGGTAGAATAGTAACTAAAATAAAGTGTTTTAAAAAGTCAATATTAGTTTTTGTGTTTTGAAAATTTTTTTTTTTAAACAAGTTTAAAATTTTAAATCCAATTAATATAAAAAAAAAAATTGCAATTAAAATATTTAAAATAATTAAGAACTTTATATTATTTTCATTAAGTCTAAAAAGTGAGGGATTTGAAAAAGAATATAAAGTAAAAATTCCAAAAACGATTGATATAAATATAGAGAAATATATTACTGGATTTGAACTTATGATTTTTCTAATCATTTAATAATGAACATTTGTGCAATAATAGTTGCCGCAGGAAATAGTCATCGTTTTAAAAATACTATACCAAAACAATTTTTAAAATACGAGAATGATTTATTAATTAATCAATCCCTAAAAAAAATTTCAAGTCTAAGCTCTATCAAAAGAGTAACATTGGTTGTTAATAAAGATGCATACCAAAAATATAAAAATTACATTTTTAAAAATAAAAAAATTAAAATTATCTATGGAGGTAAAGAAAGAAAAGACTCTGTTTATATAGGCCTCAAATCAATAAATAAAAAAAAATATACCCATGTTTTAATACATGATGGCGCTAGACCTTTTGTTAGTATTAAATTGATCAAAAAAATAATCTTTAATTTAAAAAAAAATGATGCAGTTGTTCCGTATATAAATCCAAATGAAACTATTGTTTATAATAATAAAATTATACCAAGAAAGAATATTTTATTAGCACAAACACCTCAGGGATTTAAGCTATCAAAAGTTTATTATCTTTTTAGAAAAAATATAAAGAACACTATTACCGACGAAGCTAGTCTTTTTATTAAAAATAATCTTCCATTAAAAAAAATACAAGGTGAATACAGTAATAAAAAAATCACAAATCCAGATGATATTCTAAAAGATTCAAAATATGGTATTGGATACGACATTCATAAACTTGAAAAAGGATATAATTTATATTTAGGTGGTCTTAAAATTCCATATAAGCTCGGAACAGTAGGACACTCTGATGGTGACCCAGTTTTGCATGCTTTAGTCGACTCATTGCTTGGGGCTAATAAACTGGGTGATATTGGAACTCTTTTTCCTAATACAAAAAAATATAAAAAAAAAAGATCAGTTTTTTTTTTAAAAGAAATATTAAAAATTTTAATCAAAAATAATATTAAAATAATAAATATTGATATTAATATTATTATCCAAAAACCCAATCTTTCAAAATTTAAAATATTAATTGCAAATAACATTGCAAAAATTTGTGGTTTAGATTCTAGTAAAGTGAGTGTAAAAGCTAAAACAACTGATAGAGTTGGAACTATTGGTAATGAAAAAGCAGTAGCTTGTGAGGTAATTACATCTGTCAAGAATTAATAATTTAAATTTAAAGTTATTTACTTTGTTAGGTATTGGTAGCTTACCAATATCAGGAACCTTAGCATCTTTTGTAACGGTAGCTATTTACTTTCTTTTTTTTTCTAATTTTAATATTTTTTTTTTTTTTATTTTTGTATTTTTA
>Ga0194113_10004925_pt1 | contig 17385 bp, 14 predicted proteins | sample TA2MahC200mmetaG_FD_146193 | JGI IMG/M metagenome (GOLD analysis project Ga0194113, IMG submission 146193) | Freshwater microbial communities from Lake Tanganyika, Tanzania - TA2015017 Mahale Deep Cast 200m | ecosystem: Environmental > Aquatic > Freshwater > Lake | place: Tanzania: Lake... | reverse complement strand
TCCACATGCGCGGGAGAGTTGAACATAGAAGGCAGGCATCATGCCCTGAACTGTACCGCCGTACATGAATTCGTGAACAACCTCAGATAGCTGAAAGCTAAAGGAGCTATTCTATGACCAAACCGTTCAAAGTCTGGAGAGATGTGTATCAGATAGGTGGGGCAGATATTTCCCATCCCCTCGATTGCTCCGTGTATCTGCTCGACGGCGGTGAGATAATGATGCTCATCGATGCGGGGGCTGGCAAGAGCTTCGATACCCTTGTGTCCAATATGGAGAAGCTCGGCTTAGACCCGAAGAAGCTCAACAGTATTCTTGTGACCCACGCTCACATCGATCATATCGGCTCGCTGCACCGGTTCCAGAAAGAATTCAATGTTGAGATAATTGCCCATGAACTCGATGCCGAGGCTCTGGAGAAGGGCGGCGAGGTCGCCGCCGAGGCTTACGGTGTACGCTATGTGCCCTGCAGGGTTGACCTGAAGATTCAAGGCTCCACGCAGACCTTGCAAGTCGGCAGACACAAAGTCGAGGTGATTCACATTCCGGGGCACACCGCAGGGAGCATTGCAGCCTATCTGGACATCGGGGGCAGGAGGGTACTCTTCGGGCAGGATATCCACGGGCCCTATTACCCCGAATGGGGCGCAGACCCGGCGCTGGCGAAGCTGTCCCTACAAAAACTTATCGACCTCAAGGCGGACATTCTCTGCGAGGGACACTTTGGCATCTACCAGCCCGCCTCGGAGGTCAGAAGCTACATCCGGCAATATGCGGATGCGCTGTAGCAGTTCAGACGGGAAAAAGAGAGGGAATCGGGAGGCAAAGCCTCCCGATTCCCTTACAAGTTCTCAAGCTCAGATTCGACAGGGCTACTTATTGTCCGCTTTGCCGTGATGCTCGCGCAGCACCCTCTTCAGCACCTTGCCGGTAGAGGTGCGCGGCAGCTCATCGACGAATGCCACATAGCGGGGTCTCTTGAAGCTGGAAAGCCTCTGACGGCAGAACTCGATAATCTCCTCCGGCGTTGCGTTCTGGCCCTTCTTCACGACTACTACGGCTTTGGGCTCCTGCCCCCAGTCCGGGTCGGGGATGCCGATGACCGCAGCTTCCTCTATCTTGGGATGGGCGTACAAAATGTTCTCCACCTCTTCAGGCGAGATGTTTTCACCGCCTCGGATAATCATGTCGTCGCCGCGCCCCGCCAGATAGATATAGCCCTCGTCGTCCATATACCCCATATCGCCGGTATGCAGCCAGCCATGCCTGATAGCTTTGGCGGTCTTCTCCGCATCTTTCCAGTACCCGCTCATCACCCTGGGACCCCGGGCGACAATCTCGCCAGGCTCGCCCCGGGACACCTCTTTGCCGTGCTCATCGACTATCTTGACCTCGACATCGTCCATGGGTCTGCCGATGGATGATTGCAGCCTCTTCAGCTTCTTCGCCTTCTCTGCATCGGTGCCCGTAATGACATGGTCGTCGGGTCCGAGCGCAGTTATGGTAGAGGCAGTCTCCGTTTGACCGAAGGCATTGATGAACATCACGCCGGGGAATACGTCTATAGCCTTCTTGATGACCTCGAACGGCATCGGGGCAGCGCCGTAGGTTATCACCTTGAGGCTGGAAAGATTGTACTTATTAAAGTCAGGGTCGTCGATAACGCGCTTGAGCATGGTGGGCACCAGCATAGCGCGATTGGCTTTGGTCTCCTGCACCGTCTTCATCCAGTCCTTGACCTCGAACTGCCTCATCATCGCCAGCGTCCTGCCACCGTAAGTAGCGGCCAGCACCGCCTGAGTGCCCGCCACATGATACAGGGGTACGGTGAGCAGATTGACCTCCTCTATCTCGGGGTCAACGGGGGTCACATTGGTCAGCATGTAGGACACAAAGCTGTTATGAGTCAAGGGCACGCCCTTGGGTCGCCCCGTAGTGCCCGCTGTGAACATCAATATTGTGACATCGTTATCTCCGATGTCAGCGACCACATCATCGGGAGACGATTTGGCTAATACATCTTCATAGTAGAGCATGTGGTCGGCTTTCTTGTCTATGCTAATAATCTGCTGCACCTTGGGTATATCTTTGCGCATGCCGTTGACCATGTCCAGATAGCGCTCTCCCGCAAACAGGGCTTTGGCTTCGCAGTAGTTGAGCATATAGGTCAATTCATCGGCTTTTGCCCTGAAATTCAAGGGGCTGAAGATTGCACCGAGCTTGGCAACTGCGAAGTAGGTCTCCAGATACTGCGGGCAGTTTACCTGCAATATCGCCACCATGTCGCCCTTCTTCACTCCGAACCCGGCAAGGGCGTGGGCAAGCCTGTTCGAGCGTTCGTTAATCTGCCCATAGGTGAGCTTCTTGCCCTCGAAGATTACCGCCGGCCGGTCCGGTGCAATGGCACTGGCTATGGTGAGGAAGTCCGTAGTATTCATCTACTCTCCTTCTAGAATTATTAATTGATTATTTCAGAAAGCCATCAGCTTGCAGTTTTCAGCCTTCAGTGAGTTGTAAACTGATAGCTGAATGCTTACTTCTTGCCTAGCTTTGCCTTGACCTTTTCGAGCACCTTCGACATCACCATCCCCGCTCTGTCGCTGATGCGGACATCGGCAGCGCTGTCCAACTCGGTAGGACCGTCGTTTATTATAACCAACTTTGCCCCCGATTGCATCGCATAGTACGGCATGAGCGCCGCCGGATAGACCACAAGCGATGAGCCAATCACAATGCAAAGGTCGCAGGCCCTGGAGCGCTTCTCTGCCTCCATCGTCTCCCAGACCGGCATCGCCTCTCCGAAAAAAACGCCCTCGGGTTTTAATATGCCGCCGCACTTGGCACAATCGGGCACTTCAACACCGGCATCGATCCACCTCTGTACTTCCTCATAGCGATGGCGCTCCCCGCAGCCCAGGCACTTCACCCACTGCATATTGCCGTGAAGCTGAATAACCTTGTCATCGGCAACACCAGCCTTCTGATGCAGCCCGTCCACATTCTGCGTGATGATACAGTCCAGCTTGCCCAGTTTGTCCAGCTTCGCCACAGCTTTATGGGCGGCATTGGGCTTCATATCGTGCCAGGTAAACCCTATGGTCTTGCCCATCTGCCACAGCCTCTTCCTGGCTTCACGGTCGCCGACAAACCTCTGATAGGTGAAGTCCTCGGGGTCCACCTTGGTCCATAGACCGTCCGGTCCTCTGAAATCGGGTATGCCCGACTCCGTGCTGATGCCAGCGCCGGTGAACACAACAACCTTTTTAGCGTTAACGATGAGGTCGGCAACCTCCTCGATAAGCTCGTCCAGCGATTTGCCGCCTTTTTCCTGAGTCATTCCTACCCCCAATCCTCAACATCTGAAAATTCCAGATAATTCATTTGGGATTTGAAATAGGGAGTTTAGAATTTGGCAAACTTCGGCTTACTACCTTGTCGATAAGCCTTTATTCCATCTTTAGCATCATCGGTCTGCAGCACTATTGAGAAAAGCCTGTTCTCCATCTCCAGCCCCTCCGCCAGAGACAGGTCGAGGCCGCGGTTTATCGCCTGCTTGGTGTACCTTACGGCAGTCTGACTGCGGGACATTATCACCCTTGCCAAGCTCTCGGAGGCAGGCAGCAGATTATCTCTGGGCACAACTCTATGTATTAATCCGATTCGCAGAGCCTCGGCAGCGTTGATTATCTCGCCCGTCAGTATAGCCGCCGCACACATGCCCGGCAATACCAGCCTGGGCATAGTCTGGCTGCCTCCGGCTGTGGGCACCATGCCGATTCCAACCTCGGGCAATCCGAATCTGGCGTCCTCAGAGGCTATCCTTATATCGCAGCACATCGACATCTCCACGCCAGCGCCCAGTGCGAAGCCGTGTATCGCAGCGATGAGGGGCTTGGAGACACCTAAGAACTGACCCCACAAATCTCGCTCCCACCTTATCTGACGCGCGATGTTCTGCGAAGGAGTCGTGCCGAACTCCGTGATGTCAGCCCCCGCCGAAAAGCCTCTTTCACCCGCCCCCTTGATGATGCCCACCTTCACCTCAGGGTCGTCGTCGAGTGCAGTCAGCACCTCGTATAGCTCGTCCCGCATCTTTATGTTAACTGCATTCAACGCCTGGGGGCGGTTCAATGTGATATAGGCGATGCCGTCCTTCTTTTCGTAGATTATGGTCTCGAAAGTACTCATATGCTGAGTCGCTCTACTCCCCCTTGAAGGTTGCCTTCCTCTTCTCGATAAAAGCCCTGATGCCCTCCGCCCTGTCCTTGGTGGTCTGAAGCAGGAAGGAGAGGTCAGCCTCTAGTCGCAGCCCCTGCCCCAGGGTCAGGTCCATGCCCTTGTTCACGGCCTCCTTGGCGTATCTCACTGCGATAGGAGCTTTTGCGATAAGCTTCCTCGCTATTTCTTCAGCATCATCATGCAGCTTCTGCGCAGGCACTACTTTCGATACCAGCCCGACGCGGTATGCTTCGGCGGCATCAACAAGTTCAGCAGTGAGTATCATCTCAGTCGCCTTCCCTTTGCCCACGATACGGGGCAAACGCTGCGTCCCTCCGCCGCCGGGAATCAGGCCGCAAGATGTCTCGGGAAAACCGAAACGGGCGTTATCGGAGCAAATCCTGATATCGCAGCTCAGCACCAGCTCCAGACCGGCACCGAGAGCATCGCCGTTAACAGCAGTGATGATAGGACAATTTATACCGGCGATTGCGTTCGAACTCAGGCTTGCCGGATTTACCCCTTGACGAAGCTCGGCGAGGTCGAAGCCGGTGCAGAAAGATTCGCCTGCGCCGGTGAGGATAACCGCCCTTACCTCGTCATCCTGATTGACAGCGCGGCAGGCATCGACAAGCTCGTTTGCCAGTTCCAGGTTCAAGGTATTGCCTGTGCGAGGTCGGTTGAGGGTGAGCCGGACGATGTGCTCTTTTTTGTCGTAAGTCAGCGACTTATAGGGCATAGAGGTTCCTTGGCTTCAGAGTCCAGAGCAAATCTTACCCGACCCGTGAGTCTGTGTCAAGGAAAACCGAGGTGCTACTCCTGACCACCCTCAACTAGTCCGGCTTTCGTTGCACTACCGCGGGTATACTTAAACTTAACGATAGACTAATCTTCATCCTGTAGAAGACAGTCGCAATGCTAGTCTCATCCCCACTGACATAAAACTTGAGATATAACAAAAAAACTAATAGAATATATACTTACATATTGGGCACAGGTAAATTCACCGCCATTGCCACAAAAGCACTGGATTTTCCTGAAGGTCGATTTAATTAGATTTTGGAGATAGTGGAGATGAAAACCCCTGGCAAGATATATATGGGGATAGACATCGGCTCTGTCAGCCTTAACATAGCCATAATCGACGAACAAGTAAGATTGCTTGCCAGTGTATACGAACGTACCAAGGGGCAGCCTGTTCCTGTATTGCTCGATGCTTTCAACAACCTGGCAAGCCAGTTCCCTAAGATAAACGGCGTATTAGCTACCGGGAGCGGGCGTGACCTGGTCTCTGATATCTTGGGTGTAGATAAGGAAAACGAGATTGTTACACAAGCGAGGGCTGTATCGTATTTCCATCCCGAGGTCAGGACAGTCATCGAGATGGGAGGGCAGGACTCGAAGCTGATTTTCTTAGAGCCGGACGAAAGAAAAGGAAGGTCAATCATCGTTGACCATGCTCTAAACGAGATATGCGCAGCGGGAACCGGTTCCTTCCTCGATCAACAGGCATATCGCCTTGGCATTTCCATTGAAAATGAATTCGGCGAGCTGTCTCTGAAATCTAAGAAGCCGGCGACTATTGCCGGCAGATGCAGCGTTTTTGCCAAGTCCGATATGGTCCATCTCCAGCAGGAGGGGGCACAAAAAGAAGATATAGTGGCTGGACTCTGCTATGCTCTGGCGAGAAACTATATAAGCAACCTGGGCAAAGGCAGAAAATTCAAGAAGCCTATCGCTTTCCAGGGTGGTGTAGCTGCCAATAAAGGCGTAGTTAGAGCCTTCGAAGATTTGCTGGGACTTGAACCTGGTGAACTTATTATACCTGAGCATTTCCTAATTATGGGCGCTCTGGGCTCCGCAATCATGGCAAAGGAAAGAGAAAACTGCACCCCTCTCGAACTCAGCAAAGCCAAAGAAAGTTTAAGACAGTATATAGTCAAAACAGCCAACGAATCGAAGCAGGGCTTTTTGAAAAAACTGGTCTGGACTGGAGATAACCTTAATCCTGCTCTTGAGGATATTCCACTCAAGAAGGGCCAGAAAGAGAAGGTTTACCTGGGAATCGATGTCGGCGCGGCAAGCACCAACGTAGTTATCCTCGATGAGAATAAGCGATTATTGCGTAAAAGATATCTGATGACTGAGGGCGAGCCTATAGAGTCAGTGAAAAAAGGTCTATTGGATATATCTAAAGGTATCGAGGAACTTGTGGAAGTTCAGGCTGTAGGAGTGACCGGCAGCGGCCGTTACTTTGTGGGCGACTTTGTGGGGGCCGATGTGGTCATCAATGAAATTACGGCGCAGTCAAAGGCAACGCTCGAAATCGACAACACCGTGGATACCATATTTGAAATCGGAGGACAGGATTCAAAATACATACGCCTGAAAACAGGGTCGGTGGTAGATTTCGAGATGAACAAGGTTTGTGCCGCAGGGACAGGCTCTTTCCTGCAGGAGCAGGCAGCCCGATTAGGCATAAAGATTGAGGAATTCAGTGGACTCGCTTTTGACTCGAAAAACCCTGCAGATTTGGGCACACGGTGCACCGTGTTTATGGAATCCGACCTGATACATCATCAGCAAGTAGGTTTGCCCAAGATAGACCTCGTCGCAGGGCTTTCTTATTCGGTAGCTAACAATTACATAGAGAAGGTAGTTGGAAACAAAAAGATAGGTAACAGGATATACTTCCAGGGCGGCGTGGCATCAAACAAAAGTGTAGCTGCTGCCTTCGCAAACATCCTGGGTAAGCAAATCACCGTCCCAGAGCAACATAACGTGACCGGCGCCATCGGCGCTGCTTTGATTGCCAGGGAGAGAAAAAAGGCGAGTCCGGGAAGAAGTAATTTCGTGGGCTTCGACCTCAGGCTTAGAACATATCAGGTGAAAACCTTTGAGTGTCAGCATTGCCCCAACCATTGTGATGTAAAGAGAGTACTAATAGGGGGAAAACAGGAATCCTTCTATGGCGGCATCTGCGACAGATATGAACTGAAGCGGGGAGATACCGAGCATAAAGATTTACCCGACCTTTTCAAAGAATGGGAAGACTTGTTTTTCAGTTATTACAAGGAGGATGAGTTTACTCCCGGTTCACCAGTAATCGGTATTCCACGGATTCTAATGTTTTTTGAACAATTCCCGCTCTGGGCTGCGTTCTTTAAACAACTGGGAATCAGGGTGGTGCTCTCCGACAAAACCAATAGCAGGCTTATTCATCGAGGTCTACAGGAGATCCTCGCCGAGACATGTTATCCGGTAAAAGTAGCCTATGGGCACATGGTCAATCTAATAGAAAAGGGAATCGATTATATATTTCTGCCCTGTGTCATCGACCTCGAGAAGGATAGAGACGATGTAAATAGAAGCTACAATTGTCCCTATATCCAGGCAATTCCTTTTATCCTCAAAGCTGCTTTTGAAACAAAAGTCAAAATTAAGAGCCCCACAATATTCATGGCGAAGGAACAAAGAAATCTTGAGAAGCAAATGGCAGAGATAGGCAGGGAATTGGGGAAAACAAAAAAAGAAGTTGACTTGGCTATCTCTATTGCGCTCGGGGCACAAGAGGAATTCGAAAGAAAGCGGCTGCAAAGGGGACAGGAAGTGCTGGCTGGCCTTCGTGAAGATGAGCAGGCAATAATCGTCATAGGTAAGCCTTACAACGTTCATGATACTGGGTTAAACCTCAATATTTCCAAGAAACTGCGAAAGCTCGGAATAATCTCTATCCCCTATGACATGCTGCCTCTGGATACTGTCGAGTTACCTCCTCACTATTCCAACCTGGTTTGGAAGAATGAGCAAAATCTGCTAAGGTCAGCGCTGTTGTCGAGGGCTAGCAGGAATCTGAATCCCATCATGATTACCAACTACGGCTGTGGACCGGATGCCTTTTTTGCCAAATATCTCGAAGATAGCATGGGAGAAGACCCATATCTTGTTCTTGAGGTAGATGAACACAGCGGTGATGCCGGAATGGTAACCAGAATCGAGGCATTCCTGGATACTCTGGGCAGACCGAAGGGTAAGGAAGCCGCGAAAGAACAGGAAGACCTGAGCGTGGTCGGTTCTCGAGGATTGATAAGCATCTTAAAGCCATCCAGGAAGATTAAAGAGCTGGAGAAAACGCTCTATATCTACAATGCCTCGGGACACTCTAATATCTGGGCTGCCGCCTTTCAATCTGTGGGTGTAGATGCCAGAGTACTGCCCATGCCGGATGATCAATCGGAGGAGTTGGGCAGGAAATATGCCTCATCCCGAGAATGTCATCCCTATCTGGTTACTACGGGAGATTTGGTAAAGAGGGTACAGTGTAAGGATTTTGACCCTGACAGGTCAGCTTTCGTCACGCTAAACTTCGATGGTTCCTGCAGAATGAGTCAGTACGGTTTGTCGCAGAAACTGGTGCTCAAGAGGCTTGGCTTGAGCCATGTTCCTGTAATTGCCCCTATTACCTCCATCCGCCACGACGATGCCAGTCGCATGTTCGGGGTAAATTGGGCTAGGGCTATCTGGAAGGGCTGGCTGGCGACCGATGTCCTGTTGAAGAAGTTGTTACATACCCGTCCCCACGAGATAAACGAGGGGCAGAGTGATCAGGTTTACGAAAAGGCGATAGAAGAAATATCCGCTGGAATCGTTAAAGGCAATTTCTATGAGGCTCTGAAAAGAGCGATAGCGGCTATGGACGCAATCCCGGTTAAGAGAGAGAGCAAACCGATTATAGGAATTGTGGGCGAATTCTATAGCTGCATGAACTCCTGGGCTAACAATGATTTGATTAAACAACTTGAGTCACTGGGAGCCGAGGTCAGGTATGGCCCGAGCACCACGGATTATCTGGTGTATTTCAATGAGGCTTATCCCGGAATCCACCTGTCCAGGGGAGAATATCTTGCTGCTCTCTATTACTATGTTAGAAGATTTTGGTTTATGCGCTGGAAAGATAAGATTGAGGGTATGCTGGGGGATGACCTATATGAGGATTGCAGCGTTCCCAAGATAGCAGAGAGGATAGAGACTGCGTCTCCTTATGCTACAGATGCTATAGACCCAGTGGTTACCGTAAATTTGTCCAAAGCTGAGAAGTATGCGGCTAGAGGTTGCAGCGGCATAGCTAATCTCATCGTCCTGAATTGTCTATACGGTACTCTGGCAACTGCCATATACAAGAAGATAGGGAGGAGACACAACAATATACCAATGATCACGATGATTTATGAGGGACTGAAGCCAACCAACGAGAGAACAAGAATTGAGGCTTTCATGCATCAGGCAAAATCTTATAACGAAAGATACCTTAATCAAGGTTAGACAGTCGGTTCATATGCTGTAATTAAAACTAAATAATGTAGGAAAAGTGAAATAAATTATCGAATTTACTCTTGACAAGTGTCTCTTAAAGATGTAATAGTTATACAGTATAAAGGAGTATTGTAAGCATTTTCTGTACATCAAATCAACGCGGGAGGCAGAGAAATGCAGACAAAGCAGAGAAAGCCCTTCCTGGAACGGCAAAACAAGCTGGTCTCCGAAAAAGTACTCTCGCTTGAGGCAAAAGCTGTTGAAAAGTATGTGCCTGACAGACTGTTGCTGCTTCTCCTTAACGCCTTGGACAGGCGTGCGTCTCCCAAGACCATCGATGGCATCATCGAAAGATTAGAAAAGCATCTATCTCCGAAAACGAGAACAAATCTTATTGCAGCGGCAGATGAGTATGTCCCTGACACCGTAGCCAATTCGAGAAAAATCTCCGCCATCGTCGCAGGGGTGGGTAAATACATACCTGACAGGATAATCCCTCCTGAGTCCGCTGAGAACTGGTCGAATCTTAAGGTGAAGTTCCACATCCCGACTTTACTATTACGACAGGGCAAGTATAATCCCCCAGGAGATTGATACTATTGTTCATCTGTAGCTTTGTGATGACAGCAGGTTAGCTGCTTTAGATGAGCTACAGAATAAACGGGAGCCACATCGCTCCGTGTTTTCGATTCCAGTCATTCCAGTCACGATAGCGAATTATCATCAGGATGTAATGAAATGTTGTACAAGAAAGTTTGCATAGAGGCCATTGCACACGAGTTGCCGGATACTATTGCTACCTCTCTTAGTTTAGAGCAGAGATTGGCTCCTGTTTATGAGAAAGTGAATCGCTCTTTCGGACGACTCGAAATGATGACCGGAATCCGTGAGCGACGTTTCTGGGACGAAAATGTCCCCCCCAGTAAGTTCAGTGCCAAAGCGGCGGAGAAGGCAATCTCCAAATCCGAAATTGGCAAGGAGCATATCGAGTGCCTGCTCCACACTTCTGTCAGTCGTGATTTCCTTGAGCCGGCGACAGCTTTTGTAGTACATGATTCTTTGGGACTTCCTCCCACAGCCATGATTTTTGATATTTCAAACGCCTGTTTAGGTTTTATCAACGGGATAGTAACCTTGGCGAACATGATTGAATTGGGTCAAATAAAGGCAGGGATTGTTGTGGGCAGCGAGAGCAGCAAGAGGCTTACTGAAGCTACAATAGACGCGCTCCTGAAGGATCCCAACGTTAACAGGGCTAAACTCAAACAGGGGTTCGCATCTCTAACGCTGGGTTCCGGGTCGGTCGCAGCGGTGCTAACTCATGAATCTCTATCCAAATCAGGTCATAGACTTCAGGGTGGCGTGGTAAGAACCGCTTCCCAGCACAACGGCCTTTGCCGTGTCGACCATGACACTTGCTTCTACGATGATGAGTGCTATCCTAATATGCATGCTGACTTCGAAGGGATACTTAAGAATGGACTGGGATTGGCATCCGATACATGGAAAGCGTTTCAGAAAGAAACAGGGTGGAAGAATGGGGATATAGACAGGATTTTTAACCACCAGGTAAGCGTGGTGCATCAGGAAATGTTATTCCGCACCCTGACTCTTGATGAATCGAAGGGTTTCTCCACTGTTGAATATCTCGGAAACATAGGTTCATGTTCTCTTCCTATCTCGTTCTCAATAGGGGTTGAGCAAGGCCGTGTTAAGGCGGGTGATAAGGTTGTCATGATGGCAGCAGGCAGCGGTTTGGCTTGTATTATGGTAGGACTGCAGTGGTAACGCGAGGAGATATCACAGAGTTATATAACTGGCAAGATGAAGAATAGCACTCGAATAGTAATAACCGGCATTGGCCTAGCCTCCCCCAATGGAAACAACCTCTTAGAATTCCGCCAGAATTTGCTCGCGGGCAAATCCGGTGTGAGTAAAATCGAAACTCACTACATGGGTGAAGTAATCGCCGGTATTTGTCGTTTTGACCCCCTGAAGTACCAGAAGAAAAAAGAGTTACGTCGAGGAACGCGAGCAGGATCGATTGCAATATATTGCGCCCATGAAGCAATACTGGATTCCCGATTAGACTTCGCTTCTATCGACAAATCGAGGGTCGGCGTTTACCTCGGAATTACGGAGCACGGCAACGTCGAAACTGAGAATGAAATCTATAACATCAAGCAATATAACTACGATGTTGCTACATGGTCACACCATCATAATCCCAGAACCGTAGCCAACAATCCGGCGGGTGAGGTCACTATGAATGTGGGGATTACCGGTCCCCACTACACCTTAGGAGCAGCTTGTGCAGCAGGCAACATAGGAATAATACAAGGTCTACAGATGCTGCTCCTTGGGGAAGTGGACTTAGCTCTCGGTGGGGGCGTTTCCGAGAGCCCTCATACTTTTGGTGTCTTCGCCTCTTTCAAGAATGAAGGCGCTCTAGCAAGCCATCCCGACCCCGAGAAAGCGTGCCGACCTTTTGACAGAGACCGCAACGGGATAGTTGTTTCCGAGGGCGGCTGCATTTGTGTTCTGGAGAGATTGAGTGACGCGCTCGCCAGGAATGCCAAAATATATGGCGAGATTGTGGGTTATGCCGTCAATTCTGATGCATTTGATTTCATCCTGCCGAATAACCAGAGGCAGGCTGAGTGTATGCATCTCGCTTTGAAGAAGGCAGGCATATCCCCCAGGGAAATTGACATTATAAATACACATGCAACGGCAACTCGCGAGGGTGATAAAGTAGAATGTAAGGCAATCAGAGAAGTCTTCGGCGATACTACGAATGCGTATATAAACAACACCAAGAGCTATATCGGCCATACTATGGGAGCAGCCGGCGCCTTAGAATTAGTGGGGAATTTACCTTCCTTCGAAGACCATATGGTTCATCCAACTATCAATGTTGACAATCTGGACCCCGAGTGTGCCCTCAAGAATCTTGTGCTCAACAAACCGGTGAAGGTTGACAAAGTTGACTATATCCTGAATACTTCTTTCGGCATGCTGGGCATAAACTCCGTTCTAATAGTAAAAAGATACACCGGATAGCATGGATACCCTTATTCAATTCGATACTCAGGGGGAGAATATATGAAGGCAGATGAGATCAGGGCAATGATTTTGGAGGTCATCCATGAAATCGTGCCGGACGAAGACCTCAGTAATCTCAAAGGCGACGTGCGAATACGCGAACAAATCGATATGGATTCCATGGATTTTCTGGATATTTTAATGGAGCTGCGAAAACGCTACGGTATTAAGGTACCTGAAGAAGATTATATGAAATTGTCCACTTTGAATGGCTCCGTGGCTTATCTGGAGCCATTGATGAAAAATATGTAATAATCAAAATCTACTAAATCAGAATATGGTATTTTATCTCCTCGAAGTGAGGAGTGGAAGTTCACCTCGATTTCTCCCCGGTCTCGCACGGGGAGAATCTATCTTAAGAGCATTTGTATGAACTATGATGTCCTCATTATAGGTGCCGGGATGTCCGGTCTTGCTGCCGGCATAAGATTGGCTTACTACGGCAGGAAAGTCTGTATTCTGGAAAAACACTATCGTGTCGGCGGGTTGAATTCATTTTACAGCCGGGACGGACACAAATTCGATGTCGGTCTCCATGCCATGACCAACTATGTCCCCAAGGGTGTTAAATCGACGCCTCTGCCGAAGCTACTGCGACAGCTCAAGCTGAAATTTGAAGATTTCGCCCTATGCCAGCAGCGAATGTCGGTAATCAGCTTCCCGGAGAAAACTTTGAGATTCAATAATAATCCCGACTTTTTCGTTCAGGAAGTAAACGAGAAGTTCCCCGCTCAGGCCGACAATTTCCAAAAGCTGCTCAAGGTTATTGCCGAGTACGATGCACTGGCATTGAATGCCAAGCAAATCTCCGCTCGTGAAGTGGTAAGCTCGATAGTATCAGACCCGTTATTGACTGATATGCTCTTTTGTCCGCTGATGTTCTATGGAAACGCCCAGGAACATGACATGGAATTCGGACAGTTTGCCATTATGTTCAACAGCATCTTCCGCGAAGGATTTGCCAGACCCCACGCCGGCGTTCGTCAAATCATCGATGTGCTCGTGAAGCAATTCACTGATCACGGCGGTGAATTGAGGTTAAAATGTGGGGTGAAGACGATCCAGGTAGCCGACGGAAAAGCCCAAGCAGTGCTGCTCGATAGCGGTGAGGTGTTGACGGCTCAAAATATAATATCGTCGGCCGGTTTTATTGAGACTATGATGCTTCTTTCGGATTATGACCCGGCAAGATTCCCCGTTAAAAGAGGGCAGCTTTCGTTTGTGGAGTTTATCATGGTCTTGAATAAGGAACTTGCTGAAATGGGATATGATACTACAATCACTTTTTTCAGCACCTCAGACAGATTTAATTACAGAAGACCACAAAGTTTGGTGGACGTCTCCAGCGGCGTCATATGCTGCCCTAACAACTTTCAATTCGAAAACCCCTTGCCTGAAGCCATGATTAGAGTGACCAACATGGCTAATTTCGACCTGTGGAATAGTTTAAGTAAAGAAGAGTATCAAGCCCAAAAAACTTCCTGGCTTGAAACAACGCTGAAAGAGGTAGTAAAATTTGTGCCAGATTTTCGTGATGCCATCGTTTATTCCGATATGTTCACTCCCAAAACGATTTACAGATTCACAGGGCATCTTAACGGCGCAGTCTATGGTACGCCGGATAAAAGCAAGACAGGGCGAACTCATTTAGACAACCTGTTCATTTGCGGCACCGACCAGGGATTTCTGGGGATTGTGGGGGCTATGCTCAGCGGTATTTCCATGGCAAACCTGCATATTTTACAGAAGGGATGAAAGAGGAAACCGATGTCCCGAGATTGGTTGGAAGGTACAAAGCCAGAATACGATATAGTTGTCATTGGCAGTGGATTGGCTGGGCTCACCTGTGCCAATATGCTGGCTAGAAACAACCGCTCCGTACTACTTCTGGAACAGCATCACCAACTGGGCGGATTGGCAGCCTGGTTCAAGAGAAAGGGCGGTCATATTTTCGATGTCTCTCTGCATGGATTCCCGGTGGGCATGATTAAGACATGTAGAAAATACTGGACGCCTGAAATCGCCAACATGATTGTTCAACTAAAGGGAATCAGATTCGATAATCCTCAATTCTCCTTTACAACTACATTTGATAGAGATGATTTCACACGCATTCTACAGGAACGGTTCAAAATACCTCGAGATAATATCGAGAACTTCTTCAACGTCGCCAGGGATATGAATTTCTACGATGACCAGACAATGACGGTCAGGGAGCTTTTTGAGAAATACTTCCCCGGTCGCGACGATGTAGTACGTATGCTTATGGAGCCTATCGCCTATGCCAATGGCTCGACTCTGGATGAGCCGGCGATAACCTACGGTATAGTATTTTCCAATTTTATGAGCAAAGGTGTATACACTGTACGAGGCGGCACGGATAAATTCATCGGGGCGATGCAAGCCGAGCTTCTGAAAAATGGCGCCGATGTCAGAACCAGATGCCTCGTGGAAAAGGTCATCGTTGAGAATGGCAGAGTTGCCGGAGTGGTGACAAATGGCAAAGCCATCAAGTGCAAGGCTGTGGTCTCCAACGGCAATTTGCTATCAACAATATTTAAACTTGTCGGTGCAAAATATTTCTCTGAGAGCTTTGTCGAAAAAGCAAAGGCGATACGGCTGAACAATAGCAGTTGCCAGGTCTATATCGGTATTAAAAAAGGAGAGAGAATCGATTACATAGGGGATTTGCTTTTTACCTCGGTGGCAGAGAAGTTTGATTCAGTGAAACTTCGCAGCAAAAACATAACCAGCCGAACCTTCTCCATTTATTACCCTGAAACGCGACCGGAATCAGATATGTACTCCATCGTTGCCTCCACCAATGCCAACTACGAAGACTGGGCTAATCTGTCCGAGCAAGAATACCACGACTCTAAAAAGGAACTAATTGAATCTACCATGGCTGCTTTGGAGAAATACATTCCCGGTGTCCGGGATAAAATCGATTATGTAGAAGCCGCTACCCCTAAAACTTTTCAAAGGTACACCCTTCATGAATGCGGAGCCTCTTTCGGTACCAAGTTCGAGGGCTTGAAGATAAGCATGGGGCTTCCCGAAGAGATACGCGGGCTTTTTCATACCGGCTCGGTGGGCATTATTATGTCAGGCTGGCTGGGCGCAGCTAACTATGGAGTGATAACATCGAACAATGTTGACAAATATTTGACGCCCTGATTTCGTATTGGGAGAAGCAGCAGATGTATGATTTTAAGGGACAGACTGCTATCGTAACCGGTGGCACAAGAGGGATAGGTAAAAGTATTGCGGAAAGCTTCCTCAAAGCAGGAGCCCGAGTCCTCGTCACCTACTCCTCCAACGAGGCAGCCAAGGAACAATTCAGGCAGGATAACTCCAGCTTTTCCGGCAGTTTCGATATACAAAAATTCACCGTTTCCCAATACGGCGACGTAGAAAAATTCTTCGAATATGTAGAGACAAAATATGGCAGCTTCGAGATTCTTGTTAATAATGCCGGCGTTCGTAAGGACGCTGTTCTCGCCATGATGAAAGAATCCGAGTGGCGTGATGTGCTGGATGTCAATCTGAGCGGAGTCTTTTACATGTGCAAGTTTGCGGTCATGATTATGATGCGCAAGAGATACGGGAGGATTATCAATATCACCTCGCCTTCGGGCAAGTATGGCTTTGAAGGTCAGGCGAACTATGCCGCTTCCAAGGCAGGACTGGTTGCGTTGACCAAGTCCTTGTCCAAGGAGGTTGCTCGCCGGGGAATCACGGTGAACTGTGTCTCCCCGGGGTTCATAGAAACAGAGTTGATTCAAGACCTTCCCAAAGAATTACGCGATTCATATATTGCTCAGGTCCCTTTAAAGAGGTTCGGGAAGCCCGAGGAGGTTGCTGCCTGCGTCACATTTTTAGCCTCTAAAGAAGCTTCTTATGTGAACGGTTCCATCCTCGAGGTGACCGGAGGTTTATAAATGGAAGAAGTTATGAAAGCGATACCCCATCGTCCTCCCTTTCTCTTTGTCGACAATATACTCGAGTTGACAGAGAAGAGCATCAAAGCAATAAAAGAGATAAAGCCTGAAGAGCCGTTTTTCAGAGGGCATTACCCCGGAAATCCTATTATGCCCGGCGTCCTTATTTGTGAGTCTATTTTTCAAACGGGAGCAATCCTGCTCTCCAAAATTATCGGTTATTCCGGGGATGGAACACCTGTGCTTACCCGAATCAGCAACGCCAAATTCAAGAATATGGTCAAACCGGGAGATACACTGGAAATGGAAGCGGAGCTGGTGGAAAGAGTGGGCAACGCGTTCTTCATGAAAGGCAAAGCCTCGGTTGCTGGAAAAACAGCAGTAACCGTTGAATTTGCAGTTACCCTTGTCAAATCTGAAGTTTGAGGAAACGAGGGAACGGATATGGACTTTTTAAACATCTCCGATAAAACATTCCTTATCTTCGGTGTAGCTAATAAGAAGAGCGTCGCTTTTGCGGTTAGCCAGGTCCTCACCGAGGCACAGGCGAAGGTGGTCTATGTCGTTCAATCCAGGGAGATAAAGGAAAGCGTCGCCCGCATTATCCCCGGTGCGGACATCTATATTTGCGATGTCGAGCAGGAGCAGGAGATAAAGCGACTGGCTGAGGAAATCTCCAGGAAATATCCCAGGCTTAACGGCATAGTTCATTCTATTGCATTCGCCAACTATTCGGAGGGACTGAAACCCTTTCACGAAACAAAGAAGAGGGATTTCCTGCAATCCGTCGATATATCCTGCTATTCGC
>Ga0194113_10004924_pt1 | contig 17385 bp, 20 predicted proteins | sample TA2MahC200mmetaG_FD_146193 | JGI IMG/M metagenome (GOLD analysis project Ga0194113, IMG submission 146193) | Freshwater microbial communities from Lake Tanganyika, Tanzania - TA2015017 Mahale Deep Cast 200m | ecosystem: Environmental > Aquatic > Freshwater > Lake | place: Tanzania: Lake... | reverse complement strand
GTCGGGGCCGGCCAGTTCTGACAGTTTCTTTCGCGCGAATCTCGGGTGCAGTAGGCGCGAAGCCTGGTCTGCGCGTCCGGTTGGCATTCGGCTTTGTTCATGCAAGACGCTGGGCGATAGCGAGCTCCATTCGATGGCGCTGGGTTCATTTGGTGCTCCGGGGCTAGCCTTGGCGGGAGGCGCGGCGGCGACGCAACAAGCTGAGGTGCCCGTGAGCGTTGCCCGCGTCCTGACGATCGAGACTGAGGAAGGCCCTGTGGATCAACCGGTCGCCGTGGACGAGCACGCTCCCGGTCAAGCCGGCGGCATGGTAACGGTGATCCTGGCCGTATCCCACGGACGGGACCACCTCCTCCCGCGACGACTCCAGCGATGCAATGAAAGCCCGCGCGACTTCGGGACCGTCGGCGACCGGTTTCGCCGGTTGCGCTTCCTCCAGCAAAGCGTCCAGGACGTAGCTTCGGACCAACTTCTCATGCAACCGGGCATAGACCTCCGGGCGCGAAACAATATCGAAGCCCGCCACTTGGCCGCTGATGATCACCAAGAGGCCGCCTTGTCCTTCCTGACGGGGAAAGGCCCGAAGACACTCGTTCAACCGGTCGGCCCGGGCCTTGAAGACATCATGCATTGCCGAGGTGGGCGACGAGAATCCTGCCTTGCAGTAGAGGGCCTGAATGCCATCCCAGACTTCAGCCTGGTCGGAGTGATGCACCTGGTCGTGCGCCAACGATTCGGACACCGATTGGCTCTTGCGGGACCTGATCTTCCGTTCGAGCACAGCGTCCGACATCGCGAACTTCTCTGAGGCATAGGGGTGGCATTCATAATGGGACCTCCGTCGAGCTCGCCTCCGGGACCGTGGCGCGGTGAGCGCGCTGGGGGCACTCAGCCTTGGTCAGATGCCAGCCGGCACAGAAGGGGCAGGGGTAGGCGCGAAGGGCCTCGGGTCGGCCGTGGCGGCCGCGGACTTTCTTGAAGCGATTGATGGCGCTGCGCGCGCCGCGCTTGTCGTAGCGGTTCTTCCGTTCGCACATTGTGATCCTGGTCTGCGTTTCAGCTCCGGCTTGGGCGAAACCGCCGGGTTGAACGGCTTCGATCGGATGCATGTCACTGATTTCGAGGGATGTATTCATGAGTTACAGGGTGGGTTTGCTGCGTCGCGTTGCATCCCCGGGCTGTTGTTGCCCTCGCCAAAGGGATCGCCGTTCATGGGATGTGCGGACTGCGTGTGTGGGGGGCAGGACGGTTGAGGGCACCGCGCGCGGTGCCAGGCACTTCGCTCCCTTAGGCCGAAACGGGTTCACTATTCGTAAACCATTGCGGTACAAGGGCAAGGTGCGAGACTCGGACTCGTTCGGCCCGGTCTTGGCGCTGTGCTGGTGGGCTCGTTGGGGCGGACAGCTATCATCTTCATGCCGGGTATACGGCCCAGCTTCGGCGAGTCTGACATCGAGTTGACGCAGGTTTGGGTCGGCGCTGGGTGTCTGCCTCGGGACCCCCGTGGCGCTGGCCGCACCCAAAGCATAGAAAAAAGCCTCGTTCGGGGTAGCGAACCAGACTGTGTTGCGTGCTGCGGGGCGTCATTCAAAGAAGTACCCAGCATTCCTGAGGGATAGATGTCCCGGGTTGCCGACGATGATGTGGTCGACGAACTCGATCCGGAGGATCTGCCCGGCCCGGATCAGTTCGCGGGTGACTTTGATGTCGCCTTCGGACGGTTGGGGCTCGCCGCTGGGATGGTTATGCGCCCCCAAGACGGCGGAGGCGGCCATCGCGATGGCTACCCTGTACACTTCCCTTGGATGGACGAGGATGCTGTCCATCGTGCCGATGGACACCAGATGGTGACCCTTGACGCGCCGTCGGGTGTTGAGCACCAGGACAACGAGACACTCGCAATCCGGGTTGAAATGCGGGTGGGTTTGGACATGGGTCCGCCAGTAGGCGACAGCGCGTTCGGGTGTGTCGCAGAGGTGCATGTCCTCGGGCATGAGGCACTCGCGCAGGGAAGTGACCTTCCATTCCTGGGGCTGCCGGCGCCGTCGGAGTCTGGGTGGTCTGAGGTTGAACGGATCGTTGTGGTTCATGATAAGTTTCCTTGGTGGTGAACCGGGCTGAGCCGGGTGGTTTGGGAGGGGGCGGATCTCGGCCGCAAGCGCGTTTGGCCTTCGGCTTGTGTCAGCGGCGGAATGGGCAAAAAGGGGCCTCCGCCGGGTGAGGGAGGAGGCCGTGAGGATCAGTAGTCCTCGGGAAGCAGGACGGTCGTCGCCGACCGGTCGGCTTCGGTCATGACGTAGAGAGGCGAGGCGGACCCTTTTTCGCCTCCTTTCGTTTCTTGCGGCTATCCGTCCGTCGATCCCGGCTGCAACAGAGAAGAGGGTGTACCGCGCCGTTTTGACCGTGCGCGCGGGAACGGGGTAAAATAATGGCCAATGGGGTTTCTCCATTGGCTTGACCAAAACTGGTTCGTCTTGCTGCAAAGCGCCGGCATCGTTGGCGGACTGGTTTTCACTGCGGTTTCGCTTCGGATCGATGCCAAAGTCCGGCGGGTTGGCAACCTGATCGCCATCACGCACGAGCACCGCGACATCTGGACGCAGCTCTACAAACGTCCGGACCTCGCGCGCGTCCTTGACCCGGCCGCCGACCTGACCAAGAACCCGGTCACGAGTGACGAACAACTGTTCGTCACCCTGCTGATCCTGCACCTGGCGAGCGTGCACGCTGCGCTCGAGAGCGGCATGCTGGTTCAGCTTCAAGGCCTCCGCAAAGACGTCGGGGCGTTCTTCCGCTTGCCCATTCCAGCCGCTGTCTGGAACGACCTGCGCTGGCTCCAGGACGACGACTTCGTTCGGTTTGTCCAGGCCTGCACAACGAACCGCTGACCTGCGGCGTGCGGGTGGACAACTCGGTCCAGTGTCAATTACCCGGGTAGAGTCTCGCTCCGCAGACGTCAGCGAATCGGCACAGGTTGTCGCCTGAACGCAGCACTTGTGGTCCGTCAAAGGGCTGCCTATGGTTAGGCCATGAGCTCGGTTGAATTACTCAAGCAGGTCAAGGCGTTGCCCGAGCGCGAACGGCAGAGGTTCTTGTTGTCCGTCCTGACACTAATGGATGAGACTGCGAGCCAATCGAACGGACGGAAGATGCGTGTCAAGTGGCCGGACGTCGAAGCGCGGGCCAAACGCATTTTCGGTAACCGGGTGCTGCCCAATCTGGTCCAGTTGGAGCGCTTGGAGACGTCGTTCTGAGCTTGGTGAACCACTACGCGGACAGCAGCTTCCTCGTCTCCCGCTACGTCACGGATGCGAACACCGGGCAGGCCAAGGCGTGGTTGTCGCGGACAGGAGTGCCGCTTGTATTCACGTCGTTACATCGGCTGGAGGTTCGAAATGCGTTGAAGCTGGGCGTTTTCCGGGGGGCTGTTCACATCCGCGGACGAGGCGGCGGCGTGGCGGAACTTGGAGAGCGACGTTCGCAGTGGTCGCTTGGTGAAGACCACGGTGCAATGGCCGGTGGCGTTTCGCCTCGCCACGCGCTTCAGTGAACGCCACTCCGCGGCCATCGGTGCACGGAGTCTCGACATTCTGCATGTGGCGGCTGCGCGAGCGGTGCGTGCCGTCGAGTTTGTGTCCTTCGACAGCCGCCAGCGAACACTGGCGGTTGCGGTCCGGCTAAGAGTGGCGCCGTAATGCTGCGATGCGCTTGATGAACAACACGGAAGCCATTCTGACACAGACGGTGGAGCAACTTGAGCGCATGAACGAAGCGCTGACGTCGCTGCGGCGGGAATCCCTGCGACTGAAGAGTGTAAATGAACCGCTCGTATTCACGCAGGGATTGGAATGGACTCATGGCGGGCGGCCTTCTCGATCATCGCTGCGGTTGTGTGACCTTGGGCGCGCAGCGCCTTCACGCCGGTCCGATACTGCCCCTGCCGCTGCTGCAGCAATTCGTAGGCACTCGCCCAGGCGGCCCAGTCCCGCACCCAGGTGTCCTCCGAGGGCTCGTCACCAGCGGCATACGCCTCGTAGAAGGTCTCGGACAGGACCCCGTACCTGCGTTCGTATCCACGCACTTCGTCCTCGAGCGCGTAGATGTCTTGCAGCAAATCGTCCAGTGTCATACGGCCAGAATAATGAGAAGACTGCAGTACTGCCAAGCGGACACGGAGGCAAGCCGCGAGGCAACGACCGGACGCTGGGACGCTGGACGCTGCACGCTATGGGGGCCATGAGCCGGTAGGGCGCGACCGCTGGGCGCGCCGGACGAAGACTGTCACCGTACCCGAGCGGCCGGCCCGGCGGTCCGGCCCTACCTGGAGGTTACCCCGGAAGTCGGTAGGGCGCGACCGCTGGGCGCGCCGGACGAAGACTGTCACCGTACCCGAGCGGCCGGCCCGGCGGTCCGGCCCTACCTGGAGGTTACCCCGAAAGTCGGTAGGGCGCGACCGCTGGGCGCGCCGGACGACGACTGTCACCGGGGATTGCGCTCCACGGCGGCCTAGGGACAGGCCGCCCTACCTTTCATGCGACGTGGTGTCCGAGGATGGGATGGGCGATTCATGGAAAACAGTGTCCTGTGGTTTGGGGTTTGAGGTGTGCGAGCTGGGAAGTGCGTGAGCGGGTCGTGTGTTGGGAAACGGAGGCTGCAGCCGCGCAGGCTAAAGCCTGCGACTACAGCCTGCGGCTGCGGCAGACAGCCTGTGGCTGCGGCAGGTGAATGGCCATGGCCTGGGGAGGCCGGACGCTTTTTCCTCTGCGGCTTTGTGCTGATGGTGGTCGGCGGTGGTGCCGGGGACGCGTTCGTCGTGCGCAAAGGCCCGTCGTCGCGGAGGCGCACCCGTGGGAGACCATTAGCCCCCCCACGTGTTCGGGTTGAGGCGGGTAGCCGGTCGCCCGACTTCACGCTTTTTGGCAATCGGACAGACGGATAGTGCTGGCCGGTGCCCGATAGCCGGAGGAAATAGCGCGAAGTCGGGCGGCAGCCCGAACACGTGGGGGGAGCTAGTTACGGCTCAGTTGAGCCGCAGGCCGTTAGGCCGTGGGGCAGTCGCCCCTACAAATCATGTTTGTGGGGGTACTTGTGGGGGCATGAAAAGCGCCCCCTCATGTTGAGGGGGCGCGCGATGGGGGTCGGTTCAGTTCGAGCCATTGGCGGTTTGCTCGGCCAGACTCCAGAGGGCACGGTTGAGCGTGAGCTTGGAGTCGATGCCGCGCAGCGAGCGCATCGTACGCAACCTGCTGGCGCGGTCGCGTCGGTGGTCGGTGAGACCGCCGCAAATGAGGTGCTCGCCGACTCGATTGAACACGGTCCAAAGGTCGTTGGATTCGTCCTCGAGCCGGCGCGGTGCGAGCAGGGTCTCAGGCTGAATGGGCGCCTGGTTCGGCGCATCGTAGCGGAGCGCCAGTGCGCGTCCGGCGAAGGCGAGTGCTTCCCGCGAGTCGAGCGGGCGATTACGAAACCGGTCGATCTGGGCGCCGACCCGGGGAAGATACTCGAGGATGCGGTAGCTGCCCTGAACGACCTCGTCGGCCTTGAGGCAGGCATGGCGGAAGCGGATGGCTTCGAAGGAATCGCCGCCGGCGACCAGGCCGTTGGCGCAGAGTCGCCGGTAGATGCCGACCTCCAGAAGGTAGGCGCAACCGGCGTCGTGCGAGTTGGTCAACACCAGTTCCGCATTCCATTCGTCGAGCGTTTGCATTTGGTCGGCGCGCCGGAAGCGGATCAGGTGTTTCTGGAAACCGAACCGTGTCGCCGTGCGCACGCGTTGCTGTTCGACGTCGACGGGAAGCCAGTCTTTGGCGCGCAGTCCGGCAACGATTTCGGTCGTGGGAACGAACGTGTAGCGCGAGCTGAGGCCGGTCATCGGCCCGTTCGCGAAGATGCTGGGGGCGGCGGTTTTGAGTTGGTCGTCGCTGAGGGCGTCGGCCTTGAAGTTCGTAGTAGTGGCGGTGCTGAGGATCATGTTGCTCTCCATCTCGTGCCGCTGTCCGGGTTGGCCGGTGCCGCGGGTGTGGGTTGGGTGAAGTCGGACGCGGCGCGGCGTGGTTCTCCGACTCCAAACTGGCTCTGGCGAACGTCCATCCGTGGACGGCTGAGCGCTGAGGTATGGGTTCCGGAGGGCTGGGCCGGCGACCGCTGAGGAGCGGTGGGCAGGCTGTGAAGGTGCTTCGGGAATCTCAGGGCATCATATCATGAGCTAGGGCGGCAGGCCAGTGGGGGAAAAAGCGGCGCAAACGGCGTCGGTCGCGGGTGGCGGCGGGGAACCGAGCTGGGCAGCGACCAGGCGCTTGGTTGCGTGGGCGGGTTAGCGGCGGACCGGTTTGGCCGGGCGGCTTGATCGGGTGCGCCGGGGTGCGAGATGAATCACCGGCAACTCGTGGCGATCGAGTTCCTCCTGGAGGACGGCTCGGCAGCGGGCATCTCGGAGGATGGCCTGGAGCCACCGCAGGAAGAGCCTTTCGAGTTCTGTTGCGTTGGTTTTCATGATTGAAAATCCGGAAGACTGATTATTGTTAAACTGTATCTTCTTTCTATAGAGAGAAGTTAACCTGTTTACCTCCGGAGGTAAGCGAGCTTACTTCTTGAGGTAAACCTGTTTACCTCTGGGAGTACGCGATTGGGCACTGGCCGGCGGACTTGGAAATGGATCGTGTACACGTTGGTCTTGCCCTGGCCTCGGCGCTGCACCGTCACGAGCCCGGCGGTCTCGAGTTCGGCGATCAACTGGGTGACACGAGGGCGGGTCATGCCCATGTCGTGGGCCAGGCGGTCCTGCCCGGGGAAGCAGGAGTCGTTGTGCCAGGCATAGCTGAGGAACATGGCGTAGGCGACCTTGGCGCCAATGGACAACTCCGGGTCTTTCAGAATGAAGTTCGGCACCTGAGTAAAGCCGCCGCGGGACACGGGATCTGCGGTGTCCAGGTGGATATTCTGCTCCTTCATGATTTCCCCGACGGATTTCATATGTTATGATTGTATCACAAGTGACTGGTATCGAGCAAGATGTAGACGACTCCCCTACCGGTCATCCATTACCAGTAAACCCAATCACCATGAACGAAGACCATCAGAGTTCGAGCCCGGGCATTCCGCAGCATGCGGAAGCCCTCGGCATGCCTCGGAACGGTTCCGAACCCGTCGGAGGCCTTCCGAACGATGCCGCACGCTTCCGAAGCACTCCGAAACCTGCGGGATCGTTCCGTGACCTTCCGACCAACTCGGAACCGAAGCCGAACCACACATTGACCGTGCGGCAGGTGGCGCGGATGTTCGAAGCGGCGGGAGTGGCGCGGACGGAACGGAGCATCACGAACTGGTGCCAGCCGAACAAGACGGGCGTGGCGCGCCTGGACGCCTACTACGATCCCAACGAGCATCGGTACTTCATCACGCCGGAAAGCGTTGAGCTGGCGATCGAGGAAGAGAAGGCCAGGACAGCAAAACACGCCGGGGGCGGGACAGGTTTGGAACCGGGGCGTGAGGATGTGCAACCTAGGTCGGATTCCGGTGAGGCATTTGCTCCGGAAGAAAGGGCGGATTCAGCGGAACTGCGTCACGAGCTCAAGGATCTGAAGATCGCAAATCGCGCCAAAGACCAAATCATCGAAATGCTGAGACAAGAGCGCGAAGGCTTTGTCGAAAAGCTGATGAACTCCAGTCGCCGCGTGGGCGAACTCGAAACTCGACTTCGTCAGCTTTCAGCGCCGAGGCGGTCGGAGGTAGATGCTGGCGCCGACGGACCACTGGTACCGGAGGGAGCGCTGAGCTGAACCGCTCACACTGGGGTGAGGTGTCTTGCCAGCGAGTGGATGGGCGCATGCCCCGGAGGGGTCACCAGAACTGGTGACTGGCCGGGGGGAAGGGGGATCTGAGACGCTGGTTGCTGTCAGTGACGGGTGCAGAAGTGCGGTGGTCTGTTGAACCGTGTGTGATTCCGAGGCGCATGTCCGCAGCGCCGCACCGGCTGACAAGAGTTGTTCTCGAAGAAATGGCCGGGCTAAACCCCGGCCATTCTTTTCACCATCGGGTGAAGGACGGGAGCGCTTTCGCATGGGCACGGCGAGTGACCTGGCGAGGGGGGGACCGAGCTTGACGAATGCTGAATGAGGCCTGCGACCATTACCGCAGGGGTCTGGCTCGGCAGCGGGCTTGACGGTCTCATGGGCTGCGCGTATCCGTGCTCACCCAGGCAACCTGCTGCAGTCCTTCGCGGCGGCGTTGCCAGAAATGGACTCCGTCGTGATGCACGCGAGCGACCAGCGGAGCGTTTTTGTACGAGGCGGCCGCAGACGGAAGTGCGAGCAACCGAGCGGATTGACAGACGAGGAATGAGAAGGCTTGCAGAATCTCGATGCAAGGAGGTCAACGCAATGACCAGAGGGTCATTCTGAGCGTGAACTGGTGCCGACAATTGGCGGAGGGTAATCCAAGTCTGGACCTGCCTGGGAGAGGGGGAGGGCGTGGCAGGGCTGCCGGGCGGTCCGGTTTCGTGGCCGCCTTCGCGAAGTTGGTTGATGATGACGGCGTCTTGCGCCGCCACCCGTACAACGTCGCCAGCGACCGGATTCCTTCGCCTCTTGACCTGGGAAGCGACTTGAGGTGCGAAGCTGGCATCCGCTTCCTCGGCGCCGTGGCGCGGTTCGCTTCACGAGAGTTCCGACTGACCAGCATCTTGCTCCTGGAAAGAGTCGCCAGGGAAGCTTCATTAAAGACTGAGTGGCGAATCCAAGCGCTCGAGAGTCTGGCATCGGTAATGAGGCACGAAACGGACAGTCTGCTGCGAGTGGAGGCGATCAAGTCGTTCGAGGATGAGGCGACCGCCTCCCTCTGCGAAATCGGGCGCAACGTCGCGACTTGGTGGAGTAGACAGAAGTCTCTGGCTCGCAGCAAGACAGTGCTCCTCTCGGACGATGTGCCCTTGGTCCTCATGTGCCTGCGCGAGATCCTTCGCCGCGAAGGCTGGAGCAGGGTGCACATTTCCGAGAACCCCATCGAGACGATCAGGATCGCGGAGAAGGTCAATCCTGGCTTGATCGTCACTGACCTGATCAGTTTGGGGATGGACGGAGTTTCCATGGCCGAGGTTCTGAGACAGCGGCGCGGCACTCGTGACACGCCGATCCTGTTGCATACCGGTCAGTCATGCAGCTCGATTCAGGCGGCGCTGCGGAGTGGGCTCTTTCAGGGGGCGCTTCAGAAGCCTGCACTGCCGAGGGAACTGCTGGCGACCGTCGACACGGTGCTCGCCGGCGTGTGGCCAGGGCCGGTCGTCCGATGCCCTGGGCCGTTGGAGAGGTGGGCGGCGCCGGCCGCAAATGCAAGCTGACACGCGTCCGGGAAGCCACCATGGGGGGCCAGGTTCTTGGGCAGGGCTGGAGCACTTGCCCGACCGGTGAAGCCTGATGGGTCAATGAACCGTCCGAACGCGGTCCCCGGCAAGGAATTCGGGTGACATTATCTTCTCGTTCGACATCTACGACAGGGCAGACGAGGAGCTCACAGGGGACTCGTCGGGGTTCCGCCAGCGTTCGACCAGCAGGAAGACCAAGCACATCATTTTACGCGCTGGAGGCGAAGGCGATAGAAGGTGGCCGGGGAAATCCAGCCATCCGAGTACGGCGACGATGTTGAAAGGCTGGTCCAGTCGCCTCGGGACAGCCCCTCGGATCGTTCGAGGACCGCCAACGCGCCTTCGGGCGTCGCCCAGTGGAGCCAAACAGCCGAGGGATCTAGGGAAATCGAGAGCTTCAGTTCTTGCCGACGAGTAGGGTCCAACCCGTACCGGTACTCATCGATGTTCTTAATGCCATCGTTGTCAGGGTCAGCATTCTCGTCTTGCCCTGTATCACCAAAGTACCGCATCTCCCAGTCATCTGGCAGACCATCCCCATCGGCATCCCTAGGGACTGTCAACGCATACAGCATGGGTTCGCTCCAATCGCCCAGCAACGTGACGTCTAGGGCGCGCGCCCGGAACCAGAAGTTGGTCGCGCCGGTCGCGGCGTAAACGGCGCTGCCGTCCCAGGTCAACACGTGGTCGCTGCCTTCGGGCGGAGCCGGCACTTTGTTGGCCGTGCTATAGGGCGCGCCGTCCAGGAACGCGATGGCAGCGTCTCGCCAGTTCGTCGTCCCGGGCAACCGGTATTGCAGGAACGGCGTGCTGGCATTTCCTTCCGCGTCCCACAACCGGGTGCGGACGGGCACCAGGGTTCCCGCGACGCCGCGCTGGGGCAAGACGCTGGCGACGGGGGCGGTCTGCATCACGCGCGATTGCGGTGCGGCCAGAATCGCCTGTGGCGGCCAGAGGATGACGCTGCAGACGCTTTGATCGCCGGGATGCACCAGCAACCCCGCCAAGCTCTCACCGCCCGCTGCCATCCTGACTCCGGCCAAGGCGTGCCACGCTTTGCCAGCGTAGTCCTGTGAGAACATCCGCCGTTGCAGCGGGCTGGATGTGTCGGCGACCGCCCAGGAGTAAATCCCGCCGCCCGGTTCGCCCGTGAAGACGGTGTCCAGGCCTTGGTCCAAGAGGTCCACAGCGGCCACGGCGAAACTCTGAGCGAGAACGCCCGATCCCAGCGGAAGGTTGGTCCGGGTGGTCGCCAGCACCGTGTTATTGGAAATCTGGTACTCGGCAAAGACGAACGCGTCGGCCGCGTCAACCGAGCCTGACCCGTTCCGATCGTCAACGAAACAATGAAGAATCGCAGATTGGTTTGTCGCCCCTGGACGCGTCTGGCCGGTCTCCAACGGCAAGCTGCGCCAAACGAGGTTGCTCGTCGCGGGAGCCGCGGGAATCAGCCAGCGATTGGTGAATGTTTCGACCGGCGGCTTAACTTCGCCAATTCCGATTCTCTGACCCTCCCTTGGGACGATGTACCAAAGGTTTGAGCCCCGAAACTCCACGAATCCGGGAGCCACTATCGTGACAGGTGCAGTCGTCACATTCGGGTAAGCCCAGAGGACTTCCCTGCTCTGCGGGTCGATTTCGGTTCTGAAACCACCTCGATCATGCGAGGTCCAATAGGGAACGTAGCGCCAGCCCTCGTATTGCCAATGAAGGCCGATCCAGCCCTGGTCGTCAACCCACCCGGACCGGAGCTGGGAGACGAGCCAGTTGTTTTCTTCCGAGCTGTTGATGGTCACGAGACTGCCGTGGTAGTTCGTGAAGTAGTTTTGTGCCTCATCCCAAGTAGTTTGCCGTGGTGTGTTGAAGTGCCACTTGCCCGTGGCATCATTGGGGATCGCATTCGTTGGCAAAACGATGCCGTCTTTGGCCGCCTCGAAATCGCCGCCGATCACTTCGATGCCCCCGGCGTCGAGTAGCCTGATGCTGGCGTCACGAATTACCCTCGAAGGGATAGGTCCATGAGTCACGGCGCCTCGATGCGAACCATTGCTGCTGACCAGCGAGGCACTCCACGCGGCATTGGAAAACGCCAGACTCCAGAGCGTCCCGGCCATTCCATTGGTGGCGAAATTCACCAGCAAGTCGCCGGTTCGACGAACGCCGCCGACAAACGCGGGTTCATGAGTCGAGACCGCAATCAGGTTGGACTGCCAGATTGCGCCGTTACTGGTGAATTCCAGCACGCGCCCTGCGCCGTTTGCCTCGCGTAGCCCGACATAGATTCCCACGGTCGGCCGACCTGCCGGTTGCCCCACCGCGATAGACGTGACGCCAAACTGCCCCACATCCACCCGCTGCGTGGACCAGCTCGTGGGACCTTGGTTGAGCACCAGTAGGAAGTTGGTGCTCGCGCCCGGATTGCCGTCCGCGCCGAGAACGATTTCTTCCGCGCCAAGGCCGTCCAATTGCCCCACACCCACGACAAAGTTGCTCGGCGTGAAGGGCAACGTGAGTGAAGCGATGTTTGTGCCGGGATTGTCGAGCGGGGCGGGTTTGCTCAGCGGGTTTCTGGGGTCGGTGCTGGCCTGCCACTCCTGCCAGTCGCTCCAGCCGTCCCCGTCGGTGTCGGCGTAGGCGCTGGCGTTGTTGGTGAGACCATAGAGGAACTCCCACACGTCCGGCAAGCGGTTGTGGTTCGCGTCGCGGACGAGGTGTTTCTGGCGCAGTAGATTGCCGTTGCCGTCATAGACGTAGGCGATGGCGAAGCCGTTCGAGCCGCGATTGTAGTCCACCGCGATGAGCCGGTCGTTGCGGTCGTAGTAAAAGCGGTTGGTCTGGCTGCCGAAGAACCGCTCGTAATCGCTCCGGCCGTGGCCGAGAGAATCGGCCTGGTTGGGCCGATAGCCGAGGGCGCGGCTCTGGTATTCCTGGAGGTTGGTCAAACCGTCGAGGTCCAGGTCCTCATTCGCGTCGTTGACGCGCGGGTTCAGGCCGTTGGCCACTTCCCAGTAGTCTGGCATCCCGTCGCCGTCGGTGTCCTGCTTGAGCGGGTCAGTCCCATAGACGAACAACTCGTCATAATCGGAGAGGCCGTCGGTGTCGGCGTCCACTGTGATTGGACTCAAGCCGTTGAGGTATTCCTGCAAGTACGTGAGCCGACCCGCCGGCACCATGCTGTTCGCATCATTGGGGTTGCTTGGGTCCGAACCGAATGCCCTTTCCCAACTGTCCGGCAGCCCGTCTGCGTCAGCGTCACCATCATAAACGGTGAGTACTGCGACACCACTTGTCACCGTGCCGCTGGCGTCTGTGACGGCCACGGAATAAGCGCCAGTGTGTGCTGGCTGCACGTTTGAGATTGTGATTGAGGCTGTCGTCGAGCCGCCCACCCACGCTGAGTCTGTCAGCGGAACCTTGTTCCTGAGCCATTGGTAGGAAAGCGGGATGACGCCCCCGGCGACGACACTGAGGCTCACAGACGCCCCCGGCAGAACGGTTTGGCCGGTAGGAGGTCGATAGATTCTCGGGCCGCCGGGACTGCACATGCCGGCGCTTCCCGCGGCGTAAACGGCTCCGATTTCGTCAGGGGCAAGCGCCCGGGCATAGAGTGCAACCTCGTCCACCAAACCCCTCAAAGCGCGGCATCCGTCTGTGCCGTCGAAGGCCCACCAAGCGCCGATGCTCACCCTGCCGCCTAATGCAGGATGAATGGACAAGGGCGCCCCTGAATTCGTTCCATCCGCAGCCCCGTCCACGTGAATCCGGAGCGCGCCCGAGGTGTGGTCGTAGGCCGCCGCGACGTGATGCCACTGGTTGAGAGAGGCGGCAGTCGCGGAGAAAACGCTGCGCTCAGTCGGCCACGTGCCGTCGCTGTCGATGCCAAACCACAGTTGTCCGTTACGATGGCGTCCGAGTATCCAAGCTCCACCGGACGCTGGATAGCGGCTGACAATCCCCTCGTCGTTGGAGCCATCACTGGCACCCGTCAGATAAACCCAGGCGCTGGCGGTGAACGATGTGTTCGTGAAAGCCAGAACCGGAGGCGAACCCAGATCCACATAGTCGTCAAGGCCGTCCAAAGCGAAAGCCTGCCCGACAAATCCGGGCGCAAAACTGGCCCCGTTCCTCAACGTTCCGTTGTTGGTTCCCGCGAAGTCGCTTGCGGCGCCATTTCCTGGCCACCAACCCGCTAAACCGGATGGCGGTGGCAGGCACGGTTGCGCCTGGGCCATCGTGACCACGTCGGGACTGGCAATTAGGAGCGCGGCAGCGAAAGCAGCCTGGCGCAACCGCCCTGCGATGGGCGCGCGGGCTTCTGCCTGCTTCACCGGAGGCTTGCACTCTGCTGTATCGCGGAGTTGCACTCCGCAGACCGTCCGCGAGGCTGGCGCTGCGGATTCGCTCCCCGGCTTGCCGACTGCGATTCGGCGAAACAGCAGACCGAAAATCTGCGCTACGGCGGAGGGGTGCAAAGCCCTTGGGTGTGTTTCGTCTGGTTCGCGGTTCGAATCTGGTTCGCGGCTTGCTGTTTTCATGGGGAAGGAATACGGTTTGGGGCATGAGCACGAGGGCCCAGGCTATTCTGGACGAAATCCGGGCGCTGCCGCCGCAGGAATTTCAGGCGGTGTGGCAGGAGTTGCAGCGCGGGTTCCAAGCCACGGAGAGAACGACCACGACAAACGATCCCATCCGTTCGGCGCGCGGGATGTTCGCCGGCAGCCATTTGACGGAAGCCTTGCTGGCCAGTCGCGCGGAGGAGCGCCGCCGTGGCTGAAGCGCTGGTGCTGGACACGTCTGCGTGCTTCGCCCTGCTCGAAAACGAAGCCGGCGCGGACGTGGTGGAGGCGTATCTCCTGGACGCGCGGGATGGGCGCGTGGATGTCCACGCATCGTTTGCCACACTCACGGAGGTCGAATGCATCACCGCCCAGGAACGCAGCGCCGCCGATGCCGCGAATGCGCTGGGCAAGATGAAAGCGTGGCCCGTCCATTGGCACCACTCGAATGAAGCGATGTGCAGCGCGGCGGCCACCGCTTGAGAGGCAAAGAATGGCCGCGAAGTCCAGCGCAACGAAAAGCCGGCCAGCCGACCTGCACGAGCACCTCTGGTGCATCGTGAAAAAGCTCCCCAGCGACTTCGAGCCTTACGGCCGGCGCAAGCGGGGGGCCGAAGATGACGACGACTGGGTGTCCGATTGCTCGTGTGGGTGCAGGCATTTCCTGAAGCTGGAAGGGGAGTTGCGCTTGGACTGGGGCGTTTGCGCCAACCCGAAGAGTCCGCGCTGCGGGTTGCTGACTTTCGAGCATCAGGGATGCAGGCAGTTTGAGCCGGAAGAGCGAACGTTGAAAGACGACGCCCTCGAATCCGGAACGGCGAGCCGGCGTCGTTAGGGCCAGGTTTCTTCCGAGCTGTGGCTGCGAACGAATCGAGGCGGCTCGGCCGGAGTCTCGCCCTGCCGCCCAAGAGACGATGTCCACCAGTACCGACTTGCGCCGCCGTTCCCTCGCCAAGCCAAGTCCAGCGCGACCGCCGTGCGTCGGCCGATGTGGAGGCACTTGCGGTTTTCATGGGGAAAGCATACGGTTCGGGGCATGAGCTTGGTCATCGAACAGACGCAACGCGTGCCCTTGACGCAAGACGCGGAGGGGGTGTGGCGCGTCACCGGTTCGCGGGTGACGCTTGATTCGATTGTGCATCAGTTCCAGAGCGGAGCGACCGCGGAACAGATTCAAGAGGACTTTCCGTCGCTGGCGTTGAGCGACATCTACGCGGTGATTGCCTGCGTCCTGCAACATCCACGGGCGGTGCGGCAATACTTGGACGAACAGGCGCAGGCGGCACAGCAGGTGCGGCGCGAAATAGCACGCGACCTCGACACGAGCAGTCTGCGGGAACGCCTGCGAGGTCGCCGCGCGCGGGTCATCGCTTGAGGGCAGCGGCTTCCCATGCTGCGCCTGCTCGTTGACGAAAACCTGAATCACCGCATTCTGCGCGGGCTGCTGCGCACGGTGCCGCACCTGGATTACCTCCTGGCGCCCGACGCCGGATTGAAAGGCGCTGAAGACCCGGCGCTGCTTGAATTCGCAGCCAAGGAGAGTCGTGTTCTGGTCACGCACGATTTGCGGACCATCCCGAAGCACGCCTACGAACGGGTCAAGGCGGGCCTGCCGATGCCCGGAGTGATCGCCATCCCGGACGACATGCCCATCGGAGGCGCAGTTGAGGATTTGGCCGTGATCGTGGAGTGCGCCGTGTCCGCGGAACTTGACCAACGGGTTCTCTACCTGCCGCTTTGAACCGGCGCGGTTCCTCAACCCGTTGGAGGGCGCGGCCAAGCCGAGGCGGAATCGTCCGCGAGCTAGTTTGAACCCCCGCCCGGTGAGGGCACCGGGCCTACACGGAATGGCAAAGGCAGCGGTTGCTGGTAGGCCGCGTGCCCTCACGCGGCGGGCGCCGGAAGTTTTCAAACCGGGTCTGATGCTCGCCAGGTTCATCTGCCGCCTCCTCGGAAAAGGCCACCGAGCAAACCTAAGAGTCTGCCGAGTAAGCTCTGCTGCTGAGGTGGCTGCGCGGAAGGTTGTGGTGGTTGTGCTGGAATGTAGGCTGGAGTTGAGCCGGCCATTGCGTTGTTGCCGCTGCTGCCCCCCAGGTTCAAGCCGAATTGTCCGCCTGAGCCCCCGTCCGGTCCTGTGGGCCGTGTCTGGCTTATCGCTGTCATCAAGCCACCGAAAAGTCCAGCCCCGGGCGTGTTGGCGGAGATGTTTCCAGAAGAACCGCCGATTGTGGGAACTGTCGAACCTCCGCCGCCTGATGAGCCTCCGCCGGTGCCAGCGATCAGTCTATTGGCTCCTGCAAGCGTAACGTCTGACATGGCTTTACCCGTCACCTCAAGACCTGCGCGACTTGCCATTTCCGTACCAGTCTTGGCACCTTGACTGCGAAAGACGGTGTTCCAGCCAGGGTTATGTGGGCCGAACACGCTGGATTTTGCACCGCCAGAAAGATATGAGAGTCCGCTAGACACACCGGCTCCTATGCCAGAAAACAACGAAGCGGTTGCGATGTTACCGGTTGTGATTCCTGTACGCAAATCCCTTTGGTTAATTGCGTTTGCGGTCGCTGTCCCAACTACTTCACCGACCCCACCCGCTGCTGCGCTCGCAGCAATACCAAGCGCGATGCTCGCCCCTCCTGTTGCTGCCCCAACGCCACCCGTAATCGCGCCTTTCACGCCAGAGCCGACTGCATCGCCCCAATTCACTTCGCCTGTTTCGATGTACTGGAGCAGCGCGTCGATGGCAACTCCGCCAACGAATCCAAATGCTGCTCCTGCTATGATGTGGATGAATTCACCAGACGGATCACTGAAGGTGAATGGGTTTTCGGTCGCGTAGGAATAGGCCACTGGCTTCCATCCTGGGCCGATGTGCTTCACCGGATCGGTCGAGAGGAAGACACCGGCGTCGGCGCTGTAGTATCGGGCGCGCATGAAGTAGAGGCCGGGGAGTTCTTCCATGACGCCTTGGCTGCCGACGAATGTGTAGGGATTTGAAATCTGCGATTGGAGATTCGAGATCGCCGAGGAACCGAGGCTGCGGCCGTACGGGGTGTAGGCGTATTGGGTGAGGTTGGCGCCGCCGGGGCCGGTGAGGGCAATGATGTTGGCCATCGCATCGGCGTGGTAGCAGGTCAGGGTGTTAGTGGCGTCCACCCGGTAGCAGAGGTCGGGGCCGTGGACGTACCAGGCAGTGACGTTTCCGGCGTTGTCGAGGTCGCAGAGGATCCGCTCCATGCCGCCGGCGAGCGAGAGGACGTAGCCGGTGGTCACGCCGTCCACGGTACGGGCGACGCGTCGACCCAGCGCATCGTACCGGTTGACGACGTGCTTGGAGGTCAGGGGCTGGATTTCCCAGTCAATCGAAATGGTGCGGTTGTCTTCGTCGTACGCGAGCGTCCAGCTCTGGCCGTTCCCCACCGCGTTGGTCAGGTTGCCGCTGGGGTCGTACCGATACGTGATGCGTGAGAC
>Ga0194113_10004921_pt1 | contig 17389 bp, 16 predicted proteins | sample TA2MahC200mmetaG_FD_146193 | JGI IMG/M metagenome (GOLD analysis project Ga0194113, IMG submission 146193) | Freshwater microbial communities from Lake Tanganyika, Tanzania - TA2015017 Mahale Deep Cast 200m | ecosystem: Environmental > Aquatic > Freshwater > Lake | place: Tanzania: Lake... | reverse complement strand
CAAAGGCGTAACGCATTTTCTCTTGCTGCGTCTTTAGCTGAAAAATCGAGGCGGATTTTTTCAGCGATGGCTTCCAGGTTCTTTGTGACCTTTTGTTTTTCCTTCAATTTCTTTTACCAATTGGCGCGTTGCCGTCTCTATATTTTCTTTAGCTATGACAGCGCTGATGACCGCTGCCGCATCAGCTCCTGCACTTATGACTTCAGCGATATTTTCTTTATTGATGCCGCCGATGGCAACTATGGGAATAGATATTGTTTGCCTGACCCGGCTCAAGTGCTCTAGACCAACTACCTTGGCATCTTTTTTAGTTGGGGAGGAGAATATGGAGCCTACGGCGACGTAATCTGCTCCTTCAGTTTCTGCTTTTTGTGCTTCGTCTAAAGTATGTGTTGATAAGCCAACAAGCTTGTCGATAGCTAATTCCTTTCGAATCACAGACAAAGGTAAATCTTTCTGTCCGATGTGGAGGCCATCTGCGTCAACTGCCAGGGCTATATCAAGGTGGTCATTGATTATAAAGAGGACATTGGACTTACAACATAAATCCTTCAGTTTTTGGGCTACTGTTAAAAATTCGCCTTTATTGCGATGTTTATTGCGAAGCTGAATAACTTTAGCCCCCCCATGAATAGCTTTGCTGGTGGCGTCAACTTCATCTCTATGCCCTAATGTTTGGGTATCAATAATGACATAAAGCCCGGTTAGACGCGCTATTTTTTGCCGGCGCAGTACCTTAGATGATAGTTCTCGCTCCAGTGTATAGAGGTTAAACCGTGCCTGCTCAAAGTTCTTTGAGCGCAATCCTGAACTTAAATCGGGCAGCTTGGCTAGCTCTTCTATAACACGCAATGCCTCTTCGACTCTTTTGGCGTTAGCTGTGATGAGTGCTGGTAAATCCTGCTTTTGACTGGCTAGTTCAATGTTGATTCCTACGTCTGACTTTGAATTTCTTTCTGATAAGCAGGCAACACTAAATTTGCTCAGGCTCTCGACCAGGTTATGCCGCATTGTTTTTAGCTGCTGAGTTAAGTCGACATCGTTTAAAAGAAAGCGAGCGATATCTTCGAGGAAACGCAATCCTTCGCCCATGCGGTTACAATTGGCATCAATGATACGAAGCGTCTGGTGCGGCACTTTGCAGGTCCTTTAGCGGTTCCGGGAGTTCACCTTCCCTGGCGGCTTGAATCTTCTGCTGAATCTCGTCAGGCATTTCCATGCCCATATCCTTGAATTTCTTTTCTGCCCATCTGCCTATGTTGCGTGGGTCTTTATAGTAGTCAGGGCTCGAGTACATGCCTGGCTCACCGCTCTCCTCGTGAATGGTCTTAATTGATTTGTAATGGGCAAATGTGGATATAATGCGCGTCAAGTTGGAGTTGCCGCAAATTGAGCACTTGGGCTCAAAAGAACTTGAAGCAGTCCTTACAAGAAAGCTACTTCTTTTATGACACGTTGAACAGTAAAATTCATAAACGGGCATGATATTAAACTTAACCTTCTTCGGGAGACCCACCAGCACCAGTACTGGCTGGCTCGGTGGGCATTTCCCCCTTTTCCATCCTTTCAATCATCTCTTCGTATTCAGGGGCAACTTCTTCGCCTTGACTCATTTTTCTGTTCCATTCAGCTAAAGCTTTTGGGTCGTTCATTAACATTCCTCTGGTCAGATGGGAATCGGAGAGTATATCATCATATATATCTTTATATGTTTTACTTCGTACAGAAAAGGTGGAGAACAGCCGGTGTAAGGCGTTGTTACCACACTGTGGACAAGAAAGTGACGTTTGAGAAAAGGTTGGGAGATATATTGTGACCTTACGGCGACAATGTCGACACCAGTATTCATAAAGCGGCATTGTTACACTCCTTGACTCAATTAAATTTTAACATAAACTGAAGGATACATGAAAACAGAATTCGCTAGTGCTCTTTATGTCACAGATAGCCATATCAATCCACTTAAACACACGTGTCCAGCCCATTTTCACAAATAGGCGAATTGACACTTGGGCAACACTCCATTAAAATCCAAACAGGTGATAACAAGTGAACAGTGACGAAATTAGAGAGGCATTTTTACGCTTTTTCGAGCGAAAAGAGCACCTCATTATTCCCAGCTCGTCTTTAGTTCCTCGCGGCGACCCAACCCTGTTACTAACGACTGCTGGTATGGTGCAGATAAAGCCATACTTTTTAGGTTTGGCTATGCCGCCCAGTCCTCGTTTGGCCTCGTGCCAGAAGTGCTTCCGCACAACAGACGTCGATTCAGTCGGCGACCCAAAGCACTTGACTTTCTTTGAGATGCTGGGGAATTTCAGTGTAGGTGACTATTTCAAGAAGGAAGCTATTGCCTGGGCGTGGGAGTTCGTCGCTGAGCATCTAAATATTAATACTGAAAGGCTGTGGGTGACCATCTATTTGGACGATGACGAGTCATTTAGCTATTGGCGAGAGATAGGCTTTCCTGAAAGCAGAATAGTGCGACTTGGTGAAAAGGATAATTTCTGGGGTCCAGCCGGAGATTCAGGACCCTGCGGGCCATGCAGTGAAATACACTACGATTTCGGTAAGGAAGCTGGTTGTGGCAAGCCTGATTGCCGACCTGGCTGCGACTGTAGCCGCTTTTCTGAAATATGGAATCTAGTCTTTACCCAGTATAACCAGGACCTCGATGGAAAGCGCACATCTCTGCCGAAGCCAAACATTGATACCGGGATGGGATTGGAGAGGACTACGGCTGTCATGCAAGGAGTGGCGTCTGTCTATGATACAGACCTCTTCATTCCTTTACGAGACAAGATATGCGATTTGACAGGGATGAAATACGGCAATGACAAAACTGCTGACCACGCTATCAGGATTATAGCTGAGCACAGCCGAGGTATCACTTTTCTTATTGCTGATGGCGTTCTGCCATCCAATGAGGGGAGGGGCTATGTTCTGCGTCGGGTATTGCGGCGAGCCTGCTTTTTCGGCGAGAAACTGGGCGCAGAAGGGCCTTTTCTTAATGAGATAGCCCAAACAGTTATCGCCAAGATGGGACACGTATATCCTGAACTCGTGAAAAACCAAAACCTCATACAGGAAGTAGTTGAAATAGAAGAGGAAAAATTCACCAGCACTCTGGATACTGGAATCAATTTGGTGGAAAAGGCTGTTGATGAAGCTGTTAAACAGGGAAGAAATTATATTGCAGGCGAAGAGGTCTTTAAATTTTGGGACACCTATGGTTTCCATCCTGAACTAACTGCCGAAATCGCCCAAGAGAGAGGATTAGTCGTTGACCTCGAAGGTTTTGAGGCTGAGATGGAAAAACAACGGGACAGGGCTAGGGCCGGTCATAAATTTGCCTCTGATAAGGGCATAGGAGAAGATAAGGCATTAGTCAAGTATATTCCTGAGATAACTGACTTTGTTGGCTATGACAAATTGAAGATTAACTCCAGGGTGAGTTACATACTTGACCAGGAGTCTGGCCGGTCAATAAAATCTGCCAGCAAAGGACGAAAGGTCGCTGTTGTGCTTGAGGAGACGCCTTTCTATGGAGAGATGGGAGGGCAGGTGGGGGATACCGGGAAAATAACTGCCGCCTCAAGCCAAATCGATATCACTAACACCGCTTGGTCTCCTTACGGTAGTCTAGATGAAGGTGCCATCGTTCACCTGGGTCAGGTTGTTAAAGGAACCATCTCGGTTGGTGATTCTGTTGATGCCGAAGTTGATGTAGGCCGTCGCCTTGATATTGCCCGTAATCATACGGCGACACATTTACTTCAAGCAGCTTTACGCCAGGTGCTAGGGAGCCATGTGTGCCAGAGAGGCTCTCTGGTGCATCCCGAAGGGTTTCGGTTTGATTTTTCTCATTTGACTGCCATCAGCAAACAGCAGCTTGATGATATCCAACATATTGTCAATGAAAGGATACGCCAGAATTTGCCGGTGAAAAGCAAGTTTGTTCCATACAAACAGACTATTGAAGATGGTGCCATTGCTCTTTTCGAGGAGAAGTACGGAGAGATGGTAAGGGTGCTGGAAATAGGCAAGCCGCCGGTAAGTGCTGAGCTGTGCGGCGGCACGCATGTTAATTCAACCGGAGAAATCGGCCTCCTCGTCATAACGAGTGAAAGCAGCATTGGTACCGGTCTGCGCCGAATCGAAGCTGTTACCGGACGGGGTGCTGAAGATTTTCTCCAAAAACGTCTTGGAGCATTGGAGGCTGCGGCCGAAGAGATTAGAAGTTCACCTGCAGAAGTTGCAGACAAGGTGAAAGCCCTCCTTGCCGAGCTAGCTTCCGAGCGTAAACGTTCTGCTTCTTTAGAAAGGGAGCTGTCACGGAATACAGTTGAGATTTTGCTTGACAAAACTGAGCAAGTTAGCGGGATAACGGTTTTAGCAGCCAGAGTCCCACCTTCTTCAATGCCCGCCCTCAGGGAGATGGGAGATTTATTGCGAGACCGTTTAAAGAGCGCTGTGATAGTTTTGGGCACAGTGCATGATGGCAAACCTAACTTTGTAGCTGTGGTGACCCCAGATTTGGTAGATGGGGGGTTACATGCCGGTGACATAGTGAAGCAAGTGGCTGCAGTCACTGGTGGCAGTGGTGGTGGCAAAGCAACAATGGCACAAGCTGGTGGTAAGAATAAAAATAAACTTGATGAGGCCCTTAGAACAGTAAAGCAGTTAGTACAGAAGGCTTGAAGCTCTGAGATGCGTACTTTGGGACTGGACATCGGAGACAGGAGAATAGGGGTTGCCATCAGCGACCCTGAGGAGATCTTAGCCAGTCCGCTGGTTACTATCACCAGGGACAACGATGATAAAGCTATAGATGCTATTGTTGAGCTTGTCAACAAGCACAAGATAGAACACATTGTGGTTGGTTTACCTTATTCTCTGAATGGCAACATTGGTAAGCAGGCTAGTAGAGTAATGGATTTTATTGAAAAACTTTCCAAAACCACCAGCGCCGAAATCGAGACAAGAGATGAGCGATTATCCACTGTAGCTGTTGAGCGTTTACTGATAGAGGCTGGCATTAAGAGCACCAGAGCAAAATCACGACGTGATGCTGCAGCAGCAGCCTTTATCTTACAAGGATACCTGGATAGCCTGAAAGTCTACGACCAGTGACACAGTTTATTAGCATTATTGGCTACCCACTGAAACATACTGTTTCTCCTGTTTTTCAACAGGCTGCTTTCGATTATTACCACCTTGATGTCCGCTATGAGGTGTGGGAAACAGAAGCTACAAATCTATCAGTTGTGATAAATCAATTGAGGCAGCCTCAAAGTCTAGGAGCGAACATAACTATACCTTATAAAGAAGCAGCACTGCATTTCTTGGACGAGGTTGATGATTTCGCCAGTTTTGCAGGTGCGGTGAATACCATAGTTAATCGAGGCAACAGGCTTGTGGGTTTTAATACCGATGGGTATGGCTTTCTCAAAGCTCTGCGCGAAGATGCTAAATTTGAACCAGAGAATAAGTGCATAGTAATCATTGGCGCCGGCGGAGCTGCCCGTGGAGTGAGTTTTGCACTTCTCGGTGAGAAGGTAAATTCATTAGTTATTTCCAATCGTACTTTGTCACGAGCTGAAAGCCTTGTGTATTCACTGACAAAGTATGCTGTTGCCAAAGGGATACATGCTGAGGTTATTGTTTCACCGTGGTATAGTTCGGAGTTTCAAGAGGCAGTTAAGAATTGCCACCTGATAGTCAACTGCACTACATTAGGAACAAAATATTCTGCTCAGGAAGGCCAATCACCCTTAACAGCGGATTTAATCCCTAAGGATGCTTTGGTTTATGACTTGGTGTATAATCCTTCGGAGACGCCTTTGTTGAAAGTGGCTAAGGAAGCTGGCGCTAACATCATCAGTGGATTGCCCATGTTAGTCTATCAAGGGGCTAGCTCATTTCAGTTATGGACGGGTAGGGAAGCTCCAGTTGACATAATGCTTTCAGCAGCTAAGCGAGCTTTGGTTAGAATAGGAGGTTAATGCATGAAGAAGGTAATAATCTTAAGTATAGCTATCTTGTTGGTTTTCATTGTTACATCTGCTGCTTGTAATCTTGGAGGGAATAAAGTTGCGGTAATCCCACTTAGCGGCCCGATTCAATCAGAAAGAACTGGGCTATTCTTCAGTGGCAGTGTTATCAGCCCAAAGATGGTCCGGAGCCAACTAGAGCGAGCCAAGAATGATGTCGCAATAAAAGCTATTGTACTTCAAATAGAGAGTCCGGGTGGTAGTGTGGCTGCTTGTCAGGAAATTCTAAACGAGCTCGCTCGTGTAGAAAAACCCATAGTGGTTAGCATGGGTACCATGGCTGCCTCTGGAGGGTATTACATTTCGGCAAAAGTTGACAAAATTGTGGCTTTGCCCGGAACTTTGACCGGCAGCATCGGGGTCATCGCTGAGGTGCCCAATGTAAAGGGATTGTATCAGAAGCTTGGTATAGAGATGGAAGTTTTCACGGGTGGGAAGTACAAAGACATGTATGCCGGGCTTAGGGAGTTAACTCCAGAAGAACGAGTGATTATGCAGGAGATGACTGACCAACTATATGACCAATTTATCCAGGTTGTGGTTGAGGGCAGAAGTTTGAGTGAACAAAAGGTTAGAGAGCTGGCTACAGGCCAACTTTATACCGGGGTACAAGCTAAAGAGCTGGGCTTGGTTGATGAATTAGGTGGACTTAATACAGCTATAGACCTGGCGGCCAGCCTGGCTGGCATCGAGAAGCCGAAAGTAGAGTACTACAAACGTGAAGCCCCCTCTTTACTGAGTTCTTTATTAGGTATGAATTTACAAAGATTGCAGAGTCTAATTCAGGTGCAGCCACTGGGTGTCGAAGGTATTATCCTCTTAGAGACTCTAAGTAACCCGTACCCACAGCCAGAATATCGGTAGGTGAGTCAGAGGGCTTAAGAATCATGGGGCAGTTCCATTTCCTCACTGCTGGCGAGTCACACGGCAAAGGTTTGATTGCAGTTATTGAAGGTATGGTGGCTGGCTTGCCTGTGAGCGAAGAATACATCGCCAGAGACCTTAAGAGACGGCAAGCCGGTTATGGACGAAGTGCTCGCATGGATATAGAACATGACAGGGCCGAAATTATCTCTGGTGTATGCCACGGGTTCACAATAGGTAGTCCGATAAGCCTCCTGATATGGAATCGTGTTTGGTGTGATTGGCAGGAGACAATGAGCATTACTCCAGTAGATAAGGAGATGCCGCCAATAACTTCGCCCCGTCCGGGGCATGCTGACCTAGCTGGAGTCATTAAGTATGGAGTTGGAGATATCCGTCCCATTTTGGAAAGGGCAAGTGCCCGAGAGACGGCAGCCAGGGTTGCTGTGGGAGCCATAGCTCGAAGGTTCCTTGAGGAGTTTGGTGTTATTATCCATAGCCACACCGTAAACATCGGCAAACACTGGGTTAAGCAGAACAAGTCAGTAGACTGGCAGCAAGTTGAGAATTCTCCTGTCCGTTGCGCTGATAGTAAGGCAGAGCAGGCAATGATGGCAGTCATTGATGAGGCTAAAGCGGAAGGAGACACTCTTGGTGGTGTTTTTGAGTTGATTGCCACCGGTGTGCCTGTTGGGCTGGGTAGCCATGTTCAGTGGTCTCGTCGGCTTGATGGTCAAGTCGCACAGGCGATAATGAGCATCAATGCTGTGAAGGGAGTTGAAATCGGAGCTGGTTTTTCTCTAGCCAACATGAAAGGTTCTCAAGCTCATGATGTAATCGAATGCGTTTCAAAAAGGACGGCTCTATTATACCGCCGAACCACCAATCGGGCTGGTGGTATTGAGGGTGGAATAAGTAACGGAGAACCGGTTGTAGTTCGAGCGGTGGTGAAACCCATCGCCACCCTCAGTAAGCCATTGCCATCTGTAGACCTGCGCAGCGGAAAGGCAACCAAAGCCCATTATGAACGGAGCGATGTTTGTGTTGTTCCTGCTGCGGGGGTCATTGGTGAGGCGATGCTGGCAATTGTTTTAGCAAATGCCATGCTGGAAAAGTTCGGCGGCGACCACTTAAAGGAAACGTTAGCTAACTATAATAGCTACATTAGCTCTGCCTCCTCTTTCAATAAACATGCGTCGTCGGAAAGTAAGAAATAAGAATATTGCTCTTACAGGTTTCTCAGCCACTGGCAAGTCAGTTGTGGCTAGAAAAGTAGCCGAATGCCTGAATTGGGGCTTTGTAGATACCGACGATGAAATAGTCAGAATTAGCGGCAAGCACATCCCCGAGATTTTTGAGCAAGATGGTGAGAAAACATTCAGGAAGCTTGAGCGTAAAGTATTGAGACAGGCTTGCCAGAAAGAAAAGGTGGTCATTGCTACTGGAGGTGGGACTATTGTTGACTCCAGAAATCAGGAATTACTTCGCCAAACCAGCGTGGTTATTTGCCTGGAAGCTAAGCCAGAGACTATTTATCAACGCCTACTTCGAGATACTCTCTATTCTTCCAACCCTGTAGTTCGCCCTCTACTCGCCGCAGATGACCCACTGGAGCGTATCAGACAGCTCAAGGCTTCACGGCAACATTGTTATGCTGTTGCTGATTGGACGATTCACACCGACAATCTGACTCTTGAGGAAGTAAGCCAGGAAGTGATAAGAGGCTGGCAATATATGAGCCAGCATCATACTGAAGGCAAGCAATCTTATGACGCTGATTTAGCTTGTGAAGTGAAGACATCAACAGCCAGTTATCCGGTGTTTGTTGGCTCGGGTTTGCTAGATAAACTTGGAGAAAAAATGAGACAGACTGGACTATCAGGCACAGCCAATATCATCAGTGATGAAGTCGTTTTTTCTATTTATGGGGCACGAGTTAAGAAAACACTGGAGAAAACAGATTTCGGCGTTAACTGCTGTGTAGTACCTTCTGGTGAAGCCACAAAGAATATCGCCCAGGCAGTCAAGATTTATGATTTCCTCATCGAGCACCGCACTGAGAGAACTGATATAATCGTCGCTTTAGGTGGTGGCATGGTTGGAGACCTGGCGGGTTTTGTTGCCGCTACTTTCTTAAGGGGTTTGCCCTGGCTGCAGGTGCCTACCAGTTTGATGGCTATGGCAGATGCCAGTATCGGTGGGAAAGTAGCCATTGACCATCCTCTGGGGAAAAACCTTATTGGTGCTTTCTATCAACCAAGCCTGGTCCTGGCTGATATTCAGACTTTGAGTACCTTGTCTCAACGAGAACTCACTTCAGGGTGGGCCGAAATTATCAAACACGGCTTAATCCTTGACGCGGACTTTTTCAAGCTCATGGAAGATAATGCCGATAATTTGATCAAATTGATACCTGATATTACCTCTGAAGTCATTGCCCGCAGTGCGTGCCTCAAAGCCCGAGTTGTTATGGAGGATGAGAAGGAGACCGGAAAACGCATCGTCCTGAACTACGGCCATACTATAGCTCATGGGCTTGAAGCTGCTACTAGATACCAGCGTTTTCTTCATGGTGAAGCAGTAGCTATTGGTATGATGGGTGCGTCTAAGATTAGTCATCGACTCGGACTTTTGCCACAAAATGCGGTAGAGCACCAAAAGACGCTTTTACAAAGATTCAATTTACCTACTGGTTGTTCGGGTATTGCACTAACTGATGTACTTGCTGCTATGGAGCTGGACAAAAAAGTACGAGGTAAAGCAATCCAGTGGGTTTTGCTTGAAGATATAGGTCGGGTAGTGATATGCAGTGATGTCCCAGAGAAGGAAGCCTTACGCGCCCTTAAAGAGGTAGTAAAGCCTTGAAAATCACTCTACGCAAGCAGAGTACGTTTTCGGATTATATCAGCGTCCTGAAACCTGTAGAAACCAGCCTGCTCACCTTTATTGGCATTTGCTCAGCGATTATTGCCGCCAGTGGCTATCCGTCAGCCAAAGCTTTTTTTCTCATCTTAATTGTTATCGTTTTAGGCAGTGCTGGTTCCAACGGGCTTACCAACTACCTTGACCGAGAAGTTGATGCCAAGATGGCGAGAACAGCCAATCGGGCTTTGCCGTCAGGACGCATTGTCCCTCCACAGAAGGTCTTGCCGCTTATAATCGGACTCCTCGTAACTGCATTGGCGCTAGCCTGGGTATTGCATCCCCTGTGTTTCCTGTTTGGCTTGATTGGCGTTATAGCCTCTGCAATCTGGCGCAAGACAATCTCGTGCACTTTTCTCGGCATGGTGGCTGGCTGTAGTCCGGTGCTTATCGGCTGGTTTGCTCTAAGGCCAGAGTTCGATATTACTATTCTTCTCCTTTGTCTCCTAGTCGCTATCTGGACCCCAATCCATGTCTGGAGTGTCATGATTGCCAACCGGGAAGATTATTTAGGTGCTGGATTAAACTATTTCCCACTAAGCTGGCAGGTCAAAGACATGGTGAAAATACTTTTCGGTTTGTCCATCATTCTCTATATTTTCTCCATTCTCATTTACTTTGCCGCTGATTTACGTTTGCTTTACCTGATTATGTCAAATATTCTTGGTATTTTGATGCTTTACGCCAATGCCCACTTGCTATTCTCAACGACATCAATAGCTGCCTGGCGAGTCTATAAACTATCTGCCTTTCCCTACTTGGGCATAATTTTCCTGACCATGTGTTTGGATATTTGGTTGATGTAGCATGAATACTGGCCTTATAGAAACATTAGAGACTGCCTTTCATCCAAGGGCTATTGCTGTAGTTGGAGCATCCGAAGACCCCTTTTCTTTTGGCTACCACTATGTGCGTCACCTTCTAGATTACGGCTATCCCGGACATATCTACCCAGTCAATCCCGGTAAAAAATATATTCTTGACCTGCGATGCTATCCAAGCTTGAGCAGCATCCCAGAACCAGTTGACTATGTAATTTGCTGTCTTCCAGCATCTAAAGTTCCTGATTTGCTCACCGAATGTCCTCCCAAGGGGGTAAAAGCGGTTCACCTTGTTGCCGGCCGTCTTAGTGAGACAGGGCGGCAGGAGGCTAAAGAGCTTGAAGCCAGGATTCTTCAGGTTGCCAGGAGGCTTAAAGTCCGCCTCATTGGTCCTAACTGCTTGGGGATATATTACCCCCGCGGAGGAATGGCACACAGCTATAATTTGTCCAAGGAAGCTGGCGCAATTGGTGCTGTATGTCAAAGCGGTGGTACATCTGCGTTGCTCGTTCGTTATGGAGAGTTACGAGGCCTTCGTTTTAGTAAGGTCATCAGCTATGGCAATGCCCTTGATTTGGACGAAAGTGATTTCCTGTGTTATCTCGCTCAGGACAATGAGACGAAGATTATCGCTGCTTACTTTGAGGGTATAAGGGATGGCAAAAAGTTTCTCAAGGTTTTGGGTGATGTGGCACGTGTTAAGCCAGTGATAGCCATCAAAGGTGGGCGCGGTATATCCGGAGCTAAAGCTGTTGGTTCACACACTGCTGCTATTGCCGGCTCTGATATTATGTGGAAAGCAGCTTTTAAAAAAGCAGGAGCAATACTCGCCAGTGACCTGACTGAGCTTGTTGACCTTCTCGTTGCCTTTTCTTTTCTGCCTCCGATTAGAGGGAATAGAGTCGGTTTAGTAAGTGCAGGTGGTGGCTTAACTGTAATGGCCGCTGATATCTGCGAGGAGGCTGGCCTTGTTGTGCCACCACTACCTAGTGATGTTAGAGAGAAGTTGAAGATAAAGGCACCTGAAATATGGGATTGGGTGGGTAACCCAGTAGACTGTTCAATAATGGGTGGAGTAGCTATAGGTTTTGCCGAAATCCTAAAAGAGATACCGAGGATGTTAGTCAATAGTTCTCATTTTGATTTCACTATCGCTGAATTTACAGATGACAACCCATTTTCGGAGGAGGTTTGGTCCAACATTGCTAAAGGGCAGACCGAAGCGTTCATTAACCTGTCTAGAGAGAAATTGATGCCTCTAATTGCCGTAGTTAGCAGTGGAGCAACCAGTTCTGACCGACTTCCGCATCAGCGATGGAAGATGCTCGCTGAACAGAGAGCTCGGCTTGTTGACGCTCATATCCCGACATACTCAACAGTAGCCGAAGCTGCAAGGGCTGTTCGGCAGTTTATAGATTATTGGCAAGCAAGAGCAACCACTTAGCTTTCAGTTTTCTGCCGTTGTCATCCATAAGCCCTTCGTCTAATCAAAACTGGGAGTAATAAAGATAAGAGAACATTTCAGGGTTTTAAAAACCTGCCCAGGCACAAAAGCACGCCTTGGAGAGCTTGTTACAGGTCATGGAGTAGTGCCAACGCCGGCTTTCCTCCCGGTATCCAGCCAGGGCACAGTCAAGACCTTAATCCCAGAAGAACTCAAAGACATCGGCATAACCATAATTCTGAGTAACACATATCACCTTTATTTGCGGCCGGGTATAGATGTTATTGAAAAGCTGGGTGGACTGCACCGGTACATGGCATGGGATGGCCCGATATTGACTGATAGCGGTGGCTATCAGGTTTTCAGCTTAGCCCGGCTGTGTCAGGTCGCCGATGAAGGCGTCACCTTCCGTTCCCATATTGACGGTAGCGAGCATCGACTTACTCCGGAACTTGTTGTTGAATTTCAACAGAAGTTGGGTGCTGACATCATCATGACACTGGACGAATGCCCGGCCATTGACACCAGTATGGCAAAAGTACGTGAAGCCGTGGACAGAACCTACTGCTGGGCAGAAAGATGCCGGGAGCGACACCGAGGCTCTGACCAGCTCCTTTTTGGGATTATCCAGGGCGGTATCTTTCCTGAATTAAGGCAGCAATCAGCAAAAGCCATCACTTCTCTGGACTTTCCCGGTTATGCCATCGGGGGTTTAAGCCTGGGCGAACCAAAAGAGCAGACCTGGTCGATGCTAGATGAGACAATGCCTTTCCTACCTGCAGACAGACCCCGCTATCTTATGGGTGTCGGCTCGCCTGAGGACATCATCGAAGGGATAAGCCGGGGGATAGACCTTTTTGACAGTGCTCTGCCGACCAGGGTAGCTCGGAACGGTGCCCTTTTCACCGTGCAGGGAAGGGTAAACATACGAAAGGCTATCTACAAGACTAAGGAGCAGCCTGTGGATGCCGACTGTGATTGCTATACCTGCCGCACCTTTTCCGCTGCTTACCTTCACCACCTGTTCAAATGTGAGGAGCTGTTAGCCTACAGGTTAGCCACCATGCACAACCTGCGATTCATCATCAGGCTGATGCAGCAAATAGAAAACGCCATTCAGCAGGGCACCTTTGCCGCCTTCAAAAGCGACTTCCTCAGTCAATATCAGGTTACCGATGAGGAAGTCCGGCTTGCCCAGAAGCAAAAATGGCTGAATTCACCGCGACATTGCGATGATACGGCTCTTTAGGCGTGGAAGCCCATAAATCCTATCACACAGATAAGAAAAGCAAGCAAAAATCCGCCGCTCCTTCGGTTTCCTGGTAGCGCATACGGGATTCGAACCCGTGATCTCCTCCTTGAGAGGGAGGTGTCCTAAACCCCTAGACGAATGCGCCATATAAACTGGCTGGGGATCCAGGATTCGAACCTGGCCTTACGGATCCAGAGTCCGCTGTCCTACCGCTAGACGAATCCCCAACCTGCCGGGATTATAACAAAGGGCTAGCGGGTAACACAAGCTAATTTGCCACTCAACAAGCTGGCTGCTATACTCAACTTAAAGAGGTGTTAGTAAACTTTGGTTGATTGGCAAGGTCTACAGCAAGCTATAGGCGTCACCTTCAAAGATATGTCTCTACTGCAGCAGGCTTTTGTTCACTCCTCCTATATAAATGAAAATCCGGACTTTCACCTTACTGATAATGAGCGGCTTGAGTTCCTCGGCGATGCTTTGTTGAGTTTTATTGTCGCGGAAAAGCTATATCACGAGTTTTCTCATTCTAGTGAGGGCGAACTTACTGAAATCCGCGTTTCGTTGATTCGACAGGAGACTTTGGTTCAGCTTGCCGCAAAACTTAAGCTCGGCGATTACCTCCTTTTGGGAAGGGGAGAGGAATCAACAGGTGGACGACACAGACAGACTAACCTTGCCGATGCCTTTGAAGCATTGATTGGAGCTATATTTCTTGACCAGGGTTGGGATGCCGCCAGGGATTTCATTCTAACTGAGCTCGGCAGACAGCTTGAGAAGGCAAAAGCTGAAGGAATGGGACGAAACTACAAAGCACTGCTCCAAGAACTCACTCAAGCTAAATATAAACAGCTCCCAACCTATCGTGTTGTGGAGGCTGCTGGCCCTGACCACGATAAAGGCTTCACTGTTGAGGTGGCACTCAGCAACAGGGTATTGGGGATAGGGTCAGGAAAAAGCAAAAGGGCCGCTGAGATGGAGGCAGCCCGCTCAGCCTGGGAGAAATTGACATCTGAGTGAGGATATTCACTCAGCATAAGGTCGCACTTCACATTGCCGGCTGCAAAATCACAATCTCCGTTCTATCCGGCAGCTTACCTGCCCTAAACTCCGCCTCACTGGAATTTAGGTTCTTCACATTCTTCTTTCCGGCAACAAAATCATCAACCGTGTTTAGTGGCCAATCACATTTAGGTGTCTTACAGTGCATGGGTATGACGACCTTGGGATTCAAGTCATCGCTCACTGTGCCTGCCATTTTGGCATCAACGGTGAAGACGCCGCCGACGGGAATAAGCAGTACATCTACAGCCCCGATTTCAGTGATTTGTTCCTTGTTGAGCCTATGCCCTAAATCACCTAAATGACAGAGCTTTATTCCGTCCACAGTGAAGCAGAATATCGTATTAGTGCCCCGCTCCTTACCACCCGACTCGTCATGGTGGCTAGCGACACCCTTAAATTGAATTCCTTTGACGGTCTTTGTGCTGGTGACGACCTCAGGTTTCCCTGGCACCGATGAGACATTGTTGTGGTCGAAGTGGTCATGGCTCACCACGGCGATATCGGCGGCCTCGCTGACCAGCGCGTAACTGAGACCACTGCCTTGAGGATAAGGGTCGGTAATAATCCTGACTCCTGCATCAGAGGTAATCAGGAAGCAAGCATGTCCTAACCATTTTAGTTTCATTGCGCACCTCCTCGTATTTAGTTAAAGTCATAAAGGATTAGACCTTTAGGTTGCCCCGCTATTCTTCATTTCACCGAAGCCAAGGCAAAGTTAACCAGTGTTCGCACACTGACCCCTGTAGCCCCTTTTACTGAATAGCCACGCTCCTTCTCACTTCTAGCAGTGCCTGCTATATCAATATGAGCCCAGGGTGTATCATCAACAAATTCAGCCAGAAACTGTGCTGCAGTGATGGCGCCACCCCATCGGCCACCACTATTCTTAATATCAGCTACCTCGCTTTTGTTTTGCTCCTTATATTCTTCGTACATCGGCATCTGCCACAACTGCTCTCCTGCTTCATCGCCGGCTTTGATAACTTTATCTACCAGCTCCTGGGAATTGCCGAATATACCACTGCAGATATCTCCCAGGGCTATGTGGCAAGCACCGGTTAATGTAGCCACATCAACCAGGGGTGATAGGCCTTGCTTCACAGCGTAGCCCAGAGCATCAGCCAATGTAAGCCTTCCTTCAGCATCGGTGTTCACCACCTCTATAGTCTTACCATTTATTGCCGTTAGAACGTCGCCCGGCTTGAGAGCATTACCTCCAGGCAAATTTTCAGTGGCTGCAACTATGGCAGTAACATTAATCTTTGGTTTCAGTTGAGCGATAGCGCTTAAGGCTGCCATGACTGCAGCTCCACCTGACATATCGCCCTTCATCTCAGCCATGGCTTCAGATGACTTAATATCTAATCCACCAGAGTCGAAGGTTATAGACTTACCAACAAAGCCCAAGGTTTTAGATGATGTGGTATCGCCTCTGTAACTCAAAATTATGAATTTCGGTGGTTTCTGACTTCCTTGGGCTACCCCGAGAAGTGCACCCATTCCCTCCTTTTCCATCTCACCGCGGTCTAGAATGGTTAAATCAAGGCCATAGGTCTTCGCCAATTCCTGAGCTGACTTCGCCATATCGTCTGGCGTCATATAGTTAGCTGGCTCATTTATCAAATCTCTGGCTAAATTGGTGGCTTCCGCAATTATCTTTCCTTTCTTATAGCCCTGCTCCAGAGATGGCAATTTGGCCGCATCTCTTTCTACTATGAGAAGTTTTTCGATATCTTGGTTCTCTGGCTCCTTAGTTATGTGCTTGCGGAATCTATATAGACCAAGAAGACTGCCTTCGGTTATAGCCTGGGATGCTATCTCGGGCTCAATTCCACCAACACCTCCACCGTGGACAATAGTGGCTATTTGGCGGCAATTTAGCTTTCTCAAAGACCTACAGAATTCTGCAACGATGCTGCGAATCCTGTCCACAGTGAAATCAGACTGTTTACCAAGTCCAGCTACAGCCACAATACGTGCTGGGAGCTTACCCAAGCTGTGGATAACGCTGATTTCACTAAGCTTGCCTTTAATCTCACCTTGTGCAATAAGTTTAGTAATAGCACCGTCCAGAGCCTTATCTACAGCGCCTGTGGCTCCCCCCGGCCTTTCTACACCCTCAAAAAGATTGACTACAATAGCATCAGCTTCGATGCTGGTGATATCACCAATGATAACTTTAATTTCCAACTTCGCCTCCTGATTTGTCAGACAAGCTGCTATCTATTTTAGCCTATCCTTTGTTCTTTTGCATTCAGTCGGTGTCACCAATCTATTTGTACGAGTTCACAGCTCCTTCCATTAGACATTTCTGGAGCTTCAACGATTTATTGCTCGTATGATTTTATCAATCACCGGGGTAATATCCCGTGACGTATCAACGGCGAAGTGGTTGCGTCGAATTTTCTCCAGCCTCGGCTTCATTTGCCTGTAGACTTGCCAATCAGCGTCAGATTTGTCCTCCGGGTCAGTCCTCTCTTTTCGTGCTTGAAGGCGTTGATAAGCTATTGCTGATGGTGCTTCAATGCGCACTAGAATCAGCCTTGCTCCAGCCCTGCCGCTAATTTTGTAGAGATGCTCACGGTTGCGTTCTGAGAGGTTGGTAGCATCGAAGATAATAGGCATCCCTTTTTTCAGTAACCATTCGATAAGACTATGGCACGCCACAAAGAGTCGAGCACTTTCTTCAGCGCTATAATCAGGCGAGGGGAACAAAGTCCTACGCATGGCGTCACTCTCCAGCACACAGAAAGGCAGTTTCTCGGCCAGCTTACGGCAGAAGAAGGATTTGCCCGTTCCTGGTAAACCGCTGACAACCACGAACGCAGGGTTTATCACCGCTTCAGGAAGTAAGACCAAGCATTCTCTTAGCTTGGCTAAATCCTGACTAATCTGGCTTTGCTCCATGTGGCTTTATCAGTGGCGTCCCTGGAGGGATTCGAACCCACGACCCGCTGCTTAGAAGGCA
>Ga0194113_10004920_pt1 | contig 17392 bp, 13 predicted proteins | sample TA2MahC200mmetaG_FD_146193 | JGI IMG/M metagenome (GOLD analysis project Ga0194113, IMG submission 146193) | Freshwater microbial communities from Lake Tanganyika, Tanzania - TA2015017 Mahale Deep Cast 200m | ecosystem: Environmental > Aquatic > Freshwater > Lake | place: Tanzania: Lake... | reverse complement strand
CGCCGCGCCCAGCCCTCCAGCCGCCTCTCCCTCCCGGCCTTCCGCCCGCGCGAGAATCCGGCCGCCGGCCCACAAGCCCGCCCCGAAGAAGAATAACGCACACCCCCCAGCCACCAGCAGCAACTCGGGCCATGCCCCCAGCTCGCGGGGTGCCTGAAACAGCCAAACCACACCGATGCCCGCGGTCAACAGCACCGCCCCAGTCACCGCCACCAGGGCGCCCGTGAGCAAGGCCAACGCCACCACCACCCCGTTAATCAGCATCACCACCGGCCAGTAAAGCGCACTCACCTCGACCGCCTTGAACAGCGGCAGGCTCGCTAGCAACAGCGCCAACAACGGAAAGAGGTGCCCCCACCATACCGGCGCCACCCCCGGACGCCACCGCTCCAGCACCACAGGAAACACCGCATGCAACACCGCCAAACCCACACACCCGCCCAGCGCCCAGTACAACAGGCCCGTCGTCAGGTGCCCCGTCGTCCAAGCCGCCAATACCACAAAAGTCCCAGTCCCCGCCGCCACGTGCGCCAGCCGCATTTGATGGCGCAAGAGCACCGCCGCCAACAGCGGTAGATCGGCCACCAGCAAAAACCCGAAGACCAACCCCGGCCGCGCCCCAAGTTCGGCAAAGCGCAGCAGCCATAGCACAAAGCCAAACGTCACCAACGGCAACGCCACCGCCGGACCGCTCAGCCAATAACCAGAACCCGGCGACCCGACCCGATACCGCTCCGCCACGGCGAACGCCCCCAGAAACAATAGGTTGAACGTGAGGAAGATCCCCAGGGCAATCCCCGCCTTCTCCACCGCGAAAAACGAGGCCGCCCAACCAACCTGCGTCAGGACCGTCCCCAACGCGCCCAGCCCGACCAGGAAATACCAACGCCGCCGCAACGCCACCGCCGCTAAACCCAGATCGAGGATCGCGACGTACCCAAAAAGGCCCAGCGGATTATCGACCCCGGTCGACAACAGCGGCGGCGTGAGAAACCCGCCCACCAAGCCCAGCACCGCCACCACCAACGCACTCAGGCGCACGGCAATCGTGAACGCGGTCACCGTCACCAAAACCATCAGCGCGAACGTCGTGGGCAAATCGGTGAACTCATAATAAGAACGGCAGGCGAAAGTCACCGCGTAGAGAATCACCACTCCCGTCGCGCACAAAGTCTGCGAGGTCACCTCGTAGGCCTTCCGCTTCAAGAACACCCCGCCCACCAATAAACCCACACCCGCCAGAAAACCGCTCGCTACCCGCAGTTGCGGCGAAATCAGATTGTTCTCGAACGAGTACTTCACGAAAAACGCCACCGCCAAAAACAACGCAAACCCGCCCACCCACGCAAAGAGCTTCACCCCCATGAACCGCTCCCAGTCAATGGCCGGCCTCGGCAAACCCGCGGAGAGGACCGCCAGCAAACTCGCGCCCATACCCACCGGCGCCGGGGGCACAAGTGGCGGAGGACCGCCACCCGCGGCGGTCCCGCCCACGGCAGTCGCGGTCGGCGGCACCGCGCCTGACGCTGCCGCCAAAACCTGCGCAGCCTCTGCAGCGGCACGCTCGCGGACGGCGCTGGCCGCGCCGGACGCTGGCGCTGGGCTAACCGGGGCGCCCCCCGGTTCGCTCGCCCGTATCGGCGCCGCGCTCACCACTGCTTCCGGTGGTGGTGGCGGCGCCGCTGCTGGCTGCGGTTGTTCCGAACCGCTGACCGGCTCGCCTCCCCGCTTCCCCCTCCCTAACTCAGCCGCCAGTCGCGAAACCTCGCGCCGCAAGAAGCCAAGGTCCGCCTCAGCCCGGCCCGCCCAGGCGTTGGCTCGTGCGGCTAGAATCAGACAGACGATCGGCAGGCCGACCAACCACAGAATCGCCAATACAATCAGTGGAGCGGCATCCATGCTCAGGGGTCCAAGGTAAGCACGACCCGTCGGCGGTAGGGCGCGCAGTCCCCTGCGCGCCGCACACCGGTGCGACCGTCGGAGGCCGAGGCGCGCACTGGACTGCGCGCCCTGCCGGCAAGCTGTGCTCGATGCCAGGGCCTCATGAACCACCAGCGGGTTGTTGTTGCGTCAGGCAATGCAGCGTGCCAAAGCCCAACACCAAGTCCACGGCGTGAATCCCCACCACCGGCCGATCGCGGAACAACTCCCCCAGTGTCCCCAGGGCAACGCGATCGTTCGGGTCGTTGAACGTGGGCACCAGCACCCCCTCATTGGCAATGTAGAAGTTCGCGTAACTCGCCGGCAACCGGTACCCATCGAAGTGCAGCGGAGCCGGCATGGGCAACGGCACCACCTCAGGCCGACAGCCGTCCTCGAGCCGCACGTCCTGGATCCGCTCCCAGTTCTCCGCGAGCGGGCGATAGTTGGCGTCGCGCCGATTCCGCTCGCGGACCAACACGACCGTGCGGCGATCGACAAACCGGCAGATGTCATCGATGTGGCCATGCGTGTCGTCGCCCACCGGGCCCGCCGCCAGCCAACCGAAACGGGTGACCCCTAGATAACGCTCGAGCGCCCGTTCGATCTCGCGTCGGCCCAGGCCGGGATTCCGCACCTGCACCTTCGGATCCAAATAACATTCCTCTGTCGTCAGCAAGGTGCCACACCCGTTCACCTCGATCCCCCCACCCTCGATCACGAACGGCCGACCCGCGTGCTCCGCCCGAAACAACTCCTTGCGCAGCAACCGCGCCGCGGTCTCCGGTACCCGCCGGTCCTTCTGCCAATCCCGGTACTTCGCCCAGGCATTGAAGTGGAAATGGACAATCGCCGTCTCGCACTGTCGCCCCACTCGACGCCGCACAAACACCGGTCCGCTGTCGCGCGTCCATCCCCGATTCGTGGGATGCACGATGAACTCGACCTCGCCAACCTCCGCGCCCGCCCGGCTCAGGTATCGCCGTGCCAGAGCCGCCTCCGCCCGGTTGTTCACCAACAACCGCACCCGTTCCCGTTCGCCGCGGACGATCTTACGGACGATCTCGCCGTACACCCATCGGATGGTGTCCAGTTTGTCCGGCCAATCCGTTGGGTTATGCGGCCAGCCCAGCCAAGTCGCCTCGTGCTGTTCCCACTCGGCCGGCATCGCATACCCCAGCTCCGCCGGAGTCGGAGTCGCCTCTGCGGTCACCATCGCCGTCGCCTTCGCCTTCCTGCCGCTTGCCATATCCTGGCCGTCAACAATAGGGCTTGGCCCCAGGTTGTCCATCGCAACGCGGTCCGACGCCGAGCGCCCGCGCCGTGCCCCCCACCGGCCGGCACGAACCAACCGAAGATGTCCTGTCAACGACTTTATGTCCGGAGATTTGCTTTATGAACCGGCCGTACCGCCGGCTTTCCGGTCGGCCCGACGCCGGTTGGAAGACCGGCGGTACAGGTTCATGGTTCATGGCCCAACGCGCATCCATTCCGTTGGATGTCAATGCCCATGGTGTCAACGACTTTATGTCCGGAGATTTGCTTCATGAACCAGCCGTACCGCCGACTTTCCAGTCGGCCATGCGCTCAAGGCCCCTCCGCGGTCGGGGTGGAGGAAAGGGGGGCGGGGCGGGGTGGAGGGTCGCCGGGGGTGGTTGGGTGGTTTGGCGGTCCGGTCGATGGTCGATGGCCTCAAGCCACAAGCCAACGGGCGATATTCTGGCCGCGGATCTTGGCCTTGGCTTCTTCCGGTGCGGCCAGCACCTCGAGCTTGAGTAGGGCGGGATCGGGGTAACTGAAGGGCATGCCGCTGCCGAAGACCAAACGCTCTGGACCCAAGTTCGCCATGAGCTGGCCGAGTTCGTTGTTCAGCAGGGCGGTCAGCCGGGAAAGTTCGATGAGATAATTGGCGGGCAACCCGTTGTCCTTGCGCCCCAGTTGCATGCTCGCGTAGTTAAGGCCGTTCAAGAGAAGGAACCGCGCCCGGGGACAGGCCTTTATCAGCGTCGCCAACTCGTCCAGGGGCACGTCCGGCACGTCCACCAGCCAACTGCGCTGCCGGTGGTCTTCGACCCGGGCCGGGATCGAGACAATCCACCCACGTTCCGTGGCCGCGTGGACCAACTCGAGGCAGCAAGGGTCCGCAAGCTGGTAGTTGTGCCACTTGGGATAGAGCCGCAAGCCGCGCATGCCGAAGTCCTCGTGGCAGATCTTCAGGTCGTCCTCCCAACCGGAATAGAACGGGTTCAGGACGGCGAAGGGCACCAACCGGTCCCGGTGCGGCGTCACCTCGGCCGCGAGCTCTTCGTTGGCGGCTTGGACGTTGCGATACGCGATGGCACTGGCGCTCGATACGATCGCCCGGTCGATGCGTTTAACGTCCATGAGCTGGAGCAGGGTCGGCGCGGTGTTCGGCCGCAACCGGCGGAAAGCGAATGGGCCAAGGTAGGCGTTGGCGTCGACGATCATGATGGCAGAGCGGCGAGGGAAGGCAGGAGCCTAGCCATGTTGCCGCCGAGGATCTTGGCCTTGTCGGCCGCGCTCAAGTTCGCCCCGCGGATTCGGCCCATGCCGGCCGTCATCGAGTTGTCGCAGCCGAAGAGCAGCCGATGCACACCCAGGACTTGCGCCGCGAACTCGAGCACGCCGGCATCGGTGACGCTGCCACTGGTGTCGAGGAATACGCCCGGAGCGCGGCGCAGGGCTTTGATCGTCCACTCCCAATCTCCGCCGCCGCAAATATGAGCGCAGATGAGCTTGGCTTCCGGGTAACGGCGCGAGAGCTCGGCCAGGTGGCTGCCGTCCGAGATGTGGGGTTGGCCCTCGAGCGGATAATGGGCATGGCCGGCGTGCTGAAGGATCGGCACGTTGAGCTGAATGGCCAGCTCGACGATGGGGAACACGATGGGTTCCGTGCAGGTGTGTTCGTTGTAGAGCTTGATGCCGATAAAACCGCGCTGCTCGACGCAACGCCGGATCTCGTCCAAGGCCTCCTGGGAGTGGCCTGGGTTAACGTAGCAGTAACCCCGCACCCGACCCGGGAACCGCCGGATGCCGTCGGACACCCACTGGTTACATTCGCGAAAGCCCTCGACGGTGGCTGGCCGGCGCGGCGTCAGGATCGAACAGCAGAGCTGCTCGATCCGCAACCGGTCTGCCGCGTCGATGAGTTTGCGATCGTCCGCTTCCCATGTCGACCGGCTGCGGTGGTTCAGGTGCGCGTGACAATCGATGACCCGAATCGGATGGGACGAGGTGGCTGCCGGGAGGCCAATCGTCTCAGCCGCAGTGACGCGGCGGCCGGAGTGGACGGCCGCGGTCCCCAGCGCGAGGGCGGTGGCGGCGGAGTACCGGAGGAAGGTGCGGCGACTCAGCTCGCCGGCAGTACGCTCGGTGTTCCCGGGGTCGAGGCGGGGCGGTGTAAGTGTCGGCGCCAGGGCCGAGTCAGGGCGCCACTCGAGGTTCGAGGCCATAAGCGTTGTCGCGCACGTAGGTGTTGGCGCCGGCGCCATAGGTTCTCTCACCCACCCGCACCGCAGTCGGTTCGTCGGTCGCGCCCGACGCGGAGGCCGAGCTCAGGCAAGACAGGACGATGGCCTGGCTACGTGAGTTCATCCGCGGGGGAGTATCCCGCGCGGTGTCCCGTGCAGCCAGCGTTTTCTAGGCCGGGGCGCCAGTCCCGCTGGGCGGACGTGACCGTCGGCGCTCCGCCTTGCTCAGGATTCGAGTGGGGTGGAGGTTCTGGCGACGGACCGACGCGTGAATCACCACAAGGGACGATTCCGTGGCGGTCGGGCGCGCCGTACTGTCGGCCGGGTTGTGCTTTGTGTTGCTGGAGACGGACGGCGTTAGGTAGGTTGCGCCCATGCGAATCTTGTCTGGGATCCAGCCCTCGGGGGCGCTGCACCTGGGGAATTACTTCGGGATGATGAAGCCGGCCCTCGAGCTCCAGGAACAGGGCGAGGCCTACTACTTTATCGCGAACTACCACTCGATGACCTCGCTCGTGGATCCCGCCCAGCGCCGCCAGAACACCCTCGGGGTGGCCCTGGATTTCCTCGCCTGCGGTTTGGACCCGCAGCGGACGGTGTTTTTTCGGCAATCGGACGTGCCGGAGGTGACGGAGTTGACGTGGCTGCTGAGCACGGTCACTCCGATGGGGCTGCTGGAGCGGTGCCATAGTTATAAGGACAAGCTCGCCAAGGGCCTCTCGCCCAATCATGGCCTCTTCGCCTACCCCGTGCTCATGGCGGCCGACATCTTGATCTACGACTCGAACGTAGTGCCCGTCGGGCGCGACCAAAAGCAGCACGTCGAGGTCACACGCGACATCGCCATCAAGTTCAACGAGCTTTACGGGGAGACGTTCGTCATTCCCGAACCGCAAATCCGCGAGGACGTCGCCGTGGTCCCCGGCACGGACGGCCAGAAGATGAGCAAGAGCTACGGCAACACGATCGAGTTGTTTGGCGAGGAGAAGGCCACCCGCAGGAAGATCATGTCGATCGTGATGGACAGCCGCAGGCCGCAGGAACCCAAGCCCGACGCGGACCAGAATCTGGCCATTCAACTCCTTCGCTTGGTCGCCCCGCCCGACACGGCCCGCGATTACGAGGCGCGGTTGCGCGCCGGGGGTTTGGGCTACGGAGACCTGAAGAAGGCACTCTTCGAGCATTACTGGGCGCACTTCGCCACCGCCCGTCAACGCCGGTCAGAGCTGGCCACCCACCTGGACCATGTCGAACACGTTCTGCGCGACGGAGCGGCGCGCGCGCGTGCGGTGGCGCGGGTCGTCTTGGCGCGAGCGAAAGTGGCTGCTGGGCTGGAGTGATCCCGCGCTCCGCCTCGCTAAGGATTCGGGGCCAGGTGGACGTGCGAGGTCAGGCTTGTTTGCGGCTCGCAAGACCGGTATCCTCACGCCGATTTGTATCGCCTATGCGCCGCCAACTCGATCGCCTGCCCAAGCCATTCACACCCGCTGGGTCACCGTCGCCTCGGGCCGGTCGGGGAACTCACCCCACGGCGCTGGGGCGACTGCTCCTGTCGTTGTTCCTTGTGGGAAGCGGGCTGGGGGTCGTGGCCAGCTCGGGGCCCCCAGCCGGCCTGGATCCGAGCTTCGACATGGGCGCCGGGCCTGACGACCTGGTCGAGAAGATCGTGGTCCTGCCCGATGGCCGGATTCTGTTGGGGGGTTACTTCAGACAGTTCAACGGCGTGGTGCGCCCGGGGATTGTCCGGTTGTTGGCGGATGGGCGGGTAGACACGAGCTTTGACCCCGGCCCCGGCCCCGACGCCGGCATTTACGACATCGCCTTCCAATCGAATGGGAAGCTCATCGTTGTGGGGGACTTTACGAGCTTTGCGGGTCAACCGCGGAGTCACATCGCCCGACTCGAAACCAACGGCGCGTTGGATTTGAGTTTCGATGCCGGGCCGGGGGTGTCGTCCTGGGATTATCCGGTGGTGATTTCGACGGCGGTGCAGAGCGACGACAAGATCGTCATCGGTGGCTTTTTCACCTCGGTGGGGATCTCGCCGTTGTCGTACGTGGCGCGGTTACTCAAGGATGGAGCGGTGGACGGGAGCTTCAAGCTGCGGTTACCGGAGGGGAGTTTTGACGGGGTGATGTCGGTGATCAAGCTGCCGGGCGACAGTTTCTACATCGCAGGCCAGTTCACCACGGTCAACAACACTGCTCGCACGGCCATCGCCCGGCTGCAGCCGGACGGTTCGCTGGATGGCGGCTTTGTGCCGAACCTGGCGGCGCCGCGCACGCTGGTGAGCGCCGCGGTCCAAGCGGACGGCAAGGTCGTGATCGCCGGCCGTTTCTCGAGCGTCGACGGGCAATCGCGCACGAACGTGGCGCGGTTGCAGGCCGACGGCAAACTCGACGCGACCTTCCAACCGGGCAGCGGCCTGGACGACCAAGCCACGGCCGTGGTCCTGCAGCCGGACGGCAAGGCGATCATGGGCGGGTTTTTCACGACCTACAACGGCGTGGCCCGAAGCCGGATCGCCCGCCTCAATCTGGACGGCAGCCTCGACACGTCGTTCGACCCAGGCACAGGCATCTCCGGTGGGGCCGACCCTGGCGTGCTCGCTTTGGCCGTGCAACCGGACGGCAAGGTGCTCGTGGCGGGCGATTTCACGCACTACAACGGGACCGAGCGCAAGGGCCTGCTGCGCCTGCGCGGCTCTCCGCCGGTCATCCCGGCTAAGCCCTTCCGGCTCGAGGTGGGCGGCCGGCGCCCAGACGGCAAGTTCGAGTTGCGGGTGGCGGGCGAAGCGGGTCGGCTTTACACCGTCGAGGGTTCGGCCAACTTGAGGGACTGGGGGACGGTGGGGCAAGTGACAGGTGGCGCACAGCCGGTGGTCTTTGTGGACGACACAGCGGCGGGCTTGCCGCAGCGCTCGTACCGGGCCTGGACACCGTAGGGCGCCCCATCGGTTGGGCCTACTGATGAGAGGTCGGGATAGACGACACATTGCAGGTAGGGCGAGCAGTCCTCTGCGCGCCGTAAACCACTGTGGACACAGGAAGCCGCGGCGCGCAGAGGACTGCGCGCCCTACCGCCGAGTTGTAGTCCATCTCAGTGACTCGTCCGTATGATCATCAAGTGTACTGCACCCATTCGGATCTGTGACTTGGGGGGCTGGACCGACACCTGGTTCGCCGGCACGGGCAAAGTGTTGAACATTGCCGTCTTTCCGCCGGTCGAGGTCACGGTGGTCACCCGGCCCAAGCGCGCCGGGGAACCGCAGATTCGCATTCACGCAGAGAACTACCAAGACGTCTACGACCTGAGCAGCGACGCGAAGTCTTGGACGAAGCACCCGCTGATCGAGGCGGGTTTCAAGCTGTTCCAGCTCCCGCCGGCCCTACACCTGGATGTCACGATCTATTCCGCGGCGCCCGCCGGCGCGTCGACTGGCACCTCGGCGTCCGTGTCGGTGGCGATCCTCGGGGCGCTGGACCTGCTGGGGCGCCGGTCGCTGACCAGTCACGAGTTGGCGGCCAAGGCCCATTACATCGAGTCGCACCTGCTCAAGCTGCAGTCGGGCATTCAGGACCAACTCTGCGCCGCGTACGGCGGGATCAATTACCTCGAGATGACGCAGTACCCGGAGGCCTCGGTGTCACCGATCGATCTGCCCGAGGAACTGGCCTGGGAACTCGAGTCCCGTTTGCTCCTGATCTACCTGGGCAAACCCCATTCTTCGTCCGCCGTCCACGAAAGCGTCATCCGCCGCCTGGAGAAGTCGCCCAAATTCCGGCGCTACTTGGACCCTTTGCGGGCGGCGGCCGAGGCCGGCAAGGAAGCCTTGTTGCGGGGCGACTTGACCGCGTTTGGCGAGGCCATGATCGAGAACACTGCGGCGCAAAAGAACCTGCATCCCGACCTGGTCGGCGAACGGGCGCGTCAGGTGCTCGAGATGGCGCGGCGGTATGGCGTAGTGGGGTACAAGGTGAACGGGGCGGGAGGCGTGGGGGGATCGGTCACCTTGTTGCTGGCGGGAGATGCGCGCGACAAGCACGAGCTCATCCAGCGCCTCGAAAACGCGCATGCGGATTTCCGCCACCTGCCGATCCGCCTGGCGCCGCATGGTCTGCGGCGTTGGCGCAGCGACGATACCCCGCCAGTATGATCGAGCCCTTCGAACGCTGGAACGCGGCGCTCAACGCGTATGTCTGGGGCTGGCCCACGATCGCGCTGCTCATGGGCACGGGCCTCCTGCTCACGCTGCTGACTGGCGGCGTCCAGTTTCATCGCCTGGGCTTCGCCTTGCGTGAGGTGCTAGGAAAGATCACGCGGCCTGGCGGCGGCCGAGGCGATGTCCGCCCCTTCCAGGCGGTGGCCACTGCGCTGGCCTCAACGGTGGGTGTGGGCAACATCGCCGGCGTAGCCACGGCCATTGCTCTGGGCGGTCCCGGCGCGGTGTTCTGGCTGTGGGTGTCCGGGGTGTTCGGCATGGCGACCAAGTATGCAGAGATCGTCGTGGCGTTGCACTACCGCGAACCCGATGCCTCCGGCACGATGCGCGGCGGGGCGATGTACATCCTGAAAAAGGGATTGGGCTGGCCGTGGTTGGGTAGCGCGTTCGCGTTGCTGACGGCGGTGGCGGCCTTCGGCATCGGCAACATGGTGCAGGGCAATTCCGTCGCCGATGCCCTCAAAGCCACGTTCGATATTCCCACCTGGCTGAGCGGCCTGGCGCTGGTCGTCCTGACGGCGCTGGTGATTCTGGGCGGGATCAAGTCCATCGCCAAGGTGACCCAATGGCTCGTGCCCTTGATGGCGGTGGTTTACTTGGGCGGCGGTTTGGCGGTGCTGGCGCTGCACGCGGACAAGCTGCCGCAGGCCTTCAGATCGATCTTCGACGGTGCGTTCACCGGCACCGCGGCCGTGGGCGGCTTTGCCGGCGGCACGATCATGATGGCGCTGCGCTACGGCATCGCCCGCGGCCTCTTCTCGAATGAAGCCGGCTTGGGCAGCGCGCCGATGGTCCACTGCGCGGCGACCACGGACCATCCGGTGCGCCAGGGCATGTATGGCATCTTTGAAGTGTTCGTGGACACCTTGTTGATCTGCACCATGACCGCGCTGGTGATTCTGTTGACGGACACCTGGAGCAGCGGCCTGACGGGCGCCGCGTTGTCGGCCAAGGCATTTGAAACCGGGCTACCCGGCACGTTCGGTTCGGCGGTGGTGACCAGCGGACTGGTCCTATTCGCCTTCTCGACGCTGCTCGGCTGGAGTTACTACGGCGAAACCGGCATCGTGTATCTGCTGGGCGCCCAAGCCGCCAAGCCCTACCGGATTGCGTGGCTGGTGTTCGTTTATCTGGGCGCCACCGGTTCGCTGCACCTGATCTGGGACATCGCCGACACGCTCAACGGCCTGATGGCCCTTCCCAACTTGATCGCCCTGCTGGCCTCGATCCCGCTGCTGCTGCGGCTGCATCGGGAATTCTTCGGTGCGCAGCGTTAGGCAAGTGAGCCGTCCCATGGCTTGAACTCCAGACGGCTCGAACGCTGCTGCGGATCGACATTCCAACCGCGAGAAGCGCCCGGCACGCGAGAGGGGAACGACCGAGCAACGCCACCGTTCCCATGCGCCGCCAGCCGAAGCGTTGAGCCAGTCTGGGCAGCAGTCCAAGCTGGTCAATGCGTGCCAGCCCGACCGGCGGACTGCCATCCGCGATGATGAGGTCTTGGGCAGGCACGGAGTTCGGGTTGGATTCACTCGTCGTCTAGCGTTTGGTCTGACAGGCAACCGGAACCGATAACGGTTTCTCCGCCTCAAGATCGACCTCCAGGATCCCATCCCGCGCTTCACCCTCACCCGGCTGCGCACCGACGATGGCGCGCGCTACCTCGAGCCCTTCGCCAACTCGGACGGCTACATATCCCTGACTGGTTGCGGGCCTCGCCGGCCTGGGGGACTCGCTGACCCATCGTCTCGTCCTCTCTCTCCGGGGAATCTCTGCTAGGCTAAGGATGGTAAAGCCCAAAGAAGCATCTGACGGGCGTGTACCCAAAGGCTGCGTCGACGGTGGACTGGTTGATGACCGTCAACCGCTTGTTGCCGCCGACACTCCTCCAACCGGTTTCGGAAGTTGGCAGAACTCTCCACTGCGAGCTCCCAAGCTTGTTGTCCAGATTGTCGGTGGCGTACACGTTGGCGTACCCAAAATCGGGAAGTGGCCAGGTGACCCAGTACTTCGCGTCCGAGACTGTGATGAAGACGCCTCCAGCATCCGCCGCACCCAGAGCCCGGGCTCTTTGCTCCCCATCAAGACCAAGCGTAAACAGTCCATGGTTGAGCAGCCAGGAGGCGTGGGTGCGGGCGACGCAATTGCTATACTCCTGCCCTACGGGAACGCAGTTGGCCATGGCGCTGTTCCACATGCAACTCTGAACCTCGGGCCGCACTTCACCGCCGATGGGCTGGGTGCGCCACTTGTTGGTTTCTCCCGCCCTTTCCATCAAGCCGAGGAAGTGCCAACCGGGCGGCGCAAGGGTCGAGTAAGCGAATGAGTCGTCATGATATCCAATCTGCAGCGCCGCCGGATTATGGCTTCCCGTGACCGTGGGGTAACGGACGAGCAAGCGGGTGTGCCGGAAGGCGTTCGTGTAAGCGGCCAGCACAAGGTCCTGAACCGACACGGGCGCAAAGCATGAATGATAAGGAAACGTGTGCCATTCTCCCCAAGACCCGCACGCAGGATGCTCTTGAGCTGCTTGAAGATCAGTTCGATCTGCCAGCGCACCCGGTACAGATACCCCAGCGCCCGCACGGGCAACTGAGCGGCCGGCACGTTGGTGACCAGGACTGGTGATGGTTTTGGGTTTGGGAGCGCACAATAGGCCCAGGGCCAGGACGAGAAACCTGCGGCGGGGTCGTGGGTCGCTGAGGGCCAGAGCGGCCAGGGTGAGCAGGTCCAGGAGTTGGTCGAGGAGGGAGGTTTTCATGAGGGGCGGTTGAGGAGCTCAAAGGTGTTGGGGGCGGTGCGCCGGAAGGTGTGGTGGTCGAGGACCTTCTTGGTGAGGGCGCTGACCAGGGACTCGCGGCGGAGGCAGCGGTGATGGAGTTGATGGGCTTGGCGGACGATTTCGTCGAGGTGGAGGGGCCCATCTGCTTTTTGAAGTATATCAGTAACTATATCTATATTAGACTTGGCCTTGGCTGGGCCCTTTGGGCGGCCTCGCGGTCCGCCGCGGGCCAGGCGCAGGGCGCGGAGTTGGGCCTGAGTAGTTGACTGCAGGATATCAAGGAGTTCATCGCGAGTGATGGGGTGTGGGGTTGAGTTGGCGGCCATAAAAGTATGGACAAAATACTTGATATAGAGTATATGTCAATAGCGAACTATACTGTATATGGGACCGTAGAGGACAATTGAGTGCAGCGACCCTGCGCACAGGTGTTTGCGCCTGCCTGTGCCGAAGCGAAGCGTGGCCTCCAAGGGCCCCATTCGCTAAAGGGGGATTATCTCCTCAAAACAAATCCGCCCGACTTTTGCCAAACTCCAGAGCGGGCGAGACCCCCGCTCTCCGTTGGGGAGGGACGCAGTCGGGTTGCGTCAGGCTATTTCCGCAACCGGTAATAGTGCGCGAGGCCGTACACGGGGACCGTGTGCGGGCTGGCGAAGACCGGGCCTGGCAGGTCGGTCCAGGGGCCGGCGGGATCGAGTGCCTCTTGCAGGATGTAGCCGGTGCGTGACCAACTGAGGGTCACGAGGGCACCGTGCGATTCGATCTCGAGTTGGGGCCTGACCGGGCGCGGTTGGGTGAAGAAGACGGTGGTGCCGAAGGTGATGTCGGGGCTGCGCCGGTTGTAGTTGTGGACTTCCACGGCCAAGACGTTGTCGCCCGGGGCGAGGCTGGGCATCCGGTCGCGCGCGAGGCTGAAGACGAAGGGGCAAGTGGCGTCGCCGCCACAACCGTAGCCGATGGCGAGCATATCGTTGGCGATGGGCTCGGGAGCGGGCGGGAGGTAATGCCGATAGATCTCGGCGCCGTTCAGATAAAAGACCGCGCCGTCGTCGATGTAGTTCGAGAAGATCAAGCTGACGCCCGTGAGGTCGTTGGTGAACTGGAAGCGGGTGCGGAGGTAGTAGGTTACAAAGGGGAACCCGTTGTTGTTCGGGTTGGCGGGCATCATGGTGTTCTTGGGTTGAACCGCCGGATTCGGGCCCGTGGTGCGGGTATCGACCCAGAGGAGGCCCGGTCCGGAGCCGTCCCAGCCGGCGTCATCGTAGGCGAGGGTGGTCCAGGGGCTGGCACTGACGTTGGCCGGGGTGAAGGTCCACGGCTGATCGAGGTCGAACAGCAGGCTCGTCGTGACGTAGTTGGTAGTCGTGAAGACCATGTTCGAGGAGCTGTAGCGGGAGCCGTTCGCGGTCGAGATAGCCTGGAAGCGATAGGCCGTGTCCGGCATGAGCTCAGTGAGGAGGACGGCGTGGTTCGTGCGCAAGGCGGTTTGTGGGGGCGTGGTCAGCGGCACGCTGGCGTCGAGTCCATAGGCGACCTGGCTGGTGGCCGGCTCGATCGTCGTCCAGGTAATGACGGCCGTGGTGTCGTCGGGGAGCGCGGCCACCTCGTTGATGAAGCCAGGCACGGGTTTGGCGTAGACGCCGAAGTGGCTGCCGACGGTCCGCTGGCGGCCCGAGTCGGCCACAGCCGTCGGGCGGTTCAGGAGGACGGGTTGGCCGGTCGAGTTTTGGACGACGAGGGTGGATGAGCCGCCGCCGTCCATGTTGAGGCCGTCATGAGCGCCGGCCATGATGAGCCAGGCGGCGGTCTGCCAGTCGTAGGCGCCGACGCTGTAACCGGATTGGCGCCCGTCGATGGTGATCAGGAAGAGGTAGCGTTTGTCCTGCGAGACGCCATAAGCGGTGCGGGGTTGGAGGCGATGAATCGAGTCCGGATCGCTCAGGTAGTTGTAGCCCACGTTGACGCCGTTGACGAGGACGGGATAATCGCCCGAAACGGCCGTGTAGACGCCGGTCGTGGGGCGGGCAGGCCAGTTGGTGGGGACGACCGTTGGAACGTTGTTGCTGCTGAAGAGGAGGGCCGAGCGATGGGCCGAGTTGGCCTGCGACACGACGAAGCCCTGGCAGATCGACAGACCGCTGATGTCCATGGGCGTGCCGGCCGGCAGGTAATACTCGGAGGGCCGAAAGAAGCCGGCGTTGATCGCCACTTGAAGGCCGTTGGTGACCAGGAAATCGCCGACTGTGTACCCGGCGGTTTCGCGCGAGCCGGAGATGTAGTTTTCGAGGGGAGGAGAGGAAAAGAGCCGCACGTCGGGGTCCGTCAGGTCCACCCGAATCAAGTGGACCACTTGGAGTTCAGTGAAGCCGCCGCCGCCCGGGGTGCTGGTGCCCATGGCGTGGTCGATCCCTTTGAAGAGGGGAACCCACGCGGTGAGGTTGGTGGTGGCCCAGGCGCTGGTCGGCAGCCCGACCCAGCTCAGGGTCAGGGTCAGGGCGAGGCGTCCCAGCATCGCTCGGAAACGGCGCTTTATGGTGGGGCGAGGCTCCGGCCGAGCTGTTGTGGCTTGCGCGGCCGTCACTGCCGGGCTGGTTTGGGCGGCGCTGCGCCCTGCCGGTGTCAGTTCTTCGAGAGCAACACGGCGTCGGCGACGGGGTAAGAGTTGGGCCTGGGGCTTCATAGCGGGTGACTAGTTTCCACTGTAGCGATATTCGTACCCGGCGATGGGATCGCGCGTATAGGCGGCGTTGTAGCCGTCGAAGTAGATGGGGAGGTACCGCACGTGGCCGTCGACGAAGCCGACCACGCTGCGAGCGTCGCAGTAGAAGGGCAAGTTGCGGCGGCCCGTTCGGCTGTGATGCCACGAGAGGGGGGCGTGCGCCGTCCATTCCATCACGAGCAGGGACCGGCTGGGTTCCCGCACGGCAGCCAGGGGCCAAGCGGCGAGGCTGGGCAAGCCGGGCAGTGTGACGGCATTGAGCACGTAGCTCGAGTAATGGAACCGCGCGGTTTGATGGAACGGTTTGGGCTCGCTATAACCGCGGTCGTCCGGACAGGCAAAGGTCGTGTCTTTGGGCGAGGACGGCCCGGTCAACCCGGCGTAACTCTTGACGCGTTCCTTGTACGACCACCACACCTCGCCCGGTTGGTTCGGGTCGGGGCCGGGCAGCGTGTGCTGGTGGTCCTGGGCGAAGCTGAGGATGGCGCGGCTGACCTGGCCCAGGTTCGCGGTGCATTGGGTCAGGCGCGCTTTCCGGTGGGCGACCAGCAGGGGCGCGAGCAGCAACGCCGCCACCGTTGCCACGCCGGCGAGCGACACGAGCAGGTCCGTCAACGTGAACCCGCGGCTAGGTCGGCCCAGCGCTCGAGGGCGCATCGACAGCGGCCAAGGCAAGGAACGTGGGGTGTTCACGGCGATTGCGTCAGTGGCGCGCCTGTGCCGGTTGGTACAAGGCGTCGACGTTGGAGGCCGTCACGAGCTGGTATTCGCGGTCGAACCAATCCTGGACGGTGCGGGGTTTAGGGGCGGCTTGGCGCGGTTGGGGTCGACTGATGACGGCGGTATGGAGGACGCCGGCGTGGATGAGGATGCGCAGGTCGATCTGCTCGGGCAACGCACCCGGGCAGAAGGCCAGGATGTGGGATTTGACTTCACCGAGTTGCCGGCGCTGTTCGGGGGACAACAATGGCGGGCCCATAAGCGAGACGATAACACTGCCTGCGGGAGCCTTGCGAATGAGCTCGTAGAAATCGCCCGCGGGCACTTCGAGCGGGCGCAAGGGATCGACTTGGAGGGCCTGCACGGTGTGGATGCGCGCTTGGGCCTGGCGGACCGCCTTCTCGAAACCCGCGAATTGGAGGTCGGCCTCCGGATGCGGGAACGCGTCGGTATCGCGCCGGATGACGACCAGGAGGCCGTCGGGCCCGAGGTGGCGCAGGGCGGTTTGGGCCATGACCCAGCCATTGGCCCGGTGCGGCTCCGGCCGGGGTCGGGCGGGGAGCTCGAACGCCGAGAGATACAGCAAGCCGGCGGCAGCGACCGTGACGGTGGCAGCGATGGCGTTGATGGTCTTGCTGGGCCGCATGCGGTCAGAACTGAGGTCCGTTCAGGTGGGCGGGACGCCCAAGGTCCGCTCTGCGGAGCTGCCTCTCGAAGACTCGGTGCCACTGCCTGAGACGATCAGAAGATGCCACGCGGTTTCGAGAAGACGATGTTGGTCAAGCCCTCGGCCAGCTCGTCACTAATCAAGCTCCGCAGCTCGGGTGTCTTGGTGGTGCGCACGCTGCCGTCGGACATGGCGAGGTTGCCCACGCGCACGTGCAGGTCTTTATCCCAGCTCGCATCGATCGAGCTGCCCATGTAAATGCTCCAGGAAGGGTCGAGGCCGCCGCCGCCGCCCGTGACGTTGCGGTCGCCGAGGAGAATCGAGCGGGGCTTGCTCTCGACGCCGTTGGTGCTGATGAAATAGCTCACCGCTTCGTCCGCGTTCAGAAAGTCCCACTTGCCGGCCGCTTTCTTGGCCGTGTCCGCCGGGCAGACCAAGATGTAGGGTGTGTTGAGCTCGTTCGAGCAGAGGCGGAAGTTGTCGGTCCAGTCGTCGGACCCGGCACTACCGCCGTCGGTGCTGGGGAGGTTCCAGGGGAATTTATCGGCGTGATCGTGGGCCCACATGCGTAGGCCGAGGCTGGTTTGGCGGAGGTTATTGATGCAATTGATGGTCTTGGCTTTGGCTTTGGCTCGACTCAAGGCCGGCAACAGCAAACCGGCGAGCAAAGCGATGATGGCAATCACCACCAACAGCTCGATCAGGGTGAAGGCAACCTGCTTACGGTGCGTTTTCATTTCCAACCCACGCGCGCGATGCCGCGACTGTCTCGCGGCCAAGATGGCCGCGCTCCATCTGGAACGGAGAGCGGGCGTCTGGCCCGCTGCGCCGCGGCCAAGATGGCCGCGCTCCATCTGGAACGGAGAGCGGG
>Ga0194113_10004919_pt1 | contig 17392 bp, 13 predicted proteins | sample TA2MahC200mmetaG_FD_146193 | JGI IMG/M metagenome (GOLD analysis project Ga0194113, IMG submission 146193) | Freshwater microbial communities from Lake Tanganyika, Tanzania - TA2015017 Mahale Deep Cast 200m | ecosystem: Environmental > Aquatic > Freshwater > Lake | place: Tanzania: Lake... | reverse complement strand
GGGCCAGATGGTCGGGCGGCAGACACTCTTCAATAGTGATGGTTTGTTTGAGAGACGCTTCGGGGTCCACGGTGATGAACTTGCGAGCCATAGGATCGCCTCCTGTGGTGAAAGTGGATGTGTTGTAGTATCGGGTGTATACTTTACCACATGTTGGAGCTAGCCAGAAACGGCGCTCTCCGACAGGCTGCTAGAGATGTCTTACGGGGTCGCCTCTGGCTACGGGTGATCTGGCTGAGTCTTGGGCTGGCGCTGGCGGCCTGGACCGTGGGCTGCAACGCGGCTAATACTCCCGTGCAACCTGCGACCGCTTCCCCGCGGCCGCCCACACGGACGCCGCCGCCAACCAGACCTGATGCGCCGGCTGCACAGCCGACCATTGCGGTTACGACGACGAGCGGCATCATTAGCCTGACCTGGTGGACCCCCGAATTCATCAGCCCCAAGGCGTCGGCGCCGGCCGGGCCCCTGCTTGCCAAACTGTTGGCCGACTTCGAGGCGGCGCAGGATGGCAAGATACGCGTAACCCCGGTGCTGAAGGCCAAATACGGCAAGGGCGGCCTGCTGGATTTTTTGCTGGCAGCGCGCTCTGTGGCGCCGACCGTGCTGCCCGATGTGGTGATTCTGGATGTGGCTGAGCTGGAGCCGGCTGCCGGAGCTGGCGTGCTTCAGCCACTCGATAATCTCTTGACGCCCGAGGTCGTTAACGGACTCTATCCGTTTGCGCGCCAGGCGGGCCAGTTCGGCGGCCGGCTGCTGGCCGTTCAGTACGTCGCCGATCTCGACCATGTCATCTACAACCGCGGTCGCTTGACTTCGCTGCCGAGCACGTGGGCGGGCCTGTTGGCCGGAAAGGTGATCTACGTATTCCCGGCCAGCAGTCCACAGCCGCGATCGGGAGCTGTTCCGTTCGATGATGTGCAACACAGCGTCCTCAGCCAGTATCTTTCGGCCGGCGGCTTGATTGACCCCAAGACGCGGCATCTCGCGCTCCAGGAGCAGCCGCTGCTCCTGACCCTGTCGTACTACAGCGATGCGCTCCAGGCGAACCTGCTGCCGCCGGAGGTCCTCGAAGCGTCCAGTCTCGACGACGCCTGGTCGCTTTATGTCCAGGGCCAGGCACACGCCGCCAACGTCAGCGCGCGTCGCTACCTGGCCGGTCGCGAGAGCCTGCCCGATGCCGCTTTCGCCCCTGCACCTGGCTGGTCAAACCCCGCGCCGCCCATTACGAGCGGCTGGGCGCTGGCGGTCGTCGCTGCGGATCCGGCGCGGCAGAAGGCCGCGGCTGCATTCATCAACTGGCTGCTCGCGCCAGAGAACGCGGGAGGCTGGGCGCAGGCCGCCGGCTGGTTGCCCACAGCGCCGAAGGCGTTGGCCGTCTGGGGCGCGAATCCTTATCGCGAGTTCCTGGATCGGCAACTGGCGTCTGCTGTCAGTCACCCGATCGGCGCCGACTATCCCCAGGTTGCCGGTCGCCTGCAGAAGGCCGTAACGTCCGTCTTGCGCGGCGCCAGCAGCCCGAACGACGCAGCCCAGGCGGCGCTGAAATGATTGAGATGAACCAGGACACCCACAGACTATCGTTTCGGCAGAGCATTGCCCATATTCTGACGGCCGCGTTACAGGCCGTGGACCCGCAGCAGGCAGTGGTCGCGCACGTGTCTTTGGATCGCGACCTCCTGTGCATCGGCCGGACGGATGGCGGTCAGGCGCGGCGGGTCTACCGTTTGGCAGAGATAGATCGCATCTTCGTTGTGGGCGCAGGCAAGGCTGGCGCGCCGATGTCGGCCGCGCTTTTCTCTATCTTGGGCTCCCGGATCACCGCCGGCGTGGTCAATGTCAGACACGGCCACACGTCAGCCGCCGGAGACTGGCGCGTGCGCTTCGGCGGCCGCGGCGAACTGCTGGCGCGACCACGACGCGCCGAGACCGGAGCGATCGCCATCGTCGAAGCTGGTCATCCGACGCCCGATGCGGCCGGTCAACGCGGGGCCGAACGCATCGCGAGCATGCTCACGGGTCTGACCCCGCGCGATCTGGTCATCGTGTTGATCTCCGGCGGCGGGTCCGCGCTGCTGCCGCTGCCCATCGCGGGCGTGACGCTGGCCGACCTCCAGGAGCTGACCGCGCTCTTGCTGCGTTCCGGCGCAGACATCACCGAGATCAACATGGTGCGTAAGCACTGCTCGCAGCTTCAGGGCGGGCAATTGGCGCGCCGCGCCGCGCCTGCCCAGGTCGCCGCGCTGATTCTTTCCGATGTCGTCGGTTCGCCGCTGGATGCTATCGCTTCTGGCCCCACCGTGCCCGATCGCAGCACCTTCGCCGATGCGGTGGCCGTCCTGGAGCGTTACGGCATCCGCGACCAGGTTCCTGCCAGCCTGGCTGCGCACCTGGCAGACGGCGCGGCCGGTCGCCTCGCGGAGACGCCCAAGCCGGGCGATCCAGTGTTCCAGCGTGTGGTCAATGTTGTGATCGGCGACAATGCCAGCTCGTGCCGCGCTGCGGCTGCTGCTGCCCGCGACCTCGGTTTTCGGAGCTACTGGCTGACGACCTTTGTGCAGGGCGAGGCGCGGGAGGTGGGCAGGGTGGTCGCCGGGCTGGCGCAGGGGCTCGCTCATGGACAATCGGACTTTGCGGCACCGGCCTGCCTGGTGTTGGGCGGGGAGACGACCGTGACGGTGCGCGGACAAGGCGCAGGAGGCAGAAACCAAGAACTGGTCCTGGCGGCCGCGATCGCGCTGGACGGCTATCCTTTGCCCCCCGATGTGGAGGTCGGGGTGGTCAGCTTGGGCACCGATGGCGCGGATGGCCCCACCGACGCCGCCGGCGGCATCGCCATGCCTGACACGCTGGCGCGTGGTCGCGGCCGCGGCCTGGACGCCCGCGTCGCGCTGACCAACAATGACAGCTACCCCTATTTGGCCGCGCTGGGCGACCTGATCTTTACCGGCCCGACGAACACCAACGTCAACGACTTGATCTTTGTCGTGGCGCGATGCAGCCCCGCATAGACCCCCTGTTCGGAAAATCGCCCCCGCCAGTCATTGCGAGCGCATCCTTCGACAAGCTCAAGACATGGTTTGCGAAGCAATCTCCCCGTAAAAGAGGGAGATTACTTCGTCCTGAAGGATGCTGGCGCAATCGCACACTACGCTCCTCGCAGTGACAAATGCGCCGACAGTTTTGCGCTATACTCGCGCTGTCCCTCGGGGAGGCTGCGCACCCTGGCCTGCGTGGCGCAGCCAGGGCAGGCTGGCGGCGCACACGGCATGAGCAACTGTCCTGAAGATAGGACGCGGATGAACGCGGAAAAACGCGGAGAAGAAAAACCATCAACGCTCGTGCGCGTCCCGTTTTCATCGGCCGCGGCGCCGGCCGCGGCATGGGCATCTGCCCTGAAGACGGTCGCCGCTCCGTCATTGCCCCAAAGGGGGCCTGCGGCTCCGAGCGGAGTGAAGCAATCTCCCGCCCACATGGGAGGTCGCTTAGTCACAATCTCGGCGCAAGCGTTTGACAAGTCCGCCGCGGCGTGCTATAGTTGCCCCGATGTGGATGGAACGATCGTTACCGCAAGGCGATGTTCGTGTTGCCAGGACGAGCTACGGCGCGGCGTTGGCTGGCCTGGATCGTGCGGCGACAGATGCGGGATGGCGACTGTTCGACCGGATCGCGACGCGTAACTGGCTGCTGGAATGGCGGCTGCCGCGCTGGCTGGGCGAGTCTCTTGACCTGGGGGCCGAGGCGGCCGAGGCGCTGGCGCTCGCTAACGTCTTCGGCCTGGCCTACGTCCGCCTCCGCGATGATTTGGCGGACGGCGAGACCGAATCAGCGGATTGGGCGCAGACGCTGGCCGCGACCCTGCACGACAGGTGGGTGGCGGTATACATCCAGCTATTTGACGGGCAGAGAGCCTTCTGGCGCTGTTTCCAGCAGTATATGATCGAGTGGCGGCAGTCGGACGAATCGCCGACGCGCCCCTTCGAGGCGTATACCACAGACGACTTCTTGCGTCTAGCGCACCGCGGAGCGCCGCTGAAGATCGGCTGCGCAGCCGCGTATCTGCTGGCCCATCGGCCGGGCATCATGCCCGCGCTAACGAAGACCATTGACTGTTTGCTGGTCGCTGCAGTGTTGCTCGATCACGTGAAAGACTGGCGTGATGATCTGGCTGCGGGCCGTTACAACGCTTTTGTGTCCTACGTCTCGGCTTTGGCGCAGACGCCGGAAAACCGCGTCGCAAACCGCCGAGCGGTCTGGCAGGAGCTGGCGGCTGGCGACGTGGGCCGACCATACTTCCACACGATACGTAACTGGCTGCGCCTGGCGGCCGCCGAAGCGCAGCCTATCGGATGCAGCGGTCTGAGCCGCTACCTGGCATGGCTGGAGGCTGAGGCGGTCGGCTTCGGGGAGCGGCTGGCGACAGCCGCCGACGCGGGGTTGCGCGCCGCAACCGAACGCCTGTGGGCGGCCTCGACTGCACCTGGCGGCCGTGCAGATCACTCGTGGCAGGAGGGATATAGCAATGGCAACTTTGGCCCAGATGGATCGCCTGGTGGGGCGGGCGATGTTCGACGGTGAGTTTCGAGCGCGTCTGTTGAAAAACCCGGAGAGCGCGGCCAAGACCCTGCGGATCAAGCTCACGGCTGGACAGCTCGAACGGCTGGCTGGCCTGGATGCAGATGTCCTGGAGCGCCTGGGCGCGGAGTTCGAGGGCCTGGTAGATCAGCAAACAGACCAGTCGTTCAGCTTCTGGTGATGCGTGCCCCTGTCTAGCGGAACAGCGGAACGACATAGGCTGAGAGCAGCTCGTTCAGGATGAAGTAGATCAGCGGGCTGACAGCCGCAGTGATGGCGCGTGCGACGGCCGCTTCGGTCTGGAAGGGCCAGTTTGGTCCCTCACGGATGGCCCTGCGCAGGTTCAGCAGAAGGGCGGTGCGATCGGCTGCGGCTTTGAGCTCTTGGGGATCCACCTCTGGCAGGCGCAGCGCGATCTCTTGGGCGCGCGCCAATTGGATGTGGATGGCATCCTGCGCAACCTCCTTCGCCCGCACTATCTGGCGGTGAACGCCCCAGATCGGCGCAAGCAGGGCCAACAGGCTGCTGAGCGCCAACGGGATGATCACATAGCCCCCCAGCCGCGGCGGCCCGTAGAGGATCAGCGGGATCAAGCTGACCGTGGCGAAGGAGACGCTGGGGAGGAGGCTCAACCGGCCGAAGTGCTGCAAGGCGAGTGGATCGAAGACATTGACGGCCAACGGTCGCTGCGCCAGACGCCCCAAGGCGCGCGCACACCGAATCCCGGTGTACACCAGCGTCAGCAGCAGCCAGCCGAATAGGGCATAGATCGCTGCGACGAACGCGATCACCAGCGGGGCAGTCCACGCGCCGCGCGCTGCCTGCGAGACCTTTCCCAACGATTCCCCGAACAAAGCCCAGACCGCCGCCCCTGCCAGGGCCGCCAGCCCCAGCTCCATCCAGGGGTTGGCTTTCAGAATGCGCTGCGCGTGCGCATCATACTCCGCATCATCCACCAACACCGCGGGTCGCAACCCGACCAGCCCCTGCACCGCCTCCCGTTTCAACAGGCCCAGGTAGATGAGTAGATAGATCAACAGCAGCACGAAGCCCATCGCCTCCTCGAGGCGAAAGACCGGCGCAACCTGGGGGCGCTGCATGGACAGGTGGTATTCTAGCGCCTGCTCGCCGACCGCTAACAGCCCCAACACCAACACCGTGACCCGATAGGGGAGCGGCAAGCGCGCCAATGCCATCATGGCCCAGCCTGACCACAGGCGACGGTGATCCGAGGCGGGAGGGTCGGTGATCGCGACAGTGTCAACTTGTGTCATCCGCGGCTGCTCCGATCGTGTGCGCCTGATCTTCGCGATATGGTCTGCATGAGCCTTCGACGGTCATCTGCGCTCACCGCGCCCAGGGCCAGGGCCAGGATGCCATAGACCAACACGCCTACCGGAGCAGCGATCCACAATCCCGCGCCGCGTATCAGCCAGAGCACGAGGCCCATGCCTGCGGCCGCCGCGACCGCCCGGCCGATCTCGCGCCACGGAACATCGAGCCGGCCCGCGGCGCGCAGCAGCGACCGCGAACTGATGAACACGGCGGTCAGGAAGGTCAGGCTGGCGGCGACCGCCGCGCCCATCATACCGAAGAAATAGACCAGCGTCAACTGATAGATGGCCGCCGCGCCGACGACCAGGCCTTCGATGCGCCCTGCCAGGTCTTGCCGGTCGTGCGCGATCAGGGCGCGCATCAGCATCGTGTGCGCGAAGAACGGCAGCAAGTGCCAGACCAATAGCCGCAGCGCCCCGGCCGCATCCACGAAGCTCCCGTTGCCGTAGATCAGAAGGATCACCGGCGAGGCGAGCATGGTCACGCCGACCGCCAACGGCAGGATCGCGATCGCGCCGTACTGCAGCGAGGCCGCGATCGCGGTCTGCATCCGGCCGGCGTTCTCTCGATAGAAGCGGCTGAGCAGCGGGTAGATCGCGTCGGCATAGGCCCATACCAGCAGCACGGATGCTTTGACCAACTGATACGCCGCGTTGTAGATGCCCACGACCGCCTCGCCGCACAGTTGGACGATGATCAGCACATCCAGGCGCAGGAGCACCGCGCCGAACAACGCCATCAGCAGGATGTTGCTCGCCTCGCGCAGCAGCTTCCAGCAGAAGCGCAAGTCGAGTTGGGGCCGGCCGACCATGCGCAGCCGCCAGACCGCCAACAGGTTGACAACCGCGATGAGCGCAAAGCCCAGCACTTTGACTAGCGCCAGGCCGACCACGCCATAGCCCAGCCGCAGCACGATGATCGTCGCCGCCAACTGCCCTACGCTGCTGATGATCTCGGCCAGCGTGCTGATCTCCATCCGTTCGTGGGCCTGCAAGATCGCCTGGCCCGCGATCAGCGCGGCATAGGTCGGCAGCGCGCCGGTCGCCAGGTAGAGCATCCACGTCGTGTCGTCGGGGTAGCCGAGCAGCTCGACGGCCGCGATCATGACAAATGAGGCCAGCACACTACACGCCAGTTGCGTCGCCAGCGCGTTCCAGAAATAGCGGCCGCCCTCGTGGGGTGTGCGCGCGACCTCGCGCGTCGCCAACCGCGGAATGCCTGCTTCGGACAGAATCTGGAAGATGTTGATGTAGGCGACGAGCAGGGTGTATTTACCCAAGAAGGTCGCGCCGAGTTCACGTGCGATGTAAACGGTCAGCACCAACCCGACGCCCAGGCGCAAGGCGCTGGTGGCCGACATCGCGACAGTGTTCTTCAGCAGGCGCTGCAAGGTATTCACGCCGCGGCCCTCCCTGGGTCGTCAGGAGATGGCGCTGCTTCCGCGATCTGCGCTGCGGGTGGGTTCACCGGCTGAGCCAGGAACAGGTGCTTCAATCCTGCCCGTAGACACGCCAACCATTGGTCTCGCAGCTCGGCATAAACGCCCTTCCGCCGGTAAAGAAATAACGCTTCGTAGGCCAGCACGCGCAGCGCAAACCCCCCGACGCCGAACAGGTGCAGCAAACGCACGACGGCCGGCCCGAAGCGCGAGCGATAGTAGCGATCCAGGCTGTGAACGTTGACTGCGAAGAAATCCGCACCGCGCTGCCGCGTGCTGCGGCCGATGTGGTGGGTGATCTGCACTGTGGGCAGACAGTAAACCTCCCAGCCCGCCGCGCGAATCCGCCGGCACCACTCCACGTCTTCGGCGTACATGAAGTAGCTTTCATCCAGGCCGCCTGCCTGCCGCACGGCCGCCATGCGCGCCATCAGCGCCGCGCCCGAAACCCAATCCACGCGGATCGGCGCGGGCTGCAGGTACTGGCGTTTGGCCAGCCACAACCCACGAAAAAGCCGGGGCGCCAGTTTGTAGAGAAAGAAACTGTAGTTGAACACGGTCCACGGCGAAGGCTCATAGCCGGCTGCGCCGCCTTGCAGCTTGCCGCTGCGCACGGCCAGCCGTGGACCCACCACGCCGACCTGCGGCCGCTCATCGAGGAAGCGCACCAGACGCGCCAACGCACCGCGGGGCGCTTCGGTGTCTGGGTTCAATAGGATGACATGGCGGCCGCGCACGCGCGCCAGCGCCTGGTTGTTGGCTGCCGCAAAGCCGCGGTTCTGTGCATTGGCGATCACGTTGACGTGCGGGTAAAGCGCGCGCACCATCTCGACGCTGCCGTCGTGCGAGGCATTGTCTACCACCCACACATCTAGTGAGAGCTCGTCGCCGGCTGCCAGCACGGCATCCAGGCACGGCCCCAGGAACGATCGCGCGTTCCAGTTGACGATGATCACGGAGAGATCGCAGGATGAGCTGTCTGTCATCCGGCCCATTATGCCACACCTCCCGGCCAAGCGCCAGAGAGTCGCCCCTGGTCTTCCGAGAAGCATCCTGAGCGGAGATCGCCGTCGTTTGGCGAGCGAAGTTGAAGGATGTGGTTGCGAGGCACGAAGGAAAGCAATCTCCCGCATTGGGTGTTCCAGGAGAGGAAGGCATTCTCCTGCTATCGGAGGACTGCCTGGTCCTGCAGGATGCTGGCGCAACCCCCCAGGGCGTCCGCGCGGTGACGGCCGGACCTCTGGGGCGTCATCAGCAGCGCGAGCCTGGCGGTTCTCAGTAGATGGTTTCGTACTTCTGGAGGAGGGGCAGGCGGGCGCAGTGGCCGGGGACGGCGCTGAAGGTCCCCACGTATTGCCGCGGCCAGGCGGGGCCGAACCAGGTGGGCTGCGGTTCGTTCCACAGCCGGTGGTAGAGGTCGAGCCGCAACTCCCCGGAGCCGGACCACGGCGGCAGCAACATGGTGAGGCGCAGATCGTGACCCGGCGCCACTGTGCGCGGCAGATAGCCGGTCGGCGTACAAACGCCGTTCCAGCAGTAGCCCAGGCCGATCTGCTGGCCGAGGTAGCCCTGGTCGGCGCCGTATCAGGGGCTCGTGCCGCTGTTCTGCAGCCAGACCTCGATGCGGCTGCAGATGCCGTCGGGGTAGCCGCGCGGCCGCGCCCAGGCCACCTGGAGCACGGCGCCCCGCCAGGTGGGGGTAACGATGGCGTTGCCGTTGGCGGCATCCCGCACATGGACAGCGGTGTAGTAGTGGGTCAGGAGCTGGAAGCGCTCGGGCCAACTGACGGACCAGGCAAAGAACGGCACGCTGGGCGCGGGCGGGGGGCAGGGCGCCGGATAGGGGTCACAGCGGTAACTGGAACTGCCGCGCGTCCAGCGGCCAGCGCCGTCCTGGCTCAGACCGTGGCCGTGGCCGTCGGAAGGCACATCGGGGTGCGAGCTGATGGGGTCGGCCACGCCGACCAGGTTGGGGTGGGGCGGGTTGCTGAGCGTTTCCAGGGGGCGGTCGGCGAAGAACTCGGCGAAGATAGGGTCCTCGGCGGTCAGGTTGACGGTATGCCCATAGAGGTTGACCGTATAATCGCTGATGTTGCTCAGGTAGTAGCGGCCCTGCAACGCGGCGTCAACGATGTCGCGTTCACCCTGGCCAAAGGTGTCGTAGCGATAGGGAACGAAGACCTGGTAGGCGCGGGAATTGTCAAGGGGGCCTGGCGTCACATCGTCGGTGCGGATGTGCCAGTAGGCATAGGTGCGGGCGGCGATGGCCTGCGCGCCGACGGCCGTGGCGTGGAACAGGGCCGGGCTTGTCTCTTGCGATACCACGTCGCGCAGGTAGCGGTTGGTGACAGTCGCGCCCTCAATCTGTACGGTGACAGGGTTCTGGTAGGGATTCGGATAACTCCAAGGATAGGAACTCACAGGGCTGGCGCACGAGATGCCATTTCCTGGATTGTCGCAATAGGCAGTGCATCCCCACCGAGTCAGGTTTCCATTGCCCGGGTCGCACCTCATAATCGGAGCACCATTGGCGGTGAGCTCATACATTGTCACTGCGATAGTCTCCGGCGCGAGAAAATCCACTATCCTGGCTGACGAGGGCTCTGATACCAGACAACTGAACAAAGCAACAGCGATCGCTCCGATGAGCAGTTGGAGGTCTTTCGCGATGGTCATGTCTGCCTCCGTCAAGACGGGTTGTGGCTCGAAATCAGGCACACGCGGCTCTCGACTACGGTTGGTTCAGCATCAAGCACGACGGGACACTTGATGGCCAGTTCCCGGCCGTTCGGTGACCAAGCCATCTGCCAACCCCACTGGCTGCCTGTCACGCCCCAAGTTCGTTGGGGCAGCATCTGGCGCACGTCGCCCGTTGTTGGATCAACTAAGAGGAGTCTGAATTCAGGTCTTCCTTTAACCTCTCCGGTGTCTCCAAGGGCCAGCACATGTTGGCTGTTGGGCGCCCAGTCAATATCCGTCACGTAGCGCGTGGGCAACCGCGGCTGGCTAAGTTCACCGGTCACGGTATCCAAAACTGTCAGCCCGCTAAAGGTAAGCAATTGGCCTGGGAAACGAGCCGTAGTGATCATCGCCAGATAACGTCCGTTGGGACTCCACTTGGCTGCGATAGGAAAGCGAGGACTCCTGTCCTCGCCAGGCCCTAGTCCCAAATCTACTTCGCAGACACGAGCCTGGCCGTTGTCGAACAGGAACAAATAGGGGTCGGTGTAGAACGCCACATGGGCTCCGCCGGGGCGTCGAACCGCAACGAAACCTTGATAGCGGAGGTTGGAAGATAGTGAGGCGGGATACTTCGGGTATCGCCATTCATCCGGCGCGAACGGCAGCGACTGAACCTGGAAGAAATGGCGGGCCGCCTCTGGCGCTTCGGGAGGTTGGCCGGCGCCACCCGAGAAAAGGATCAGGTAGCCGCCAGGGTCGATCACTACTGAGGCGGGCGGAACGTTGTCATAAGCGCGTTGTGCTTGCTGAGGAGCGCCCTGGCCGACCCATAGGATGTCGCGAGTCAAGCCACGGCGCTGATCGAGCCACTCGTAGTCCAGGTAGGCGACGGCCTGGGCTTGCGGCAGCCAGAAGGGACGGCCATAGCCGCGTGACTGCTGGACCCCGTACACCGTTCTGGCATTACTCCGGACGTCAACCGTCTCGATCAGCGCACCATCTGGCGCACTGCGGATTACCAACAGGCGGTTGCTATCCGGCAGCCAGCCGGCGATGTCTAGAGCAAACGTGTTGGTGATCACCACCCGCGGCTCGGAGAACTCGTACTTGTCCAACCCTGGGCCGCCGCGTTCCGGCGGGGTGCCGCCGGGGAAGGCGCAGAGGGGCACACGGCCGGCGGCCGGGGTGGGCAGTGGGGGTGGGCCGGGCGGACGCGCGGTAGGGCTTGGGGGCTGGGGCGGCCAGGCCGTCGGCGTGGCCAGCGGCGAGCCTTGGGCCGCCTGCGGCGACCGCGGCCGGCTCTGAAGGATCACCCACGTGGCTGCCGCCGCCAGCCCCAGCAGCAACAGCAGCCCCAATCCACTGCGCAACAACCGGCGGCCTGTGCGATTCATCGCTCCACCTCCTGCCCCCTGACCCCTGTCCCCTGATTCCTGTCGCATTATACCACGCCCCCCCCCCAGTTTGTCAAGGGGGAGAGCCGCCCAGCCGCCCCTGTAGGGCTGTTTCATGTTGCGGGCAGCGGCATCATCAGTCAGCGGTCATTGCGAGGAGCGCCGTTTGCGATTGCGCCAGCATCCTTCAGGACGAAGCAATCTCCTGCGTGTGGGGGATTGCTTCGCTCCGTCTGGCGAAAAGCGCGCCGGACGCCGCTCGCAATGACACGCCGGGGCCACCCTCTTGCACTGTCGGCTGCCGAATGCCTCGTGAGCTGCAACTTGAAACCACCCTGCCGCCCCTGGTCAGAAAACCGTCGCGGGATCGCCTTGACACAGCCATCGCTCCACCCTATAATGCCCCCATCACATCCACAGCTGGAGAATGGGAAATCGGCAAACGATGGGTTGGCTGGGTCTTCGTGGTTGGGCTGGCGCTCTGCGTGCTGGGCCGCGGGGTCGCGCTGGCGATCTTGATCCCGCGGTGGCAGACACCCGACGAGCCTGGCCACTATGAGTACGCCCGGCTGGTACAGCGGGAAGGTCTTGCCGCAGGCGGTTGGCCGGCCGGCGCCGAGCTTCAGCAGGAGATCATCGCCGACCTTGCCGCCAGCGACTTCTGGACCGGCGTGCGCACGCCGACGCCTGATCCGCTGCCCGCGGTTTTCCATGCCGATCCGTTCTTGGCGCGCTCCGGCGCACAGATCGGCGATGAGCCGGTTGGCTACTACTGGCTGGTGAGTTGGGTTTGGCGACAGACCACTCATGCCTTCGGCGGCCGCAGCGCAACGCAGGGGCGACTGCTCGTAGGCCGATTGGTCTCGACTGCCTTGCTGGCGCTGGCAGTGCTGATCACGGCATGGGCCGGCCGGATCGCCTGGCCCCATGATCGGCCGCTGCGCTGGGGCGCGACTGCTTTCGTCGCCCTGCACCCGATGGCCGCGTTCATGGGCGCCAGCCTTAACAACGACAGCCTGGCGCTGGCGGCGGGCACGGCCGGAATCGCCGTGGGTCTGAGGGTGGTGCGCCGCGGAATCATGTGGCCGGCCGGCCTGACGTTGCTCCTGCTCGCTGCGGCCGGCGGCGTGCTCGTCAAGAAGACCTTGCTGTTTCTGTGGCCTCTGGCGCTGATCGCGCTGATCCTCGCGTGGCGCGATCCCGCGGCTGGCTGGCGGCGCTGGCGCGCACGACTGAGCCGGCGGGCGCTCTTGCGCGGGGCGCTGATCGTGAGCCTGGGGCTGATCGGGCTGGCCGGCTGGCTGAGCAGCCGCGTCCCCGACCGGCCAGCCGCCTGGGTCAGCGGCGGCTGGCCGGGTGAAGGCAGTCGAGTCGTGTTGGCCGACGGCCCCGCGCTGGCGCTGCGCGATCACAGCCCCGATCGCCGCGCGATTCTGGAGCAGCGCATCAGATGGCCGCTGGCGGATGTCCCTGCTGGCCGCACGCTGGCGTTGGCTGGCCAGGCGCGCGCCGCCTCAACGGCCGCCGCGGTCGAGGTCAGCCTGCGCATCACCGACGACTTCACGGCCGGCGAGGGCGTGTGTATGGCCGGCGCGGACTGGACGCGCTGCGAGACGCGCTTCACGCTGCCGGCGGCGAGGCAGGCGCGAGTCGTGCTGGCGGTGGGCGCCAAGGGCAACACCGGCGTCTTCGGCGACGTCTACTGGCGGGACGTGCGCCTTTACTGGGCCGATGCGCCGGCCGGCGAAACGGGCAATCTGTTGGCTAACTCGTCGGGGCAGGACGCAGCCCGGCGAGCCATGCCGCTGCTGCTGTGGCTAGAGCGAGTCTTGCAGGCCCCGCGGGGCTGGATCATCGCGCTCGCGCAGTTTGAGAACTACCAGATCGGTGCGATGTTGCGCTATGCGATCTTCACCGCGCTGGCCTTTGCAGGCTTCTGGGGCGACTTCGGCTGGCTGCAGGCGCCACTGCCGTGGCCTTTCTACGCGTGGCTGGCGGCCCTGTGCGCGCTGGCCGCGTGGGGTCACCTTAGCGTCTTGGCGTCTTTGCGTGAGACCGGTGCGGCGGTTTTCAGGACAGTTGCCCATGCCGCGGCCGGCGCCACGGCGGATGAAAACGTCATTGCGAGGAGCGTAGTGTGCGATTGCGCCAGCATCCTTCAGGACGAAGCAATCTCCTTCGTTGACGGGGAGATTGCTTCGCAAACTGCGCTCGCAATGACCAGCCGAGCCATTTTCAGGACAGACCGGCCTCTGCTCTTGTGCCTGGCCGCGGTCGCGCTGATCCTGCTGCAGACCGCGCTGCCGATGATCGGCTTCGTGTGGCAGCCGCAGGGACGCTACCTGTTGCCCGCGCTGCTGCCCATCGGCGTCTGCCTGATCGTCGGGCTGCGCGCCGGATTGGGGCGACGCTGGCGACGGTGGGCTGAGACTCTGCTGCTCGGCACGTCGTTGCTCGCCAACGGCGTCATGTTTTGGGTGATCGGAACACGCTGGTGATCGAGGTCATGAACTATCCTCCAATCGTAGTGATCGGGCTGGACGGCGGGAGCTGGACCGCGCTGGATCCGCTGCTGGCGGCCGGGTTGATGCCCAACCTGGCCCGGCTGCGCGCGGCCGGCGCCTGGGGCGAGTTAGCCTCCACCCTCCCCCCCTTCACCGCGCCGGCCTGGTCTACCTTCATGACCGGCCTGAATCCCGGCCGCCACGGCGTGCTGTCGTTCTTTCAGCAGGACGCGACGAGTTACAGGCTGACCGAGGGCGGCCCGCTCGCCTCGACCGCGCTGCTGGCCGCGCCGGCCTTTTGGGATCGGCTGGCCGCAGCCGGCCGCCGCACCGGCATCGTCAACGTGCCGCTCACCTATCCGCCCCGGCCAGTCAACGGCTTCCTGGTGTCGGGCTTACTGACGCCGGTCGCCGCAGATCGCTTCACCTATCCGCCGGAACTGGCCGCGGAGCTGGGGCCAGATTACGTCGTGGAGGCGGACTACCTGACCGGCATCATGGGCAGCTTCGACCTGACCCGGCTGCCCGCGCGAAAGCGGCTGCTGGCGGACCAGGATCGCGCGGAGACGGTCCGCGCGGACGCGTGTCTGCGCCTGCTTGAAAGGCATCGGCCCGATCTCTTCCTGGTCGTCTTCGCCAGCCCCGATCGCATCTCCCATTTCTTCTGGGAGTATCTGGATCACACCGCGCCAGCCGGCCAGCCGCTCGACCCGCAGACTCTGGCGGATGTGCGCTGCCATTTTCAGCGGCTCGACCGGTGGATCGGCGAGCTAACGGCCGCAGCCGGACCGGATGCTACGGTGATCGTGATGTCGGATCACGGTTTTGGGCCTGCGGCCACCCGGTGGGCCTACGTCAACACCTGGCTGGCCGGCCGGGGCTTGCTGTCCCTGCATCGCGGGCAGGTCCTCGGTTGGACCAATCCGGCCTTTTGGCGGGCCAGGCTGGCCGATACGCCGTTGCGAAGCTGGCTCATCAGCCGGCTGCCTGTCCGCCTCCGCCGGGCCGTGCGCGGGGCCGAGCGGCCAGAGGATGCGGTGGACTGGTCAGCTACGGCTGCGTATGCCACCGTGCTCTATGCCAATGTGGCAGGCGTGCGCGTCAATCTCGCGGGCCGGCAGACGGCCGGGATCGTCCCTGCCGGCGCAGAGTACGAGGCGGTGCGCGACCAGATCATCGCGGCCGCAGCTGTTTGGCGCGACCCCGACACAGGGCGGCCAGTTGTGACGCGGGCCGATCGCCGCGAGGCGCTCTATCACGGCGAACATGTGGCCGATTTTCCCGACGTCATCCTGGAGCTGGCGGCGGAATACGCGGTGGTCGCGGGAACCTCCCCTCGAACGGTCACACCGGCCAAACCCACCTTCCGCACGGGCGAGCACCGGCCGGCCGGCGTCTTCGTGGCGCACGGCCCCGCCATCCAGCAGGGGGCCCGGCCGGCCGTGCAGATGGCCGACCTGGCCCCGACCCTCTTGCACCTGGCCGGGCTGCCGATCCCGGCCGATCTGGACGGTCGCGTGCTGACAGAGGCGCTGGATCAGACATGGCTGGCCCGCCATCCGGTGCAGATGGCGGATGATGAGACGACTGCGTCCCCCGCCTCGGCCGCCGACGTCTATACACCAGAGGAAGAGGCGATCTTGACGCGTCACCTCGCGGCGTTGGGGTATCTGTGATGGCGACGACCTACCGCGGGCCGGCTGTGCTCGTCATCGGGCTGGACGGCGCGACGATGCGCCTGCTGGGGCCGCTGATGGCCGCGGGCCGGCTGCCTCACCTCAGCCGGCTCAGCGCGGCCGGGATCAGCGGGTTGCTGCGCTCCACCATCCGGCCCGAAAGCTCGGTGGCCTGGAGCAGCTTCGCCACCGGTCTCGAGCCAGGTCGCCACGGCGTCTTTGGCTTCGTGAGCCAGTCTCCCGGCAGCTATCGCGGCCGGCTCACCACGGCTGCCGATTTGGCTGCGTCGCCGTTCTGGGCGCACCTGGCCGCGCACGGCGTGCGCGTTGGCGTCTTCAACTTGCCCGTCGCCGCCTATCCTCCGCGGCCGCTGCCGGCCGGCTCTTTCACGGTCGGCGGGCTGGGCACGCCGGGCCTGGCGAGCGACTTCACCTGGCCAGCCGATCTGAAGGTCGGCCTGTTGGCGCACGTAGCCGGTTACCGGCTGGACGTGGACGAGGCCGGGACGAGCGACGAGCGCCTGATCACCGAATTGGCCGATCTGACACGGGTGCACCTGGCCGCGGCGCGCTACCTGGTGAAAAGCCGGCAGCCGGACCTGTTCGTGGCCGTCTTCATGGCGACCGACCGGATTCAGCACTACCTCTGGCATCATCTCGATGCGCGACACCCGCGCCACGACGCGGCCAGGTCGCCGCGCCTGGCCGGTCGCATTCACGCGCTCTACGAGCAGTTGGATGCCGCGGTGGGCGAGCTGGCCGGCCTGGCCGCGGCCGATGCGCTCATCCTGGTGATGTCGGACCACGGCTTCAACGGCTGCGGCCGCGCACTGTCGCTCAACGCGTGGCTGGCTGGCCAGGGCTGGCTGCAACTCCGGGCCGGCGCAGCCGCCCGCGGCCGCTCCGCGGCGCTGCTCGGCCGGCTGCGCCGCCTGCCAGGACTGCGGCGACTCAAGGCCGCACTGCCGGGGTTGCGTCGCGTGGCCCTGACCGAGGCCTGGCATCCCGATCCGACCGATTGGATCGCCTGGGAAGGGACCGCGGCGTACTTCAGCGACGTAGGCGGGATTCGCATCAATCTGCAGGGCCGTGAGCCGCAGGGCGTGACGGCGCCGGCCGCGTATGACGCACTGACCGGCGAGATGATCGGCCGTCTCCTGGCGCTGCGCGACCCGTTGACCGGTCATGCGCCTGTGGCGGCCGTCTATCGGCGGGACGAGCTGTACACCGGCCCCTGCACAGATCGTGCGCCGGATTTGATCGTCGAGCCGCGGCGAGACGCCGATGATCCGCGGGCCAACTACCGGCTGGCCTATGGCGCTCCGCCTGGGTCCGCGCTCCTTATCGATCCGCCGCGTCTTTCGGGCAACCACGACCTGGACGGCATCCTGATCGCGGCCGGGCCGGGCGTCAGGCCCGGGGCCTTCGCGTGCGCCCATGTCTGGGATTTGGCGCCGACCATCTGTCATGCGCTCGGCGTTTCGCCGCCGGAAGGGCTCGATGGCCGGGCATTGATCGAGCTGCTTCCACGCGAGGATGGCCGGCCAGGGGCGCACGCCGGCGCCAGTTCTGCTGACGCAACTGCGCAAGACCAGGCTGCCGGGGTCATTGCCGCAGAGGAAACCGAGTTGAGCGCCGAGGATGAGGCCGCCATCGCGGCCCGGCTGCGCGCTCTGGGCTATCTGAGTTGAGCATGGGCATCTTGCAGCGCGTCACGCGCAACTTTTTGGCTCTGACGGCCTCGCTGATCCTGGAACGCGGGGTCAGCTTTGCCCTGTTCCTGGTCAT
>Ga0194113_10004917_pt1 | contig 17398 bp, 15 predicted proteins | sample TA2MahC200mmetaG_FD_146193 | JGI IMG/M metagenome (GOLD analysis project Ga0194113, IMG submission 146193) | Freshwater microbial communities from Lake Tanganyika, Tanzania - TA2015017 Mahale Deep Cast 200m | ecosystem: Environmental > Aquatic > Freshwater > Lake | place: Tanzania: Lake... | reverse complement strand
TCAGGCTAAACGTGCCAGCTTGCCTGCTCAAACTCGTTGTTTGGCACCCTGAAAGAAATCGCAGTGCCATCAGGGTGACGTTCTAGATCGGTCTCGCCAACCTGTATTTCAAGGAAGAAACCCGCCTGCTGCCCCGGTTGCCATCCAAGATCCGCGAATGGAATGCGCGCTTCAAGTATCTCTCGGAATGACGCCTCTCCCGATTCTCGCTGTTGACCCAGACTCCCAGATTCCAGCACATCGCACAGCGTTACCTGACAGATGGCTGAATCCTGCGGGGATATTGTCACGAGCCGGGCAATTGGGCGCAGGAAATGCACCTTCAAAATGGCATTTCCTGCCAACTTGAATCCATGAGTAAAGTCCACCCGGAGGTAAAAGTTTGTCAGATCAAAACCAAAATACAGGGACTCAATCACGCGCTGACTTCGATACATGGCGGTCATGCCTTGTGATGTCTCGTACAATCCCGCTCCCTCCCACTCGTAAAAGGAAGTGGCCATGCCGTCTATGGATGGCGTAATCAACCCTGACGGCGACCGGACGGATCGTTGTAGTTCTGAGCGGCAGATGGGAGTTTTCAGGGAGGCTGGAACCGGTGCGCCCAGGAGGTGGTAAACATTCTGAAGATGCAGGCGGAACAATTCATCAAACAAGAGATCATCCTCTGTGGCGAACTGGTCGCCATACCACCAAAACCAGTCGCTGCCTTCAGCCGCGTAGATCTCATCCATCGCTTTTCGTTTGAGTTCCGGAGTCACCGCTTGTGCCTGGAGAAAGGAACGGGTTTCGCCCAGCAACTGCCAACCGCGATTGTCCTCAAGATCGCCAATCCACACGTGAAAGTCCGCGTTGATCCATGAGCCGGTGTACAAGTTGCGGAGCGTGTTTTGCGGCGGATGCGATTGGAGGCATTGATGAAACGTCTTGGGATGAAGATGGGGATGCGCGATGAGGCGTTCGTAGAAAGCCCTCAGAAAGGTCTCGCCGCCGTCTGGAAAATGTTCCCATGCATTTTCGCCGTCCAAGATGATCGGACAGAAAGCGTTCATTGAATGGGATCCCATGTCGCGGACAATCTTTTCGATTTGTCCGACCAAAAGGTCGGCGGCCTGCCGCGGCGGGTTGCGTGCCGCAACGAAACCGATAAAATCGCTGAGTGAACGGTCGCGAAACACCGCATTGACCTTGGATGTCCCCCACTCCACTTGAAACCCTTGATAAAGAAACTCGCGGCTAGGGTTTGTTCCGTCAGGGAGACTGCGCCAGAGGATTTCTTCATCGGTGGCGAACCACTTGAAGCCGAGTTCGTCGAGCATGGGAACCAGTTCCGGGGACACGGAACCTTCCGATGGCCAGAGGCCGCGTGGCGGTTGGCCGAACAGTCGCGCATGGGTTTCGCAAGCCAGTTGCAGTTGGGTATGGGCATCTTCCGGGTTTGCAAATGGCGGCGGCAACCGGCAACCGGGCATGGAACGGCGGGCAAACTCATTATTGCACAGCAGCGGCAAAATCGGATGGTAGAAGGGCGAAGTGGTGATTTCAACCTGCCCGCGTTCCAAGGCTGATTTGTACCGCCCAGCAAGAGTCCGCAGCACGTCCTGCTGGCAGGTAAAAAGTGCCTGCTTGTCCTGCTCGGTAAAATCCCGCCCCTTCTGTTTGAGCGCAACAATATCGGGATAAAGCTTCACGGCGGCATACCCGAACCAAGCCAGATGAAACCACACTTGTAAATCGCGCCACTCTTGCTCCGAAAAGTTTCCAGCGATTTGGGAGAGGTTGGTCCGTTCAATTCGTTGGCCGCGCTTTTGCAGCAGCGACCAGTAGCGTGCATGCGGCCTGACCATGTTGTCCCAGTTCGCCTTGAAGTAGTGCTCCAGCAGGGCGCACTGTTGCTCTACAGACAGGTCGGCGGCGGGGGTGATGGCCAGTTCCAGCCATAAATCGCGGACTTCGTTGTTGGCAAGTTGCTCGATCTGCCGAAGGAGCACGGGGGTGAGGTTAAACGAGCAGCACAACTCGGGGTACTGTTCCACAAGCCAGATCATGTCGAGGTATCCCTTCGTCGCGTGCAGGCGAACCCAAGGCATCAACGCGACACCCCGCATCCTATCCACATAATGCGGCTGGTGCATGTGCCACAATAAAGCAACATCCATGAAAATCGAATCTCTCCGTGTTCGGCTTATACTGTGATTTCGCGCAGATACTTCGCCGCTTCCTCCGGCGGCGTGGGATTGATATAAAAACCGGATCCCACCTCAAAACCAGCGATCAATGTTAGTCGCGGTAAGATTTCGATGTGCCAACGAAAATCCAAGTCAATCGTTGTCCAATATCCCTGTCGGGGGCGGCGGACTGGGCCGGTGTGAATAATGTAGTTGTACTGGGGTTGGTTCAGCGCTTTGCTGAGTTTTTGCAGGGTAACCCTCATCGCATCGGCCAAGAATGGCATTTCCTCCGGCTGAATGGCGTGATAGTCCGGCGATTGCCGTCGCGGCATGACCGTCACCTCAAACGGGAACCGCGATGCAAACGGACAGAATGCAACGAACCCGTCGTTTTCATACACGAGGCGCAATCCCTCGCGCGTCTCCTGGCGCAGGATATCCTCAAAAATGGACCGGTCCTTGTAGGCAAAGTAGCGGGTAGCGCCCTCCAGTTTCTCCTTTACGTGATTTGGCGTTACCGGCGTGGCGATTAGTTGCGAGTGCGGGTGCGGCAGCGTTGCCCCGGCCTGCCTGCCGTGGTTCTTGAAGATGAGGATATAGCGGAACCGTTGATCCCGCAGCAAGTCTGCCATGCGCACCCGATAGGCCTCGAAAACCCGGGCGATTCCATCCACCGGTTGCTGTTCCAACGGCAAGTTCGGGTCTGGCGTCTCAATGATGACCTCGTGCGCGCCGATGGCATTCATTCGATCGTAGATGCCGCAGGGTTCCTTGTCCAACTCCCCTTCAATTCGCAACGCTGGAAACCGATTGGGCACAACCCGCACCTGCCACCCCGGACCATTGGGTTTGCTGCCCGGTTTGCGCTGTGCATACACCTCCGACGGGGTCAGATGTTCGTTCCCCTCGGCGAACGGATCTTTGGACGGATCAACCACTTCCACCGGGTTCGGCAAAAACTCACTGGGCCGTTTCCCGCGCTCTGTCGCCACAATCACCCACCGCCCCACAATCGGGTCTTTCCGTAATTCAGGCATGTTGTTGTTTTCTCCTTGTTAAGTGCGCTCACTAATAACAGCGCACACTGCTGCGGTCAAGAAATCGGGCGCTTGTGTTTTTCCAACCTGCCTTCTACACTGCGCCGCATGACGGGCACCGGCAAACTCTTTCTCGTGGCCACGCCAATCGGCAACTTGGAGGACATCACGCTTCGCGCGTTGCGCATCTTGCGCGACGTTGACCTCATTGCCGCCGAGGACACACGGCGCACTGCCACCCTTTTGGCGCGCTACGAGATCCACAAGCCGCTGCTGAGCTACCACGAATTCAACGAGGCGCGCCGCACCGCCGAGCTTGTCGAGAACCTCCGCAACAACCAACAAATTGCCCTCGTGTCCGACGCAGGGATGCCGATGCTCTCCGACCCCGGTTTGCGCCTCTTGCGTGCTGCGATTGACGAGGGGATTCCCGTTGAAGTGATTCCCGGTCCCTCGGCGCTCACCGCCTCCTTGGCGGTATCAGGACTTGCGGTTGAGCCTTTTCTTTTTCTCGGCTTCCTACCCCATAAAGGCGCTCGCCGTCGGCGGTTGTTGGACGAGTTGGCTCCCCTGCCCCACACACTCGTTGCGTTTGAATCGCCGCATCGGATCCACAAGGCGCTCGCGGACATTCACGAACTTCTTGGCGACCGTCGTGTTGTCATCGCCCGCGAACTTACCAAGAAGTTCGAACAGGTCCTCCGAGATCATGTCAGTGCCCTGCGGAAAAGTCTTGAGAATCGGGCCGTCAAAGGGGAAATTACACTCCTGATCGAAGGCAACATCAAATGAACATTCCTCACCGCTGGATTCTGTCATGTGCGCTTACGCTCGTCGTCGGGTGCGCGAGCACTGCGCATCAATCCCAACAACCGCGCATCACCGAGGTTACCCGCACGACCCGCTTGATAGGATATACTCCCGCCGAACACCGCGAGGAGTTTTGCGTCGTCTGGACACGCTGCCATGCCAGCCTGGTCAAGTTTGAGTACCGGCAGGTCAATGCACCCAATGAACTCTTTGCGAAATCCTACGTGCCGACCACTCGTCGCTTCCATGTGTTCACCATCGCCGGTGATGAGTTGCGCAAGGGAGGCAAAGTCTCCGCGTGGCGCGCCAGCCTCTGGCAAAATGAACGACTGCTCGCAGAAATGAAATCGGCACTCTGGTGATCGTGCAGACCGTACTCACACAGTTTGATGCTGTTGCCCGCGCCAAGCCACGCCGTGTCGCCATTTACTGGGGCGACGACCGCATCCGTTACGGCGAACTCGCCGAACAGATCACACGCTTTGCTGCAAACCTGCAAGCCCGCGTCACATTTCACACCGGCGACCGGATCGGACTTTTCGTCAAAAACCGCCCCGAATTCATCTACGCGCTGTACGCCATCCTCAAATCCGGCGCTGTCGCTGTTCCCATCAATACATTTCTGAAATCGCCCGAGGTGCAACACATCACCGACGATTGTCGGCTCACGGCGTTGATCAGCGATGATGACCTTGGCGAGGTTGCGTCAAAAGTCGTCCGCACCAAGCTCGTCGCGCTGCGCGACCTCGACCAGACGGCAACAGGCACACCCCGCTTCATCGAACCGCAACTCGCCGACCCGGCCGTCATCATCTACACCTCCGGCACCACCGGCAAATCCAAGGGCGCCGTGCTCACCCACGCCAACTTCGCGTCCAATGTCAGTAGTTGCGTCCGCGTCCTCGAAAAGACCGCGGATGACCGGCTAACCTTGTTGCTGCCGATGTTCCACAGCTTCATGCTGACCGTTTGTATTTTCACGCCGCTTTCCATGGGCGCTGCCATCGTTCTGATCAAGTCGGTCCAACCCTTTCACCACGCCGTCAAGGAGATCATTCGGGCGCGCGCCACCATCCTGACGGGCATTCCACAACTCTTTCAGGCAATGGTGCACGCCCATGTGCCGTTTTATGTTCACTGGCTACTCAACCTGCGCCTTGCCATCTCCGGCGCCGCTCCCCTGCCCCGCGAGACCCTGGAGCAGTTCAGCCGGAAATTCCGCTTCCCGCTCCTGGAGGGCTACGGCTTGAGTGAGGCGACTCCTGTCGTTTCCTTCAATCCCATTCACGGTGTGCGAAAACCCGGTTCCGTCGGCCTGCCGATTCCGGATGTCAACGTCAAGATCTTCGACGAGAATGACAATGAACTCCCCGCCGAGGGCGTCGGCGAAATCGTCATCCGCGGCCCGAACGTCATGAGCGGTTATTGGAACCAGCCCGAGGAGAGCGCCGCGGCGTTGCGCAACGGCTGGCTCCACACCGGCGACATGGGCAAGATTGACGCCGACGGTTACATTTACATCGTGGACCGCAAGAAGGAGATGCTTCTGGTCCACGGAATGAACGTTTATCCGCGTGAGATCGAAGAAGTGCTGTACACGTTCCCCGGCCTTGCTGAAGCAGCGGTCATCGGTCGCGTGGCTGAGCGAAAGGGCGAATTGCCAGTGGCCTTTGTGAGCGCCGCCCCCAATACCACACTCGAGGCCAAGCCAATTCTTCGCCACTGCCACGAACGACTCGCCGATTACAAAGTCCCCCGCGAAATACGCATTCTCGAGAAGCTGCCCCGCACCGCCACCGGCAAGATTGCCAAGCTGGAACTCAAGAAGCTGTTGTGATCGTCGTTACTTGCCAAAGAGCACATCGAGCGTAAGGACCGCGCTCAATGGTTCCTCCGGTCCGACGAGCACGTTTGTCACCCGATAGGGCAATTCCAACGCGCGCTTGCCAACAGCATCGCTGCCCTTGCCTCTCACCTCCAGCAGCACAGTCTTGCGCGCGGGCAATACCAGTATTTTCGGCGTGGCGACTTCGGGGATTTCCGGACCGGCCTGGAGATGATAGTCAATGTCAGAGTGATTGGCGATTTGAACGACAACACGTTGTTTGCCTTTGATCGTGATTTGCGGTTTCTTGATCTGGATGGACTTCTCGAACAGGGGCTTCAGGAACTGCTCCTCGCCAATCAAACGGTTCTCAGCGTACACTGCCGTGCGTCGCGCGAACAACGCCTCCTTGATCGCATCTGCTGTTCGCTTCTCCGCAAACACCAGGGTCATCGGCCGCCGGTCGCCGGCGTGAACGTGATAATCAAGGTTCAACGGCGCATGGATGTCGGAGTTGCTGAGCATCGTGAGCTTCTTCTCCAGCGCCCAACGATGGGCTTCCGGATAATAACTGCGTCCGTTGAAGACCTCGATGCCGTGGAGTTGTTTCCCTTCCAGCAACTCAGTGTGCTCCGGATACCAACGCACAACCTTGTCTTCGGCCAGTTGCCGTTCCCAACCGGGATGGTTCCAGAAGATGAAAGCGCCCTGCTGGTGTGACGCCTTGGCCGCATCGCGCCATTCGGGCACCGCCAGTTGATTGGCGTCGCTCAGGAAAATGGCGTTCAAATGTCCCGGCGGCATGTTGCGGGTAATCTCGGAGCCGCGAATGACGATGATATCCAGTTCCGCGCCGGTTCCGCGGGCGATTTCGGCTGAGCGATTGCGATTCGAAGAAGTGACGACATCGGCGGCGCGCGGAAGGTATTCAATGTGATCCGTGATGGCGATCGCATCGAGTCCTTCGCGCCACGCCTCCTCCACGCGCACCGTCGGCCACACTGCTCCGTCGGAAAACACCGTGTGCATGTGAAAATCGCACTTGAGCGTCACATAACCGGATAGATCCGGGAGATGAATTTCACTTCGGGCGCGGATGCCCGGCTTCTCTCCCGCGACGTACACCGCGCTCAAGCAGCACAACACCACCAGCAACTGCAACATTCTTTTCATCACGATCTCCTGTTTGTTTATTTTGTCAGCGACAACGACCGCCATGGCCCAAACCAAGGAAGACTCTTCTCTCGGACACAATCGCCACGCAAGCAGTATAACCCATTTTCCGGTGGGCCGGTGGCAATGAAAACGTTTTTGTTGGCCAGCACCTGCGGGGTGCTGTGACGGATTTGGCCACCAACTTCGTAGCTCCAAAGCAACGATCCATTTCGTCCGTCCCGGCAATGCAGGCGACGGTTCATCGTGCCGAGTAAAACATCCAGCGTGCCGTCGCCATTCATGTCCGCAAGCACCGGCTCGCCAATAACCGCCTCCTTGAGCGACACCGACCAGCGTGATTGGCCGGTCGTCAGATCCAGACAAAACAGGTCGCCCTCCGCCGTGGCCAGCAGTCCAATTGGCGGCCCGGCGAGCGCGACGCGATTGCGGCTGCGTTGGCGGTTCTTGGCGTGTGCAAACGACCACAATTGTTTGCCGTCGGCTCCGTTGACCGCATACGTCTGCCCACTGTCGTTGACGGCCAGAATGTCTTCGATGCCGTCGCCATTGATGTCGGCGAGCGTCGGTTGCGACGACCAGCCGCCCGTCCCCGGAGCGCGAAATTGCCAGCGTTCTCGTCCATCAGCGAGCGCGACACCATGCAACGCGCCTTCGCCGTCAGCAACACAGGCGAAATCCTTGCCGATGGCCGGGGCGGCGGTCACCTTGGGAAGCGCGATGCTCCACTTCACGAGGCCGTTGGTGGCGCCGAGACAATGCAGCCCGTTGTCGGCATCGCCGATAAGCAGCAAGCCGTTGGCAACAGCAGGCCAGCCGATGGGAGTGTCGGGGTCGCCGGAGAGTTGTGCTTTCCAAAGCTCGGCGCCGGTGCCGGCGGCGAGGGCGCGCAGGGAGCGCGTGTGTGCGTCAGCGTCCACAACCATCCCCTCCCCCACGGCCATCCCGGTGTACGGCGGGGTTTGTGGCGAGGTGGCGAACTTCCAAAGCGGCTCGGTGTTGTCAGCGGTGTACGCGGCAATCAGGCCGGCGTGGTTCTTGGTGATGATGGCGTCGCCGGAACGCAACAGTGGCGCGTCGTAGTACGCATCCGACCGGGCAAACCATTTCTTCCGTCCGCCGACCCATGAGAAACAATACACTTTGCGCCCCGCGCCAACCGTCACGTCAGGCACGCCGTCGCGATCCACGTCTTCAAGCGAGTAGCCGCGCCCGACGATTTCGTCGAGCTTGATACGCCCAAGAACTGCGGCAGTCCTGCCGTCGAGCGCAAGGATTTCGTCCGGTCCGTTGTTGAAGATGAGATCCAGCACGCCGTCACCGTTGATCTCGGCGCCGTGCGGCGACACGGCGCGGTAATCGGTTCGCCAGACGAGATTGGTCGCGTCCGCCGCGTAACACTCGCTGCCGCGCGGGCCAACGAGTAGTTTGAGCGGTTTGCCGTTGCCATGGAGGTCGAGCCGCAATGGAAACGAATCGCTGACACCCAGCACGCGCCGTTCATCAAGCGAAACGGCGGTGTGTGTCAGCGCGTCGTCGGCCGATTGGGGCGTCGGCAACAGCGCGACGAGGCGGCCATTGCGGTCGGGGTCTTCCAATCGCATTGGCAGCAACAGCGGCGAGGCGGTTTCAACTTTCCAGACGAGTTCGCCGGCATTCGGGTTGAGCGCGTAGAGTGTTTTGTCGGCGCTGCCCACAAGCAGGAGATGGCCGGTTTCGATCTTCTGCCAGGCAAGCGCGCTTTCGACACGGCCGTTGGTGCGGAATTTCCAAAGCAACTTGCCGTTTGCACCGGAAATGGCATACACGAACCCGTCGGAGGAACCGACAAACACGTCGAGCGTGCCATCGGCGTTGACGTCCTTGAGGCGTGGCGGGCCGAGGATGGGGCCGCCGGTGGTGTAGGACCACAGGAGCTTGCCGTCCTTGCCGTTGAGGCAGTAGAGCCGGTGATCGGTCGAACCGGCAAGGACATCCGGCACGTCGTCATCATTCATCTCGGCAAGTCCGATGGGCGCTTGCACCGCGTTCTCCGCGTGGAAAAGCCAGAGGACGACGCCATTCTTTCCGGAGAGGCAATAAATCTTGCCGTCATCGTCCCCCACGACCGTGTCGCCCCAACCATCGCCATCCAGATCGGCCACCGCGGGGACGGAAAGGACGTTGCCGCTGGTCGGAACGTCCCAGACCGTGATCGGCGGCAGCGCCACGCGCACGCTGGATGTCTGGCGCGATTCGATGACCGTCTCGATTTCCTGTGCGAGATGGTTCTCGCGGTGGACGAGCGTCAGGTAAACTCCCGTGGGAAGCTCCTGCTCGACACGCGGACCGCGGAACGGCATCTTCGCGCCGGTCGGGGTGATGATGGTCACGGCGGCATCCGGCGGGTCGGTTGTGATTTCGATGCGGCCCGTGCGATGAACAAGACTCACCGGCAACGTGATCTGTTCGGCGGGCTTTGTTTCAAACGAAATCATCTGCGGCTCGTACAACGGTTCACAGCTCGCTTCCAATACGTGCTTGCCTGGTTTGAGCGTGATCGCTCGTTGCAGCGCATCCCCGGCGGCCATCACATCGTCAACGGATACGTGAGCGTCATCCGGTTGGACTTGCAGTCGAAGATGGCTCGGACGCGATGCTTGGTAGTAGTCCATGTAGTATTTGACGAAGTAGCCCACCGCAGTCAATACGACGAGGTTGATGATGGCCAGTTTCCAATGCTTGCGAATCCGTCGCCCGGCGCGCGCCATGCCGCTGACAGGGCGCGCCTCGATTGGTTCGCCGGCGAGAAACCGCTCAATGTCCCCGGCCATTTCCTGCGCGGTCTGGTAGCGCCGCTCAGGGGCTTTCTCAATCGCCTTCTGGCAAATGGTCGAGGCGTCGCGGTGCACTTTCCGGTTGATCTTGTGCGGGGGTGGCGGGTCTTCGTCGGTCACCTTCCGCAGCACGGCAAGCACGTTGTCACCTTCAAACGCCGGCATGGCCGTCAGCATTTCGTAGAGCGTGACGCCCAGCGAGAAGACATCCGACCGGCGGTCCGCTTTCGCGGTGTGCCCGCTGGCTTGTTCCGGCGACATGTAGCGCGGCGTGCCCATTACCTGCCCCGTGACGGTGAGTTGCATTTTTTCTTCGCGCGCAGCTTCCTTGGCGATGCCGAAGTCGGTGATTTTGACGCGCCCTTCCTTGTCGAGAAGGATGTTGCCGGGCTTAATGTCGCGGTGGACGACTCCGTGTTCGTGCGCATAGTGCAGCGCCTCGGCGGTGTCGTGAACGATTTCGAGAGCTTCGCGCGCCTGCATCGGGCCGCGGGCGATGCGGTCGGCCAACGTCTCGCCCTCGATGAAATCCATCGTGAAAAAGTAAAGCCCGTCATGCGTGCCGAAATCGTGGATGGGCACGACGTTGGGGTGCTGGAGTTTGGCGGCGGACTGCGCTTCCTGCAGGAAACGCTGGACGTGCTCCGGGGAAGTGGAACCGCTCTGGAGGACTTTCAACGCGACGATACGTTCCAAGCCCCGCTGGCGCGCCTTGTAAATGATGCCGACGCCGCCCCGCGCGACTTCGCCGAGTATTTCGTACTTGCCAAACTCGGTACGGCTCGACGGCTCAACCGCCAGATGCTGGCTGATCTTGCTGGCAAGCGAATCGTTCAGGGTCGGCGTGTCGTCAGGCACGTCGGAAGTATAACGTCGTCTTCTACCGTGGCAATATGAAAGGGGCAAGTCCGTGGACTTGCCCCTTTCGTGGGATTTGTGCGTTTCGTGCTTACCGGTCGAACTGGGCGTCGAAGACGATGGCGCTGCGCTTGAAGTCCATTTCCTTGACGCGGGCGCACGATTCCTTCGCGCCATGTTCGCGGTCCATGCGGCCGTCTTCCCACTCGACACTGAGAGGGCCTTGGTAGTTGACGTCATTGAGCGCGACGATGATCTCCTCGAAGTTGATGTCGCCGTGGCCAATCGAGCGGAAGTCCCAGTACCGGCGCGGGTCGCCGAACGTGGTGTGTCCGCCAAACACGCCGACGGTGCCGTCGCCGTGGCCCCACCAGACATCTTTCATGTGGGTGTGGAAAATCCGGTCGCCGAACATGCGGATGAACTTCACGTAGTCAACATGCTGGTAGCCGAGGTGGGACGGGTCGAAGTTGAAGCCGAAGCGTTTGTGTTTCTTGACGGCGGCAATGGCGCGCGCGGCGCTGGCGATGTCGAACGCGATCTCGGTCGGGTGCACTTCGAGGGCGAAGTTGACGTTGAGTTCGTCGAACGCCTTGAGGATCGGGCGGAACCGCTTCGCGAAATCGTCGAAGCCGGCCTGCCACATGGCATCGCTGGTTGGCGGGAACGCGTAGATCGAGTGCCAGATCGAGGAGCCGGTGAAACCGTTGACGACGGCGGTGGCGCCTTTCTTGCCGCCGAGGCTGGCGGGCTTCGCGTCAATGAACGCGCGCGCAGCTTGCCCGGCCTTGATCATCTTTTCGGCGGCGCGCTTGCGAACGCCTTCGGGTTCGCCGTCGCCCCACACGTCGGGCGGCAGGATGCATTGATGCCGGGCATCAATGTTGTCGCAGATCGCCTGGCCGACGAGGTGGCTGGAAATCGCGAACGCCGTCAGGCCGTGGCTGGCGAGGATGTCCCACCGGCCTTTGCAGTAGCCTTTGTCGGCGACGGCTTTGTCCACGTCGAAGTGATCGCCCCAACAGGCGAGTTCGACGCCGTCGAAGCCAAAGCTCTTGGCTTTCTGGCAGATGGTGTCGAAGGTGAGGTCGGCCCATTGGCCGGTGAAGAGTGTAACTGGTCTTGGCATTTGGAATCTCCTTTGTTGAGTTGTCGCGCCGAGAGTGATAAACAACTTCCTGCGCCCTGACAAGACCAAATGTTCACCGACACACACGCCCATCTGAGTTGGCCGGCGTTTGCCGACGATCTCCCGTCGGTGCTCGAACGCGCGCGCGCCGCAGGCGTCACACGCATTGTCAGCATCGCCACCGATCTGGCCAGCGCTTGCGCGACAATCGCGCTCGCCGAACGTCACGACGGCATCGGCGTCGCTGTCGGGCTCCACCCCGGCGACATCCCCGATGTCTCGCTTGCCGGGATGCCGGAGATCGCGAAGCTGGCAACGCATCCCAAGGTCGTCGCCATCGGTGAAACCGGGTTGGATTATTTTCGCGAAGCGCGGAAGAACCACGCGTTGCGCCAACAACAACGCGACCTGTTTTGGGCGCACCTCGGCCTGTCGAAAGAACGGCGACTACCCGCCGTCATCCACAGCCGGGATTCCGACGCCGACATGCTCGAGATTGTCGAGGCGCACGCCGAGGCGTTGCCGAAAGACTGGCGTCCGTGGGGCGTGATGCACTGTTTTACCGGCGACGCCAAGATGGCGTTCGCCTGCATCGAAGCCGGGCTGATGATCAGCTTCGCCGGCATCCTGACGTTCAAGAACTCTGCCACGATGCGCGACGTGGCGGCCAAGATTCCGCTCGATTGCGCATTATTGGAGACCGACGCGCCGTATCTCGCGCCGGAACCGAATCGCGGCCAGCGCAACGAGCCTGCGTATCTGCCGTTGACAGCGGCAGCGCTGGCGCAGATAAGAGATGTGTCGGTAGAGGAAGTGGCGCGCGTGACCAGCGCGAATGCAGAACGGTTGTTTGGAAGAATGCCTTGAGATTGCGCGGGTCCGAGGCTAGACTGCAAGCGATGAAAGCAACATTGGACGAAGTCACGAAAGAGGCTTTGGCTTTGCCGTCTGGTGAGCAGGAGGTTTTGGCCGAGAAACTGGTGGGCCATGTGGTGTCTCATGTCCCCGCGGCGGTCAAGCGGCAGCAAATGACGGAAGTGATGCGTCGGCGCGAGGAAGTGTTGAGTGGCAAAGTCGCGGGAGTGTCCGCCGAACAGGTGTTTCAGGAGATTCAGGCATTGGTGCGGTGATGGAACTTGCGTTTCATCCCGAAGCGCTGACGGAGTTCAAGGCCGAGATCGTCTATTACGAGGAGAAACAACCCGGTCTTGGCGTTGCATTTGCCGACGAGATATTACGAACAATCGAATTGGCGCGGCTGTTTCCGCGACTGGGCAGTCCGGAGGAAGATAATGTGCGCAGTCTCATCACCAAGCGATTCCCGTTCGTGATCTACTACGAGGTCATGCAGGAGAAACTGTGGGTGTGGGCAGTGATGCACGCGGCACGCGAACCCGGTTATTGGAAGAAGCGCGTTCGATAGGAGGAAATCATGCGATTGTTTGAAGCCATCGTCGAAGCTAATCAGCGTGCGGTGAAAGGCGACACGCACGCGGGGTTACACGTATCGGAGTTCGGCGCCTCACTGCCAGTGGTGGTGCTGACTTGCATTGATGTGCGGTTGAACAAATTGATGCCGGGGGTGCTCGGTGTGCCGGAGGAACAATTCATCTGGCTGCGGAACGCGGGCAACATCATCACCAGTTCGCTCAGCAGCACGACCCGGTCCTTGGCGCTCGCTTGCGCCATCAAGGGCGGCAAGGAGATCGCCATCATCGGCCACACCGACTGTAAAGTCTGCCATACGAGTGTGAGCGAGTTGGTGGACAGGTTCCGCACGCTCGGTGTCGAGCGTGCGCGGTTGCCGGACAACCTTGTTGAGTATTTCGGTTTGTTCGCGAGCGAACGGCAGAACGTGATCAAGGCGGTGGACTTTGTGCGAAACAGCCCGTTGATCGGCGCGAAAGTGCCGGTGCACGGATTGTTGGTGGACATCACGACGGGCAAGCTGGAGTGGGTTGTCAACGGCTACCAGTCACTCGCGTCGGCGGTGCCGAGCGTGCAACCGGTAGCGCGCTTGAACATCGAAGGGCCGCAATTGACCAAGCCTGCGCAAATCGCGCCGGATGCAGGGGATGAACCAGTACCGAAACCGAGGATTGTTCCACCACCGGCGCCTCCGCTTCCTCCCGTGCCGCCGGTGTTACCGAAGCGACGGGCGCAGACGCGCGCGCCGTGGGAGCGTTGACAATGCGCGAAGCGCGCCCTATCATGCAGCCAACCTTTTCAGGAGAAGCCTATGACAATCGCGGCGATTAGCGGATGGTCGTTGGAACTGGCATATCTGGTCTGTCTGTGCCTCGGACTGTTTTACGGTTTCTTTGCGTGGTTGTTCAGCGCCGTCGGCGGGTTGTTCGGAGGCGGGGACCACGTCGGGGACTCACCGGGACACACCGAGGCCGAAGTTGACCAGATGGGACACGAACCCGGCACGGCGGATTCCGGAATGCATATCTCGCCGTTCAGTCCGATGGTGGTTGCCATCTTCCTTGTGGCTTTTGGCGGCACGGGGCTGGCCGCGGTCCAGATGTTCGACTGGCGCTACGGCAGCCTCGCTGTGGCCGCGCCATCGGGGTTCGTGATGGCGGCGATGACGTTTGCATTTTTCAACAAGATCTTCAAGATCACTCAAGGTTCCAGTGAACCGCACGTGCAGGAACTGGTGGGCAAGGAAGCCGAGGTCATCACGCCGATCCCCACCGACGGCCTCGGCGAGATCGCTTATGTGCGGCGCGGGTCGCGGTTCACCGCGTCAGCGCGCGCCGAGGGCGGCGTTGCGATTCCGAACCGTTCCGTCGTGACCATTGTTCGCATTGTCGGTAACACGTACTACGTGAAACGCAGTTAACCAGGAGACATCCATGACACCCATGCTTGCAGAATTCACCTTCACACTCCCGATGGCCATCGGCGCCATCGTGTTTCTGTTCTTCATCTTCTGTTCGCTCTACGCGAAACGCTACGTCAAGGTCGGCCCCAATGAGGTGCTCGTCATCTCCGGTCGCCGCCGCCGAGTGCGCGAGGCCGATGGCACCGAAAGCACGGTCGGGTTCCGCGTCACCAAGGGCGGCGGCGCCTTCGTGTGGCCCATCATTGAGAAGTACGACATCCTCTCGCTGGAGATCATGACCATTGATGTGAAGACGCCCGAAGTCTATACCATCACCGGCGTCCCCATCCTCGTGGACGGCGTGGCGCAGATCAAAGTCAAGGGCGACGACATTTCCATCGCGACCGCCGCCGAGCAGTTCCTCTCGATGAACCTCGAACAGATCATGAACATTGCCACCCAGACCCTCGAAGGCCACCTTCGCGCCATCGTCGGCACCATGACGGTCGAAGACATCTACAAGAACCGCGACGCCTTCGCCCAAAGCGTCCAGACCGTTGCCGCCGCCGACCTCGCCAACATGGGTCTGTGCATCATCAGCTTCACCTTGCGCGATATCCGCGACAACCAAGGCTACCTCGACGCCCTCGGCAAACCGCGCACCGCTCAGGTCAAACGCGACGCCATCATTGCCCAAGCCGAAGCCGACCGCGACGCCACCATCAAGAGCGCCCAAGCCAACCAAGCCGGACAGGAAGCCAAGTTCGCCGCTGACACCAAGGTTGCCGAGGCCAATCGCGACTACCAGATGAAGGTCGCCGACTACACCGCCTCCGTGAACTTGAAGAAGGCCGAAGCAGACCTCGCTTACGATCTCCAGAAGAACAAGACCAACCAAGCCGTCAAAGCCGAGGAAATCCAAGTCACCGTCATCGAGAAACAGAAACAGATCGAAGTGCAAGAAAAAGAAATCATGCGCAAGCAGAAGGAACTCGAAGCCACCGTCAGCCGTCCCGCCGACGCCGAGCGTTACCGCGTCCAGACCTTGGCCGAAGCCGAGAAGTTCAAGCTCCAGACCGAAGCCACCGGCCAAGCCGAAGCCAAACGTCAGGTCGGCAAAGGCGAAGCCGACGCCAACAAAGCCCGAGGTCTCGCCGAGGCCGACATCATCCTCGCCCAAGGCAAATCCACCGCCGAAGCCATGCAGAAGAAAGCCGACGCGTGGCGCTCCTACAACGAAGCCGCCATCCTCCAACTCTTCCTCGAAAACGCCCCCGCGATTGCCAAGGCGATTTCCGAGCCGCTGGCCAAGACCGAGAAGATCGTCGTCATCAGCAACGGCGGCGAAGGCACCTCTGCTGGCACGAACAAGATCACCAAGGATGTCACCACCATCATGTCCCAAATCCCCGAAGTAGTGAAAACCCTCAGCGGCGTGGACATCAACGCCCTCCTAGCCAAGCTGGAAAAGATCGGAGACAAACCGGCGGCAGAGAAGAAGTAAGGAGCATTTGGAGATGAAGGATACTAGGCGATCCATTGGTTTGATATTCACTGCGATCTTCATGTTGTGTTTCTTTTGCTCACCGGGGGCGACAGAAGAAGCCAGTGGAATAAGACTGCGTGTAAAAGATAAGAAGGGGAATATTGCGGCTGTTGAGAATGCTTATCTAGAATACTACTACTCCCGGAGGCTAAACTGGTGGGCGTCAGATCGGGTGAAGTCATCCTCCATGTCTTTTGACGCCACTAAAGGCTCGTCGGTGCTGACAATACAATTAAGCGAAATTGCACGAATTGAGAGGGCAGATAACAAGTGGCTCATTGAATTCCGCAATACACAGAGTAGCATCTTCGATGTTCTTAAAATAGGGTACGATGAAGATTTCTTTGTCTCAGGAACCCAGATCATTGCCGGGCGCGCAGCTAACTACACGGAGAGGCTCTCAAATACAGATCAAATATGGGTTGATGCCGTACCGACCAGCAGCAAGCTCGTGCCTGCCCTCGATGTACAGACGCTAACGGAAGACCTACGCAAGCAATTAAGCATTAATATTGGGACGCAGGGAGTGTTGCTCAACAAGGACTTTCGCGGCTTACCTGCGGGTATTGTAATTGACTCGATCTATCACAGGTTTATGGGGACGCGAGAGCAATTTCTGGCCGAATGGGATAAGCACAAAGCGGACGCGAACATTCTTATCGGCTACTGGCAAAAGGGGAAGAACGACAAATGGGAACGACAGATGAAATTCGTAGTTCTTTCTGAGAACTACCGTCCGGAGCCAACGGCAGAACGATTCTTAAAAGTTTGTGATAATCTTCAGGCTCCAGATCTTAGGGCGATCATACGCATGTCATATGTCCATGACAAATTTCAGAAAGAAGTGGGTGCACTCACCAACAACGCGAATCCCAACAGCGAATCAGCGACCAAAGATGCACTCATCAAAGCGAAGGCTTCCTATGATGATAAGGTCGGAACTCCAGAAATCGTCAAGGTGCGCACTGCCGTTCTGCAGTCCCTCTCGGACAACGCTCCGCTTCTGCAAAAAATTCTGTTGCGCTCACTCGATAAGACTACGAAAGACCGTGAAGCCCTTATTGTTGATCTTTTAGCCCATTTGTTTCACCGTACGAAAGGTTGTGATGGTTTTTCGATTTGATTGAGGCTCTGAACCCTCTGCCCAAGAGTCATCAGCAGTTTCAAAGGACGACGGCCTCTGCGGAGGCCGCGTCGGGCGGG
>Ga0194113_10004914_pt1 | contig 17405 bp, 15 predicted proteins | sample TA2MahC200mmetaG_FD_146193 | JGI IMG/M metagenome (GOLD analysis project Ga0194113, IMG submission 146193) | Freshwater microbial communities from Lake Tanganyika, Tanzania - TA2015017 Mahale Deep Cast 200m | ecosystem: Environmental > Aquatic > Freshwater > Lake | place: Tanzania: Lake... | reverse complement strand
AACGATTGGCAGTATTTCATCATCACAAGTTCTCAAGATGCTCAATAAAACATCCTGAACATGTTCTCCCATAGACATCAAAACTTCCATCTTTTGTTCCATTTCCTCAATTGTAATATCCCCCGCTGATTTAATCTTTTCCAGGAAATCAATAACCCTCTTACGCTCCAAGAGAGTATAATCTACTTTGGAACTTATATTTCCACTTTTTGACATAATCTTCTCTCCATGCCATTTACAAACATAGATTTTAAACAATACAAAGGATAGCATTTTGTAATTAGCTTGTCAAGGTTTTTGCAGAGAAATTCTCAGATTTTACTTGACAATCCTTTGGATTTTTTGGTATAATAACAAAAATTATGTAGCGTCACAGTTCTGCACCTTTGGGCGATTCAGGACAGAGAATCCAGGTTTCATACAGGCTTCTGAGTGCATAACAATCGATTTGAGACCATAAAACATTTCACATCAAAGTCAAGTTATAAGGAGTATAAATATGAGTTTTTGGAAAGGGAAAAAGGTTATTGTAACCGGTGGGGGAGGTTTTCTAGGTTCTCATGTAGTGGAAAAACTTAGGGATGAAGGTTGCATGAATATATTCGCGCCAAGGAGCAAAGAATACAATCTGGTAAATGAAGAGGACGTTATTAGATTATTTGAAGATGTTAATCCTGATATTATTATTCATGCCGCTGCCAGGGTTGGGGGAATTTGGGCAAATGTAAGACATCCCGGAGAGTTTTTTTACGAGAATATAATGATGAATACTTTAGTAATGGAATATGCTCGTCAATATCACGTGGAGAAATTCACAGCTATCGGCGCTGGTTGCGCTTATCCCAAATCTGCTGAAATGCCCCTGAAAGAGGAAACCTTTTTTGACGGGTATCCTGAAGAAACTAATGCTCCCTATGGGTTTGCCAAAAGAATGATGGCAATTCAATCAAAAGCTTACAGAGAGCAGTATGGATTTAACTCAATATACTTAATACCGGTTAATTTATACGGGCCAAGAGATAACTTCGACTTAGAAAATTCCCATGTTATTCCAGCCTTAGTTAGAAAATTTGTGGAAGCTGAAAAGGAAAATAAGCCAAAAGTAACCGTATGGGGTACTGGGGAAGTAACCAGAGAATTCCTGTATGTTGATGATGCGGCGGAAGGAATAGTATTAGCGACAGAACGTTACGATAGAAGTGAACCTATAAACTTAGGTTCGGGTGAGGAAATTAAAATAAAAGAAATAGTATCCCTAATTAAGGAGTTATCGGGTTTTGAGGGAGACATAGAGTGGGACACAACAAAGCCCGATGGTGTGAAAAGACGCCTTCTGGATGTCTCAAAAGCTAAATCGGAATTCGGATTCGAAGCAAAAACGAAGTTAGAATATGGTTTGAAAAAAACTATTGATTGGTATCAAAATCATCTGGAAGATTGGCATCGACTTTGATAACTCCACAACCTGAGTATCTGAGGTAATGAAATGAGAGCATTAATAACGGGAATTACAGGGTTTGTAGGTAGCCATTTAGCAGAATATCTGTTGAATAATCAAAAACAGATTCATATCTATGGGTTGAAAAGATGGCGAAGCCCTATTGAAAATGTCAAACATATAGCGAATGAAATCAAATTTGAAAATGGCGATTTACGGGATTTCAAATCTATAATTAGGGTTATCAATGAAGTAAAACCAGATATCATTTTTCATCTGGCCGCTCAGTCCTACGTTGTGACAAGTTACGATGCGCCTATCGATACTATAGAAACTAACATTTGTGGCACCATAAATTTACTTGAAGCTGTAAGATTTGTAAAAATCGACCCCATCATCCATATTTGCAGTTCCTCAGAAGTCTATGGCCAGGTTAGCAAAGACGACGTGCCTATTACTGAAGATACTCCCTTTAGACCTGCCAGCCCCTACGCTGTAAGCAAAGTTGGCGAAGATATGGCAGCCTACCAGTATTTCGTCGCTTATGGACTTAAAACTATTAGAACGCGTATGTTTACCCACACCGGACCAAGAAGAGGAGAAGTCTTTGTATTATCAGCTTTTTGTAAACAAATCGCTGAAATCGAAAAGGGTTTAAAAAAAACCGTAGTAAAAGTTGGGAACTTAGACTCCATTAGAACTTTTCTGGATGTTCGGGATGCAGTAAAAGCATACTGGCTATTAACACAAAAATGTCCCCCTGGCGAGGTTTACAATATCGGTGGAGATACCACCATGTCCATCGGCGAAATGCTAAATATGTTGTTGACAATGAGCGTGGTAAAAGAAATTAAAGTGGAAGTTGACCCTGAATTACTCAGACCAGCGGATGTTACCCTGCAAATTCCCTGTTCTGATAAATTTAAAAAAGCAACCGGTTGGAAACCTGAGATTCCATTTGAAAAAACAGTTGAAGATACCTTGAACTATTGGCGAGAAAAAATTAATGCGGAAATATAAAGGGCGAATGGATGGAGCCGTACAAATATGAAAGTTCTGATTCTTGCAGGTGGGTTTGGGACTCGTCTGAAAAACATTATTAATGATAAACCCAAGCCGATGGCGCCGATTAATAATATACCTTTTTTGGAATATCAAATTTTGCAATTGAAGAGATATAATTTACCTAATATTGTGCTTTGTATTGGATATCTAGGAGATAAAATCAGAGAATATTTTGGCGATGGCAGCAAATGGAATGTTAATATATTATATTCACACGAGAAAGAACCGATGGGAACTGGCGGAGCGCTCAAAAATGCTGAGGCTTTAATTTCTGAAGATAACTTCCTGGCTATGAATGGAGATTCTTTCTTCGATATCAATCTTACTGAATTAATCTCCCTCCATATAGAGAAAAAAGCCCTCTGCACAATTGCTTTATTAAAAATTGAAAATACTAAAAGATATGGAACTGTCCAAATCAACGGGGAAAATAAAATTAAATTTTTCCGAGAAAAAGATGAAACTTCAAAATCTGGGCTAATTAACGGTGGCATTTACGTTTTTAACAAACAGATTTTTAAGTCAATACCTGAAAATAGGAAGGTTTCTCTGGAAAAAGAAATTTTCCCCAATATAATAGGAAGAGAAATTTATGGTTTAGTTGCTGATGATTTCTTTATTGACATAGGCACACCAGAGGAATATGAAAAAGTTCAAAAAATATTTCAGGAGAATTTAAAATGCTTATTAGAGCAAAATCGCCTTTAAGAATCAGTTTCGCTGGCGGTGGCACAGATGTTCCTCCTTATCCACAAAAGGAGGGTGGGTGTGTGTTAAGCGCCACAATAAACAAATATGCCTATGGCACTTTAAAACCTCGCGATGATGACCAGATTCAGGTCAGGTCATTGGATTTCGAAATCTTCCAGAGTTACGATGTGGAAAATTATGATGTGGACGGCAAACTGATATATGATGGCAAATTAGATTTGGTGAAAGCAGCGATAAATAGATTTCAGGAATATAGTAATCCAAAAGGGTTTGAACTATTCCTGCAAAGCGATGCTCCTCCTGGCTCCGGACTGGGTTCTTCGTCCGCAATGACTTCGACTTTAGCCGGTTTGCTTAGAGAGTTTATAGGCATTTCCACAACAGATTATGGAATGGCTGATATTATATATAAAATTGAGCGGGAAGATTTAGGTATAAAAGGAGGATTACAAGACCAGTATGCTACTGTTTTTGGCGGATTCAATTACATAGAGTTTTTAGCCCATGAAGTAATTGTACACCCTTTGAGACTAAAACCATATATCCTAAATGAGTTGACATACAACTTACTGCTGTGCTATACTGGTAAAACAAGACCTTCAGATAATATCATAAGCGACCAGGTTGAGAATTATAAAAAAGGGAAAGATAAAACTATCGAAGGTTTAAGGGAACTGAAAAACATGACCATCGACATGAAAAATGCCTTGTTGTTAGGGAATTTAAACAATTTTGGAGAATTGTTGCATTATTCATGGGAAAGCAAGAAAAAAATGTCAGACCGTATTACTAATCCAATAATAGATGAGATGTATGAAGAATCAAGAAAAAATGGTGTGATTGGAGGCAAACTGTTAGGAGCCGGCGGCGGTGGATATATGGTATTATATTGTCAATTCGATAAAAAATATAAAGTCGCAAAGAAACTGAGAGAGATGGGTGGAAAGCTTACTGAATTTGACTTTGAAAATGGAGGATTACAAACCTGGAGAAGCAATGCCGATAGTTGATGTTAAAAGAATAATTGCATATATTTTACAGATTGGTCTAACAATAGCAGTGGCTTTTTGTTTAGGAATAGCTGGTTGTGATAATTCAGAACCTGATAATCTAACCCAACCATCTGGAACATACGTCACAAAAAACATCTCCATAGATACTATTTGGGAATCTGACCATAGCCCATATATTGTTACAACCGATGTGACTGTCGAACAGAATGCCACATTGACTATCCAACCTGAAACAGAAATTCGTTTCGATGGATTTGTTGGGTTGATAATCAAAGGAAGTTTGGTCGCCGATGGTACAAATTCTCAAAAATCTATTGTATTTACCTCAAATAACCCTTTTCCTGAAATTGGAGCATGGAAAGGAATTAAATTTGAAAACACAGATAAAAGAAATCTTATAAAAAACGCAGAAATTGAGTGGGCAGATATAGGTGTTGATGCCTTTTCATCGTTACTTGACCTCACCGATTGCTTTATTCGAAACAATAAAAAAGGAATTCAAATAATCGAGTCTCAAGGAACAATAGCGAATAACCTGATTAGCGATAATATTTTGGGGATATTGACCTCAGTTTATTGGGCGCACATATCCATTGATAGACCAATTGTTACTAAAAATTTAATTACCCAAAATGAGATGGGAAGTATTATTCGACAAACGGGTGTAATTATACAAGAAAACAATTTCATTTCTAATTTGGGTTACACAATCAAGAAGGAGAGCATTGGTTTAATAAATGTTCCAAACAACTGGTGGGGTACTACTAATATTGATGATATTGAAAATCAAATTTATGACCAACTTGATGATGCAAATCTGGGCAGAATAAACTATATCCCGTTTGCTTTTTCTGAGATAACCGATGCAGGCCCAAGGCAGCAGAAATGAGCAGTTTAGAGATTGAAAATTTATACACAGTCATCAAAAACTTTGGGGATTCAATTTTGGATCGGATTGATGAATACACTGGTGAATTGCAAGATGCTTTCGAAACTTGCTATGGAGAAGGCTATGGACCTGGTACAGCAGCCTATATTCTGGCTGGGCTTTATCAGAGATTTGGCGAAGAGAAATATCTGATAGGGGCCAGACTTTCTTTAAATCGTGTTTTTAATAAATTACAGCATCCGACAGACAACTCCCGGTTTACGGATATATTCCTCTATTTTTTTGCGCTCAAAGCTTATGAATTAATTAAGGAAAAATGTTCTACTCAAGACCAAAATAGCTGGCAAGAGCTTTTCAAAAAGCTATCTTATAATTTTACTCCGCATAATACTAACGGTTACTGTCTCTTGTTGAGTACTTCCATCATACATGCTATGTTGGGATTTGGAATCGTTGATTGCGAAAGGTTAAATAGCTATATTAATATTATAAAGAATATGCAAAACCGTTGCGGTTTCATTAACGACACGATTCAGAGGGAGAGAGCACCGACCACTTATTCCAGAAAAAAGCATCGTTTTCTTAATATCATAAATAAAATACAAAATCGTTATGAAATTTTTGATAATCCGGCTCAAAAAGACATGAAGCCAATTGCCTATCACCTTTTTTGTTGTGCTGTGTTAGCTGAACCTATTCTATGGCAGAAACGTTATTTTATCGCAGAATTGAATTCTACATTGAAACAGATAGAAAAGATTGTTGCCCGCGGGGTCGAATGGATTAAACATTTCATTGGTTCTGATGGCTCTTTCTCAATGACAGAGCGCAGCCGCGACCAATTTTGGACAGCAGGCTGCTTTCTTTACCTTATAGCATTACATGGATTATCAGAATCAGACCTTCTGGCTAAGAAGCATCTAATCTGGTGGCTTCGATTTATCAAAAAGGACGGTACCTGCTCCATTGCCCCGAATTACTTTGCCAACAGCCTTCGTGTTGGGTTCGAATATTATTCTAATATTTCTATGTACAACACGTTAGCTTTCTGTTATCTTTTTGACGCTACTCAACTTTGGTCGGGAAAACAATCTCTGCGACAAGATATCGTTGGGCTATCAGCAATCAACCCCTATGAAACGTTTATAGACGCGGAATCTGGTTATGTTCATCTCCGCCGTGGAAATAGTTCAGCGGGCATATCACTTCGACGCCATAGCGGGGGTTACTACGGTGGTTACTGTCCAGCTATGGGACTTTTTAATATAGTACTTGACGAAAACTGTTTACGCCCTTTACCAACTCCTAATTACCGTTCAATGGGACTTGGGGAGTTTATGCCAATTTTGGCTTCGGATATGCTAAATCACGGTGTCTATGAAGGAATTCGCGCTTTCCGAGGAAGAAAAAATTGGGGATTGGATTTCACAGAAAATGCAAATATTCAGGAGCAAGGGGATTGGATAATCCTGACCAAGAAATTCAATGAAATGAATATTGAAAAATCTATTCAACTGCAAGAAAAAAGTCTCCAAATAGTTTATGACCTATGGATTAATCGGCCCCTTGATAAACTATTAGTTACATATCCCATATTACTATCCGATGGAAAAACTGATACCCTTCTTAGGATTCGCGGTTCTGAAGTCATTATGGCTTTTGGCAAAGATAAATATCGACTTTCATGTATTGAAGGGCACAATTGGGTTCATCATCAGGAGCGCTACCTTTTATCAAGCTCAGGTGTAACCAGCCAAATTTACGTCAAAATTGGTGAAAAAATCAAAAAAGGTAGCAATTTAAGATGTAGTCTATTTCTTGAAAAAATAGCGTAGTAAACAAAAGTGGTGTTCGATTCAAAAATTAGAAATATGAACGAGGAAAATCTGGCGGCCCTTGAATTTATCATCAAAAATCGCCAGTCCATTAGGAAATTTAAAGAGGGTGAAATTAATACAAAGAAGCTTGAAAAGATGGTTGAACTTGCCCTTTGTGCTCCTAGCTCTTGCAATAGACAAACCATTCATTTTAGGTTTGTGAGGGAACCTAAATACATAAAAGCAGTCGCTAAAGCAGCCTTCAATCAACCAACTCTTGAACAACCAATTATACTTGCAGTTGTCTGTGTTGATTTAGGAAAATACCGAAACACTACTTTGAAGAATAATCTTTCGCCATATCTTGATGCTGGTGTTTCTATGCAAAATTTCTTGCTTGCTGCTACGACAATGGGCTTAGGGACATGCGTAATAGCTGGTAGACTGGATCAAAATCTTATCAAAGATGTGCTAAATTTACCCAAAAATTGGCTGGTTGCTGCTTTGATTGCTGTGGGAATTCCAGGTGAACAGCATCTGTCACCTTCGCGGAATTCTGTAGATTTTCATATAAGTTTTGATAATGAGAAAGTAAAACCGAAAGAAACATCTTTTGAAGAGTATCTTAGCTTTCGGCGGCGTTGGGCAAGGGCAGGTTTTGATGTTTCTAACTGTTATCGTAGTCCCAAGGAAGGATTGCCAGTTTTTCAACATGCGTTGGCGGAAATAAATGGACAACTCAAAAAAGATGAGCATTGGCTTTTTACCTACTCTGGCATGGGAGAGTTTCTTCTCGACGAGGAAAATGTTGACTATCTGGTAGCAAGTGATGATGAACTTTGGTTTCTATCGGATTTCTTATCCAAGAAAGCTCAATTTGTCCATTGTAACCCGATAGAGAAAAATGCCAATATCTCCGAATGCACTTACGATAGAATTGTATCTCCATTCGATATTCACTTTCTTGGGGATGAGGATATTCCCATTTTTGCTGAAAATGTTATTCGTTGGCTGAACCCAAATGGTAAATTCATTTTAATTTTTTTTAATCAGAGTTCGTTTTGGGGGCTCAATTATCTATTTGCCAGATTATTGAGGCAAGATGTGGCTCATGTAAGATATTTCGGCTATGAGACGCCAATGTCACCTAAAAAGGTGGTTGATGTTTTCCAGAAATGGTTCCATGTTGTAGACCAAAAAACCATCTCGTTTCTTCCACCGCCTAATATTGGATATATACTGCAAAGAACTAAGATAGTCCTCTTAAATTTTTTGCAATTCTTTGATTTCTTTGGAAAAGTTCCGATAATCCGCAAATTTGGTAATGTCACCTTTTTAACGTTGGTTAAGAATGATAAATGAATGAAAGATTTAGAGTTTATCAACTGTCCATTATGTGATATAGACTACACGGATTTGTTTCTAATTCAAAATGGATACAATGCTGTAAAATGCAAATCCTGTGGCTTAATATATGTCAATCCTAGACCGACTCGCCAACAACTGAAAACCTTATATGAAAAAGATCAAACACCGACTGTAGGCATTGCAAGTTGTATAGGTGCATACTATGAGAAATCTTTGGAAGCGAGAAAAAAATTAAAAATTATAAGAAGATTTAAGAATAATGGCAATCTATTAGAAATTGGCCCAGCCGCCGGATATTTTCTGCTATCCGCTTCAGAGTATGGGTACAACGTTCATGGAATTGAGATAAATAAGTATTTTGTTAATTTCTCAAGAAACAAATTGAACCTTGATGTAAAACATGGTACAATACTTGATAGCGAGTTTCCGGATAACTACTTCGACATTATATATATGTGCGATGTATTATATCATTTGTCATATCCAATAGAGGAACTAAATAAGCTTAACAAATGGCTGAAAGATGATGGTGTTTTTATTTTCGAAACGGGAAACGCTGGCGACTTGACAAAAACCCAAATTAATAAATATGCTGGTCCTCTAGGGCTTGGATTACCTGAACACCTTTATCATTATGGAGAAAAACATATCTTATCCTTGCTAAATAAAACCGGCTTTGTGTTTGAAAAGATTTACAAATATGCTGTAACACCACAAAGAATGGTCCATAGAATCATCAATAAATTGAAGAACATATTTGCCACTAATCAGAGCACAAAGCTACAAAACGGTAATGAAATTGTAGCGCATCCAACAAATATAACCATAAAAGGTAAATGCCAAGCCAGATTGAATTTGTTCCTTCGATATTTTATGGGTAGAATATTTCCTCAAAAAGGAAGATGGCTTGCTTTGATAGTGATTGCCAGAAAAAGATAATTTATGGAAATGCAAGTAACTAATCTTGTTAATTTTGCAATTGATTGTCTGAAATCCAACTATGTTGATAAAGAGAATGGTGGAGTATTCGATTTGCCGCAAATAGCTGGCTATTCGCCAACCCGACGAAAGAAGTTATTTTATAACGCTGTTTGCGCTATTGGCCTATCTTATTATACAAAAGAGTTAAATCTTTTCAAAAAGCTAATTGACTATCTAGAAACGCTGTCTGGAAAATACCATGATTTAGTTCCTGCATGGGAGGAGGAAGAAGAACAAACCCTCGGCGAGCAAGGATTGTTGTTATGGGCTTTGTCCAGAGGTTATCAGATACTGCAAAAAAAAAGCTTTCTTAGTCAATGTCGGAAAATGTTTTCTAAAATTGAAAAGTATGTAGATACGGAAGGTATGCCGCATTTTCCAGATTCTCGCTATTTTGCTCCGATGAGTACAGCTTTTTGCCTGGACGCTCTTGTGGAATATCAAGCTATTGAACCTACTTCCCAGGGTGAAAGAATTATAAAGCATTTAGTTGGGTGTTTAGAACAGGCATGTTATCCTCCCGTTTTTCAAATCAAGATAAATGGAAAATTTCTTTCTAGATTGACTTTTAATAATATTGTTTACCCCATTCACGCCCTTTCAAGATATTCTGTCATTTGGGGCGATGATAGCAGTAAATCTTTAATAGAAGAATCGGTAGAGCGACTTCTACAGTTACAAGGAAATATGGGGCAGTGGTGGTGGTACTACTCTAAATTTGGCAAAATTGTCGAGAAATATCCTGTGTTTTCAGTTCATCAACACGGCATGGCAATTATGGCTTTAGAGGCGGCTAAACCATTAGTGTCTAAAGATGTCATTGTTTCAATTGACCGTGCAACTCATTTATCCTTCGAATGGGTTTTGGGTAAAAACGAAGTGTCAAAAAGTATGATAGATGAAGAGAAAAATCTTATCTTTAGAAGCTTGCAGTACCCCTTTTATGATAATTTTGGCGCATCGAAATCCAAGATAAAAAGCAAGCTTATCCAACCGCTGTGTATTTTGGGGCTTGATAAGCATTTACTGCGAATAAATCCTTTGTGTAGGTCTTATGAGTTTGGTTGGCTATTATACGCTACACATTTGCAATCAGAATTTTCACTGTGAAGGAGAGGTATCTTGGCTAGTCTTTATGAGAAAAGATTGGAAAGTGTGAATGACTACATTGCATGGCAAGCTGAATGTGGAAGGGAAATCATCAACAAAATATCGGAATTTTATGAATTCAACAGCAACACGGTATGTTTAGACATTGGATTTGGGCGTGGTGGACAAACATACGAATACTCCTATGTCTTTGGAACAGTCGTTGCAATTGAATATTCGATGCAAGCGTGTCTTGAGTGCAAAAATCGCTTCCCTCGTTCAGGAATCTTGTGGCTGAGGGCTGATGGTACTTCCATTCCTGCTCATGATGAGAGCTTTGATATCATAATTGCTAGTAATGTTTTTGAACATATTTATAATCCAGAAGCTCTCTTCTCAGAAATAGTAAGGATTACCAAACCAGGTGGACTTATTTTCGTAAATTTTCTCCCGTATTATAATCGGCTGGGCGGACATTTGTACAATTTTTTCGGATATAAATGGCCCCATCTTCTCCTTTCTAAAAGGCAAATAGAGAAAAAGTTGAGTTCTGTGAAACCGATAGGGTTTTGGAAGCCTGAAGATGAATGGAACCAATATTTGAGTTTGAATAAAATATCGTTACGACGTTTTGAGAATATTGTTAAGCGCCACTACAATAAGTTATTAATACTTAAATTCGACTACGCCTTCGCCAAGAGAGTCACCGGATTTATTCCGTTTGTTAGGGAACTGTTTATTTCTGCTATTACGTTCATCGCCAAGAAAACATCTTCTTGATACTGAGAAATTTTTTGCTTTAAAAACCCCATTTTAGAGTGGAATAGATGAAAGATTCATCTATGGATTTCAAATTCAAAATTCGCCAAAGATACGAACAGGATACAGCATGGAAGATAGAAAGCTATAAAAATTACTACGAATATCAACATGAAGAAAACCAAATCTGGAAGTTAATAGGAAATAATCAAAGGCGTGTATTGGATATTGGATGTGGATATGGAAGATTTTCCTTTCCGTTATCTCAAAGAGATGGTGTAAATGTTGTAGCAATAGATATTTCGCGTACGATGCTTAATGAACTGTGTCGGAAATCAATGCGTTTGCAAGATTCCCAACTCCAATGTGTTATCGCAGACGCTGAACATTTACCGTTCAAACCAAAAAGTTTTGATTTGATAATTGGTGCTCAGGTAATTACTCAATGGCTGAATATGGAAAAGTTTTTCCAACAAATAGCGCATCTAATTTTAAATGAAGGTATTATTGTGATTTCAGTTGGTAATTCTCTTTCTCTTTGCGAAATGTTAGATCGATTTATCTGGAGATACAAGAGAGGCATTAAACATATATCTTCCCCTAATGTCTCGCTTAATGTCCGAGGCTTTTGGCGAATTTCATATTGGAATCTTAAACAACTTTTGGAAAATAGCGGTTTTGAAATTATTGGATTGGGGGGAGCAGGATTATTATATCACCACTTGATTCCAAACTCTATTGGAAGATTTTTTGAGAAACTTAGTAAGCATTTTCCATTCTACTTCTTTTCGCATATTCTTATTGTTGCAGCTATGAAGAGACGAAACTCTTGACGATTTCAACAGATTTGAATCAAACTTTAATTACAGAATTCAATAGGAAAGTTTGAACAAGCAATGTCATAATGCATAATAATAGCACCAAAACAGAAACAACTACACAAGCGGTAACAGCTTTTTTTTTCGGCAACTCATTTTTGTATGTTATCAATTTCCTTTTTTCAATGGTACGATTGAAGATTTACAGCGTCGAGGACTATGGTTTTTGGCGATTATCACAGTCTTTGGCTCCAATTGCTGCAATTATATCTGTACTTGGCTTACCTCTATATTTACTAATTACTATTCCCCAAATCGAAGCACAGGGCGAAAATTATAAACTCAGACCTTTATTGAAAAACTCTTTTATTCTTGTTTTTTTTACAAATATTGTTATAATAGTCTTTGGCGTGATAGCCTGGCGATTGAATATTCTGGGACATTCTATGTTCGTTCCTATTAAGTATCTACCGTTTTTCGTGATGAGCCTGTCATTTAAAGGGATACTTGATTATATCTTTATTGCTTTCCGAAGGTCGAATTTGCTGATAAAACTTAATATTTTGGATTCTTGTCTAATGTTTATTATTAGCATTGGGATATATTGGATATCTGGTTCTATTTTGCTGGTTATTTTCAGTGTAGCGGCGGAAATGGCTATGTTTTGTATAATCAGGATGATATTGGTTATAAGAAAGTCACCCAGGATGTCCATAGAATACAAAGTTAGCCTGGATTATTCGCTTCACAGCCTTTTCCGAAAGTCACATGAATACGGAAGATGGAATATACCTACTAATCTTATGTGGATTGGTTATACATCAATACCGCTTTGGTTGGCTTCCTATAACGGCTTGAAAGCAGCCGCTCATGTTGGTTTCGCTCTCAATATGGTAAACATATCTTTGACCCCATTTGCGCAAATTTCTGATATTTTATTACAAAATCTTTCAAGAAAATGTGGCGGCATTTTGGATTCCATAAAACGAGAAGCCAGTAAGCATCAAAATATGTTGTTGCCAGTAATTGTTATGCTTCTCTCTTCCTACACAATTTCAATTATTGGTTTAATTAATATATTCTTCGATAAGTATAGAGAGACAATCCCTTATATTCAGATCCTCATGCCCTCTACTCTCTTTCTCTTACTATTATATCTTATGAAGAATGTTCCAACATCCATGGAAAAAATCAAACATGCTAATATACCGGAATTTTTTGGTTTTGCTTTTTTGGGAATAGTAATCTTCAGTCTCAGAGATTTTGGGGGGATACAAGGTATTTTCTGGGCTTTATTGCTTACTCGATTTGCTTTAATCATATTTGCGCGATTAATATACCAAAAATACGGCGTGTTATCATTACGATGGTTGCCATTCTTGACTTTGCAAATACCTGTAATTTTGTTATATTATTATGGTTGGGTATCGCTTTTATTATATCCTATAATTTTGGGAGCGCTCTTAGTTTGGCAGAGAGAAACTTTTAATATGTATTGGAGCATCGGCAAAAGAGAATTGATGAGAATTTGTTCACCTTTTTTGAATGTCCGCTATGAAGGCTAATAAAGCAATTTATATCGTGTTAGGGATTACCGTTTGCTTAGTGTTGGGCTGTAATGATGAACAAATATTTTGGAATATCTTGTCTGAAGAACCATTAGACGATAAATCGATTCTCAATGTTAAAGATTTTGGCGCTAAAGGCGACGGAATAAGCGATGATACGAAAGCAATTCAGAATACAATTGATGCCCTGCCACCGAATGGCGGCCCTGTGTTGATACCTGCTGGCGTATATGTTATTTCAGGGACATTAAATATGCCTGACAAACCTGTTCACTTAATTGGGGCAGGATTGGGAGTTCAACCTAAAGGAACAGTAATTAAACTGGCGGCTGGCGCAAATTGTGATATTATTCAATATAACGCGGATAGTCATGTGTATTTTGGCTCTATTCGAGATATTGAGATTTATGGGTCTAAAAGTGCCCAGTCGTCGGGACATGGCATCCATTTTGTGAAAAATATTTCTGATGTGACCATTGAAAATGTATATATTCAGGATGTAAAAGGAGATGCTATTAAGGTTGCGCCTGCAACAGCAGCTATCTGGAATATATGGATAAATAAGTGTTTAATGGAAAACTCAGGTGAATATGGTCTGTATTTGCTGGCAAATACTAATACTTTGGGATTGATAAAAATTACCGATAGCTATTTTTGGGGAAATCTGGAAGGTATCAGGATTGAAGGGCAGGGGACTGGAAGAGTAATTATTTCCAGTTCAACCATAATTAAGAGTAGACAACATGGAGTTCATCTTAAATCTGCAAAAGCTATAAATATCGTCAATTGTCAGATTCATGATAACAGCCATGCGAATGATAATACTTATGATGGCATCTATGTGAACGATGATTTATTAAATGCGTCTGTGGATATCATTATAAGTTCGAATCTCATTGGCAATTGGAATACGTCAAGTCAAAGATATGGAATTAATTTGCAGGGATTAACCGATTATGTATTAATTTTGGGAAACAACTTTAGGGGAAATGCCACTGGCGCGATAAATATCCCCGTTGGTGTCAACGCTAATGGAAAGATTGCTGATAACATAACAGATTGATTGCTGAATGGCGATATTGTGCAAAATTAACGAGGATATGGAAAATGAGGCAGAATGAAGTAATATTCTTAGTTTCAGGTAACATTGAAGGAAATGTATTCATTTCTCAGGTTGATAGGGCGTTAAAGTTTTTAGAGGAAAATGAAATATTAGTTAATGTAATATGGTTTCAGGGGCCCAAATCTTTTGTCTCAAGATTAACTGCTAAAAAAGAATGGCTTACCAGTATTAATGCAAATCGAATAGTATTTATGCCAACAATTGGAAAACCTAATTGGCTCTCCCAAAAATTTGTGAAATTATTGTTACAGTTCTTGTTAAGACCAAAACTGAAGAAAAATAGTAAAATTATCATTCAATCTCGATTTGTAAATTTAGTGAACGCTGCAATTGAGTTGCGGAAAGAATATCCGCATTTGATAGATGTAATATACGAAATTCGCGGTGTTCTATCGGTGGAGAGAAACTATATAGCAACGCATCAAGGAATAAAGGTAGACAATAAGGAATTAGAATTTCTCAAACAACAAGAAAAAATTGCCGCTACCCGAGCGGATGCCATCCTTTGTGTTTCAGAGAGGTTTAAGAGATATTTAATACAGGAATACGCTTTGGATGCTGAAAAAATAAATGTTATTCCTTCGTGTGTAGATACAAATGAATTTTTTTATAGTCAAGTCTTGAGAGATGAAGAGAAAACTCGTCTCAACTTTCTGAACCGTAAGCCGAAGGCGTCAGTGAACGAAGTGAACAGATTTGTTGTAGTATATTCCGGTTCAATGTTTGCATGGCAATTACCTGAACAGATGGTTAAAATATTCTCTATTATCAAACAAATAAGGGATGACGCGTACTTTTTGGTCCTGACGAATGAGCCTGAATCAATATTGCCGTATATAAAAGTTGAGAAGATAAGCCCCAGTGATTATGTTATTTTGAGTGTCAAACACCAGGATGTGCCCAAATACTTAATGGCGTCCGATGTAGGCTTACTACTCAGGGAAGACCATCTTGTCAATAACGTGGCATCACCTATCAAATTTGCCGAATATATTAGATGTGGGCTACCGGTTATATTAACAAAAGGAATTGGAGATTTAGATAATATTGTCCAGCAAAATAAAATAGGACTGGTTTTAGACAATTTGGATGATTTATCAAATGTTACCAAAAAGCTCGAAATATTCATGAATATAAACTGGTCTAATAAAGATAAGGAAAGAATAAGTGATATAGGGGCTACTATTTTCTCAAGAGAGAATTATATGCATGTCTATCGGAAGCTCTATTTGGGCGAAAGCAAAGGAAAATTAACTGACCGTCACATTTAGTTGTAACTCGGATTCTATCCTGGAAGGAAAAGCGATATGAAAGTCGCATGGCTCACGCCGTATCCTACATTTTATTTCGCTGACCGCCTAAAATTACACAAAAGAGTTATTTCGCAACCAGTAACCTGGAATGTAAATTTGAGCAAGGCTTTAGTTAAGCTTGGAGATGTTGAATTACACATTATTACACAGGCAAAAGAGCTTGTTTGCGACCAAGCCTTAACCGAAAACGGCATCACCTTTCATTTTTTGAAAGCTCCCCCAATTCCAAGAGCATTATTTGCCTTTCAATTTGATAAGTTGCGTTTACGAAAAATATTAGCCCAAATACAACCTGACCTTGTACATTCTCATGGAACAGAAGACGCATATTCTTACGTTGCAGTAACATCGAATTTCCCTTGTCTTATCTCAATGCAAGGCATTATTACGGAAATAGTAAAGACTAAGAATATAAGTTTTGATAAGGCGAGCATTCATCTATTTATTTCTCAATTTTTTGAACGCTACGCTATTCGCCGAGGAAAATATTTTATCAGTAAAACGCCATTTGCAGAAAATTTCATTAAAAAATTTTCAAAACATGCTATAATATTCAATATCAGTGACCCAATCAACGAGATTTTCTTCGATGTAAAAAGAAGCAATGAGGGTTCTTTCACAATTCTTTTTGTCGGTACATTGCTAAAAACAAAGGGTGTCGAAGAATTAATCACAGCTTTTTCAATACTAAGCAAAGATTTCCCATCATTAAAAATGAAACTCATCGGACATGGTAGTGAAAATTATATTCAAAACGTTTTAAAAAAACAGATTGCCTTACTCAATTTAACAGATTCTATTGAATTTTGCGGTTTCAAAACATCTGTGGAAATCGCTCATGAACTCTCGCAAGTCTCTGTATTCGTTTTGCCTTCCTATATGGAAACGCATCCGAACGTCGTCGCCGAGGCTATGGCAGTAGGCGCGCCAATTGTTACAACAAACGTCGGTGGGATTCCTTTCATGATTGGAAATGGCAAGACAGGATTGCTTGTTGAACCCAAAAACCCAAAGATGCTTGCTAATAGGATTCGCTGTCTTTTGGAAAATAAAAATTTGGCCAAGAAATTGGGTGAAAATGCGCGTAACGAAGGGCACCAGAGATTTCATCCACATCTTATTGCACGACAAGTTTATGATGTATACCAAATTATTTTGAGAAATAGAGATTGATATTGTCAGAGTCAAAGGGAAGTGGATAAAACAAATCAATTCCATTTATAGTTCGGGGTACTTAGCATTTGCGGTAAAAGGTGAACCAAACGCAGTAAAGCCAAAAGGCTTAAAATTATTAAAACGAGGGCAAACTATTGTTTGGGAAAAAGTCAGTAATGTCCGGTTTAATTTTTGCAAAGATGCTTTTCTATTGAAAAGAGAGGAAAATGATTATATCCTTTTCCCCGAAGAAGTTTTTCTCCGGAGAAAGTGTCATGAAAGAATCCCCCTCGTTTCA
>Ga0194113_10004913_pt1 | contig 17406 bp, 13 predicted proteins | sample TA2MahC200mmetaG_FD_146193 | JGI IMG/M metagenome (GOLD analysis project Ga0194113, IMG submission 146193) | Freshwater microbial communities from Lake Tanganyika, Tanzania - TA2015017 Mahale Deep Cast 200m | ecosystem: Environmental > Aquatic > Freshwater > Lake | place: Tanzania: Lake... | reverse complement strand
GACCCTCGAAGATCGCTCGGTGTTTGCCTACATGATCCAGAGCTTCGCCAGCGGCGCCTCCTTCGGCTGGCGGCAGACCGTCGGCGCCACCTGCGGCAGCATGACCCAGGCGGGCATCACCGCCCCGCAGTGGGTCAAGATCACCCGCACGGGCAACGACTTCACCGCCCAATACTCGGCCAACGGCACGACCTGGACGGATATCAGGAACGCCGACGGCACAGTGACGACCACGACGGTCATGATGGGCCCCAGCGTCTATATCGGCCTGTGTGTGACCAGCCACAACGTGGCGGCCACCACCGTCGCGGAGTTCTCCGGCGTCGCCACCACCGGCAATGTCACCGGCGCCTGGCAGCAGGTCTGGATCGGCGACAATCCCGACCTGACGAACGGCGCCGCCGGTCTGTACCTGGTGGTCGAAGACAGCACCGGCAAGGGCGTTCTGGTGACCCATCCCAATCCGCTGGCTGCCAATATCGGCGCCTGGACCGAGTGGAAGGTCCCGCTGAGCAGCCTCACCGGCGTGAATCCGGCCCGGGTCAAGAAGCTGTCCCTCGGCGTGGGCGACAAGAAAGCTCCCGCCCCCGGCGGGTCCGGCCGCCTCTACATCGACGACGTTCGCTTGACCAAGTAAGCAGTACATAGCACATCCAGAGGTATTTCGGGGCCTGCGTCCGCACGGCGCAGGCCCCGCCATTCGTTCAGCGATCCGCTCAAAGGCTTAGCCTTTGAGCGGATCGTTGTATTTCTTGGGCTCATCCGGTTCTAGCGCATGTTTGACATGATCTGTCATAAGGCCTTGTAGAATAAGGGCTCCCACCGGCGACCTTCCCGGTCGCAGACGAACGTGTGCTCCAGCCACCGGGCCAAGCCGTGTTCACTGCCCGGCTCGCAGAGGCGATGGGCCACCAGGACAAAGGCGGCGGCACGGACCGCCACGTGCTGGCGCGGGCTTCCAGCAGAGGGGTCGAGGGCCTCGTCCAGGTCCATCTGATCCCAGAGAAAGCGGCTCAGCAGCACCGGTCCCCACGTCAGGGCGCTCTGACAACGAAGGTCCTCCGGCAGGATCGGTCGGTTCTGGCAGTAGGGGCCCAGAGACGCCACCAGCCGGTCCAGCTTGTCCCCCAACCGATCGACCCGCCCGAGATTGGCCACGACCCGGTGGCGACAGCGTCCGCCAGTGAGAACCCCTGGAAGACGGCCTCATACTCGGTCCTGGACTGGCCGGCTTCCGCAACAGGCACCAGCGGCAGTTGGCGCGGCTGGCCATCCTGCACGCCGCTCACCTTGTACAACTCATCCCCGATCCAGTTGGCCGGCAGGACGCCCGCTTGCGCAACGGCCGGATCCAGCGCCAGCACCCGCGGCCCTCGCTGGATGGCCACCCATCCATCCTGCGGCCGGCCCTGGGGCACGGCAATCGTCGGCATGTCCATCACTACCCGCACCGGATCCCCACCTGACCCGTCGCGCCGGATGGGCAGGAATTGCCCCGGCTTGCCCGCATGGGTCTCCTCTCCCACCTCCGCGGCGAACCGCCCGCACCATGCCGGCACGCGCAGCAGCAGGGTGAACGAGCCATTTCGCGCTGGCGTGACGGCGATATTCACCGCACCGGACTTTGGATAATCCGTATGGATTCGAAGAACCTCCTGGAAGGGCTCGGCCCAGCTTGACGTGCCGGTGGCATCGTTCTGGTTCGCGCGGATATCCTTCCACGCCTGAACCGTGGCCTGGAGATACTCTCTCCGCCCGGTCCTGCGGTACAGGTCGAGCAGACCGACCAGATGGGACATCCTCTCATAGGACTTGTTGTTGGCTGTCCGGCGCACGCTGCCGTGCGTCAACAGGCCCGAGAGGATCTTCGGTCCGTGCGGCAGATCCCACGACCGGACCAGCCAGTCACAGAATGCCAGGTAGCGCTTCTCGCCGGTCTGTCGATGGAGCATCACCATGGGCTCCAGCACGCTCGTGGGGGCCATGCCCACATGGGTGCCCGAGCGGATGATGTCGCGTTTTTCATCGCCAAATGTATCGCCCAGCAGGTCGCCGATCCTCCGGCAGGAATCAAGCGCGCCGCGGTCCCCGGTGACGCGAGGGTATTCCAGCAGGCCGATGAGGTTGTACTTGTGGCTCCAGACATCCCATTTGGTCCAGCGGTCTTTGTCGAGATAGGTTCCCAGGTAGCCATCGGGCGACTGGGCCGCAACCAGTGTCTGGACCGCCAGATCCATCCGCGCCCGGAGCCGCGGGTCGCGTGTGCGTTCCCACTCCAGGCTGGCGGCATGGAGGAACTTGCCCACGTGCTCGCCGACCCATTCCTGCGCTCCCGGTCGCTGCACGAACGGCTTGAGGATGTCTTCCAGGCGTATGGACAGCAGCCGCTTCTCGACATTGAGTCGCATGCGCTGGGCCAGATAGCCTTCGAGCACTGACTCCGCGGCGCCGGTCGATGTGAAGACATCCTTGACGACATCATCCGCCGCCGGCTTGACCCCGGCGTCCTGCGCGCCCGCCACGCCCACCATGCATAGCAGCACCCAGCACCATCCCCGCCACAAGCATGCCCACTGTCGATTCATCGTGTATCATGCGTTCGGGATTCGCGGCTACCATTATGTGAAGACGGCCCACCGCGCGTTTCCTTCTGCGGCCCCAGCGGTCCTTCCTCTCCGCCGTTTCTACGCTTTCTCGGGCACGTCGAACGGCGGCCGCGGCGGCCGAGTCAACAGGGCGTCGGCCTCCGGGTCGTCGATGAACTTCTCCTTCGCGGGGTCGAACTTCAGCGCCCGGCCCAGCCGGTAGGTGGTCTGCACCAGGTTCAGCCCGTTGCCGTTCAGGTGGTCCTGCATCCGCTCGAACGTCTCGTTGGCGACCGCGTTCGAGGCGAACGGCTTGGCGTTCGAGCCGAACGGCACTTCCCGGCCCAGGCGGTACGAGATGTTCGCCAGATGGCACAGGGCCGACGAGTAGTGGGCCGTCTCGATGTTCCACTGCAGCACGTCGGTCTCACGAGTTCGGAGACAGCGGAAGAAATCGGCGCCGCTCACACGCTCGGCCTTGGCCTGGGCGGCCGGCTGCGGAGCGCCGCCGCCCTTCGGGTAAAACTGCCCCCCCGCCACCACGCCCGCCTCGAAGTGGAACGTGTTCCCGACAGCCTGGCCCAGGTACTTGTCGGTCTTCAGACCGCGCACCTCGAAGATCGCCTGCGAGTCGCCGTAGTCGAACACCGCCATCTGCGTGTTCGCGGTCTGGCCCTGGTCGGTGTAGCCGAAGCGTCCGCCGACGCTGAGGACGGCGCGCGGCAAGGTGACATCGCCCAGCGCATGAGGGACGGCATGCATCTGGTGCGAGCCCTGGTTGCCGATGTCGCCGTTGCCGAAGTCCCAGAACCAGTGCCATTGGTAATGGACCAGGTTCTCGTGGTACGGCTGCCTGGGTGCCGGCCCGGTCCAGATGTCGAAGTCCAGTTCCGGCGGCGGGTCCTTAGGCTCCTTATGGCCGATGCTGGCGCGCCCCTTGTAGCACAAGCCACGCGACACCAGCAGTTTGCCGTACGTCCCCGCCTTGGCGAGGGCGGCTATCGAGTCGCCCAGACTCCCCTCCCACGTGCCGTACTGGATGACGCGCTTGTGCTTGCGGGCGGTCTCGATGGCAATGCGGCCCTCATGCACGTTCTGGCTCAGGGGCTTCTCGACGAACACGTCCTTGCCCGCCTGGCACGCCCAGATGGTGATGAGGCAGTGCCAGTGGTGGCACGTGGCGATGTAGACGGCGTCGAGGTTCTTGTCCTCAAGCGCCTTCCGGATGTCCTGCACGCACGTGGGCTTGCCGGCCTTCTCCTCGAGGATCTTCAGGTTCTTGGCCCAGGTCCGCCGGTCGGGGTCGATCAGGTGCGTGACGGCAACGTCGCTCCTGCCCGCCAGCATTCGCACGTGATTGCTGCCCTGGTTGTTTATGCCGGCAACACCCACGTTGATCCGGTCGTTGGCCCCAATGACCTTTCTACTGGCCTTGGTTCCGGAGATAGGGAAGGAGGTGGCACCCATGGTGCCCAACGCGCTCTTGAGGAATGTTCGGCGATGCATTCGTGCCATTGCTCTGTCCTTTCGTCATTACATGTGGGGTGTCTCTATTTCGCAGGATCGTCCCACCATCGCTTAAATTCGCGTGCGACCTCATCTTTGAGGGATCGCATCGCGGTCTGGCGTATGCGCCGCCCGCCGGGCGCGGAGGCCATGGGCCCGCCCCAGTTGTGCGGGCTGTACTGGCGGCTGAGGTCCACCGTGGCAACGAGCATGGAATTGGCTTCGTCTTGTTCATACTCGACGATTGATGTATCGGAATGGCGGCTGGGGTCGGCATGCACATTGCCGGCCAGGGCGCCAGTGGAATCCCAGATGCCGGACGCGTCGTGGTCGCTGGCGGCGGCGATCCAAACACCGTTGTCGGCCGCGCGCGCGGGCATCAGGCTCCGGAAATAGCCGACGTTTGGAAAGAGGATCAACTCGGCGCCTTTGAGGGCAAGGAGACGGGCCGTTTCGGGGTGCCAACTGTCGTAGCAAATCATGATTCCGACCTTGCCAAAATCGGTCTGGAAGACCTTCATTTCGCTGCCCGGGGAACAGCCTCGATCCAACTCCTTATCGTACAGCACGACCTTCTCGTAGATGCCAACGATTTCTCCGGTGGGCGCGTAGAGCGGACAGGAGTTGAAGACCAGATCACCGCGTTTTTCGTAGAAAGTTCCGGCAACATGCATCTGCCACTGTTTGGCTTTCTCCGACATCAGCCGACCGGACGGCCCGTCGATCGGTTCGTGCTGGTCAACCTTCTTGCGGTTGAAGTTCTCTGCCATCAGGGCGACGGTTACCTTCTTCCGGCCGGCGACATCGAGCCAGCGCGGCCAGAAATCCATATCGTGCCCGCCACAACTCACGGCGATCCTGACCAGCCGCTCCGGAATCGGCGGGCACTCCCTGAGCAGAACCTGATCCCACCACACCTTTCCTTTCGCGGCAAAACGGAACGTGAGGCGGACTTTGCCGGGGCCTTCCTTGCCGCGGAAACGGTTCTCGCCGACGATCCAGCCATCCTCCTCCCGGCGGTAGCGGAAGATGCCGTCGTTGAAGGTTCCGAAAAGGCCGTGCGTGAGGTTGCGGTTAACGTCCTCAATCCGCTCGACCTTGAACCGCACCTTGAAATGGTAGTTCTGGGCGGAGAGTTGGACGGGGTGCTCGATGAATCCGTAACACTCCTGCCGTCCGTTGCCGGCCGCCAAGAGCGCCTTGCCGCCCGTCCCCTCCGGGAAATCCACCACCTTGAACAAGGGGGCCAGCGCCGGGTTGAGCGCGGTCATGGTCCAACCTGCGGGCACTTCGCCCGGCGGGCTCTTCGAGAAATCCTCGTACAGGAAGACCCTGTAACCTGCTTCCTTTGCCTGTTCCTGTGCGCCGGCCGGCGCTGCTGCCAGAACGGGCGACGACGGCATCAACGCATGGACAATCGTCGGCAGCGGCGCGCCGCCCACTGCGGCGGCCGAGCCGGCCAGAAAGCGGCGACGGGACAAGGCAGGGTCCAGGTTCATCGAATGGATGTTGCGCTGAGGCGCTTTCATTGGGATTCCCCTTCGGCTGCGATCTTCAATGCAAACACGTGGCGGCAAGGACGGTTGGCCTCGTTCTGCACGGCCGGCGGGGTGTCAATGACAAGCGCGCCGTCGCCATCCTGGCGCCAGTCCAGCGGCGGCGTGACGCCCAGCATAGTAATCTTCGAGCCGCGCTGCGCGCGCACGGTGCGGAGCACCAATTTCTCGCCGGGCCATTTCAGGCAGAAGGCGTAAAGGAACCGGTTGTCCTTGGTGCGGGTGAAACGAATGTCCTCGCCTTCGTGCCACAGGTCGCCGGGGCGCGACCGGGTGGGGTAGATCGCTTCGCCGTTGACGCGCAGCCAGGCGCCGGCCTCTTCCATGGCGGCGATGGCTTTGGGGTGGAACTTGCCGTTGGCATCGGGGCCGATAGCGAACATGAAGTTTCCACCCTTGGCCACGCTGTCGACTAGGTTCCGCACCAGCCAGTCGCCGCCCTTGTATTTCGCGGCGTCGGGCTGATAAGCAAATATGCCGGCCAACGGGTAAATCACCATCCAGGGCATGCCGGTGTTTTCCGGGCTGGCGGGCACAAAGCCCTCCGGCGTGTAGTAATCCCCGTAGTTGCCGATCCCGCGGGCCCGGAACATCACGTTGGGCTGGAGCGTGCGCAGGTATTTCACCGTCTCCCGCAACGGCGGCCAGGCCGCCGGTCCCAACCACATGTCGAGGCAGATCTGGTCGATGGGACCGTAGTTCGTCAGCAACTCGGCAAGTTGAGCGCGGTGCCGGGCCATCATCCGTTGCGTTTCTTCCGGCGTCGGGTCCGGCACGACCGGGTGTCTCTGTCCGCCCGAACGTCTTTCGTGGGCCGCCGCGGTTTCCCGGGTGAGTTCTTTCGTCGAGGGCGTTTGCAGCGGATGGTAACAGTAGGGACGGAAATCGGCGTCAAACCAGTCGGGGTGCGAGTAGTAAAGGTTGATCTTGAGGTCGTGCCGGCGCGCCGCCTCGCAGAGTTCCTTGACGATGTCGCGCTGGAACGGGCCCTCCATGATGCTGAAGGCGCGGTCGCACGCCTCGAGGCGCGGGCCGCCTGGGGCGGTCCAGTTGACGCACTGCCGCACGCGCGCCTTCGTGTCGAACATAGAGAACCCGTCGTGATGCTTGGCGGTGAAAGCGAACACCCGGACGCCGTTTCGCTTGAACAGGTCCATCCACTCGTCGGCGTTGAAGCCGGTGGGATTGAATGTCCGGTATAGGTTGATGTAATCCTGTTTCTTTTCGGGCGGCATCTTGAGAAGTTCCCAGGACGCCTCATCCCCGAGCATCGAGTAGAGGCCCCAGTGGATTCGGATGCCGTACTTGAGGTCGCCAAATGCCTCTCTCGCGGCTGCGGGCGCATGTTGGTAATCCGCATCCGGCTCGTGTTCCACATAAGACTCGACCCGCCGCCAGTGACTGTCAGTCTTGGGCAATCTCATGCGGTCGCCTCCGGCAGGCAACGGGGGCGAGGATGCACCGTCTCCCGTGCCTGCGGCGGGCCCCGTGCGTGCCCCGTCCGTTGCCGCGGGGGCGGGATTCGCGTCGGCAAGCCGCGCCGTGCCGATGTGTCCTTCACGCGGCCCGTAGTGCGGCAGAGGCTGTCCCTGCTCGTGGGCGCCCAGGTCAGGACCTTTGCCGGTGAAATCGTCGTTGATGTTGGGCAGACGGACGCCGGCGTCCACCGCCCGCGAACCCGGCCGGAGCCGCAGGTCCCACTGCTCCAATTCTGTGGTCACTCCTTTCTGTGGCGGCGCGCCGCGGATGAAGGCATCATAGTCCACTTCGATCCCGTGCCTCTCGTGGCCGGTGACCTTGGCGAACTCCTCCAGGCTGCGGACGAAGAGGTGGTTGGTCTTTCCGTCGAACCAGCGGATGAATTGCGTGGGCTCAGGATGGTTGCGCCGGTAGCCGTTGTAGTCGAGGGAACTGTAGGGGGTGAGGCTGCCGGTGGAAATCGCCCTGTTTCTGCCGCCCATGAACAGGTTATTACGAAAGATACCGTTCTGCCAGTGGGCGCTTCCGAAACCGTCTCCCGCGCTACAGGTGGTGTTGTGAAACGCCACGATGCCCACGGGGAAGTTGTAGAACTTGATTGTATAGGAATTTGTTTTTGTGGATAACTCCTGGGGCCCTGGGGACCTTGGGGATAATGGGCAAGTGTGTTACTTGTGGAAAACCCAAAAAGTCCCCGGCGCAGCCGGGATAAGTTCTAGGCGGAGAACGTGATGCCGAACAGCTCGTTGCGAATCAGGTAGACCGGGCCGCCGTAAACCGGCTGGGCCGATATGCCGACATGGGCGTTGTAGCCCCGGTTGCGCCAGACGCGGATGTTGTGGCAGCCGTAGTCCGTCTCGAGAATATCGTCCTTCGCGCGGGACAGGTCGTTGTTATAGATGTCGACGTTCACGCAGTGCTTTTCGAGGTCTTCACTCGGCGGGCGGACACCGCTGATGGACACGGGATCGCCGAACCGGGTGATCCGGTTGTACGCCACAACGTGCCCCCGTCCATGGATGTTCACGCCGTAGGCCGATGGCTTCATGAACTGACTACTCGTGCGAGGGTGCCACGTCGGGTTCCTGCCAACGATGACGTTGTCGGCCACGAACCAGCTCGCGGCGTCTTCCGAGGAAGTCCAGATGCCTGAGACGATGTCCTCGATGCGGCAGCGCCGTACCACGACGTGCGAAGAGCCGACCTCGCCCTTGCTCCCCGCGTGAATGGCGGTGTCCCCCCGGCGCAGGGTGAGGTCCTCGACGTGAATGTGGTCCGCCCCGCGCAGGCTGATAAGGTGGGCCCTGGGTTTGGGTTCGGGCCCCTCGATGACGGCCTCGCCGCCGCCGGCCCCGCGCAGCACGATGGGCTGGCCGGGAAGACCGCTTTTTTCGAGTGTGACTGGCCCCTGGTGCACCCCCGGCTGCAGAAGAAACACGTCGCCCGGCTGCGCCTGCTTGAGGGCCTCGCCCAGGTTGGTCGCGGCGCCGGCCGGCAGCGCCCCTTTGTAATCGGGCGCAAACACGCGGATGCGCCGTTCACCCTCGTAGCGAGGCGGCTCCACGCGGGTCGTCGCCGTGACGACCTTCGGCGGCGGCGCTCCGCCGTCAGGGTCCGTCATCGTGAACCGCACCTCGTACTCGGTGCCCGGCTCCAGGAACAGCACGCTGCCGGCAAACAGGTTGCCGACCCGCCACGCCCGATACTGGAACTCCTGGTCGACGACTTCGTTCTGCACGCGCAGCATCGGCTGGGCCTCGCGCCAGGCCTCGTCACCCTTCCGGCGGTACTCCACCGCCACGGCGGCGTTGCGGTTGCTGTCGCCCTCGATGTACCAGCGGAACCCCAGGTTGTGAATCGTAGGCGGGTCCACGAAGAATCGTCCGGGCGTCACCTTGTCCTGTACCGGCCCGGGCTGGAAGCCGGGCGTCGGCAGGGAAGGATCCCACGGGGGGTTTTCCGCCGTTCTTGGGTATATTATATTCTGCACTTCCGCCGCGTTGGCACACAACGCCAGTACCAGCGCCACCGCCACTACAGACCCCCGCAGGTAATCATTCATCGTCTTCTCCTGATAATCGTTCACGGTTCTACGGCGGTCGGGCCCATCGCGGGCCCGACCAAGCAGTATATATGTTAACATTTGTGGAATTTGTCAACTATTCGTTCATGCGATTGCCCTGCCTCCCTGCCCCTGGGAATGGACATCTTCTGATACTCAACATGACTGCGCGAGCCCGCATCGGTGATGCGATACAGGCCATGCAAAGGTTGGGCTGCGGCGCTATCGGCCCGCGTGGCGGAGACGCTTGCCGCGGCAAGGGCGCTGATGATGGACACTCGAATTGTATTCATGATTTTGCTCCGCGGATTGTCTCTGGTCGATTGAACCCTGTTCTCAGCCAGCGCGGATAATGGCGTTGCGGTGCGTCATCAAAACGCCGGTCCCTCTCGTCATGCACCCTGCCGCCCAGCAGACCCGGCTCGTTGCTTGGCGGGCTTCTGCCACGGGATGGCCCCACCCTGTTGGACGTGCCTGCGCAACGCGTCGAGCAGCTCCGCGAAAAGCCTCCGATGCGCCGGGTCCGCCGCCAAATCGTTCCGCTCCGCCGGGTCGGTCTTGAGGTGGTAAAGCTCCAGCGGGCGGAAGGGATCGCTCTGCATGAGTTTCCAGTCGCCACGGATGAGGGCCTCGCAACTCTTGACGCCGAAGCGCCCGCCTTCGCGGTAGACGAAATAGAGTTCGCGGGGGGCTGGGATCACGCCGCCCTGCATAACCGGTACGAGGCTTACGGCGTCCAAGTCGGCCGTAAGCGGACGACCGGGGCAATCAGCCAGTAGAACGGCGTACCAAACAGCCAGACCCAGGAGACCCACACGCCCGCCGCGCCGGCGGAGACCGTCTTGCTGACCACGCCGGCGGGGGCGCCCGGGTGCGTGCCGGAACCGAACGAATGCATGATCATCATGAAGGACCCGAATCGGCGGTTCCCCAGTAAATACCCTTCCTGATTCTCCGTGCCCCGCCGGCTCCACCATCCCAGGGCAAGCACGCCCAGCAGATAGACCGCCAAGACCGCCCAGATGGTCAGATCCAATCCCAGAAACTCCATCCTGCGACCTTTACCTAACGCGCTCGTGTCGAACCGATGACTGACAATACCCCCAATTGTAAAGAAAAAACGACAAGGCCCTACACGTAGTCTTTTGCAAAATATGAAAAAACAGTTATACTTTTAGACATCGGTTCCGAGCCCGTTGTTCTTGCTGGTGGACAGACCCATGCGTCATGTGGCCATTCTGGTCGAAACAGCCCGCGCGTACGGTCGCGGCGTGATACGAGGCATCGCACGCTATCATCGCGAACGGGGCCGCTGGTCCATCTACTTCCAGCCCCAGGGATTGGGCGACCCGCCGCCTCGATGGCTGCAGAAGTGGAAGGGCGACGGGATCATCGCCCGCATCGAGAACTTCGAGACCGCGCGCATCGTCAGCACCGTGGGGGTTCCCGTCGTGAATCTGCGCAGCACCTTGCCGCAACTGCCTTTTCCTTTCATTGGCGCAGACAACCGGGCCGTGGCCCGTCTGGCGGCGGCGCACCTGCTTGAGCGGGGCCTCAAGCATTTCGGCCTTTGTGGCTACCCCCGCGGGTACCATTCCGGATTTGCTGTGCGCCAGAGCGTCTTTCGTACCAGCATCGAACAGGCCGGATATCAGTGTCACGAGCTCATCTTGCCCCGCGGACGCATTCGTCGGCCTTCGTGGGAGGTGGAGCAGGACCGTATCGCGAAATGGCTCCTTTCGCTGCCGCACCCGGTGGGAATCCTGGCGACGAACGACGACTACGGCCTGCAAGTGCTCGACGCCTGTCGGCGCGCTGGACTGGAGGTGCCGGACCGGGTCGCGGTGCTCGGCTGCGAGAACGATGAATACATCTGCAACCTGTCGATCCCGCCGATGAGCAGCATTGACCTCAACAGCGAACGGGCAGGATATGAGGCCGCGGCCTTGCTGGAGCGACTGATGGCGGGCAAGCGTCCCCCCAAGCGGCTTCCCGAGATTGAGCCGCTGGGAATCGTACCTCGTCGCTCAACCGACGTCTTCGCCACCGACGATGCACGGATCCTCCAGGCATTGCGTTTCATCGGCAGCCATGCCTGTCGTCCCATCGCGGTCATGGATGTTGTCCGGCACGTGCCGGTGCCCCGCACGACACTCCAAATCCTCCTCCATAAGACGATCGGACGGACCATCCATCAGGAGATCCGGCGCGTCCAGATTGCCAGGGCCCGGGAGCGACTGTCACGGGCCAACGTCCCCATCAAACGCGTCGCCCTCGAGTGTGGATTCAAGAACGTGCAGTACTTCACGCGAGCGTTCCAGGCCGCCACGGGACACACCCCGGGCCAGTTCCGGCGCTCTCGCTGGCCCGACCCGGTCGAGATGTCATGACGAGGATCGGCTGACAGGATCGTATGGTGTTGATCAGGTTTTCTCGCTCCTGATCGTAGGGATTGTCCGACTGCCCCAAAGACCGCCACCGCCCCCGCGGACCTCCCAGGCAGCAACCTCGCCAATGAGCCCATCTTGCATCCGGCGTGTCGTCTCACGGGCGTCATGCTCACGCCGCCGCATGGTCTCCGACCCGAGCGCCAGTCCCTTCTTTCTGGCGATACTGTTGTAGGTGACGCTCCAGGCGATCCCCGAAAACGTCGACAAACACGACGGTACGCACACCTCGGTGGCCGCTCGGGGGCCTTCGCCAACATCTTCGATATGGGTAGGTATTCTTCGGTTGGCTGCACTTTCGTGGAACCCTCACCCGCTATTGCCGATGTGCGACAGAAACAGCCTGGAGAGAACCTATGAACCACCCACAGAACCACACCCGTCAGACGGAAGCCCTGACACACAGAGACAAAGAGTTTCTGCCCTGTCCCACCGTCATGACCGAGGACGAACTCATCCGCTTCCTCCGCATCCCCGAAATCAGCAACGCCGCCAACCACCGGCACGTCATCGAGAATCTCAAACGCAAGCACGGCCTGCCCCGGATCCATCTCTGCGGGAAGACCGTGTATCTGACAGATTCGGTGAAGCAGTGGCTTCAGCGTCATGTCACTTATGGCAACTGGCGATCCCGTCTGGTACAATGGGCTTGGACCAACCCAAGCCCTTGGCCAGCATCGGAAAGGAGGTAGATTATGAAAGAGCTGGTAAGGCTTAGGATGCGACCCTCGCGTGATGGAAAGTCCTTTCGGTACATGCTGGACTATGTGGGCCAGGACGGGAAACGACGACAGATCTCGCTCGGCCATGCGGACAAGCGTCAGGCTGAACGTCAAAGGCATGAGAAAGAACTGGAGCTACGGGTGAACATCGCCGATCCGATATCGATGAAGCTCACGGACTTCTTTCGTGATAGTCTCGCACGCACTAAGGGACAGGTTCGCGCAACTACTCTGAAGGAGACGGCAAAGTCGATGAACGACTTCATCGCGTGCGTGGGCGATATCGACATGCAAGAGGTTCGATACGAGCACGGCGAGCGGTTCATCCAGTACTGCTTGGACAGTGGACTCTCGGCCGGGACTGCCACCAAGAAGATCAAGCATATCAAGGACACCGACCATCGGATACTTCCGTTGACCGCGGACTTGGTGAAACTCCTGGTGGAACATCAGAGGGCTCAGCCAGAAGCAAACCCCTACGTCTTCGTTCCGACGGATCGATAGGAACTCATCCAGGAACTACGACGAAGCGGTCAGTGGACGGTGGAAAGAGGGCGATCACCGCTCTCGAAGTTCTGCCACCACTTCAACAAGATCCGGACGCAGGCTGGCATCGCGTCCGGCACGTTCCACGATCTGCGACGCACCTGTCTGAGCAACTGGCAGGAGCCGGCCCCACCCTGTTTTCCCCAGCGGGACCGCTGACCGACGGTGGAACCTCGGCGTCCAAAGCCATCCCGTGCCCCGGAGGGCACACCGGGGACAACAGGGCGGGGTGGGCTGCACCCCCTCTGGAAGACGGCCCATACGCGGATTCCTGCGGCAAGACCCTCTGACGAGCTTCGCTTTCTGGATTCCGGCTTCGTCCGCCTGTGCCCGGTCTCTTCTCCTTCCGGGCACGAGTGATCTTACTGGCGCACAGAACCGACGGGTCCACGCGAAGCGGCTCTCTCTCTGCCAAGGAGAACCACAACACCCCTCCCCTGAACCGCCTCTTCGAAACTCCGTGAGGAGGACCGGCATTTCGGGCTTCGCCTTCTGGAATCCGGGTCCGTCCGGCGGAACAGCCTCTATGGTGCGGAACTAAGGCTGGAGCCCGGATCGTGGGTTGTGCTCGGCGCGAGGCGTTTGGCCCGGCGCGGGCCGCGTTGTGGTGGGTCGGGCAGGAACAGACGCTCCTTGAGGATCGGGTCGTTGCCGTTCCACATTGCCAGCGCGAAACACAGGCGGCACCGGCGGTCCGTGATGCCGAGCAGGCCGTCCTCGCCCCAACGATAGACCCGGCTTCGTGCCTGCTCGTGCGGGAAATACTCCCAACAGGCGCCATCGTGCGAGTAATCCTCGCGGACGGTTCCCCATTGCCGCTCGGCCAGATACGGCCCCCAGCGCTTCCAGTTCCGCTCCCGGCGCGGAGCGCCGGTTCAACGTCGGGGTTCGGCCGGGTTTGGCCGGCGGAGCCTCTTCGTAGGTCGTGCGTCCCGGCACGACTCAGTAGCATGGGCGTCCCGCCCATGAGTACCACGAGCATCCTGCCCGTGGATGCCTTGACATTCATGGGCGGGACGCCCATGCTACTCACGGGCAAGATGCCCGTGCTGCGGCGAGCGAGGACGCTCGCCCTACGAGGACAGCAGGTCCGCCGCCGGATACCGGCCGCACGCCGTCCTGGGGTGTGGCCGGCTCGCGATTGTGTTTCCGGTGCGAGGGTGCTACCCTATGCGATTTACGATTTGCGATTTACGATTTGAAGACGAGCGCCCGGACGTGGCTGGGAAAGGGTAAGGGCCCTTATGACGAAACTGTTGCAGATGTACTTTCGAAGCTCTCTGGTTCTGCGGATTCTCATTGGTCTGGCGCTCGGCGCGCTGGTGGGGATTGCCTTGTGGTACGCCTCGCGCGGGGCGGAGCCGACGCCGGCCCAGAAGATCGTGCCCTACGTCCTGCCGTTCGGGCAGGTGTTCGTGCACATGCTGCGGATGATCGTGGTGCCGATCATCTTCTTTTCGCTGGTGGTCGGCGCTTCGAGTCTGCCGATCCGGCGGTTCGGGCATATCGGCGTGCGGGTCCTCGCCTGGTACCTGCTCACCTCCCTGTTGGCGGCCGTGCTGGGCACGGGCCTGGCCCTGACGATCAATCCGGGGTCCGGGTCCGACTTGGGCGGCTGGCAGAAGCTGGCCCAGCTCAAGATGCAGGAGGCCGACAGCCTGGCCAAAGAGATCCCCACGCAGGGGACGCTGGCGCAGATTCTGCTGAACCTGTTCCGCAACCCGTTCGAGGCCCTGGCGCAGGGCAACTTTCTGCCGATCATCGTCTTTTCGATTCTCTTCGGTCTGGCCATGCGGGTCCTGCTCGAGGCCGGCGATTCGGAGAAGGTGGCCCGTCTGAGACTGCTCGGCGATCTGCTCGAAGCGTGCCGCGACGCCATGTTCAAGCTGGTCGATTGGATCCTGGAGTACTCGCCCATCGGCGTGTTCGCCCTGACGGTCGTCAACTTCGGGCTCTACGGCCCGTCCATTGTCGGGCCGTACGTCAGCGTCACGCTGGGCGTGGTCCTGGGGATTGCCGGCATGATCCTGGTCGTCTATCCGGTGCTGCTGTGGCGGGTGACCCGCCATCAACCTTTCGGCGTCCTCAAACGCATCCGCGCGCCGATGATCATGGCGTTCATCACCCGCAGCAGTGCCGCAACCCTGCCGGTCTCGATCAAGACGGCCCGGGACAAACTGGGAATCCACAGTGAGCTCGTGAGCTTCTCGCTGCCCCTGGGCGCGACGATCAACATGGACGGCGTCTGCGTGCACCTGCCCATGTTCGCCATCCTCGCGGCCAACATGTTCGGCCTCCATCTCACCCTCGGCGCCCTGATCCTCCTCGTGGTGACCACGGTGCTCGCCTCCATCGGCGCCGGCGGCGTCCCGGGCGGCAGCCTCATGCTCCTGTTCATCATTCTTGAAGGCATGGGCCTCAGCGGCCCGCAGGTGGCGGTCATCGTCGCCCTGGCCCTCGGGATCAACCCGATTCTCGATATGTTCGAGACGACGAACAACGTTACGGGCGACCTGGTCTGCTCCTACGCCGTCGCCGCTGACCAGGGCCTCCTGGACGTGACCGTGCCGGGCAAGACCATCCCCGCGGCCTGCACACTCGACGATGCCTAAAACGCCTTCTGCTCGGTGCGGGCGATGATTTCGTTCTGGAGGTCTTGGCCGAGGTCCACGAAGTAGTCGCTGTAGCCGGCGACGCGGACGATCAGGTTCTGATATTCCTCGGGCCGAGCCTGGGCGCTGCGCAGAGTCGCGGCGTCCACCACGTTGAACTGGATGTGATGGCCGTCCAGGCGGAAGTAGGAGCGGATGAGGTCCTTGAGATTGTCCAGGCCGTCCTCGCCCTCCAGGACCTGGGGGTGGAACTTCATATTGAGCAGGGTCCCGCCGGTGCGGCCGTGGTCCATCTTGGCGACGGACTTGAGCACCGCGGTCGGGCCCTGGCGGTCGGCGCCCTGGACCGGGGAGATGCCTTCCGACAGCGGCAGTCCCGCCCGGCGGCCGTCGGGTGTCGCGCCGCAGACCTGGCCGAAGTAGACGTGGACCGTGGTCGGCAAGAGGTTGATGCGGTACCGCCCGCCCTTGGTATTGGGCCGGCCGTCCACCGCCTGGAAGTAGGCTTCGAAGACCGACCGCATCACGTCGTCGGCGTAGTCGTCGTCATTGCCGTACTTGGGAGTTCTCTGCCAGAGCGTGTGCCGGAGCGGCTCGTGGCTTTCGAAATCCGTACGCAACGCCGCGACCAGTTCTGGCATTGAGAGGGTCTTCTTGTCGAAGACGTGGTATTTGATGGCGGTCAGGGCGTCCGTGATCGTGCCCAAGCCGACGCCCTGGATGTAGTTCGTGTTGTAGCGGGGGCCGCCATCGTGATAGTCCCGGCCGTGGGCGATGCAGTCGTCGATCAGGATCGATAAGAAGGGGGCCGGCATGTACGTCGCGTAGAGGCGCTCGATGATGTTGTTGCCGCGCATCTTGACGTCGATGAGGTAGTGAAGCTGCCGGCGGTAGGCTTCGAAGAGCTGCTCAAAGCTGGCGAACTGCCCGGGGTCGCCGGTTTCCAGGCCGATCCGCTTGCCGGTCCTGGGGTCGATGCCGTTGTTCAGGGTCAACTCCAACACCTTCGGCAGATTGAAGTAGCCGGTCAGGATGTAGGCTTCCTTGCCGAAGGCGCCGACCTCGACGCAGCCGCTGGAGCCGCCGTTGCGGGCGTCCGCGACGGACTTGCCCATGCGGATCAACTCCTGGACGATCAGGTCGGCGTTGAAGACCGAGGGCTGGCCGAAACCGGTGCGGATGATCCGGGCCGCCCGCTTGAGGAAGCGGTCCGGGTTCTTCTTGCTCACCTGGATGGAGGAACTGGGCTGCACGAGGCGCATCTCCTCGATCACGTCGAGGAGCAGGTACGTCATCTCGTTGACGCCGTCGGAGCCGTCCTCCTTCAGCCCGCCGCTGTTGATCTGGGCGAAGTCGGTATAGGTCCCGCTCTCGGCGGCGGTGACGCCCACCTTGGGCGGGGCCGGTTGATTGTTGAATTTGACCCAGAAGCACTGGAGCAATTCCTGAGCCTGCTCGCGTGGCAGTGTCCCCTCGTCCAGGCCCCGCCGGTAGAAAGGATAGAGATGCTGGTCCAACCGGCCGGGGCAGAAGGAGTCCCACGGATTCATCTCGGTCGTGACGCCCAGGTGCACGAACCAGTAGTACTGCAGTGCCTCCCAGAGGTCCCGCGGGGCGTGGGCCGGGACGTGTGTGCAGACTTCGGCGATCCGCTCCAACTCCGCCCTCCGCCGGGGATCCGCTTCGCGGCCGGCCAGCTCTCTGGCCTTTTCCGCGTGGCGCTCGGCGAAACGGATAAGTGCATCCGCACAGATGCGCATCGCCCGGAGCTCTTCCCGCTTGGTCAGGGCCTGGGGATCGTTGAGGTAATCCAGACTGTCCAGGCTGCATTGGATGTCCTGCTGGAAGTCGCGCATGCCTTTGCGGTAGATCTTGTTGTCGAGCACCGTGT
>Ga0194113_10004911_pt1 | contig 17409 bp, 21 predicted proteins | sample TA2MahC200mmetaG_FD_146193 | JGI IMG/M metagenome (GOLD analysis project Ga0194113, IMG submission 146193) | Freshwater microbial communities from Lake Tanganyika, Tanzania - TA2015017 Mahale Deep Cast 200m | ecosystem: Environmental > Aquatic > Freshwater > Lake | place: Tanzania: Lake... | reverse complement strand
CACTCATTTATTCCTCCTGGTGTTTTTTTACCGTCAAGCCACCAGGAGGAATATTTTACTTAATACTGCAAGGTCAAACCTTTATAGTCTCACTGGTAAAACCAGTGGCTTACCTATCATTGAGTTACTTGCCACATTTGCTCCTCCTGCACCGACACTTGACATGAAGGAATCCACATTAGGGTCTTCACGGACAATAGATGCCAATGCCTGTTGATGCTTTACCATCGAATCAAAAGAAATACCCTGTTGAGCCTCGGTAAAGGCAGATATCCGGCCGGTATCTTCACTCGGCAGAAAACCCTTCGGGATTGCACTTAACAAATAGACTGTTGCAATAAGAGTAAGTCCAGTGATTATCATTGTAGGCCGCTTGTGTTTTAAAACAAACGTTAGACTCCGTTCATAAATATGGAGCATCCCTTCAAAGAAACGTTCTGATATCATGTATAAACGTCCGTGTTTCTCTGTAGCAGGCGGACGCAGGAACCTGCTGCAGAGCATCGGTGTGAGGCTCAGCGAGACAAACCCTGAGACCAGTATGGCAGTCCCGATCGTCACCGCAAATTCATGGAGCAAACGTCCGAGGATTCCACCCATAAACAGTACCGGTATAAAAACCGCCACGAGAGAAAGAGTCATGGATAAAATGGTGAAGCCGATTTCTTTCGATCCGTTAAGTGCAGCCTCAAGAACGCCCTCCCCTCTTTCCATATGACGGACGATGTTTTCCAGCATGACTATGGCATCGTCTACCACAAATCCGACAGCGAGGATCAAGGCCATCAAAGATATGTTATCGAGGCTATATCCTAAAAGATACATCACCGCAAAGGTGAAGATAATTGATGTAGGGAGTGCAAGACTCGGAATGATCGTTGCAGAGATGTTCCGCAAGAAAAGGAAAATGACCATAACAACCAAAAAGATTGCCAGCATAAGTGTGAATTTTACATCATTAACCGAGTTACGGATTGATACAGAACGGTCATAGAGGATGTTAAGATCTATTGAAGCCGGCATCTGAGCACGGAAGGTCGGCAGGAGGCTTTTTATAGAATCTACAACTTCTACAGTATTCGTACCGGGTTGACGTTGTATGGCAAGAACAATTGCTCTGGTATCGTTATACCAGCTTGCCACTTTATCGTTTTCAACACTGTCTATAACCCTGCCAAGTTCCTCGAGGTGCACGGGAGAGCCGTTGCGATAGGCTACAATCAAAGGACGGTAAGCAGCAGCATTATAAAGCTGTCCCGTTGCCTTTATTGTAAATGCCTTGTCAGTTCCCCATAATGTGCCTGTCGGCAGGTTGACATTCCCGCGTTCCACGGCGTCAGCCACCTCATCTATCCCTATGCCCCGGGATGCCAGTGCTTTCGGATCAACCTGTGCGCGCACAGCATACTTCTGAGAACCAAAGATCTGAACCTGAGCCACTCCGCTCACCATCGAAATGCGCTGGGCAATAAATGTATCCGCATATTCATTTACCGTTGAGAGGGGAAGAGTCGGAGAACTAAGCGCAAGATAAAGAATCGGCTGATCAGCCGGGTTAACCTTCTGGTATGACGGCGGGCTCGGCATATCCTGCGGCAACTGGCGGGCAGCCTTGGCAATCATCGCCTGGACATCCTGAGCTGCTGCATCGATATCCCGGCTCAAATTAAACTGTAGAGTAATCTGAGTATTCCCCTGAGCATTGGTTGAAGTCATGGAATCAAGACCGGCAATAGTAGAAAATTGCCGTTCAAGAGTAGTAGCCACAGCTGAGGCCATAGTTTCAGGGCTGGCACCGGGGAGGTTGGCGCTTACAAGAATTGTAGGAAAATCCACATTCGGCAGGTCACTTACTGGTAATAGCTTGTATCCAATTATGCCGAAGAGCAGGATTGCCATCATGACGAGGGTCGTCATGACCGGCCTGCGTATGAAAATTTCTGCTATGTTCATTACTTAAGGCCTTCTGTCCAGCCTTTTACTTCAACTTTAGCTCCTGGAACAAGACGTAGTTGTCCATCTGTCACTACCTTATCACCTGATTGGAGTCCTTTTTCAACAATAGCTTCGTTATTTATTGTTCTGGTAATGACAACAGACCGGGATTCAACAGTAAGGTCGTTCTTAATGAGAAAGACATACTGTCCTTTCTGACCGGTCTGTATCGCATGCAAAGGAACAATAACTGCATTTGGCTGTGTGGTTAGTATCATAACCACATTAACAAATTGTCCAGGCCAGAGGCATTTGTCTTTATTGCCAAATGTTGCTTTCAGTTTTATAGTACCGGTACTTGTATCTACCGCATTATCTACGAAAGTTAATACCCCTTCAACAGGACGGTCTTCATCCTTTGCGATGATAGCCTCAACCTTTACCTTCCCGGATGACATGTATTCTTTGATCTCTGCCAAGTACTGCTCAGGCACAGAAAAGCTCACATAGACAGGCTGAATCTGGTTGATGACTACCATCGGATTGTCGCCATTCGCCTTGATCAGATTGCCCTCATTGGCTATGAGATTTCCAGTCCTGCCATTTATAGGAGAGTATATATAGCAATACTTCAACTGTAAGCGAGCGTTTTCAACCAGTGCCCTATCAGCGGTTACCGTTGCTTCCAGGGCAGCAGCATTGGTTTTTATCTGGTCGTATTGCTCCTGTGCAACATAACCTTTCCTGACAAGCTCTCCATAACGGCGGGCTTCCACACGTGCATTTTCAAGCTGTGCAGTATCTTTTGCAAGATTTGCTTCCGCCTGTTTAAGAGCTGCTTCATAGGGACGGGGATCTATTGTGAAAAGGATATCTCCAATATATACATCCTGTCCCTCCTTGAAATGTACTCGGGTTAGTACACCTCCCATCTGGGATTTAACCGATACTGTGGAATAAGCTTCGACATTACCAATGGCACTGATCTGAACAGGGACGGTTTTTTGAACCACGGTAGCAGCCGTTACCGGTACAGCCTGCTTTGGAGGGGGCTGTGATTTTCCTTTAGAACATGCAGAGAGGATGGTTATCAATAAAATCAATAAAATGGAACAGACAAATACCTCTACAGTTTTTACAAATCCGGAATACATCTTAATCACCATCTTTTTCTCCTGATTGTTTCTCCGACCCCCCTCACCCTATCCCTCTCCCACCAGGGGAGAGGGAACTGTTTCATAATTTCCCCTCCCTTGCCTGCCCCGCTTTGCGGAGCAAGGCCGGGGATGGGAGGGGTTGGGGAGGGTGTTATATTATCCTATCCCTTATTACATGAGGCTCTTGCACAAATATGTTTTTTGTCACCCTGAACTCGTTTCAGGGTCTCATGACATGTTGATTTTATTAGATGCTGAAATAAGCATGCCCTGAAGAGATTCTGAACCAAGTTCAGAATGACACTTTCAGGGGTCAGCATGACAGAATGCCTGATCTTGCCATTTGTGCAACAGACTCTCATATGAATAAAATATTTTCCTTGCATGGAAGCCCCTACTTTTAGTCTGGGAGCTTCACTTCTTTCCCTCTCCACCGTTTTTTAATAGACCAATCAAAATAAACTCGGTCAGTATCTTTGGTGTAATAACAACATCATCATCCAATGCCATTGACAGGATAACACCCCTGAGCGATGCCATAATAATCTTTGCTATGTCCTTTGCATTGCATTTCCTGAATTCACCTGAATGAATCCCTTTGATAATAATTTTCTCAAGGGGTTTTATCTGTTGTCTGAAAAATTCTCTCTTCTTATCTATATCGAATGAAAAACCGTGTTCCCTGATATGGAGGAGGATAAATTCCTTATGTTTTAAGGCATATTCAAGATATGTGGTTAAAAAGTTAGATAAAGACTCTGTAGCTGATATTGATTTCCCTGAGGTTGCCGCAACATTATTGAACAGGTCACGCCTTCTGTCATTGATAAGGCTTTTATAGAGTTCCTCTTTATTTTTGAAATAGAGATAAATGCCGCCTATGCTTATACCTGCAATTTTTGCAATTTCCCTCATGTTTGCTTTAGCATAGCCTTGCATGGAGAATACATCCAAAGCAGCATTAATGATTCTCTTCTTTGACTCGATACCTGAACGTTTGTTCATGTGAACCTATGTTCAGTATAGCTGAATAACCAATTCAAGTCAACAAAAATCTACAATGTTACATCGGGGCTTCCATGCAAGGAAAACCAGCATTCATGTGAGGTTAATTCAAAGTTCCTTTTGTTGCAAGCAAGATTGCTGGACTCCCCAAAAAAAGAGATAGAAAATGTCATTGCGACTGAAACGAAGCAATCTCGCCTTTTTGCAAAGAGATTGCCACACACCCTTCGGGTGTTCGCAATGACAAACATATCAGGGTGTTAGATTGTCTATCTCTATTCTTCGGCTGGACTCTTTAAACTTGCAACTCTCACATGATATGAGATAAAGTAAGAAAATTATATTAATCTGACCTCCTTCTGCCTGCAATAAGGTTATGAAAGGGAGGTTCTCTCAAAAATTTAACATTAAGGAGGTAAAGTTATGCCAAAGCCAGTAGTGAATGAGGATTTATGTGAAGGATGTGCCACATGTGAAGAACTATGTCCCGAGGTCTTTAAAGTCCAAGATGATGGTAAGGCGCATGTTATAGGAGTCGACAAGTGTAACACCTGCGATTGTCAGGAAGCTGCCGACACCTGCCCTGTTCAGGCAATAACCATAGAGTAATGCGGCAGTTGAGCAGTGCCCGAAGGGCATCTGTCTCGAACTCCTGGTTCTCCCCGCAGCGCAGCGGAGGGGAGGTTCAGGAGTTCGCTGCTCAACTGCCGCATTCCCCCCGGAGCGAAGCGGAGGGGGGAATATATGGTTAGAAAGTAAAGGCTGGTGAAGAACCAGCCTTTACTTTTCAACTCTACCCTTCAGGTATACTTCATTAACAAGGATTTCAGGTGCATCTGTCATAATCCCTTTTAACCTTCCAGATACTCTTTTAAACTTATAATCCTTATGCCTTCAAATTCTTTCAATTTCAGCATTTCTTTATCTCCTGTGACTATCGCGTCAGCCTTGCCGTGTAACGCGCATTCAAGCACTCTGTTATCAGGATCATCGTCAAGAATATGAATCCTCTTGACTGGTTTCACAATTCGGGAAAGGTCTGAGAGATAAAGGGCTATGTGGCTGAGGGCTTCCCTGTCACGATGAAACTTTGCGGAGAGTACGGATAAGACTTCGTTAATGATCTCTTTCGAAATGATCAGCGAGTCATCTCCTTCAAGTATTCTCAGGATCGCCTTCTCAGCTTTACTATATGGAATTACAAATGCGGATATGAAAATATTCGTATCAAATACAAGTTTCACTTTTTCAGATATTTCTCGAGGTCTTTTTCAGTGAGAATGCCCTTTTCTTTTGCCTTGCTACTCCAGTACCCCTGAATCTGATAGAATTCTTTCTTAAGTCTTTCCCTTCTTGTGCTCCTCAAGGCATCCTGAATTACTGCACTAAGGGTCTTGCCTTCCTCCTCCGCTATCATTTCTATTTCCTCAGCCAGGTCCGGAGGAAGGGAAATTGTTTTTTTAACCGCTGTTGCCATCTGAACACCTCCTGTATATGGTATGAATTAATCATACTATATATGCTCCAACCAATCAATACATCAGTCCCATTTCCTTATAATCCGTATTATTCAAAAGGTAGAGTAGAGAACTGGCGTAGTAGCAATCGCCCTATCTCCTGATATTCCTGCATTATCCTATTTATCACTTCAAGCCCGAAGCCCTCATGCTGCAAATTGTAACTGAGGTGGATTAGGAACTCCTCCTCTATATTTATTAAGTTAGCCTTTAGGACTTTTGGGATAAGGAATGTATACAGGGATTTCTCGTTGGTGAAAAGAAGGCACTTTCTCCTATCTATCCTCAGCAGGTTAGCGTACCAATTCCCAAGTCCTTCAGTAGGTAAGGGAATCTTGTCAGGTTCGACAAGTGGGACATCAAGTTCTTTTAGAATTTTTCGGGTGCAATGGATTAGTCTCATAGTTATTTTGGCATTTCAATATATTCATATCCCTTACCAGCTTGAGCCATTAATCGAATGCGTTCTGGCTTCATTCGAATAACAACATATTTAGGTTCAGATGGGTCTTTAATATATTTTTTAAGAATTGGAACGGCTTCATACAGTTTCAACTTATCATCATTATTGGTGCTAATTGTGCAGGTGCCAGCAATCCTTACATGTTTTCCTTCTCTGTCACAGAAACAGTATTCTGCATAAGGGACTTCCCTGAGTTGCACGATTTTTTCTGTACCGTCTGTAGTTGCACACCATAGTTCATTGTCCATCCATACACAGCTTCCCACAGGTCGAACCCCTACCTTATTGCCGTCACTTGTAGCAAGAAATCCCCATCCGACTTCTTTCACAAAACTTTTAACCATTTCTAAACTCATCTTTGCACTCCTTCCATTGTCCAATTCTTATAAGATAACTTCAATCACACAAGATTGCTTCACACAATATTCCCTTTTGCTTCTATGCTTCTGATAATTCATCTGAGCAACTTTAGGGGATGTATTTGCATAACAATAGAGGCACCCATGCACACAGGTATCATATTGCCCTATATCCTTGCTCGGTATACAACCACAGTCTTTCCTTTGCCCTAAATCTTTTAGAATCTTTGTTCTTTTCCCGTTGGATTCGATAAAAGGTAGTAATCCTTCCTGTGGAGGTACATATCCCAAGAAATCCATCAATTCCTTATCGTGACTAAATTGCCGAATCATGAGTTCGTCATCAATACACTTGTTGTGATTAATCCCGTATGCAGATAAATCCGTTGCCTCTGCACAGGTTGCTATTTCGATATGCCACTCCTTGTTTATTTCCTGCAACCCTTTGGCTATCCCTGTCATATCTTCTATGGTAAATTCTTTGCAATCTCTAAACCCTGCTGACATTAAATTCTGACGGACTTTTTTATACAAATTAATATCAAAGAAACTGATTACAAGTTTCTCTGTATATGTGTGTATCTGCTTCCCTATTCCATAAATCTTATCAAGCAGGACATCAACTGTTATGGTATTGGTCAGAATCAAGGGGTCAAATCTCCATACTACTTTTCCCTTTCCGATAGTATTGGACAGCTTCTTGAATGTATCTATCCTCTGCTGTAACGGAGAAACTTTAGGTTCTAATTTTTCTTGCTCATAATCATTCAGGGTATAGGTGAAGTAGTAATTGATTTCTCTTGTATCGAGCTCGGGCAGGTACTTCATCATAGGTTCTGCATTCTTTGTCCAAAATACTATTGCTCTTGTCTTCTCAAATGAGACATATCTCGACTGTCCATTAAACCGATTAACCCACTTTACATACCCTGTCCTTAGCCTATGCATAAACCAGTCGGCATAGAAGGCAGTGATGTCAGTTGCCCTGCTTGCTGAGATAATTACAGGAGCGATACCCTCAATCGTGCCATTGGGGGTTTCTATAGTGACTTTTTCCCAACCTCGAAAGGACATGAATTCTCCTTATGTGTTCGGTTTTATTTTGACACAGTTTTGGGGGGATTTGGGGATTTGCTCTTTGTCGGGTTTCACAAAGGTTCTTAGGGGTTTTTGGCTTGCTCTATGGGGGAATAGTTTGTATGGTTTAAGGTATGATATTTAAAAAAATGTTTTGTGCCCTGCTTGTGCCCTACTTTTTAACCCCTTTTAGAGGTATAAAACTATTGATTATTAAATAAAATTTAAAGTCGGGGCGAGAGGATTTGAACCTCCGACCCCCTGCTCCCAAGGCAGGTGCGCTACACCAGGCTGCGCTACGCCCCGAATTTTTATTAGTAGTTTAAAATCTCGATAAAGTCAATGATATCTTTTTCTTCTTCCCCTTTGACAACAATCTTCTTATTTTTGAAATCCTCCCATGCCTTTTCTCTGTCCCCCTTATAAAGCGGATCAAGTTCTATTGCACGGGTAATAGCAGTAGCAGCATCACCATATTGGCCAATAGCATTATAGCATAAGGCAAGCCCATAATATGGCAAATGGAAATCTGGAAATCGTTTAATAGACTCTTTATAAGCATCTATTGCTTCCTGATATCTCTTGATTCTGTAAAATGCCCTTCCCAGATTATTGAATGCCTTTTCTGCACTCCTGTAAAGGGGGTTAGAGAGTGCAGTTTTATATGATTCAATCGCATCATTAAATCTCCCCATCCTCTCATATGCGATACCAAGGTGGTTTGATGCTTCTGAGAATTGTTTGTCCACACTCAATGCTCTTTTGAAATACTGTACAGCCTCAGGATAGTTTTCAAGCTTCAAAAGAGATATCATCCCAAGCGCATTCAGGACTTCCTTGTTTTCAGGGTCAAGCTCCATTGCCTTCTGAAACTCAACAAATGCTGGCTGGATATTGTTGTCATTGAGATATGACAGGCCTAATTGATAATGTGCCTTTGCCTTTTGAATATTCATTCCTGTCCCTGTAGTCAAACAGGCGCTTGTGAACAGTATCAGGAATATGAAAATATACCCTGTCTTCACTTCTTCCCTTCCTTATATACGATTTTCACTCTATTAAAGCTATCAGAAATGGGAACACAAGTAAAGAGGGGATTTTTACTCGGTATTCCATTATAATACGTAAAATGAAGCGTTTCCCCTTTCTACATCTTCTCCTTTTCATTCTTACGCTATCTTCCACCCTCCTTGCAGGGGCATTACAATCAGGTGTAAATATTTTTAAAGAACCTGAAAAGATTTATAAAGGTTTACCATTCGCATTAACCCTTATGGCGATACTCCTGAGTCATGAATTATCTCACTACTTTGCATCAAGGAAACACAATGTAAAGGCTACCCTTCCGTATTTTATCCCTGCCCCGACTATTGTTGGCACATTCGGAGCATTTATCAAGATGAAATCTCCTATTGCGACGAGAAAAGCCCTTGTGGATATTGGTGCATCAGGACCTATAGCTGGTTTTATTATATCTGTCATTGTATCAATTATCGGTCTATCCTTTTCTAAAGTTGTTGCGCTCAAAGAGACAGAAGGGGCACTTGGTCTTGGAGATTCTCTGCTGTTTACGATGCTATCGAACCTCATCCTTGACTACCAACCTAATTCTCAGGACATACTCCTCCATCCGGTTGCCTTTGCAGGATGGATCGGGCTTTTTGTAACATCCCTGAACCTCATACCAATAGGACAGCTTGATGGTGGACATATCGCCTATGCCATCTTCGGTGAAAGGTATGTTTTTTTGTCAAAAATCCTTACAATCATTATGATTTTCTCTGGGCTATTTTTATGGGAAGGTTGGGCTATATGGGGTATTCTCCTATTGATACTCGGGTTGAGGCATCCTCCTGTTCTTTACTGGGAAGTGCCTTTAGACTCGAAAAGAAGATTCCTTGGATGGCTTGCGTTGATAATATTTGTCCTTACATTTATACCTATGCCTTTCAAGATTTTATGAAGCTCCCCGACTAAAAGTCGGAGATGAAAGCCAGCATTCATGTAAGGTTTATAACAGGGTTTCTTAGATAGGAAAGTGTGTTATAATATAACTTTCGCGGAACCAATGATAGTATGGTATTGTCATTTCCGCAAAAGCAGGAATCCAGAGGCAAATAAATGACTGGATTCCCCCGTAACAAGTACGGAGCAGGCTCCGTCAAGCACGGAATGACGATTAAAAAGTATCTGCGAAAGTTGTATTATAATATTAAGAAAACTTCCATCAAAAGGAGACTCACGTATGAAAGTTATACTGAAAGAAGACGTGAAGAACATCGGCAAAATGGGGGACATTGTCAACGTGGCTGATGGACATGCAAGAAATTATCTTGTACCAAAGGGGCTTGCCCTCGAAGCGAATATGAAAAACATAAAATCCTTAGAGCATGAAAAAAGGATCATACAGGAAAAGGCAAAAAAGCTGAAAAATGTAGCTCAGGATATTGCTGAAAAAATCACAACCATCTCCCTCACGATGAAGGCAAAGGCTGGTGATGAGGGGAAGCTTTTCGGGTCCATAACCACAAAGGATATTGCCGAGGCACTGAAGAATGAAGGGATCGAGGTAGATAAGAAGAAAATATCTCTTGAGGAACCGATTAAAAGGCTGGGTTCCTACTCGGTCAATGTAAAAATCCATCCTGAAATATCAACACAACTTACAATACAAGTCATTGAGGAATGAAACATTCATGTCTTAAAGAGACACAAAGGGCAATGAAAATAATCCCCCTTAACCCCCCTTTAGAAAAGGGGGGTTAAGGGGGGATTTGAAAGGTATTTTCAGGTGAAAGAGATTGATTTACAAATAGATCGGTTGCCACCTCAAAACATTGAGGCAGAACAGTCTGTCTTAGGTGCTATCCTTATTGATAATGATGCATTGCTCAGGGCGTTGGAGCTTCTTGTTCCTGATGACTTTTATAAACAATCTCACAGAAAGATATTCCACGCAATGCTTGAACTGTTCAATAAGAATGAGCCAATAGATCTCATAACCCTTACAGATTATCTCAAGAAGAAAGACGAGATTGACGAAGTAGGAGGTATCTCCTATCTCACATACATAGTGAATATGGTTCCAACTGCGGCAAATATAAAATACCATTCAAAGATTATTCGTGAAAAATCCCTTCTCAGAGGTCTTTTACGCTCAGCTACTGATATTGCCAGTAAGGCATATGAAGATAATCTTGATACCGAAGATCTCCTGGACTATGCGGAAAAAACAATCTTTAACCTCTCGGAGAAAAGGATCAGATCATCATTTGTAACCCTTGAAAGCGTCATCAAAGACAGTTTTGTGATGATTGAACAGCTCTATAATAAGAAAGAGACCATAACAGGTGTACCCTCAGGCTTCAGAGACCTTGATGAATTTACAACCGGTTTTCAGAAAGGTGATCTGATCGTTATTGGCGGAAGGCCATCAATGGGGAAAACGGCTTTCACCTTGAATATTGCACAACATGTCGGGCTTGAATTGAAAGAGCCTGTTGCTATATTCAGTCTTGAGATGGCAAAGGAACAACTCGCTATCAGGATGCTTTGTTCTGAAGCAATGGTGAATTCAAATAGCATTAGAAAAGGATTTATCAAAAGAGAGGATTGGCATAAATTAACAAGTGTTGCAGGTAAACTCATCGATGCACCGATTTTTATAGATGATTCATCAGACATAAATGTACTCGAATTAAGAGCAAAGGCCAGGCGATTAAAAATGGATCGTGGACTTAGCCTTGTAATCGTCGACTACCTCCAGCTAATGAGGAGCAGGGGAAGTTTTGAACGGCGGGAGCAGGAAATATCAGATATATCCCGATCATTGAAGGCCCTTGCAAAGGAATTAAGTATCCCCGTTATCGCTGTGAGCCAGTTGAACAGGAGTGTTGAACAAAGGAGACCCCCGAAACCCATGCTGGCTGATCTGAGAGAATCAGGGGCGATCGAACAGGATGCTGATGTTATCCTGTTTCTCTACAGAGATGAAATTTATAATAAGGATAATCCGTCCAATAAAGGGAAAGCAGAGGTAGAGATAGCGAAGCAGAGAAACGGACCTGCCGGCGTTACTATTCATCTCTCATTTATTTCGAGCTGCACACGGTTTGTGAACAGAACTGACAGAGAATATATTTCGCCTGTATCTGATGAGGAGGCATTTTGAGAAGAGCTCCAGCAGTTGCAGGGCAATTTTATCATGGTTCTCCATCAAAACTGAACCAACAGGTTGAGCAATACATTGACAGAGACGCAAAAAAGGAAAAGGTAATCGGTGTTCTCTCTCCACACGCTGGCTTAGTATATTCAGGCCCTGTTGCAGGAGCTGTGTATTCATCAATAGATTTTCCGGAAACATTTGTACTGATCGGCCCAAATCATACAGGGCTTGGAGCCCAGATATCCATGATGGAATCAGGTGAATGGGAAATCCCTACAGGGGTTTTCAAGATCGATGAAAAGGTTTCACGCAGAATTGCACTCTCTGTCAATATTGTGATAAAAGATGTCCAGGCACATATATTTGAACATTCGATCGAGGTACAGCTTCCTTTTATCGCTTATTTTTCAAAAGAATCTAAAATTGTACCTATAGCTATTCTTTCAGCATCTATCGATGAATGTAGACTGCTTGGTGAAGGTATTGCAACGGCAATTAGGGAAACAGGCTATCCTGTTGTTGTGGTAGCAAGTTCCGATATGAGTCATTACGTACCGGAGAATGTTGCACAGCAGAAGGATAAAAAGGCAATAGACAAGATACTCTCTCTTAATCCTGAAGGCTTGTATGAAACAGTAAGGAGAGAGAGAATTTCTATGTGTGGCTATCTTCCTGCCACAATAATGCTTTTTGCAGCTAAAGCACTCGGTGCACAATCTGCGCGGCTTATAAAATATTCTACATCTGCAGAGATAAGCGGAGATTATGACCACGTCGTTGGTTACGCAGGTATTGTATTGAGGTAATCATAAGGAGGTAGTGTAAAAAAATAATTATGGGTGATAACGGGGAAAATAAGAGAAGACACAAAAGACATATTGTGGACGGAATTTTTGGAAATTTACTCTATTCTACAGAAGTCAATGTAGTTAATTTAAGCATTGATGGAGCTGCTATTGAAACGACGAAGAGGCTCGAGTTAAATAGGGAGTATCCTTTTAAAATTAGATATAAAGGCACTCTTCTCAACTTAAAAGGGCTTGTTGTCTGGTCAGTTCTCAGCCAATCAAAGAAAAAAGATTCCGGAGAAGTCATCCCTCTCTATAAGGCTGGCTTAAAATTTACTGAACTCTTGGATGAAAAAACAAAGATACTCCTCAAGTTTATAGAGGATAGTAAAGTCAAATCAACGGAAAAAAGATTATCAGGGATACGAGTTAAGATTGCTGAATCAAAAAATAAAAATATTAAGATTGACTTTCCGTATCGATATGATGTCAAAAAGATAAGTCTCTCAGGGATGCTCGTTGCGATAGAACATCCACTCGAATTGAACGCCCGTCATCACATGGAACTTTTCCTTAATAAAGATGTGCTGAACATTGTAGGGAGGATCGCATATTGTGATAAGAATACCTCAAATGAAGATACAAAGTATGACATCGGGATAGAGTTTGTTGATATGTCAGATAATGATAAGGTCCTATTGAAAGAATTTATCGATACCCTCGAAGAATAACTTGTTTTTCCATTTTTAGCTGAGTTATAATAATATATTATATTTTGGAGGGGAGATGAATTACGCAATCATTGAAACCGGAGGGAAACAGTACAGGGTTGCTCCAGGCAATACCATACAGGTAGAGAGGATTTCCCAGGAGAAAGGTGCACAAATCACTCTTGATAAGGTTCTGACCATTGTAAAGGAAGACCACCATATATACGGTTCACCTTATGTGCATGGGGCAAAGGTCATAGCATCGGTGGAAGGTCAAGGGAAAGCACGCAAGATAATGGTGTATAAACAGAGACCGAGAAAGGGTTTTAGAAAGCTCAGGGGACACAGACAACCCTATACATCTCTCAAGATTCAAGAGATCGTTCTGGAGGAGTAATATGGCGCATAAAAAAGGAGTCGGCAGTTCACGAAATGGTCGCGATAGCGAGGCGAAACGCTTAGGGGTTAAACGTTTTGGTGGAGAGTTTGTCCGTGCAGGGAATATACTGGTTAGGCAGAGAGGAACAAAGTTCCATCCAGGGTCAAATGTTGGCAAAGGTTCAGACGATACCCTTTTCGCCAAGATCGATGGGGTAGTGAGCTTTGAAAGAAAAGACAGGACAAGGTTACAGATCAGTATTAATCCGGTAGCACAGTAAGAAGCAAATTTGCAATTTATATGAAAAGGCAGGCCTTTGGCCTGCCTTTTTTGTTATTATCGTATTACCAGTATTTGTTTGTCTCGATAATAATTAAGACAGGGAAGGCTGTCTCAGAATTTTTATAATCGACAAGATTATTAATGTGGCAATCGTAAGTGCTTTATAAATCAAAGATTTATCCGTTTACGCCTCAACAGGTTTTACTGTAAGGTGTCGTATAAAAATTCTTCCCCAGCCTACCCTGTCCAATATATTGACTTTACTGTATTTTGGAGGCATATCCTAACCCAGATGTTGCAAAAATATACCTCATTCCCTCAGATGTCATTCCCGCTTGTCGGGAATCCTTCTTTGATGAAAAAAGATACCGGACAAGCCGGTATGACAGGAATAGGAATACACTTTTGATGATATTTCATTGTGCCTTGAAAATTTGCCATAAACCAAATAACATTAAGCATTTACAACACATTTTACATGAATGCTGGCTTCCATCTCCGACTTTTAGTCGGGGAGCTTCACTATGAATTTATGCAACTGATGGGTTAATAAAGGATTTATCATGCAATTTGTTGACTATGTGAAGATATATGTAAAGGCCGGTAATGGTGGAAGGGGCTGTGTGAGCTTCAGAAGGGAAAAATATGTTCCAAGAGGGGGGCCTAATGGTGGTGATGGTGGGAGAGGCGGTCACGTCATTATCAGGGCGACAAAAGAAATGAACACCTTGCTTGACCAGAGATATCATCACGAATACAGAGCAGAACGTGGAGAGCATGGCAAAGGAAAGAATATGCACGGCAAAAACGGCGAAGACCTTATCATACCTGTTCCCATCGGCACTGTTATTAAAAATGCAGATACAGGAGAAACAATATCAGATCTTTATTCCGAAGGGAGTTCCACCATCATAGCACAAGGTGGAAGAGGTGGTTTAGGGAACACACACTTTGCTACCCCTGTCAGGCGTATCCCGAGATTTGCTCAGATAGGTGAAGAGGGTGAAGAGAAATGGCTTGTACTCGAATTAAAACTACTTGCAGATGTAGGCTTAATAGGGCTTCCAAATGCGGGAAAATCAACACTGATATCCGTTATATCCTCTGCAAAACCAAAAATAGCTGACTATCCTTTTACTACTCTCGTGCCTAATCTGGGAGTAGTAAAAATGAGTAATTTTAAAAGCTTTGTCGTCGCAGACATTCCTGGTTTAATAGAGGGTGCTCATAAAGGTACAGGGCTTGGATTCCAGTTTCTCAGACATGTTGAGCGAACTTCAATACTCCTGCATTTAATTGACATATCATGCCTTGCAAAGGGAGAACCAGTAGAAAATTTTGAGAAGATCAACAGGGAACTTGCATTTTATAGCCCTCTCCTTATGGAAAAACATCAGGCTGTAGCTGCTACAAAGATGGATATAGCTGATAAAAAGAGACTTGACAGTCTTCAACAATATTGCAAAACTAAACAGATTGATTTTTATGCCATATCAGCAGTTACAGGACAAGGGATCAAAGGACTGTTATTATATCTTTTTAGTAAGATTGAGGAGAGAAGACATGAAGAGGGTAGTAGTAAAAATAGGAAGTAATATACTGGCAAATGCCAAAGAGGGGCTCAATACCAAACGTATTTCTTCAATTGCCAGAGATATTATAGAAGTCTCAACCCTGGGGTATGAGGTAGTTGTGGTTTCTTCAGGCGCAATTGCTGCTGGTATGAAAAAGCTCGGATTAAGGGAAAAACCAAGGGATATAAAACTCAAACAGGCTGTTGCTGCAGTCGGTCAGAGTAGTTTAATGTGGGCTTACGAAAAAAGTTTTGGTGAACACGGGAAAAAGGTTGCACAGGTGCTCCTTACAAGAGAGGATTTTTCTGACAGGAATAGATACATAAATTCAAAAAATACACTGACAACGCTTCTCTCGTATGGTGTTATCCCTGTTATCAATGAAAACGATACCGTTGCCACAGATGAAATAAAGTTTGGTGACAATGATCATCTCGCCTCCCTTGTGGCATGTCTTATTGAGGCAGAACGACTCATTATCCTCTCTGATGTTGATGGGCTTTATACGGAAGATCCGGGGCACTCTTCTTATGCAAGGATGATAGAATCTGTTGAGGAGATAACGCCTGAGATCGAGGCAAGGGCAAAAGGTACAGGGAGTGTTGTTGGTACAGGTGGGATGTATTCAAAACTCCTTGCTGCAAAAAGGGCACTGAAACATGGAATTACAGTACATATCATAAGTGGCAGAAAGGAAGGTCTACTGCCTGCCCTCCTGAGTGGCAAACATTCTGGTACCATATTCAAGACCAAAGGAGGGAAGCTACCTTTACGAAAAGGATGGATTGCTTATAGTACTCGTGCGAAGGGAAGTATTACCATTGATGACGGTGCTGTACAGGCTATCATCCAGAGAGGGAAAAGCCTTCTTCCGTCAGGCATTATTTCTGTGAAAGGTAATTTTATAACAGGTGATGCGGTCTACTGCCTTGATGGGAAAGGGACCCGTATTGCAAAAGGCCTGACCAACTACTCGTTTTCAGAAATTGAAAAAATTATGGGCAAGAAATCAGCCGAGATTGAAAAGATACTCGGCTACAAATATTCTGACGAGATAATCCACAGGGATAACCTCGTGCTGATATAAAAGCTTTTAATGGGTGTCCCCTTTAAGATTTTCTCCACTTAAAGTCATAACGCTCCCTCTTTGAGGGAGCGTTATGACTTGTCTTCTAATTCCTGAGAAAGTGGAGTGGGATGCGTGATTTTCTTTCTTAAGCAAAACTAACTACTGGAACTGAGCGATTAACCGCAAAACTCTTTTTGTGCAACTTAATGCGCTCAATTTCATGAAGTGTTTCTGCCTCAAGATAACTTTCTCCGCAGTGTGGACATGTAACAATAGGGACATTTTCTATGACCAATATGTCCTTGCCCTTACCATAGGTTCTTGCAACCCTGCGGATACGAGCACCCTCTTTCCCGCAATTATCACAAATCTCTTCTTTCCCTGTTCCCATAGACATATTATGGCACATATACAGTAATAATGACCAACTTGCCAGTTGGGCTAATTTTGGCAACAACTTCAACTTCGCCGCCAGAGAGAGATTGTCCATTTATACGATATTTCCATTCGGCAGTGTCTTTGTCTTTCTGACGTTCAAAAATCTTTCCAGTCAGAATACAGCGTTCTACATCATAAATCGACAGGGAATCTTCATTCATCTCCTCATCCCCATGAATCGACATAATGTATTCACGATTGCGGATCTTTTCCCGCATTATTTTTAGAATTCGATCAAACATTTATAATCTGCTTATTCTTTGCTTTTCTCACGCACCCCATTATCATATAACGGGGCGGGTCGGCGAAGCCCCGACAGAGTCGGGGGTTTGGGCGTAGCCGTTGACCCAGAGATAGGCGGCGTTGCTACGCTTTATGAATGCCATTTTATACATTGATAACCTTTACTTTATAAGGCAGAGAAAAATTAGCAGCTCTTCTCCTAAAGAGAATAAACAGCCATAGGAATTTTACTTTCTACCTTTCTTCTA
>Ga0194113_10004909_pt1 | contig 17415 bp, 10 predicted proteins | sample TA2MahC200mmetaG_FD_146193 | JGI IMG/M metagenome (GOLD analysis project Ga0194113, IMG submission 146193) | Freshwater microbial communities from Lake Tanganyika, Tanzania - TA2015017 Mahale Deep Cast 200m | ecosystem: Environmental > Aquatic > Freshwater > Lake | place: Tanzania: Lake... | reverse complement strand
TGCGGTGGATCCGAAACAGATCGGCGGCCGATCGGGATGGGGCAATCTGCCGCCCCAGGCCCGCCAGGAAGCCCTGCAACAAATCGGCAAGGATCTCCCCGCACATTATCGAGAGGTCATTGAGGAGTACTTCCGACGACTGGCGAAGGAAAGCGGCGGATAGCACCGCGGCGCCGCACACCCGCGCGGACCGCTTCCACCAACGTGCGGACTGCCCCACGCTCCCAACTGGCAATTCGCAACTAGTGAACACGTCACCTACATGGTCGAGGATATGTCAATCAAAGCACTACTTCTTGCACTGATGCTGCTTCAGGCACCCGCCGCGCCAAGTGTGACGGTGGAACCGCTGAGCGGGCCGGCTGTGACCGGCACGCTCGTGGCCCTCGATGGCCAACAAGCGGTGGTCGAAAGCGACGGCCGGTCGCAGGCGTTCCCGCTGCGCGATCTCCAGTCGGTCGTCATGGGGCGGGGGCCCGCGGGCGGCGCCGCGCCGGGCAGCGCGTCGGTTCAACTGGTCGACGGGTCGCGCGTCGTCGCATCCAGCTACACGGTCCGCAACGGAACGGCGACGATGCGGGTTTGCGATCGCGGGGTCGAAACGGAAACTCGCAACGTCCAGTGGGTCCGCTTCAAGCCCGCCTCCGCCGCCATCGATCCTCAGTGGCAAGAAATAGTCACTAGCAAGAACGCGGGGGATGTGCTGGTGTTTCGTCCCAGCGACACGTCCCTCGATCAGCTCGAAGGCCTGCTGCACGATGTCGACACCGAGGTCGTGGAATTCGAACTCGACCAGCAGCGCATCCCCGTCAAACGCGCCAAGCTGGAAGGGATCATCTACTTCGCCCCCGACAAAGGCGAGCTGCCGGCGCCGATCGGCACCGTGCACGACGTCGCGGGATCGAGCTGGAAGGTCAAGTCGATCCAGCTCCAGGACGATGCGCTGCGCCTGGTCACTGTCGGCGGCACTTCATGCGTGCTGCCCGTGAGCGCGGTCGCCCGTCTCGACTTCTCGTCGGGGAACGTCACGTACCTGAGCGACCTGGATTTCGAACTGGTGGAATGCACGCCGTTCATCGAATCGCGCATCCCGCACCAGAGGATCCTGCAATTGTACGGGCCGCGCCGCAACGTCAGTTTCCGAGGAACCAAGCTCGCCGTCGGTGAAGGAAACGACCTGCGGCAGTACGACCGGGGCCTGGCGATTCACAGCCGAAGCCTGCTGGTCTTTCGCTTGACGGAGGATTACCGCAGGTTTTCCGCCGTGGCGGGCGTCGATGGCCAACTCCGCGGCTGGGGCAGCCTGGAGCTGGTGATATTCGGTGACGACACGGAGCTGTTTCGCAAGACACTCAGTGGCAACGATCCACCCGTGCCCGTCGACTTGGATTTGACAGGCGTTCGCCGCCTCAAGATCCTGGTCGACTTCGGGCGAACGTCCGACGTGGCCGATCAGTTGAACCTGTGCGACGCGAGGATCATCAAATGAGCGATCGTCAACGGCACCTTTGGCTCTGCTGGGCCGGCGTCCTGGGCCTGCTGCCGAGTTGCGTGGCGCCGGCCGCCGATCCGCCGGCCGCCGTGATGGCCGCCGAACAGCAGCGGGTGGACGCCATCGCCAAGGCCGTGCAATCCACGGTGGCCGTGTTCGCCGCCGGCGGACAAGGTGGCGGTTCGGGCGTCGTGATCACTCCCGACGGTTACGCCCTGTCGAACTACCACGTGGTCGCGCCGACCGGCCCTTACATGCGGTGCGGCATGGTCGACGGCAATCTCTACGACGCTGTCGTCGTCGGCGTCGACCCGACCGGCGATGTGTCGCTGATCAAATTGCTGGGCCGCGACGATTTCCCGGTCGCCGAGATGGGCGACAGCGACCGCGTGCGCGTCGGCGACTGGTGCTTCGCGGCCGGCAATCCGTTCCTGCTCGCCACCGACTTCCAGCCCACAGTGACGTACGGAATCGTCTCCGGCGTGCGCCGCTACCAACCCCCGGCCGGAACACTCCTGGAATACACGGATTGCATCCAGACGGATGCGGCCATCAATCCCGGGAACTCCGGCGGGCCGCTCTTCGACGCCGCAGGACGGCTGATCGGCATCAACGGGCGCGGGTCGTTCGAGAAGCGCGGCCGCGTCAGCGTCGGCGTCGGCTACGCCATTTCGATCAACCAGATCAAGAAGTTCCTCGGATACCTCCACAGCGGCCGCATCGTCGACCACGCCACGCTCGGCGCCACGGTCACCACGGACGATCAGGGACGCGTCGTCGTTTCCAACATCCTCGAATCGTCCGACGCCTTCCGCCGCGGCCTGCGATTCGGAGATCAGCTGCTGTCGTTCGGCGGGCGCCCCGTGACCAGCGTCAACGGTTTCAAGAGCGTGCTGGGCATCTACCCCAAGGGGTGGCGCGTGCCCGTCACGTTCCTGCGCGAAGATCGCATCGTGGAAACCCACGTGCGACTCGCCGGTGTCCACACTCAAGAAGACCTGCTTAGGAACGTTCAAAAACCGCCGACCGAGCAGCCGGGCCTGCCGCCCGCCCCGAAAGAGAAACCGTCGCCATCCAAGGAGAAAGACGAACCAAGTCCCAACGAGCGCCCCGGCCTGCCCCTGCCGCTGCCCAACGTCATGACGCCCCCACCGCCGCCACCGCACGTGGCACCCTTGATCAAAAAACGCCCCGGCTACGCGAACTACTACTTCAACGAGTTGAATCGGAATCGGGTCTGGAACGCATTCACTGCCCACGGCAACTTCCGCGAGGCGGCAGGCACCTGGGTGATCGCCGGCCGCGCAAGCGGCACGGGCCCGTTCGAAATCACGCTGGGCACTGAACAGGTCGTCGGCAAGTTCCCCACCAGTCAAGATCGCGTCGACGTGCGGAACGACCTGGACCAGCAACTCGCGCCGCCCGCCAGCGGCGGCTTGCTGCCCGCCCTCCACCTCTGGCAACGCATGCTCACCCTGGGCCCCGAACAGTTTGGGGAAACCTACTACCTGGGAACCGCGCCGCTGATCAACCACGACGGACTGTACGACGTCCTCGTTGCCGTCCACAACGTCGTCGAGACGCGGTTCTCGTTCGACCCGCGCACCGGCCTCCTCGCCGCCGTGGAGATGTTCCCGGCAGCCGACGCCGACCCGTGCGAGATATCGTTCAGCAACTACCGCGAACTCGACGGACGCTGGCTGCCGCACACGGCCGTCGTGCGGTACGGCGAAGACGTGTTCGCCACGCTGGAAATCGACAAGTACTCGTTGAGCCCGTGAATTTCCCGCCGCCGGCCGAAAGAGACCTTGAATCCCCCCGCACCCTACGCGAAAGCACACGATGACGCGGAACCCCCACGCGAGCACAATGACCGCCGCTCCCTGAGCACACCAAGGACACGACGATGACCCACGCACACCTGGCCGCCCTGTTGAGTCTTGGCCTGGCATTCGCTTCGCCGCGCACACCACGCGACGCGCGGGCGGATACGTCGTTTGCCGATGTCATCGAGGAAGTACAGCCCAAGGTCGTCAAGATCTTCGGGTCGGGCGGCTTGCGGCGCCTTGAGGCGTTTCAAAGCGGCTTCTTGATCTCCGCCGAAGGTCACGTCCTCACGGCGTGGAGTTACGTGCTGGACGCGGAAGAATACAGCGGCGACGTGCGCGACAGCGGCCAACGTTATGACGCGAAACTGGTCGGCCATGACCCGCGGCTGGAAATCGCCCTTCTCAAGATCGACGGCGCGAACCTGCCGCATTTCACGCTGGACGAGTTCGTCGAACTTCAGCCGGGCGCTCGCGTGCTCGCGTTCAGCAACCTGTTTGGGATCGCCGCGGGCGACGAGGCGGCCAGCGTCCTGCACGGGAACGTGGCGGCCATCAGCGATCTGGCCGCGCGGCGCGGCGCGTTCCAGACGATCTACCGCGGGACCGTCTACGTGCTCGATGCCATGACCAACAACCCCGGAGCAGCCGGCGGCGTCTTGACCGACCGACGGGGCCGGCTGGCGGGTGTGCTGGGCAAGGAGCTCCGCAACTCGCTCGACAACACCTGGCTGAATTTCGCCGTGCCCGTCGGCGCGATCGCCCCATCCGTGCGCGAAATGCTGGCCGGACGCGCCGTGCCGCGGAGCGAGGAAGAAGCCGCAAAGAAACCCGCCAACCCGCACTCTCCCAGAACGCTCGGCATCGTCCTCGTGCCCGACCTGCTCGCCAAGACGCCTCCCTTCGTCGACGTGATCCGGCCGGGTTCGCCCGCCGCGGAATCGGGCCTCCGCCCCGATGACCTGATCCTGTTCGTCAACGAACGCATGGTCAAGTCCTGTAAGGAATTCGTCGAGGAACTCTCTTTCGTGGATCACATCGACACCGTCCGCCTGACCGTCCAACGGGGCCTGGAGCTGGTCGACGTGCGGGTGAAACCCGGAGCGAATACGCGGTGAACGGCGATGAGGGAACTGATCGGAATTCAAGACGCGCCGGACCAAGAGGAGCGCGAGGATCGAGGGGTGTGGGATGACCAATACTCCCTGGTTCTCCGCGTCGCGTCCGGTCTACACGCGAAGAAAAAGACCCGAACTCACCCGCGAGATGCGGCCTCGAACCGCTTGAGGAATATCATCATGAAACTTCGGCCGTCACGAATCGCGTGGGCGCTGGTCGCCGCGCTGGTCGCCGCGACCGCACTCAGTTGGGCCTCGCCTCTGCGGACCCATGCCCAGGAGGATCTGACGGAGCTGGAAGAAACCGCGATGCGCGCGGCGGTCGAGCGTGTGGCGCCTTCCGTGATGCGCATCGAGACACTCGGCGGACTGGAGGCCGCGGACGGCATGCTGGTCGGATCGGGCCCTTCCACGGGGGTCGCGGTCTCCGAAGACGGATACATCCTCTCCAGTGCCTTCCATTTCGTGCAACGTCCGCCGTCGATCCTCGTCACCCTGCCACAGGGAAACCGCGTGGCCGCCCGCATCGTCGCTCGCGACCACGGCCGGCAACTCGTCCTGCTGAAGGTCGAAACCGATCAGAAGCTGACGGTGCCGGAAATCGTGCCGCGGTCCGAGCTGAAAGTGGGCCAGTGGACGATGGCCGTTGGGCATACTTACGCGAACAACGTTCCCAGTCGGTCGGTCGGAATCCTCAGCGCCACGAGCCGCATGTGGGGCAGGGCCGTGCAGACGGACGCGAACGTCTCGCCCGCCAACTACGGCGGTCCGCTCATCGACGTGCGCGGACGCGTCATCGGCATCCTGGTGCCCATGGCCCCAGACGGGCAGAGCGAGTTGGCGGGCGCGGAATGGTACGACTCCGGAATCGGTTTCGCGATTCCACTGGCGGACCTCATGAACCGCTTGGATGCCATGAAACAGGGCACCGATCTCCATCCCGGGCTGCTGGGTGTCTCGCTCAAGGGCACGGATATCTATGCACTACCGGCAACGATCGCAGCCTGCCCGGCCAAGTCGCCCGCCCGCAAGGCCGGGCTGCAGGTGGGCGACACCATCGTGGAAATCAACGGAGTCGCAATCCGCCGGCAATCCCAGTTGCGTCACGCCCTCGGCCCCCTGCTGGCCGGTGATACGGTCCGCGTCGTGGCCACACGGGGCGACCAGCAGACGCGCGTCGAGGCCACGGTCCAACTGGTCGCCGAATTGGAGCCGTACGTGCGACCGGAACTGGGGATTCTGCCGATGCGCGGCGCCACGCCAGCTCAATCGGGCGATTCCGCCGGTGCCGGGGCGGTCATCCGACACGTGTTCCCGAACAGCCCCGCCGCGACATCCGGCTTAACGCAAGGAGACCGCATCGCCGCGGTCGACGACACGACCATCGAGAGCGCCGAAGCTCTCCGCGACGTTATCGCCGGCCGCGAACCCGGTGAGCGTGTGAACGTCCGTTTCGTGCGAAACGGCCAGACGCAAGTCGCCGCCACTACGTTGGGAAGGTCGTCGACCTCCCTGCCCGGGAAACTGCCCCCCGCCCATCCGCCGGCAGCATCAGACGCTCCCGCAACGCACCGAGTCGGCGACGTCGATGTCACCATCGTGGAATCGGCCAGCAAGTGCGTCGCGTTTGTCCCGCACCGGTACAACCCGGCAGTTCCGCACGGACTGGTGATCTGGCTCCATGAACCGGGCAGTACCGACCCACCACCCGTTCCCGACGCCTGGAAGCCGCTGTGCGAGGAGCGCGGACTGATCGTATTGGCCCCCCGCGCGGCAGACCCGCGACGCTGGTCGCCAACGGAAGTCGAGTTGATTCGGAAGGCGATCGACACCCTTGCAGCCGAATACGCGGTCGATCCAACCCGCGTCGTGGTGCACGGACGAATGGGCGGCGGCGGCATGGCCTACCTGGTTGCCTTCAGTAATCGGGACGTCGTCCGCGGCATCGCCGTCGTGGACTCGCCCCTGCCCGCCGGCTTGAGGGCTCCGGCCACCGACCCGACTCAGCCGCTGGCGGTCTTCAGCGCGTCGTCGGAGAAATCTGTTGGACTGGAGCGTATCCGCGGCGGCGAAAAGCGACTCGAACAACTAGCCTTCCCCGTCGTCGCCAAGACCTTGCCCGGCAATCCCCGTCAACCGGACGAACGCGAGATGGCCGAACTGGTCGATTGGATCGATACCCTGGATCGGATTTGACATGCGACGACACCTGCTTGGAATCATCTCCTTGCTCTTGCTGGCGGCGGCCGCGTACGGCCTGATGCGGTTCGGAACGAAGGAGAGTCACGCCGAGTTTCTTTCCAGCGTCTGCCTGCGTGGAGGTTTGGTGCTGGGCGCCATCTGGCTCGCGCTTCCCCAGTTGATTCGACTGTTCAAGAGCACATCACCCTGGTTTGTGGGTCTGCTGGGCGCGGCCAGCGCGGTCATCGTGCTGCGTCCCCGCACCATCGTCGTATTGGGGCCGGCCATCCTGTTGTTGGCCGTGTTGCACTTTTTCGGCTGGCTGATCAGGCCGCTGCCGGACCGCTCGTCGCGCGGCAACCCGCGCGACTCGCACAGCCGTCGCGACGACGAGCCCTGACGCGGCGATCCCTCGCGGCGGCCCCCATGGAAGGTCGATTCCTGCCGCAACCGTGAAACCGGATGCTAGTGGGGCGGCCTCGCCACCTCCAATCCTCAACCGCGGGCGGTCCAACGGGGCGCATGCGTGGGGCAGGTGCCCTTGGGCGAGCGGCAGGAATTTGTTTACCAGGAGGACGGGCACTCTTGCCCGTCGAACACGCAAACGACGGGCAAGAGTGCCCATCCTACGGGCAGCGTCTCAGCTGCCGCTCGCCTGGGGCGCGACCTTTCATTACAATCAGTCCCGTACCCGATCGAGACCTGGAGCAGGCATCTGATGCGACGACATCCACCCGAGAAACGCGCGTCCCGACGCCCTGCGCTGCTCATCGCAGCCGCCGTGGTCGTCCTGGCGGCTGTCTTGCTGGGCCGTGGAGCCGGGGGGCAATGGGCCCGCTTTCAGGCGGCGCGCGACCTGGAGACCTCGGCCATCTCCGACGCGCTGCGATGGCTCGAGAGATCCGACCGGATCGACCCGCGCGACGGGGAGACGGAGTTGCTCCGCGCCCAATGCCTTCGCCTGCTTGAGCTCGAGCCGGAGCGCGAGCAGGCGTTGGCTCGCGCCGCGGAATACGGAGCGTCCCCGGAGCGGATCGCGTGTGAACGAGTGATCGGGCAGATCCGAACGGGAGAACTGTACGAAGGCGCGGAGAGCCGGCTCGATGAACTTCGCAACGCGGGCCTCTCGCCGACCGACATCGCCTGGTCCTACATCCTCGGCTGCGTCGCGCGCCAGGACCTGGAACGCGCCCACGCACTGGTGACGGCCTGGTCCGCCGACAACCCCGGTCAGCCGCACAACAACTACATGCGCGGCTTCCTGTTGCTCCGGAGCAACCAACGGCCGGCGGCAGCCAGGGAACTCAAGGCGGCGCTGGAGCAGCAACCGGGCCACGAGCTGGCCGAAATCGCGCTGGCAGAGCTGCTCGATCAAGAGAAGAAGTCCGAAGAATCACTCCGCCTCTATGTCACGCTGGCCAACAGGAATCCTCAAAACGTGAACGTCTTGACCGGACTGGCGCGCGTGCTGCGAAAGACCGGTCGGCCCGACCTGGCCCGCGCCATCCTGCAGCCCTTTCTGGCAGCCGCGGAACATTCCTCGACGTTTGCCGTGGAAATGGCGTGCATCGAACTCGATTCCGGGAACTACGAGGACGCCGCCACCTGGCTCGAACAAACGTCGCCCCAGGATCTAGCCGAACACACGACGTTGTCGGCCGCCGGCATCACGCTCGCCATGCTCGGCGACACGCCCCGCGCGGCGCGCGCCTTCCAGTGGATCGCGGACGAAATGTCGGCCGTCACCCTGCTCCACGACATGGAACTGGCCCCCACCCATGAAGAACTGGCCCGTGAGTTCCAGCAACTGATGAGCACGCTTTCGGCCCGCGGAACACAGCCCGGCCTGTTCGATGCCGCGTTCGCCCACGGCGACTCAGGCGATAACGTCTCGCCGGGCATGCGGCTGTACAACACGCACTGCGAGGCCTGCCACGGCCCCGAGGGACGTGGCGACGGCCGTGCCGCGCGTCACCTCCACCCAACGCCGCGCGATCTGCGATTGGACAAGATGCGGCTCGTCTCCGGCGACGGCGGCATCCCGACCCGCAACGATGTCGCGAACGTCATCCGCCTCGGCGTGCCCGGCACCGCCATGCAGCCGCTTCCCGAACTTCGCGACCCCCAAGTGGAACAACTGGTCGACGTCGTCATCGACATGCGACGCAGTGGGCTCCGCGAGGCATTCCTCGCCGAAATGGCTGCCGAAGGCGAACCCGTCGATGAACGTGAAATCGCGGCCCTCGTCGACGCTCAAACCGTCACCGGCCAACCCGCCCACGTGCCCGATCACCGGGCCGCCGACCCGGAATCCGTGGCGCGCGGCGCTTTACGCTACGTCGAACAGTCCTGCCACTCCTGCCACGGCGAAAACGGCACCAGCGCCCCAACCCAGATGCTCTTCGACGACTTCGGCCAGCCGTGCGCGACCCGCGACCTGGCACTCGATCCGCTCAAAGGCGGCAACACCGCCCAAGCCGTCTACCTCCGCATCCTGCTCGGCATGCCCGGCAGCCCGCACCCGGCCAATGTCAACCTCGCTCCCGATGCCATGTCCGACCTGGTCCTCTTCTGCCAGTCGCTCGGCAAGGAACCCAAACAGCAGCTGACCAACCACGCCCGAGCCCTTCGCGCCGCCCTGCAGTGACCGCGGCGGGCCATTGGCTGAGCGCGCCAAGTACGTTCACCATCAACAAGGAATCGACCGGCGAGCGGAGCCAGTGCGTGGCTGGGCGACGTCCCGTTGTGAAAAAAGGACAGGCCGCGTGCCACTGCGTGCGAGGACGCATCTGCACGAAGGCGAACGCGGAACGGGAGGTGAGCGTGTCCCAACAGGCCGCCGGTTGGGGCACGCAGTGCGAGGCGAGGTCCCGGTCTCTACCGCGCCGGCAGACTTGATGGGACGCCGGTTGCCGCCACCGACCCCGCCTCCACCGACGTGAAGTCGGTGGAGAGCTGGTAGCTGGTCAGTCGTGCCTCCACCGACGTGAAGTCGGTGGAGAGCTGGTAGCTGGTCAGTCGTGCTTCCACCGATGCCGCCGAGCATGGGGATCGCGGCGTACGGCGGGGCGTGGCCATTGCCCGTCGCGATCCTCGCCTTCTCGTGACCCCGCCGCCCGCAGCGACGCGAGTGTGACACCATCTTGTCAGTGTTTTTCACGCGACCTTTCGGATAAGCGAATGGATGGCATTCAACCGAACCATGCACTCGCTCGAGTCGATACGACGTTCATAGTTCTAGCTGAGGCGTCGCGAACGGCCAAGCCAAACAAAGGTACGCTCCTCCACCGGCCGCTTCGCCACCAACACGAACCCGGAGTCGTGTTCCGGCCGACTGATCCTTTTCGAATTTCCACCATCGGACATGGTGTCGTCACTGCAGGCATCGGCGCGCCGTGGTTTGCCTCGGTTTTCGCGCGCGGGCTGGTCGGCCGATCGTTGTCCCGGTGTCTCGCGCACGCGCGCGAAGTGAAACAAGTTATCAAAGATCTGGCCGTCATAGTACTGCAAGGCCAGGAGGCGTGGCAAGAAAATGTGTTGGCGCCTCGAGGCCGGGCGACCGGTGGCCATGCGGCGAGGGCGCATGATGGCGCAATCGGGCCTGGCCACCGGCGCGGGAGGCGGCACGTAGCTGGGAGACTGATTCACCCATGAGACGAGCTCATGGGGGTCTGGGGTGTGCGCGGGACGTAGGATGAAGATGAGGCTCCCACCGCGTGAACGCGGGGGCTTCCGCTGCCTAATGCCTGAAGCCTAATGCCTGAAGCCTAATGCCTAATGCCTAATGCCTGAAGCCTACTGCTTGGCGGGTCCTTCGTTCCACCAGACGGCCAGCCAGTAGGGTTGTTTGCCGGCCTGGGCGAGCGTGTGCGAGCCGACGACGAAATCGAGGTCCCCGTCGCCGTCGAAGTCGGCAAGCTCGAGCGTGGCATGAATCGGCAGACCTTTCTCAAGCGTGTGGCGGGCGAACACGCCCGCGGAGGTCTGCTCGAGGCAAATGATCGACGCGCGCGGCGTGTCGTGCACGTTGGGCGGTTCGGCATCGCCGGGCATCCAGGCCACGACGATGAGGTCCAAGTCGCCGTCACCGTCGATGTCGCCCGCCGACGCGGCGTAGCAGCCAACCATGTCCGCCAGTCGGTGCGGTTGGAACTTCAGATCGCCGAGATTCTCCAGCCACTGAATCCCGTGTCGCGGGTTGACGAATCCGTTGTCGAACGCGTCACCGTTCGTGCATACGATGTCGATATCGCCGTCGGCATCGAGATCCACCAGTTCCATGCCGCTGAAGCCGAACGTCAGATCGGTCGCCTCCCACAAGAGCTGCCGATGGAACCGCGTCGGTGTTGTGCCCGCCGACCGTTGGTTCACGAACGCGATCACCTGTTCATATTCCTGGCTCAGCAACGCCAGGAAGTCCATCTGACCGTCGCCGTTGAGGTCGAGGGGCGGCACGTGAATAGCGCCGGGCCGAGGATCGATGGTCTTTTTGTCGAACCGGCGTTCGCCCCGCGCGTCGACGTTGTTTTCCAACAAGAGGATGTCGCCGGTCAAATCCATGCCGAACACGGCCACGATGACGTCCTCGTCCCCGTCGTTGTCGAAGTCGGCCGGCCGGGCGTCCGCGACCCGCCCGATCCCCGATGCGATCACCTTCGCCTCGTACGGGCCGTCAGCCGCCTGGCGCCGGAGCCACACGACGCGACCGCGGAGGTGGTCGCCGGGTGGGAAGCTCCCCAGATCGGCCACGAGCAGGTCCGTCAGTCCGTCCGCGTCCAGGTCACACGGCTCCGTGTGGCACGGGTGACGCAGCTGGTCCTTGATCGTCCACGGATCCGACTGGCGATCTCGGAGCGGCACGGCCATGACACTACCGCGTCGCATGTCGGTGACGATCAACACGGGGTCCGCGTGCTGATCGAGGGACATCCAGTTCAGATGCGCGACGGCCGGCGCGACCGCTGAGTTTTCCGGCGCCTGGAACGTCTCGACTCGGAAGGAGACGCGCGGCGGTTGTGCGGCGTCCGGCGGGTTGGGGAAGACCATCTGTTCGGGAGCGCGTGCCAGGTAGTAAGCCGTCGTGTCGCGGATCGAAGGCGGATCGAGGTCGGTTCGCCCCGATCGGCTGTAGTGCTCGTAGCCGGTCCGCACGCTTTCCGGCCACGCATAGCGAGGAAAACTGTCGGGCCGCGGCAGTGCGTGGCAGTCGCCACAGAACGCTTTGATCCGCGCGGCCGTGTTCGCGTCACAATCCTCCGGAATCGGCGCGTCAAGGAGACTCGCGAACGGCTCGGCGGGCGGCGGGAGCGTGCCGAAGTACCGGACGGCAACTACCGCTGCGCCGAGGCAGGTTACCACGCCGAGCGCGGCCAACACTCTGGCTCGCGCTGTGCCGCGGCGTGAGGCTCGAGAGTCGCGCGAAGTCCGCACCAACACAGCCCTTCTCGGCCCACGACGGCCGCTTCTTCGGCGCTCACCGTCCGCGTCAGCAGCCGAGCCGAGTGCGTTCCTTGGCGACATCGCTGCCGTCGGGCGTTTCATCCCGGTCGATCTTGTACCAGTTGTCGTCGAAGGTGATGAAGCCGCCTTTGCCGGAATTCGCGTTCTTGATGGCTACGTTGCTGGTCAAGGCAATAACGGCGTCGCTGAGCGCCACTTCGGGGTGGCAGCGCGGCACGTTATCCGGATCGCGGTTGCGGATGCACCATGCCCAGTGCTCGATCTGCTCGGTGTAGCCTCGGCTCACGGGGCCCGATTCCGCCGCCTTCGCCACCGCCGCCATCGGACCGCTGGCCTGCGTATCCATGCTCGGCCCCGCCCCGTCGCTCTTCACCTGCACGGACGCCGAGGTGGAGGAGCCCGCATAGAGCATGAGGTCGCTTTCCGTCTTGAGGACCAGCGTGCCCTTGGTTCCCATGACGACCTCGCCGTATCCCCCGAATCCGTTCCCGTTGATGGACGAGTACGTCACGACGACCTTCTTGTTCGGATCCTCCTCGTAGCCGGGAATTCCCTTTTCAGGATGCGGGTACTCGTTGATCTTGTCGTGGTAACCCACGGGGAAATCCGGATCGTACTCGGGGCCCGCGAACTCGAAGATGCAGTAGACGTGATCCTCCGCCTGCCGGTTCGGCGGGAACAGATGCCGCCCGCCCACGGCGTGCACGCTCAACGGATGCGATTTCTTCCCGTCCTTGCGGAGCGCACTGACGAAGATGCCCGCCGCATCCAACTGGTGGCTGCCCAACTCCGCCATCAAACCGCCACCCGTCTGACCCCACAGCCGCCAACGGCAAAGTTCAGCCATCGGCGAGACCTGGATACCGTCGTCCAGCGCGAAGCCCCGGTACCCGAAATCCTGCGGCTTGAGCTCCCGATCCGAGTCCCACGCCTTCCATTGGGCCAGTTGTCGCGTCAACAACTCGACACGCTTCGGGTCCTTCTCCCTTTCCAAAGCCTTCGCCAGTTCGTCGATCCTCTTGCGGATCGGATCCTGCGGTTTGTCGGTCGATCCCAACGGCACCTCGCCGCCCGGCAGCGGCTGCGTCCAGCTGTCCTGACCGGGGAGATTTCCGCGGTGCCACTGAGCCTGGATGAAGTGCAACTGGCCCAACACGCCCCAGCGGATCAGATTGACCGCGTTGTCGTACAGGATGCTGTAGTGACGCTGATGCCCGGTTGCCAGCAGCAGGTCGAGTTCGGAGGCCACGCGGCCCATGACTTTGCACTGAGCCACGTTGTGCGCCATCAGCTTCTCATTCAACACGTGCTTGCCCGCCTTCATCGCGTCGATGGCCACTTGGGCGTGAATCGACAGCGGCAGCGCCGTAATCACCGCCTCCACGTTGTTGTCCTTCAGAAGCTCACGGTAGTCCGTGTACACCTTCACGTTGCTGGTCGCCTCTTCCATGGTCTTCCAGCCGTACTTGGCCATCAGACCGGGTCGAACGGCGTGCGCGTCGGAGCTCGCCCAGTCACCCCAAAAGGCGCGGTGCACGTTGAAGGGGCGAATATCGGAGATGGCGACCACCTGTACGTACTCGGGGTTGACCGCCCCGATCAGGACGCTCCCCTCGTCGCCCGTGCCGATCACTCCGACGCGCACCGGATCGCTGACCTCGCTGTACCCGAAGTACATGGCACCAAGGCCGGCACCCGACACGGCACTCGCCGCAATCACGCCCCTGAGAAAATCGCGACGCGAGACGCCGCGCGCGTCGCGATAGTCGGACTGGTCCATCGCACCCAGGGCTTCGTGCGCGTTCTGCTTCCCCACAGCTTGTTCTTCAGGCGTAAGGTTCATGAGTTGGTATCCTGCTTCGCTTTGGTGAATCGCGACCAGATGTTGGAGACGACAAAGTCCAAGCCCGCATACTGCCCCGCGGCAGTCGCCACCAGCACCAGCGCGCCCAACATTTCAATCGTTTGATAATAAACCGGCTGCGCCCCCGGCGCGCCGGGCCACTGCGTCATGATGATCGAAAACAAAAACCCGGCACCGGCCAACGCCGCGATGCGGGTGCCAAGCCCCAACAGCAACATCGCGCCCACAATCGCGTCAAACCACGGAACAATCCGATCGATGATCAGCGTGTCCATCAGCCCGCGAGCCGGCTTGCCGATCGCCAGCGGCCCGCGAGCTCGCTGCTCCTTCGTGGCAATCGCGTTAATCGCCTCGTCATAGCCCCCCCAGATCTTCCCCACGTCCGCCAGCCACGGCCCGAGATCAGCCGCCAATTCGGCCTCCACGGTCGCCGCCTGATCCCGCAACGACGCAACGCTCCGCCTGGCCGGATCCCTTCGATTGGCGTCCCGACGTTCCAACCGATGAAAGTACTCGATAATGTCGTCCCGGTACTCGGTAAAATACCAATCCAGCTGTTCCGTCCACCGCTTGAGGCAATCCTCCGATGCCGCCTCCTGGTTCTTGTCGAAGCCATAATGCTCCGCAACCTGGACCCGGTGCTGGGCCCACATCTGCAACGTGCCTTCCAGACTAATCTCGGGCCGGCCGCTACTGCTCTTCGCATAGTTCAGACGCGCTCGACCGTCCTTGTCCCACACCATCGTTTCGAACAACGGCTTGAGCGGTCCCGCCGAACCCGTGAAAAACCCCGCCGCCGTCCACGACGGATCCTCGATCTTGGTCACGCCCTCCTGGTAGAAGTGCCAACCGATGCCCAACCGCAGCGCAACGAGCGTAACCGCCGCGAACGCTCCCAGACGATATCGTGAAGAAGTAATCAGCGAATGGCCTCCTACGAGGGTCGCTCGCCGCAAAGGCACAGCCAGCGACAGGCGGGAATGGACACGAAGACAACGGTGGTCGACCGCTCGACTCGCGTCACCCGTCTTCGTCCTTGGCTATTATTGTCGATCGATGCCCTGTCGCCAAGTGAGGCGCACCGTGCGCCGCGCTGAGCGCCGCAACCGATGTTTTGGCACGACCCCAAAGAGTGCGGCCACTCCCACCCACGCCCCAAACGCCCGCCACGCGCCGCGCACGGCCTCCCAACGCCCACTCCACGCGCATCGCACCGCGTCTTGGCGGATGCCGAGCCGGTTGTACAATGGGAACACGGGCTGGCGGGCGGCAAGCCGCCCCCCCCGAGGACAGGCGACCGAAACCCGCGGCCTCGCACCCGTAGATCGGCCAACAGCCTCCCGGGAAATCCGAACCCGTCAGCATTCCCGCCGTGCCTCATCCGTGCGAGGTGCCACGTGCCACTCGCCCCGCCCACGCCAGTTCCGCGCCGCCCGCTGTGAACGCGGCCTGACCTGTTTCAACCAGCCATCATCCCAACGAGTCATCATCCCAACGAGCCATGAGAATCGCACTCTGTTATCCCGTGGAGGATCGCCACATTCGGCAGATAGCGTCGGTCGCGCCCGGCGCCGAGATCATCGATGCGGGCGAGGAGCGGATTGGCGAGGAGATCCTCCGTGCCGACGTTTTCTGCGGCCACGCCAAGGTGCACCCGATACGATGGGATCGGGTGGTCGCAAGCGGACGCCTGCGGTGGATCCAGTCATCCGCGGCCGGCATCGATCACTGCCTGACGGCCCCCGTCGCCGAGTCTTCGATCCTGTTGACGAGCGCGTCGGGCGTTTTCGCCGACCAGGTGGCGGAACAGACGTTTGCCCTGCTGCTGGGCCTGCTCCGCGGCCTGCCCGTCTTTTTCCGCGCGGCGCAACGGAAGGAGTTCGTGCGGCGTCCCACGGCGGACCTGCACGAGACAACGGTCGGCATTCTGGGTTTCGGCGGCAACGGGCGACGATTGGCCGAACTCCTGGCGCCGTTTCGCACGCGGATCTGGGCCACCGATTATTTTCCGTACGACCGGCCGCAGACTGTCGAACGGCTCCTGCCGCCCCAACGGTGCGCGGACGTGCTGCGCGCGTCGGACATCGTGGTGCTCTGCGTGCCGCTGACCGATCAAACGCGGGGCATGATGAACCGGCAGACCCTTGGAGCGATGAAACGCGGGGCCGTGTTGATCAACGTGGCGCGCGGCCCCGTCGTGGTGGAGGAGGCGTTGGTCGAAGCGCTGGAGTCGGGACACCTGAGCGGCGCCGGCCTTGACGTCACGGAGGTGGAGCCGCTGCCTCCCACGAGCCGGCTGTGGGATCTGCCCAACGTGATCATCACGCCCCACGTCGGCGCTCAATCGCGGCGGCGTTACGACGACGTCACGAACCTGTTCTGCGACAACCTGCATCGTTACCTGCAGGGCAGACCGCTCCGCAACCTTGTCGACAAACGCCTCGGGTTCCCGCGCCGCGAGCCGCCTGGCTGAATCGATCGGCCGCCGAGGAGCCCCGACTTCACACGCTTCGCGCGGCGACGGCGTCGCGGTGCGCGCGGTGGCTGCAGGCGCGGCACTGGCAGCCGCGTCGCGCGGCGGGCCGTTCGTTCCGGAGTATCTCCGAAACCGCGTCTCTGATGTGGACGTGATAGCGCGGAAAGCAGATGCGAATCGTCCGCGGCCAGTGAAGCTGCGCGGCGGCAATTCGCCGGCAGCGTCAAGGCGCCGGGGCGCTCCCCTGCCGCGAGCGTAACGGCCCGCATGGCACCGCAGCGCGCGGCCGCGCGGTCCGGGCCAAGGCCGTCATGGCGCGCGCGCCCGTGCGCCCAACGGGCGCAACGCCCCGTCGGGCCGTGGGCATTCGAGCGGCCATGCCGCCGCGTGGAGAAGATTCGCTGGACATGCCAGACGCCAAACCGGTAAAATACCGGCGGTTCATTCCTTGACCCTTCATGCCTTTGGCGGATTGAGATATTCCCATGCTGACTTCAACCAATACCGGCTTCAATGCCCCCATCACGCAGGGACGCGATCAGACGTCCTGCAAATGCAAGTACTTGCTCAGAAAACACCAGGAGGTCATCGGCGGTTCGTCCATCCAATGGACGACCCACTTTCGACTGCATCGCCAACTCGGGTCCGGCGGTCAGGGCGTGGTCTACCTGTCGGAGTGCCGCGGTACGGACGGCTTCACGCTTCCGATCGCGATCAAGGTCTTCTCGCCGGACCGATACGACGACGTGCGCGCGTACGACGAGGCGATGAGGCGCATCGCCGATGTCGCGGCGCACGTCGCCCAGATCCAGCATGACAACTTGTTGGACGTGCACGACTTCATCGATCGCGACCGGATTCGCATGATGTTGATGGAGTGGGTCGACGGCTACGACCTGGAGAAGCTCCTGGTGCCCGAGCGGCTGTCGGGCGTGGAGGGCCGCGTCAGTCGCAGCCGATGGGAGTACATCAACCGCGTGCTCGTGACAGCCGGCCCG
>Ga0194113_10004895_pt1 | contig 17441 bp, 16 predicted proteins | sample TA2MahC200mmetaG_FD_146193 | JGI IMG/M metagenome (GOLD analysis project Ga0194113, IMG submission 146193) | Freshwater microbial communities from Lake Tanganyika, Tanzania - TA2015017 Mahale Deep Cast 200m | ecosystem: Environmental > Aquatic > Freshwater > Lake | place: Tanzania: Lake... | reverse complement strand
GGGGGCGGTCCGGCTAGACTCAGTGGGTCAGCGCCGGCCGAAGTGGCGGAACTGGCAGACGCGCTAGGTTCAGGACCTAGTGGCCGCTAAGGCCTTGGGGGTTCGAGTCCCCCCTTCGGCACCACGACGTAAATCTCAGAGGCCGCAGGGCTTACAACCTTGCTGCCTTTTTCTTTCCCCCTTGTTTTCCCGCTCGCTGACGGCTATCATGGGGACGGTTTTGGGACGGTTTCGCGCCACAAGTTGCCCTATGTTGCCGCCACATGCGCGCACGGAGGGCCAACCATGGCCATCATCTTCCAGCAGAAGAACGCCTGGCACCTCCGGTTCTACTTCCGGGGCAAGCCATACAAGAAATCCCTGGGGCCAGTCTCGGAGCACAAAGCGCAGCGCGCCAAGCAGAAGGTGGAAGCGCGGCTTGCCGACCTGAAGTCCGGCTTCCTCGTTGTCCCGCCTGGCGCTGATCTGGCCGAGTTCCTCGTTCGAGGCTAAGTCGTGGCGGCCAACGAGGCCGTCGGGAGCCACGAGACGTTCGAGGCTGTGCACAGGTCATACCTCGAACAAGCCGGTGCCCGCCGAGCGCCGAGCTCGCTGGCAACCGAGGGGATCCGCCTTCGGCACTTCGCGGGGTTCCTGGGCGAACGCGCTGCCATGCCTGCATCCGAGATCACGCCGACTGACATCGAACGCTACCTGACGCACCGTCGGCGTGAGGTCACCGGCACGACCGCCAACAAGGAACTGCAAACCCTGAGGCAGCTCTTTGACTACGCGGTGAGGCAGGGGACCATCGGCCACAACCCCACGTACAACGTGCCGCGGTTCAAGCGCTCAGGGAGGCCGCACCGCTTCATGGTCAAGGCCGAAATCGAAGAGCAGCTCCGCCGAGGCGGTTTTTCCAGCAGCGAAGCCAGGACGCTCCGGCGTTTGCGCTACCTGAACAGCGAAGAGATCGCGAAGCTGCTCGAGCTGGCCCGAGAGCGTTCTCCTTGGCTCTACCCCATCCTCGCTACGATGGCCTTCACCGGAATGCGCCGAGGCGAGGCCGTGGCGCTCGAATGGGGCGATGTTGACCTCAAGGCCGGGAAGCTCTGGGTTCGGAGCCGCAAGCAATCCCAAACGCGGGAATTCGCCGGGCGAGACATCGACCTCCATGAGAAGCTTCGCGGAGTTCCCGCTCAACACCGCATGCAAAGCCGAGAAGGCCGTCATGTCTTCACTACCCGTGACGGCAGCCCGGTGGCCCCGGACGACCTGCACCGGGCCTTCAAGGGCCTCGTCGGAGGCACGGAATTCGATGGCATCGGCCTCCACTGCCTCCGCCATTCGTTCGCAAGCAATCTGGCCGCTCAGGGGGTCGATGCGAGGCTCATCGATCACTACATGGGCCATCAGACCGAGGAGATGCGGAGCCGCTATCAGCACCTCTTCCCCGAGAAGAAGAGCGAGGGGATTCAGAAGCTCCGGTATTGACCAGTGTGCGCTCGCCCGTCCCTGCACTGAGGATCAGCTCCTGTATGTCTTGAGCCTCGATCAGGTACTGGTCCTTCGGCCTGCCATCGTTGAGCTTGACGGCGTTCAGCTTGCCCTCGCGAATCCACCGTCTTACCGTGTACGGCGATCGGCCCACCTGCTGCGCCAACTCCCTCACAGTGTAAAAGGGCTTCCTCTTCCATCTCGGCGCCAGGGTCGCACTCAGGTCGTGCCGAAGCCCACGAATCTGCTCCGTGAGCCGCCGCCCGAGAACGTGGCGGCGGGCGAGTACCCCCTGGGCATCATCCACTACGGCGAGGACAAGTTCCATCCGTTCGGGCTGCGGGAGGCGGAGTTCATCCAGCACATCGCCATCTTCGGCCGCTCGGGGTCGGGGAAGACGAACGTTGCCTATCTGATTCTGCTCAACCTGGTCAGGGCGGGGAAGCCGTTCCTGGTCTTCGACTGGAAGCGGAACTACCGCGACCTGCTGAGCCTGCCCGAGTGCAAGGGCCTGCTGGTCTTTACCGTGGGGCGGAACGTGTCGCCGTTTCGGTTCAAGCCGGCGCTCGGCAACACCTACGCCACGTTCGCCATGAGCCTCAAGCACCGGGGCGACATCGCGATGATCAAGGACTGCCTGCTCCTGGATTCTGAGCAGGCGGGCTACCTGGGGAAGCTGGACGTTGGCTGGGCGGTGACGAAGCTCCAAGGGCGCTGGTTCAAGCCCTTCTTGGTCAGCTTCCCCATCGTGACGCTGGACAAAGGGAGTATGACGGATGAAGCGATCCGAGCCCGCTTGGCCGCTCTGCCAGAAGGAAGAAGCTCGCTGCTGGCGGCTCAAGAAGGCAATTCCGTAGCCATTTCGGGGCAAGAGGGATATTCCATATCGTCTGGGGCGGCAGACGCCGCGATTCTGCCGATTCCGCCAACAGAAAAGGTAGAGGAAGGGAAGGGAAGGGAAGGGAAAAGGGGCATGCACAACTGGTCTGACAACGAAGGAGGAGGAATTCCTGAGACACGTCTTACACGACGAAACAGCCACAATTACCCAACGATACCATCAACTCGGCCTCTCTTCTCATCTTGGTAATCGCATCCAACATTCGCTCTTGCTCAAAGGTCTTCTTTCTTCTCAGTCTATTCCCTTTGAGAAAGGACGCATCAAGGCTTTGTGTTTGACAAGGAAAGGATATGAGGTGCTTGGATGTGAAGAGCAGGCATCAACGAGACACGGGAGTATGGAGCATCGCTACTGGCGAGCCAAGCTCGCCGCCCGGCTGCGGGCGTGCCACTACGCCGTTCAGGAAGAATCCCCCATCGGAGGGGGCAAGACCGTTGACATCCTGGCCTCGAAGGAGGGCCGCAGGATTGCCTTCGAGATCGAGACGGGGAAGTCGGACGTGGCCGCCAACGTCGAGAAGGTTGACGCAGCCGGGATTGATAAGCTCTACGTTGTTGCCACTTCGCGCCTTGCTGAGCGAGCCGTGGCGGCAGAGGTGGCAGCCTCCAGCGCGGCAGGTGTTCTGTCGGTGAGTGCCGCCCTGAGGCAGAGCAACTGGTAGAAGGGCCGCTTGTCCCCGCTTCCTGACGGGGCGGCGTCAGGTGCCTGCCCGGTCGTTACCCCAACTGGACAGATGCCGTCAAGGTCGCCTGGGAGCTAACTCCTTATTACGGCAGAACACGCAGCACAGGACTCCTCCTTGTTCGTGGTCGGAGACCAGAGGAATTGGCTCACTTGGCGAGGTTCACAATCCACCGAGGACATTGAGGTTGTAGCCCGTGCCGAAGAGCCGGCGGTTGGCACGGTAGAGCGGGTGGCGGTAGCGGGCGAGGGCGGCGTCACTTTCCTTCGCGCTGGCGTCGGCCCACACGTGGAGCGTGCCGTCGGGGTAGGCGACGAGGAGTTGCTCGCCGGGCAGGTCGAGGAGCTTGGCGGCCATGGCCACCTGGCCGCCGGCTCCGAGGTCGGCAAGGCGCCTCCCCTTACGGTCTATCACCTCGAGGCCGTCGCTGTCAGTCGTCCGCACCAGCTCGTGCAGGCCGTCGCCGTCGAGCTCGATGGTGAGAACCGCTCTGAGGGTTGCGCTGGTCACGGCATGTTCTCCACCATGTGTGAGAGGGAACACTACGAGAAAGGACACCGCGAGGGCCGACTGTTTCAGCGTGACTCTCCCGCCCCGGCTGCTTCGAGGAGAAGGACCGCATCCCCCTGGAAGGGGGCCGAAAGCTCGCGCGCCGGGCCGCCCCGGACGACGCCCGCCTTCCGGGTCTGGCCGGTCTTGGGGTCGAGCCACTCGACGGTCAAATCGCCCTTGGCCGCCGAGAGGTCCACGGTCACCTTCCCGGCCGTGGGCAGATAGACGAGGTAGGCGTTGCCCGGACTGGCGAGGCAGTACTTCGACGAGGCGAGGCCGCTGCGCGGCGTCATCGCGGCAAGGTCGAGGCAGCTGGCGAGCTGAAGGGCGTAGCCGATGTTGCGGCGAACGGGGTCGAAGCGGGCCTCGAGGCGCCCGCCGAGGATCAGCCCGTCGTAGGGGTCCATGAACAGGGGATTGTGGCCACGCAGGAAGCTCTTCCACACCCACGCGGCGTCGCCGCCGATGCCCCAGAGGTGGTCGGTGTCGTTGAGCACCACCTTCCTGCCGTCGGCGGGCGGCGGGTCGTCGCGGTAGCCGCCATCGGGGTTCGGCGACACCCAGTCGGCCGGGCTGTCGAAAAGCGCCTTGTTGCTCCCCCCCTTGTACTGGAAGGTCATGCCCACCGGGTGCTGCTTGGGCTTGGCTTTCTCGTAGTCCTTGATGAAGCGGATCATGTGGTACTGCCACTCGGTCGAGGGCGGGTGGTTTTCGTTGGAAATCTCGTAGAGGACGTTGTCCAGGTCGTTCACCGTGTCAATCACCTTGCGGACGTATGCCTCCTGCACAGCGGTCACGGCCTTGACGGCCAGCTCGTGGACCTCGAGCCCCTTGCCGTCGCCGTTCGGGTCGCCATTGATGCCGTTGACGTTGTTCGCAGGGTTGAACGGGTGATTCGCCCAGGCATCGGAGATGAACTGCATGCACCAGCCTTCGAAGAGCATGATGGAGACGTAGATGCCCCGCTTGCCCGCGGCCTCGACGCGGGAGCGCAAGCGCTCGAAATATTCGGGGTTGAACCTGGCGAGGTCGAACTTCGGCTTGTCGTCGAGGGCCTTGCCCGGCCCCGTGCGGAGCCACGGCTGGGGTGCAGCGAAGCAGCGCTTGGGCACGCTCCACTGCGCGCTGCCGCCGCGGGTGTCCCACGACACCAGCTCCCACGCCCACAGGCGGATGAAGTTGTGATTGAGCTTCGCCATCCAGTCGAGATACGCCTCGAAGTCGAAGCGCGGCGGCGGGTCGGTGGCGCCCATGTCGAGCAGGTTGTTCCACGTGTGCGAGCCGACGAGGAGAATGGCTTTGCCGGCCCCGTCGGCGAAGTAGCGAGGGTTCCTCGGGTGCACCTTCAGAGGGCCGCTCGCGGGCGCCGCGCCGAGTGCGGCTGACACCACGCACGCCAAGGTCAACACCCCAAGCGCCATTCCTGTGCAAGCCATCGCATCTGCCTCCTGTCATTGTGCCTTGACGACCACGCGGCGGTAGCTGGTCAGCGGCGGCGCGCCGAGGATGTAGTAGAGGCCGGGGAATTCCCTCCAGATTCGCTCGACGATGCGGTCCTGGTCGCCGATGTCGTAGATGCGCAGGCGGCGGGCGAAGTCGCGGTAGCCGGCATCGCTGAGGTCGAAGAGCCTGGCCATCGCGAGCGCCGTGAGCGACTTGGTGCACGAGGCGATGCCGCGGGGCTCGGCGAAGTTGTGCCACTCGGCCGCGAGCCAGCCGTGGCGGATGACGAGTAGGTGGTTCGGCACCCCGAAGCTGGCGCAGTAGTCCTGCGCCTCCTTGAGCTTCGGCCAGTCCAGGCCGGCCTTCTCCCGCACGGCCCGCTGCTCGTCTGCGGTGGCAGCCTGGTTGGGCCTCACCAGTGCGCGCCAGCCGCCCTGGGCCTCGGGCGGCGGGATGTACTCGCCCCCGGCCGCCGAGACTACGCCCACAGCAATAAGGAACAAGCCGACCCGGAGCAGCCACTGCACGGGGCCGCGCGTGCTGTACACGCCGCTCACTCCCGCGCGATGCGTACCGGTCATACAGCCTCCGTCCACCCGCTGGGTTCGTGCGCCTTGGGGTTCGTCGCGCGCGGCCGCCATGTCGGGCACCGGTCGAACGCGGAACGCATGGGGCCGGATTCCGCTAGGGGCCAGTTTAGCATGGAGCTACGGCGGATCAAGTGGAGCAGGCAGAAGAGATGGCTGCGAACACACCTGTGACCGGGCCTCCTCGCGGGCGCGACGCAAGTGTGCTATACTTCGGCCAAGGAAGGAGGACGGGACGATGCGAACGATGCTCGTGGTGGCCGTGCTAAGCCTGCTGGCCGGTGCTGCGCGTGGCGGGCAGACAGTGATGGAAGGCAAGCTCGAGGTCCTGCACCTCCACGGCCTCGCTGACCCCACTCGCTGGGGGCCATCCGAGTGCACGGTGGAAGCGTCGAAGACTCTCCGCGCGGAGGGCCACCCGACCCTTCACCTCCACATTCCCGTTGACCACCACGGGGGCGAGAAGAACTACCCCATCGGCTGGCCCCGCATGTACCTGGACCTCAGGAAGCCCGACGAGACCGGCTGGGGCGAGTTCGAGCGCTTCGAGTTCCTCATCCACGCCACCATGTCGCGCCCCGCGCCGCCGAGGAAGGTGCTGAACCTCCAGATTCACTGCCCGGACAGGAACAACGCGCTGAACCGCAACCTGGAGGAGATCCGCCTCGGCGAATGGGCGCGCGTGTCCATTCCCATCCGCAGCATCAAGGACGTTGAGCAGGTGGCCAAGCTGGGCCTGAACATCTCGGAGAGCGACTACCGCCACGGGGACGTGTTGGACTTCCACATCGGCGCCTTCCGCCTCGTCCGAGCCGCGGAGTTCGGCCTCGCCAGTCTCAAGGCGACGACGCCGGTCATCTACCGCGACGATGCGCGGCTTACGGTCGAGTTCGAGACCGTCGGGCCGCCGGGCAAGGTCGCGCGGGGCCTGCCGCTGGCCCTATACGAGCGCGACCGGCTGCTCCACCGCGAGACTCACCCTGTCGCCCGCGGCGTCCAGACCCTTGTTCTGGACCTCCGCGGCCTGAGGCTCGCAGTTGGCCGGTACTCCCTCGTGGCCTTCGACGAGGCGCCGGAGCGGCGCGTGGCGGCGGAGTTCCGCGTGGTGGAGTCCCCCTGGGAGACGCAGAAATGAGCAAGCCCTGGACCGCCCTCCTCCTCGTGGCCGGCGCCGCCTGCGCCGGCACGGTCCGCATTGATTTCGGCACCGAGACCTCACCCGTGCGGCCGGGCTTCCTGCGGGTGACCGATAGGACCGCTTTCGGCGAGGATACCGCCGTGGGCTGGCTGAAGGCGGACGGCCTCGTGGCTCGCGACAACCCCGTCCCGCGCGACTGGAAGCCCGACCCCTCGCGGGGCCGCGACTATCCTCCGCCCATCTACACCACCGACCTGCGGCAGGACTGCGTCCAGGGCACGGGCGCGGCGACCCTCGCGGTCCGTGTCCCCGACGGCGCCTATCGCGTGTGGCTCCTGTGCGGCTCGGCCGGGGGCCACCGCTCCCAGGTGTGGAATGTCGTAGCCTCGTGTCCTGCTCCGCCGGCCTCGCCGGACTGGAAGGAGGCGGCGACCTTCGCCGGGCCGTTCGCCTGCCGCGTGCTCCAGGGCCGCGCCGCGGCGACTGGGCAGCAACTCGTGCTCGCTCTCGACACAAAGAGCCGCTGGGTGGTGAATGCCCTGCTCGTCGTCCCCGAAGCCGAATGGGAGACGGTCAGGACCACGGAGGTCGTAAAGCTCGAACAAGAGGTCTTCCTCCTTCCCGACGACGTGCTCGCCAAGTGGAAGCACACGCCCCACAAGGACGACGCGCCGATGCCGGCGCCCACGGAGGCCGAGGTGGCGCGTGGCTTCCTCGTGTACCACCGCCCGTACCTCACTACCGTCTGGCCCAACACCGTGCCGCGCCGAGAGGAGTGTGAGCCCACGGTGCGCGCCTTCGCCTCCCGCGACGAATACGAGCCACTCACCTTCACTCTCCTTCCGCTGCGCGACCTCGATGAGGTTGCCGTGCGCATCGGGGCACTGAGGACTGACGATGGCCAAGCCATCCCCGGGGACGACATCTGCGTGCGGTACGTCCGCTACATGCACGTCCGCCCAAACTACAGCACACACGGCATCTACTACCGCGCGCCCGATGTGCTCATGCCGTTCGTGAAGCCGCAGTCGCTGGCCAGAGGCGAGAGCTTCCGCGTGTGGGCGACAGTGCATGTGGACGCCTTCGCGCCGGCCGGGCTCTACACGGGTGAGGCCGTGGTGACGGTGGGTGCCCGCGAGGCGGCCAGGGTGCCTCTTGTGCTACGTGTGCTCCCGATCAAGCTCCAGAAGGACCTCTCGCTCGTCTACGGCACCTATTACCACCACCCGTATGATGAGGCGGCGAACGCGCCCGACGCCTTCTCGCGCCAGTGGTGGCGCCACAAGGCCGAGGCGGAGGCAGCCGACATGGCCGCCCACGGCCTCAACGCTATCGTGAGCGGCATCAACGGCCGCATGGACGACAAGGGCCGCTGGCAACTCGACTTCGATGGCCTCGATGCCAAGCTCGACCTCTGCCGCCGCCACGGCCTCACCAAGCCCGTCATCTGCCACATCCCCACGAGCCACATCTACGCCCGGCACATGAAGGCGGCCATGGGCTCCCACCTGCGGCTGCTCCAGATGCCGCCCCAGGCCTTCTTCGACGACCTCACGGCCTGCGTTCGCGCCATCGAAGCCGAGCGCCAGCGTCGCCAGTGGCCCGAGCTGCTCTACTACCCCGTGGACGAGCCGTCGGAGTCGGACCTCTCGGTGAAGTTCATGGTCGAGGTGATGAAGGCCATCAAGCGGCGGGAGCCCATTGCCGGCAATGGGCGCGGCGCCCGCACCTACGTGACGGCCGACCCCGCCCACGAGGCATTCGCGCCCCTCAAGCCCGTGGTGGATGTGTGGTGCTGCCAGCCCTTCACCTTCCCCCGCGAAAAGGTCCTCGCGGACATGAAGGAGCGCGGAATCGAATACTGGTGCTACCCCAACCACATCGCGGGCGAGAACGACCACACGCCCGCGGCGGGCGCCCGCATGACCTACGGCTTCGGCTTCTGGCGTAGCGGCTTCCGAGCCCTCACCCCCTGGATCTACCAGAGCGTGGTGAGCGACCCTTGGAACTACCTGGATGGCGGCTACATGGACTTTTTCAACCGCACCGATGACGACGGACGCCCCATCCCCGTCGCGCTCTGGGAGGCCTACCGCGAGGGCATTGACGACGGCCGCTACATCACGACCCTCGGGCGCGCCATCGCCCGCGCGCGCGAGGCCGGCCACGCCAAGCTCGCCGACGAGACGCAAGCGGAACTGCAATACGTCTGGGACGCCATTCGGGTTCAGGAGAAGTACAAGCACGAAGGCCTGTGGGATCCTGCGCTCTTCGACCGCTATCGCTGGCTCCTCGCCCGGCAGATCCTCCGCATCCAGGAGGCCCTCCAGTAGCTCGGGGCCGCCTGGGCACGCACCGAGTTCCGGTTTCGTCCCTCGCCGCCTAGAGGAAGACCGAATCGTGGCGGCTGGAGTGGAGCGAGACCCAGAAGTTCTCTCCTTCGAGAATGCAGTCGCCGCGGAACTGGTAATCGGTCGTGCCATGCGGCACCTGAGACCAGATTGCACGGTCCTTCCATGCCCTCATGTCGTAGTGCTTCATCGTGTACTTCTTGTTCGCGTCCCAGATTCTCACCGTGCGGTCCTTTAGCCTGCTATAGCCCTCGGCGCCAGCGCCCCCCAGGGACGTAACGCTGAACCAAATACCCATGACCACTCCTCCCCAAAGCAGTTGCACTGCTCGCGTCCTGGTGTTCATGGCGCTTCTCCTCTCTGTCTGGGCTTGGCGATGATCTCGCGGATCTCGAGGTCGAAGAAGTTGTTCATGTGCGCGGCTTTGAGGACGATGGCTGAGTCGGCGCCACCCCCGGTCCCGCCGACTGCGATGATCTCCTGGTCGGTCGGGACGAGGCCGGCGTCGGCGGCCATGACCGCAACTTCGACTGCAACCTTGATCCCGTCGCCGCCGAACCGCCTCAACGTGTGAGCAATGATCTCGATGTGGCTGGTGCCGCCGAACTTGTTCGTGATCGACCGCTCGACGCCGCTGAGCGCGTGCGAGCAGATCAGCACGTTGATGCCCTTCCTCTCCAGTTCCTCTCTCTGGTCGGCGCTAAGCGACGGAGCATCGCCACCGGCGTGTCCCGCGTGCTCTGCCACGGAGACCAATGTCACACCGGTGCTCTGGAGCGCCTCCCAGAGCTTCAGAGCAGTCGCCCCGCTGTCCGAAGCGACCACGATGTGCCGAATCCCGAGCTCCTCGCACCGGCCCCTGACCGCTTGGACGGCAGCGTCGGTGTTCCCGGGCCCGGGTCTGTCGAAGTACGTAATGTCCTTGACATTCATCGCCCGCTCCTTTGGGGCCGGTGTGGTCCGCCGCGGCGGTAGCCCCGGGCCGCGGCGTGCCAACCCATGGTAGCCGGCATCAAGCCCAGCAGGCCGGCCGAGCCGGAAACCCCCGGCGCACGCCATGCCATGGTTAGCCCCCTTGTGAGGCGCTCGGCACGGTTTCCCGGCTTCCCCGCTTCACAGTTGCTCCACCAGCTCCTTGAGGTAAGCCTTTGCTTCGCCCCAGGTCATCTCATCGAGTCTCACTTTCGCCTGGCCCATGGGTTGCGCTCCTTTGCGTCGGCCGGCGGCCACGCTCGTTGACGGTCGGGCGTCTTAGCGCCTCGCCGCCACCTCGAAGACGTGCAGGCAGTCGCCATGCCTGATGTAGAGGCGGCCGCCGCAAACGACCGGGGGCGCCCAGAGAGGCCCCGAGCCGCCGCCGGGCACCTTGAACTGGCTGACAAGGTGGTAGGCTTCAGGTGTAGCCTTGACGAGCGAGATGGTCCCGCGTTCATCGGTGCAATAGAGCATTCCGTCCGCGTACGTGAGGCCACCTTTCGGAACGCCCTTCACGGCCCACCGCGTTCTGCCGGTCTCGAAGTTGACGCAACACCAGTTCCCGGTGTGGACGCCGTGGAAGCCATACAGGTGGCCATCCACCAGGACCGCCCCGCTCATGTAGGTCATGAAGTCGTCCTTCCTCCAGAGCTCCTTTGGCGCGAGCTTGCCGCCCTCTGCGGCGAGCTTGAGATTGGCGCAGAAGTTGCCTATCGTGATGAAGACGCAGCCGTCGCTGTAGATCGGGGTCGGGATTGTCTGATTGCTCCAGGGGAGAGGGTGGCGCCAGAGGGTCTCGCCGTTCTCCGCGTTGACGGCGACCACGGCCTTCGTCGTCAGCGAGACAACGTGACGGATCTCAGCGAACGTGAACGAAATGGATGAGCTGTGGGTGGCCTGCTCGTCGGCCCCCTTGCTTGCCCAGACGGTCTTCCCCGTCTTGCGGTCCAGGGCCACAAGGCAGGCATCCCTGCCGCCCGGCCTGCAAATCACGTTGTTGGCATCAACCAGCACCGACTCGGCCAGCGCCCAGGCGATGTTGGACGCACCGAACTCCTTCAGCACGTTCCGCCCCCAGAGCTTGCTCCCCGTCTTTGCGTCAAGGCACGCGAGGTCGCCATGGGCATTCAGATGATAGACCATCCCGCCGTTGACTGTTGGGGTTCCTCGCGCCCCGGGGATGTCCCCAGTCCACGCATTGCCGTTGCTTGTCTTCCACTTCAGCTCGCCGTTCAGGTCAAGCGCAAGGACGAAACAGTCGTTCCCAATGTCGCCCGCCGTGTAGACGGTCCCTTCGGCGATTGCCGGGGCGACATAGCCCCTTCCGCAGCCCTTGGCCGTCCAGAGAAGCTTTGGCCCGCCCTCTGGCCAGACCTTGAGGAGGCCAGTTTCGCTCGACACCCCGTCGCGGTTCGGCCCGCGGAACTGCGGCCACTCGGCACCACATGCCGTGGCGCAAAGGAATGCAATGACAATCGCGACCCGGACAATTGCAGGCTCGTGTGCGAATCTGTATTCAGCCACCATATCTGTGGTCGTTGTGTCTCTGGTTGCAGGACCTTCAAACCTGCACGTGTGATATTCCCTTCGGCAGGTCGAAGCAGGTGACGACGCCTTCCTTGTCGCATTCCACATGACATCGTCCTTTCGTGATGAGGCTGATGGTCTACTTCCCGAGCCCAATCTTCGCCTTCTGTCCATCGACTCTGCCGAGCATCTGGAGGACGAGTCTGCCGTCCACGACGGCTGCCGCGCAGGGCACCTCCTCGCCGCCGACGAAGACCTTCTCGGGCGCCGGGCCGTTCCAGCCCAGCACCTTGAAGGCCGGGGCGAAGCCCGCGCCCTCCCCCTTCTCGTAGACAAGCTCGACGGGGCCGGCGCTCTTCAGCACGTGGCACCCCTCGGACTCATTAAAGCCATCAGCGTTGAAGTCCCCTGTGTCGTCCCCCACGAGCTGGACGCCTGTGACCTTCGCCGGCGCGCGGTATTGCACGGCATAGGGAAGCGCGTCCTTGGGAGCACGCATCTTCGGGACCACCTTGCTCCCTTCGGTGCCCACCTGGATCATGCACGCCCAGGTCGAATCGTAGCCCGGCTTCATCAGGACCCCACCACTCCCGTAGCCGCAGCGGTCCCAGCCGACCGATCTACCGTCGTGGCGCATGTGACGGTCGAACAGAAGATGCTGTTCAGCGGGGATGGTAAGCAGGAACGTCGTCTTTACCTTCTCGCTCGTCGCCAGGAGCAGTTCCTCGGATGGCGAGAAGAAGCTGTCTTTCACCTGGGCCACTTTGGGTGTGCTGAAGATGTAGCAGGGGTTCGCTTCGGGCTTGCCCTTGGGGGCCGGAAGGAAGAGGTGCGGGCCGTACTCCCCGCTCCACTTGAACTCCCTCTCGGCCTTCTGGACCCGCACCTGGACAACAATCTGCCCTGCTGGGTAGAAAGTGTAGGTGGCGATAACGGGCATGTTCCTGTCGGCGAAGCGCGACCAGAAGGTGAAAACCGACTTCGCCAGGATGCGGACGCGCGCGGGGCTTCTCTCGATCACGGCCAGCTCGCCCTCGGCCTTCAGAGCCTTGTGCCCGATTGACGGCCAGTCGCGGCACCCGTAGCTGCCCCTCGGCCCCTTTCCATAGTCGCCCAAAGACGGGTCGGGGTCTGGCCGAGCGGCCCCGTGCCAGCCCACCTCAAAGAGCCCCCGGTCCCAGCCGGCGAGGTTCGTCTTCGCCTCGGGGTCCGAGGCAAGGTCGTAGAACTCCATTATCCCGCCGCCGGCGGCCTGCCAGACCACGGCCTTGTAGACCCCCGGCGAGGTCACGGTGAATCTGAGGTCAGGAGACGCGCCGGACTCGACCACTTCGACCCCCGCGGCCCAAACCCGCACGGCGCAGAGCAGAGCTGCGCACGCCACGCACGCCACAGAACCCCTCATGGCTCACCCCTTTCTGATGCCCTCGATGGGACTCCGTGCCGGCATAGGTTGTGTGGGCACGCCTTGGGTTCACCTCATGGAGGGCGGACGTCGAGGCAGACGAGCTCGCCTTCGTGGTTGCGGCAGAAGATGCGGCCCCCGCACAAGACCGGCACTGTCCAGCACCGGCCACGGAGCACCTTGGCCTGGGCGAGGACATTGCACTTTTCGGGCGATGCCTCGGCGATGACCAGCTCGCCCGTTTCCGTGAGCATCACGAGCTTGCCGCCTGCCACCATGAGCGTGCCCATGTGAAGGCCGTGGTGCCGCCACTTCTCCTGGCCTGTCGCCGCGTCGAGGCACACGAGCGGCACCTGATTGTTGGCCTGGCCGTCGAAGCCGTAGATGTGGCCCTGCCAGACGACGGCGCTGCTGAAAATGGTGCTCAGGCGCTTGTTGCGCCAGAGGACGTTGGCCGCGCCACGTGCGGGCCGCAGCATGGCGCAGCCGGTGCCGTAGCCGGAGGAAAAGAAGACCCTGTCGCCCAGGACGCTTGGGTCCGCTGCGTTGGCGGTGTTCTGCCATTCCAGGCTCCAGAGCTTGTCGCCGGTGCGAGCGCTCAGGCCGACGGCCTCGCGCCCTCCAAAGATCAACACGCACCGCTCGCCGCCCATGTCGAAGGCCAGGGGAGAGGAATGCCCTCCCGATGCCGCTTCGTCCTTCTGCGCCCAAGCGACTTGGCCGGTGGCTTTGTCGAGCGCCACGATGGCGCGCTCGGCGTTGACGATCACGAGCTTGCCCTCGACGAACGGCGAGCCGCTGACCTCGTTGAGCCCCTGGCGTGGCACGCTCCACTTCAGTTGCTCGACCTTGGAAACCTCGACCGCCCACACGGCTCTTCCCGTCTTCGCATCGAGGCATCGGGTATCGCCGTGACGACTCACCGTGTAGACCACGCCGTCGGCTACCGTGGGCGTAGCTCGCGGCCCTGCCTCGTCTGGACCCCCACGGCAGGCGTACTCGTGGGTCCAGACCTCTCTGCCGCTCGCCGCATCGAGGCAGTATACCACATCGGTGTCGGCCTTGTTGCCGAGGGTGTAGGCGCGGTCGCCCACGACAGCCACCGAGGAATAGCCGTGGCCCAGCGCCTTGCGCCAGAGCACCTTCGGCCCGCCCGCGGGCCAGGAGGCGAGCCATCCCGTTTCGGACGAGACCCCGTCGCGGTTCGGGCCACGCCACTGGGGCCAGTCGGCCGCTCTCCCGGCCGCAGCCCAGGCGGTGATGGCAGCGAGCTCCGCGACTCTCAGAAGCACCGCGATGGCGTGAGCGACTTCGCTTCTCATGTTGGCCTGTCTCCCTTCAGCTTGAAGCGGATTGTCGTCGAGTCCTGGACGGTCGTGGAGAAGGCTTTCCAGACGGCAACACCTTGAGGCGGGAAGGCCAGCGCGCGGGAGCCATTCACGCCCCCCTCCACGACTTCGCCAACGTCGAACTTCCCTCGGCCGCCCTCGAAGCTCTCCGAGAAGACGACCTTGCCAGGCGGAGGGAGGAGCAGCCCCGGGGTCAAGAGCGCGCTCTTGCTGGGCGTGGCGACCCTCTTGCCGCCTTTGGGTTTCCCCTGGACCGGTCCGACATACTCGGTCGCCAGGACCACGTCATCGAACCAGACCTCATAGACGCGGTCGGGTTTGGCCGCCTGTTCGGGCACGTAGTAGGAAAGCCAGAATGTGTTGATCTTGAGTTTGTCCGAGGTGCGCCAGCGGATGCCCTTGAAATAGCCGATGAGTTTCCCGTCCACCCAGAAGGCTTGTTCCCCATCGGTGGCCTCGGGGGTCGAGTTGCACTTGACCATCGCCTCGACGCAGTACCACCGGCCCGGCTGGACCGGGTCCTGAGGGGCGTCGAAGTGGTTGCCCCAGAAATGCCTCCAACCGTCCGGCTTCATCTCGTGCCAGTAGGTGTAGAAGTGCCAGACGCCGGGGGGCGGGACCTCGCCCCCCTTGCCCCAGGGCTCGATCCCTGTGCTGAACCCTTGATCGCCGGCGGGCTTCTTTCCCGCACCGCCCCTGGGCCACGGCGTTGGCACCCGGTCAGCGATCAGATTGACGAAATGGCCAACGTATCCGGTTCTCGGGTGGAACTTGACGTAGAACCGGGCGTGGAGCCGGTCCACGCCTTTCGTATGCGTGTAGAGGTGACCGTTCTTGGAGATGTGGAGGGATCGCCGGCCGGGCGAGCTGGCGTGGATGTCTTCCGGGAGGTCCATGTTAGCCGGGTGTAAGACGTCGCCCCAGCGCGCGGCGATCTCCTGGACGCTCCCCGTCTCAAAGTCCTCCACGAAGACCACCTGCGGGTCACGCTCGATACCCTCATCGCCCGGATACTTCGCCGCGAGGCCGGCGCCTTCGGGCACAGAGCCTTGCCCTTGTGGGCCGGCCGCCCTCTCCTGACCGTTCGCCGAGGGGTGCGGGAGCAGCCACACGCCGAGGAGTCCCAATACTGCGACGCCGCAAGCCACGAGGGCCGTCCTTCGACTCGGTTCTCTTCTCATCTCCGGCTTCTCCTTTCTCGTTTCCCGGGGCCACCCTTCACCTGCCAACCTCTGCTCGGCGGTGGGGCACTTCCAGCAGCAGAGTCACCTGCTTTGCGATGAACCCCGCGGTGGCCTTGTAGATGAACTTCACCTCGCTCTCGCCTGCCTTGAGCCACTCGACGGAGACGGGAAACGGCGGGAATTCGTAGTCGCGGCCGTTGCTCGCCCTGGAAATGGGCAGGTCAACTCTGTGCCCGTTCAGGTGAATCTCGCCTTCGCCGGTCTGATCCCAGTCGTTGATGGTGAAGACCAGGCTGGCGGCGCGGATGTCCTTGAGCGGGATGTCGGCGGGGATGGTGAGGGTCATTGTTCCCTCTGTGCGATTGCCGCGCTGTTGTCCCATCAGGTTGACGGGGCCACCGCTCGCCTCAACGCTGCGCTCAACCGTCTCCGGCGGCTCGATCTTCACTGACAAGTCGAAGAGAATCTCCCCCGACTTGGGGGGCAAAGCGGCCCTCTCCAATCTCTCCGCATACCGGCCCTGATAGGGCTGAGGCAACGCGACTGTGGCCGCCCGATCGGTCGCGTTCACCAGGACGAAGCCCTTCTCGAACCGCCGTGTGGCGACGCCGTCGCGGAGTTCGTAGTCGCCTGCCGGCTTGCCGAGGTCAGTGTCAAAGACTGGATACCAGCGGATGCGCTTGTAGTTGGGCACGTAGGAGAAGTAGGCGCGGGTCCCATCCAGGGAGAGAAGGTAGAGGCAGAAACGCACGTTGGCCTCCCGCTGCGACTCGCCGGTCGCCAGGGCAATGGTCACCTTGTCGCGGTTGTTGTAGGCGGCGATGGTGTCAACCGTATTGCGCAACGTCGTCTCGGTGAGTCCCCCCCAGCCGAAGTAGCCCTCCCACATCCCGCCGTCGCAGGCCTCCGCCGCTTGCATTGCGGCCTCAAAGGGCGAGAGGCCCTCAGTCTGGAAGGAGCTCCGCTGCCGCGAGGCGCCGCCGTGCAGGCCGTTGTAGACGACCAGCTTGTCCTTCCCTACTGCCTCCTTGATGGCTGCCAAGAGGGCTCGTCCGCCTTCCTGCCATCGCGCGTTGGTCATCCCTGCCGGGAAGCCAGAGTACTTGTCCTTGCGGCGGAAGCCCAGCTCCAGGGCGAAGTTGTCGAGAAACACGCCGTCGTAGCCGGCGGCGACGATCTCTTTCGCCTTCCCCGCCAAGTAGCGCTGGAGTTGCGGATTCGTGCGGTCCACGGCGTAGCGCTCGCGGTAGCCATCATGCAGGTAGCAGAGGATGCGCTGCCCCTTGTCGTCGTGAAGAAACCAATCCTCCTTGCGGTTGACCTCGGGCCACTCCGCTGTCATGCTCGGCCTGTCCAGGTGCTTGCCGCCGTCCTTGCCATCGAAGTCCAGGGTGTTCAGGTAGCCGAGGCAGAGCGCCTTCGGGTTCGCCTCCCGGACCGCCCGGGGCACCGTCAACTGGATGCTGGCCGAGAAGAGCATCATGTCCACCCGCTTCGCGGCTTCCACCATCCACTCGGTCTCCACTCGCCCGTAGTGGAGCGAGAGGAACTTGCCAGTGCGAGGGGGTTCCGGCGGGTGTCCCCTGGCTTCCCTTTCCGCGCCCAGGGCGGAGCCAACGAACGCAATGGCCACCAGGAGTTGAGCCAAGACCGCGCATGTTCTCATTGTCAGCCTCCTTCCACTGTGTCCCGATGCACGGCGACGAGACCCGATCCGAAACGTGCACCCGGCATTTCCGAGTCTCCTCTCCCGGGGATCTACCCCGACTGCCTGATGACCAGCTCTGTCGGGAGCACCACACGGCGTGGTGCAGTTCCCTTCTCGATCTCCTCAAGAAGCAGCTCGGCGGCCTTCACGCCCATCTCGAAGT
>Ga0194113_10004884_pt1 | contig 17462 bp, 15 predicted proteins | sample TA2MahC200mmetaG_FD_146193 | JGI IMG/M metagenome (GOLD analysis project Ga0194113, IMG submission 146193) | Freshwater microbial communities from Lake Tanganyika, Tanzania - TA2015017 Mahale Deep Cast 200m | ecosystem: Environmental > Aquatic > Freshwater > Lake | place: Tanzania: Lake... | reverse complement strand
CACGGGTCCGGTCTCGCCACGATCTCGCGAGGATCCCGCCTCCGGACCCAGAAACCCAAGGCCGCTACCCGCTCATGATCGAGGCCCTCGGCCGCGTCGTGGCCGCTTTGGGTCGCCAGGTTTGCGCGGTGGGTTGCTTCGACCAGTACCCCTTCTCGCTGGCGGCGGCCCTCATGGGGCTCGACGGCATCATGCTGGCCGTCCACGACGACCCCGACCTGGTCGCCGCGCTCATGGAACGCGGCCTCGAATACGGCCTGGCGTACGGGCGCGCCTTAAGCGACGCCGGCGCTCACCTGCTCAGCGGCGGCGATTCCCCCGCCGGCCTGCTCGGACCCCAGCGGTACCGGGCCGTCGCCCTCCCCTTCGAGCGGCGCCTGATCCAGGCCCTCCAAGCCGCCACTCGCAAGCCCGTCTCGCTCCACCTCTGCGGCGACACCCGCGCGATCCTGGCCGACCTGGCGTCCGCGGGGCCAGATGTGCTCGAACTCGATCACCAAGTCGACCTCGGCGCGGCATGCCGCACCGTGCCGACGTCCATCGCCCTCTGGGGAAACCTCGACCCGGTCGGACTGCTCGCGCGCGGCACACCAGCCGAGGTCGAGCGCGCCACGCGCGACGCCTTGGCGGTCGTTCGGGCGAGCGGTCGCGCCCGCTTTGTCCTCAGCTCAGGTTGCACCTTGGCCATCGACACGCCCTTCGCCAACCTGGACCGGATGTTCGCAACGGCCCGACGCGGCTGAAGCCGCCTGGCCCTAGGCCGGCAATGCCTGCCCTCCCCTGCCCTCCCCTGCCCTTACTCGAGCGGTCCCTCGTCATCGCGCCCGCGAATGGTGTCGATGCCCGTCAGCTTGTGCTGGTGACGGAACCACTCGTCGAACCCTTCGTACTGTTCCGATTGCCGCGCGGCGGCCAAGTAATCCGGCAGTTTCTCCTTGAGCTCGGCTTCGCTGACCGGTGTGCGCGCCCGCACGTGCAAGAGGAACCCGCCGTCGGCGGTGCGCCGAAACTCGCTCGCTTGCCCCGCGCGCAACGCCAACGCCGCCATGCGCACCTGGCTCAGATCCAGCCGCGGGTCTAGCCCCGGCAGCGAGCGCGCGGACAAGGAAAACTCCGGCAGCGCGATCGGCATCACGTTGGCCTCGGCGCAGAGTTCGCTAAAGGCGCGGCCTTGGGCCAAGCCATTGGTGATCGCCGACGCCACTTGCGTGCCGGCTTGCCGGGCCAACTGCAGCGCTTGATCCCGTTGGTATTCCTCGAGCACCCGCGTCCGAATCGCGTCCAACGGCGGCAACACACTGGGCAAACGCTGCTTGAGCGCAATCAGGTAGTAGCCGTCTTCACCCGGCAGCGGCGCCACGTGCACCGGTGCATCCGCCGTGAGCTTGAAAGGCACCTCGAGGGCCGGGCCGCGCAAACGCAGCTCGCTGGGTCCTTCCGTTTCCGTGAACGGCTCGCTCACCCCGGCCACCAACCCCTTGGCCGCCGCCAAGTTCACCAGGCTCTCCGCCGTCAGGGGCGTGAGCTTGTCCAGCTCATTGCCAAACTTGGCCGCCTCGCGCCGTGCCACCAGCATGGCCTGCTCCTGCAACCGGCGCTCGCGGATCTTCTGCTTGGCCGCCTCGGCCGTCAGCGACTGACCGTCTGGGCCAGTGAAGGCGTTCGGACCGTATTGGAGGTATTCGCGATCTAGCTCCGCGGTCAGGTTGGTGTTGCGCTGGAGCGCCTCCTCCGCTTGGGCCAGGTAGTTGCTCGATGCAAACTTCACAAAGTCCACCTGCGCCTTCTCCGCCACACGGTAAACGCTCTGCCGGTTGGTGTAGAACTGCGCCAAGGCCGTGGGGTCCACCGTGACCCGCGGCAGAAACTCCGACCCGCTCCAAACGATCGCCTCGGCCGCGATCGTCTCGTTCTCCTGCCGATAGCGTTCGGCCGCGTCGCGCGGGGGCACGAGTTGCCCCATCACCCCCGCCACCGCCACCAAGTGTTGCAGGCCAATCTGGTGCCGTATATACCTCTGCACGTCCGCCTCGGTAATGCCGTAGCGCCCCAACTCGGGACTCCGCACCAGCCGTTCGTAGTTCGCCCGCGCAACCGTGGCCTGGCGAGCCTCGCTGAAGTTGTCCAAGATCCAGTCCGCCACCGCCCCCTCCTCGACCCGGACTTCGAGCTCGCGGAGCCGGTCGATCATCACCAACCGGTTCGCCGTCTCGCGCTCGAGACTGTACCCGAACCGCCGCGCCTCGGCCCCGTCAGGAAACGTGCCGTAGCGGAAGAAGAAACCGAGCATCGCCTCGACCCGCGCCTCGAGGTAGTCCTTGCGGGGAATCGCCCGCCCATTCATGGTGCCGTAGCCGGAGGACCGCATCGATTGGCCCGGTGAAAGGTCCACATTCGGAGTGAAAAAGATGACGAAACTGACGATCGTGGCCGCGATAATAAACGCCCACAACCAGGTCTGATGCTTGCGAATCGTGGTAAACATAAGCCAAACGCCTAACGCGAGCGCGCACCCTAACGGCCGGCTCCTCACCCGGTCAAACTCAAATCCTGCCCGTCCACGGCCCGGCCGGCCCGGCCGGCCTGCATGCATTTGTTTGACGCCCTCGCCGCGCTCAGCGTAGGCTCCACCCTTCGTAGACCTTGGCCGCAGGCTCAACGGCGGCGACGCTGGCGCGTGGGTGCGGGATGACCGCAGGCGGACCCTCAACGCCCGGCGGCGTTCGCCGGTCCAGCCACTCCAAGGCCTACCAGCGGTGAACCGAGACTATGGCCGTTTTGATCTTCCTGAAAGAGGCGCTGACCTCCTTCCGCCGGATGGGCGCCTTCTTGCCGGCGCAACGCCACCTGATCGACGCGGTGGTCAATGCCCTACCCCGCCGCAACCGCCTCACCATCGTCGAATTGGGCGCCGGCGAGGGCTGCATCACCCGCGCCGTGGTGCGCAAGCTCGACGGGCTCGAGTACCAACTCCTGGTCTTCGAGTTGAGCGACGCGCTCCTCGAGGCCAATCGCCACGCCCTAGGCGTCCCCAGCCGCCGGACCCACGCCCAAATCCACCGCGGCACGCTCGCCTTGCTCAAACAAGACGCGTTCCGGTTCCCGGACGTCTTGGCCGAACACGGCGTCTCCCATGTCGATGCGGTGCTCTCCTCCCTGCCCCTCTCCCACAGCCCCGCCGCCCGTCGCCGCGCCTTCATCGAGTCCGTCCGGACTACCCTGGCGGACCAGGGCCTCTTCGTCCAGTACCGCCATACGCCCCGGGGCGCTCACGAATTGCACGATTGCTTCCTCGACGTCCAGCGCCGCTTCGTGGTGAACCTGATGCCCGCTTGGGTCTACACCTGCCGCCGACCCGCCCGCGCCGGCGCGCCCGCTCGCTCCGAGAACCGCGCCCCGCCTGCGCGCACACGCCCGCCCGCCGAGCGCGCCCTCGCCGACCAGCCTCAGACTTAACGAGCTCTCAGCCGACCGGAGACAACCACCGCATGGCACAAGCAATCATGGACCCGGAGGCCGTGCGGCGGTTCGCCGATGAACTGCGCCGCTTTAACCTCGACCTCGAAGAGCGCATCAAGTCGTTGCAGGTCCGCTTCAGCGCCCTCAGCGAGACCTGGCAAGACCAGGAACACGAGAAGTTCGCCCGCGAATTCCAGCAGACCATGAAGTCCCTGCGCCAGTTCATTCACAGCTCGACCCAGCACACCCCCTACCTGCTGCGTAAGGCCCAACGAATCGAGGAGTATCTGTCCCAACATTAGCCCGACCCCTCCCCGGCGCCACGACCCCCCGCCCTTCACCCCTCCAGGCCCCGGCCAATCCCGCCCCTAGCCGCATGACCCAAAGCGCCCGCGTCACGTCCATCGCCGCCCTCGACACCTTTCGCTCCCAACTCCTCGTCTACCTCGAAAAGGCTACCCTCGCCGTCGACGATGTCCGCGACGACCTCGTCCGTACCCGGCTCTGGCTCCAACACGATCAACGGGTTCATTGGGAAGCTGAATTGCGCCGCCGCACCCACCAACTCGAGCTCGCCCAGCAGGAACTCTTCAGCGCCCAACAGCCATCCAGCTTCCGCACCGCCCCCACCGCCCAACAACGCGCGGTCGCCCAAGCCAAACGACGCGTCGCCGAAGCCAGCGACAAGCTGGACCGCCTCAAGCTCTGGACCCGACGCTACGAAATCGAAGGGGCGCCCTTGGCCAAAGAACTCGATCGGCTCCGCGGCCTCTTAACCCAAGAACTCCGCCAGGCGACCGCGCTCCTGACCCGCTCCAGCCTCTCCCTCGAAGCCTACGCCGATCGCGCTCAACCCGCACCGGCCCCCGCGCCGCCTACCCCGCATGAGCCTCCACTCTAGCCGCACCCACCTCGCCACCCTGACCCGGGGCTTGCTCAACCACTGGGATCAAGCCAAGACCCATTGGCAGGACCAACCCAGCCGCGCCTTCGAGGCCAAATACCTCGCCCCGCTCACCGTCCAGTTGACCGCCACCCTGGCGGCCATCGACAAGCTGGCCCAACTCGATCGCCAACTCCGGCATGACTGCCAGTAAACCGCTCGGCGTGGCGGAAACCCTCGACCGCCTCGCGCGGCTCCGGCAGGCCCTACAGGATGCCGCAGCCCAAGCCGCCGAACTCGAACACCACCGCCGCTCCCGCACCCAACGCGAGCGCCAATCCGTCGAGGTCCAGGCCGCCGAGAACCAAGCCCAGCTCGCCAACCAACTCGCCCAAGCCGATGCCCAGGCCCTCGCCGAACAAGCGCGCATTGTCCGCCGGACTACTGCCCGCCGGGCGCGGCTCCAGCACGCCGCCAAGACCAGCCTCCAACGCAAGCTCCAGGCCATCGAAAGCCTCGAAGGCCGTCGCATCCACGAAATCCAACGCGACCTCCTGCAGACGGAGCGGAATCGCGCCGCTGACCTCGCCGCCGCGGAGCAAGCCTACGGCCAGTTCCGCCAGACACTCGCCGAAATCCAAGACCGCCACGCCGCCCTCCAAACCGACGCCCAAGCCGCCTGCCGCGGTTACCCTCGCTTCCTCCGCTGGCTGGCCCAACTCGAACCCGAGGCCCGCCCCGACTCAGGCTCGGACGAGCCCCAACGGCTGGCCGACCTGCGCACCCAATTGGACCGCATCGACATAAGCCTTCGGCAATTCAACCAACGCCGTCTGCCGCGCCTCTTCCGCTACGTCCCCTTGCCCTACGGCGTCGCCTTCGTCCTGTTAGGCCACACGGCCTATGCCGTGGCGGCCATCCAGTTTCAGTTCGGCCCCGTCCCCTACCCGCCTCTGCTCGGCTCCGCCCTCGGCGTACTCGCCCTGCTCCTCCTCCTCTACGGGCTCGGGCACCGCCAAGCTCGACCCGTCGCCCGAGCCATCGCCCTCGGCCTGGCGGACCTCCGACGCGATCACGATCTGGCCAGCCAATGGGCCGAACAACGTTACCGGCAACGAATCGCCCAGGCTGAAGACCGGTATGGAACGCGCACGCTCGAGTTGCGCCAGCGCTGGGCTGAAGTCGAAGCCCAGGCCGGCCAACAACGCGAACATACCCAGCGCCATCTCGCGGACCAATCCACCCGGGCCACCCACCGGCTCGAGCGCCTCGAGCGCGCTCAACTCGACCGGGCCGAGCAACAACACCGCGCGACCCGGACCCGGATCGAACACGCAAACCGCGACCAACAAACTGCCCAGACCGCAGGTCTCGCCGCCAACCAGGCCCAGATCGAGTCCCAGATCGAGGCGCGCTGGCAAGCGCTCGCCGCAGCCTGGCAACGCGATGGCCAGCCCATCTGCACTGCGCTCGAGACGAACCGGCGCGCGGTCGAGGCCTGGTTTCCTGAATGGCCGACCGGCCTGGCGGCCGCCTGGCGACCGCCCGCCCAATTCATCCACGCGCTGCGCTTCGGCCAACTCGACGTCGATCTCGAACGTTGGGCGGGCCCGGCCTTGCCCGTCCGCCTGCAGCAACTCCTCCATCCGAAAGAGTTGGTCGCGCCCTTGCTGCTCACCTTCCCGCACCATGGCTCGCTCCTGCTAGAAACCGACAGCTTCGGCCGCGCGCCGGCGCTGGCCGCCTTGAACGCCGTCATCCTCCGGCTCCTCTGGTCCGCCCCGCCGGGGCGGCTGCACTTCACGCTGATCGATCCGGTCGGCTTGGGACAGAGCTTCGCCGGCATCACCCACCTGGCCGACTATGGCGAGCCCCTGATCCAGGGCCGGATCTGGACCCAAACCGCTCAGATCGAGCAGCGCTTGGCGGAGCTGAACGAGCACCTCGAGAAGGTCATCCAGCTCTACCTCCGCAACGAATACGCCACCATCACCGACTACAACCAACAAGCGGGCCATATCGCCGAGAAATACCGCTTCCTCGTCGTCGCCGATTTTCCCGTCCACTTCAGCGAGACCGCTACCCGCCGGCTCCTGAGCATCGCCGCCAGTGGCGCCCGCTGCGGTGTGTTCACCCTGATCCATTGGGATCGTCGCCAACCTCCGCCCTCCGAGGCGGTCGTCGAGGACCTGCGCCGCAACAGCGTCAGCCTGTGCGTTCAAGCGGACCGGTTCGTCCTAGGCCAAGGCCAACCGGAACATACTGCCCTCACCCTCGACACCCCGCCGCCCCCTGCCGAGGTCACCGCCTTCATCCAACGCGTCGGCCAGGACAGCCTCGACTCCAGCCGAGTCGAAGTGCCCTTCGCCCAAGCCGCCCCGGCCCAATCGAGCGCCTGGACGCTCGAGACCACCCACGAACTGCGCGTGCCGATCGGCCGGACCGGCGCCACCAAGCTCCAGTACCTGGCCCTGGGCCAAGGCACGCGCCAGCATGGCTTGATCGCCGGTAAGACCGGCTCCGGCAAGTCCACCCTCTTCCATGTCATCGTCACCAACCTCGCCCTCTGGTGCCGGCCCGAGCAGGTCGAATTCTACCTGGTCGATTTCAAGAAAGGCGTCGAGTTCCAATGTTACGCCTCACGCCGCCTGCCGCACGCGCGCGTCGTCGCCATCGAGAGCGACCGCGAGTTCGGCCTAAGCGTCCTCCAGCGCGTCGATGCCGAACTCAAACGCCGCGGTGAACTCTTCCGCCAACACGGCGCCCAAGATCTCACCAGCTACCAGCAAACCAACCGCCTCGATCCGCTGCCCAGAACCTTGTTGATCGTGGACGAGTTCCAAGAGTTCTTCGTCGAGGATGACCGTATCGCCCAAAGCGCCGCCCTCCTGCTCGATCGCTTCGTCCGCCAAGGCCGCGCCTTCGGCATCCATGTCCTGCTCGGCTCGCAAACCCTCGGGGGCGCTTACACCCTGGCGCGCGCGACCCTCGGCCAAATGGTCGTCCGTATCGCCCTCCAATGCAACGAGGCCGATGCCTACCTGATCATGGACGAAAACAACGCCGCGCCCAGGCTCTTGTCGCGCCCCGGCGAAGCCATCTACAACGACACCGGCGGCACCCTCGAGGGCAACAGCCCGTTCCAAGCCGTCTGGCTCCCCAACCACGAACGCGACGCCCGCCTTGCCCAAGTGGCTGAACTCGCCCGCCAGAGCCCTCGCCCCTACCCGAGTCCCGTCGTCTTCGAGGGGAACGCCCCGGCCAACGTCCGCGACAACGACCTCCTTCGAAACTGCCTCGACACCCCGCCCACCGCCCAGCCTGACCTCGCCCGCGTCTGGCTCGGCGCCCCCAACTCGATCAAAGGACCCACCGAAGCCGTGTTCCGACCCCAAAGCGGCCACCACCTGTTGCTGGTCGGTCAGCGCGACGAATCCGCCCTGGCCCTGTTGACCCTCGCATGGATTTCCCTCGCCGCTCAGTACCCCGCAGGTGCCCTCCGCCTATTCGTGTTCGATGGGGGCGCCCCCGGCTCGCGCGACAGTGAGTGGCTTGCCCAAGTCGCGCGGGCGCTGCCGCATGACGCCGCCCTCGCTCGCGGCGCCGAGATCGTGCCGGTCCTCAACCGTCTGACGATCAAGTCCGCCAGCCCAACCGATCCCGCCGACTCCACTCCGCCTCAAGCCCCCGCCGTCTTCCTCCTCGTCCACGGCCTCCACCGGTTCAAAGCGTTGCGCTGCGAAGACGACTTCGGCTTCTCGACCGACACCGCCGACCCAACTGCGCACCCCGGTCGTCAGTTCGGCGACCTGCTCCGGGACGGCCCGGCGCAGGGCCTCCACGTCATCGCCACCTGCGACACCTACGCCAATGTCCAACGCGCCCTCGGCCGGAAAGGACTGGGCGAGTTCGGCCTGCGCGTGCTCTTCCAGATGAGCGCCAACGACTCCGCCAGCCTCATCGACAGTCCCAAGGCCAGCGCCCTCGGCCTTCATCGGGCCCTCTTCTACAACGAAACCGAAGGCCACATCGAAACCTTCCGCCCTTATGCCCTCCCCGACGAAGCCTGGCTGCGCGAGGCAACTTCCCTCCTCGCGCGCTGCCGCTGAGCGCGTGGCATAGACCGCCGTCTGTTCGGTAGAAATAGGGTGGCGCTTGGCCCCATCCCCATGAACCTCCCGTACCGCCGACTTTCCAGTCGGCCCGATGCCGGTTGGAAAACCGGCGCTACCGGTTCATGGCCCCGATGCGTTCGGTCGTCGGCTGCGCTCGAGGTCGGCTCGGCCGCACCTCGATGCAATGGCTAAACCAAACCCGCGGGCCGGAGCCCTTAGGGCCGGAAGAGAAATGAAGACGGCAATCGACTCCTCGGCGCTGCTCGCCATTTTCAACGGCGAACCCGAAGCGCGGGCTTGGCTGGAGTGCCTGATCCGAGCGCGTCGCGAGGGCCAGCTCGTCCTCTGCGAGATTGTGTGCCCGGAACTGGCTCCCGCGTTCAGCACCCAAACCGGTCTCGACACGGCGTTGGACAAGCTGGGCGTCAGGTTCGAGCCGTCCTCTACCGCGGTGGCTTGACAGGCGGGTGAGTCCTTTCGCGCCGAGCCGCCCAAGGTGTTACGCAACGAACAAGGACCCCGGTAGGGCGCGACCGCTGGGCGCGCCGGTGGAAACGGTGGAAGATCGGGCGCGCCGAGTTTGTTCGATCCCTCGTTTCGCCCACTGGCCCCGCGGCTGGCCCGGCGGTCCAGCCCTACCTTTTGCGGCGTGGTAGCAGGGCGCGACCGCTGGGCGCGCCGGCGGAAACGGTGGAAGATCGGGCGCGCCGAGTTTGTTCGATCCCTCGTTTCGCCCACTGACCCCGCGGCTGGCCCGGCGGTCCAGCCCTACCTTTTGCGGCGTGGTAGGGCGATGCTCCCGAACTGCCGGCGGCCCGCGCCAACATCGGATCCCGGATTTCCTGGCGGCTGCCCATGCCCGCGTCCAGGCTGACCGCTTGGCTGCCGTCGATCGCGGCTACCTCCGGCGGTACTTCTCGGACTTGCCACTCCTCCACCCCTGACACCCCTCCTCACCCCTTCGCCGATTCCGACCCGGGCTGGAACTCCTTGAGCGTCATGAGGACCGCCCCAGCACCCAGGGCAAGCACGGTAGCCAAGATCATGAAGAGCGCCGCCTTGCCCGGTTGGGCCGGCGACCAGTCGAACTGACTCTGCACCGCCGCGGCTTGGGCGAACAACGTGTGCGTGTGCCGCATCATGGACAGTGAATTGATGTTGGTCGGAATATGGCCAATGCCGATCTCGACCAAGAACCCGTAGATCAATCCCAGCACGACATACCGGTGCGTCATCAGTCCGAACAACGCCCCCAACGCGCTGTACACCAACACCGCCAATGCACCGGTACCAAGCAACCAACCGCTCACCGGCACCGCCAACGGCACCGCCAACACCCAACCCACACCGGTCACCAGCGCCGTGTTCACGCCCACCACCAACTCCAGCCACACCAGCGTGCAGAGGTACTTCCCGAGGAACAACCGCCCCCGCGTCACCGGACGCGTGACCAGAAACCCAAGCGTCTCGTCCTGCACCTCGTCCCGAATCAAAGCGCCACCCACTACCAAGCACAGCAGCGGCACCAACAGCTCGAGGTACAAATGCCCCACATAGTCCAAGTACGCTTCACCCCCCTCCCGGGGAATACTCAGCCAGGCCAGCAGCGGGTTGGCCAAAAACAGACCCAGCAACCATGGCAGGCGGCGCCACGCCAACAGACTGCCCCACGTCAACACCCAAAGCCCGCGCAGCATCCGCCCAAAGGACGGCCGCGCCGGCGACGCCGGCGCGGCACCGGCGGGATCCGGGCCGGCCGGAGTCGAAGCGGGACCAGGTGCTGCGGGCTCGGCGCTCATGCGGTCACTTTCTCGAAGATCTGGTGAAGCGAGCGGCTCTCACTGCGGATCTCGTAAACCGTCACCCCGCTGGCCAGCAACAACTCGAGCCAACGCGCGTAAAACTGCTCCGGATCTTTCACCTGCACATGCAGCGTTTGGCATGCCGGGTCCAACTCGAACCCGAGCAACACCCCCGCCTCGAACAGGTGCCGCGCCAACCGCTCCGGTTCATCGCACCGCACCTGGAGTCGCTCCGCCCAGTGACTGAGGTCGGTGCGGATCTCCTGGCGACTGCCCGCAGCCAATACCCGGCCCCAGTTCAGAAACACAAAGTCGCGGCACAGCGCCTCGAGCTCGGCCAAGATGTGGCTCGAGATCAAGATGCTCGTCCCCGCGGCAGCTAAAGCCTTGAGCACCTGCGCCATCTCCTGTCGGCCCAGCGGATCCAAGCCGTTCATCGGCTCGTCTAAGACCAGCAACTCCGGCTGGTGCAGCAGCGCTTGAGCCAGCTTGACCCGCTGCCGCATCCCCTTCGAGTATTGCGAAAGGCGTTTGCCCCAATGCTCGCGCGGCAAACGCACCTGCTCGAGCAACGGCTCCGCTCGCCCCCGCGCCTCGCTCGGCGCTAGCCCGGATATTAGCCCCAACCCGTAAAGCCACTCGACCGGTCGCAAGTCCCGCGGCAACGCCTCCCGCTCCGGGCAGTAACCGATCCGCCGCAGAAGCCGCGGATTGTTAAACGGCACTTCGCCCAACACGGTCAACGTGCCCGAGCTCGGCCGCAGTTGGCCGGTGACGATCTGGATGAGGGTGCTCTTGCCCGCCCCGTTGGGCCCCACCAAACCCACCAGCCCAGGCCCGACGTCGAAGGAGACATGGTTCAGCCCCATGACGATGCCGTACCATCGACTCAGCTCCTCGGCATGAACCACCGCGTTCATTCGGGTTTGGTGCGAGTCCAAACGATCGTGACCGAAAGCAAGCCGAGGCTCGCCAACGCGATCCAGGTGCCCGCCATCTGCGGCTGCAGCGCCCGCCGTGCCCCGCGCTGGTCCATCCGCCGCAACACGTCGCCCAGGATCGGCACGTTGTCTTGGGCCGTCTGAAGATCCTGCGCCGGCCGAAACACCCCCAACACGACTTGCCGCAGATTGTATTGCAGGCTGAGGTGCCGCAGCCACGGCTTGGTCTGGTTCCCCAGCGGCACGAAGGCATTGCCCACCAGCCACAACACCACGTACAAACCCACCACCGCCTTCTCCCGAGCCGACACCGCCGACACCCCCAGCCCCACACAGACCAACACCACCAGGTTGACCAATACCGCAAGCAGTGCGTTCCCCAGCGCCCCCCGGCCGTGCCAGAAGAACCCCCAGTCCGGCGCCAACAAGTTGCCCAGCAACCACGCTACCACCACCGGCCCCAGCCAGGTCAGGCCCAACAACCCGCTCACCACCCCCGCTTTGCCCAACAGATAATCGTGCCGCCGCAGCGCCTTGGACGCGTACAGAACGATGGCGTTGCTCGATAAATCGCGCGTGATCAAATGCGGAATCGCCAACGCCACCGCCAACAGACTCAACGGCGCCAGCAGACTCGCGTACCAGCAGAACAGCAGGTCCTGCGTCACGTGCACCGAAATCTCCGGGTGTTGCTCCAGCCAGGTCGTCAGCCCCCGCACGAACGTCTGTAACATCGGATTCAGGTTCGCCGCCCACTCGACCACGATGCTCTCCGCCACCAACAACTGGCCCACGCAAAACAAAATCCCAACCTGCGCCAAGGCCGACAGCCAACACAACGTGATCACGTAGCGCATCCACCGGTTCCCTAGACAGCCCCGTAGCCCACCGGCGGCGATCACCCACCGACGGCGCCAGATCCCCTCATGCCGGCCTTCCCAGTGCCGGTACCGATGATCACGCAGCCCCATGTGCCTCCTCGACCGCACGCACGAACATCTCCTCGAGTACATTCGGGCTGGGAATCACCTCCAACGGCGCCTCCCCCAACTCCCGCATCGCCGCCAATAACACCCCCAAATCGCCCGCCCCGTGCTCCACCCGCACATGGCCGTTCGGCAGTAACTCGCAGGGCCAACCCCGCCGCCCAAATGCCGACATCAACTCCCCTTGCCCCCGCCCCACCACCACGTCCGCCGCGCCGCGCCGGCGCGCCTTGAGGTTCGCCAGCGTGTCGTGCACCTGCACCCGCCCTCGCGCCAGCAGGATGATTTGCTCGCAAATCCGGTCCACGTCATGCAGTAAGTGCGACGATAACACCACCGTGATCCCATGCACCCGCCACAAGCCCTGCACCAACTCGAGCATCTGCGCCTGACCGCGCGGATCTAGCCCGTTGGTCGGCTCGTCCAAAAAAATCAGCTCCGGATCGTGCACGATCGCCTGCGCCAACTTCAGCCGCTGCCGCATCCCCGTCGAGTACGTGTCCACCTTCCGATACCTCTCCTGACCCATCCCCACGAAATCCAGCATCTCGTGCGCCCGCTGCCGCGCCGCCTGAAACGGCAAACCGCACAACTGCGCGCAATACGTCACATGCTCGCAACCCACCGTGCCCGGGATGTGGCAATCTTGCTCCGGCGTGTAGCCGATCCGTTTGCGGATCTCGACGCCGTACCGGCCAATGTCCCGACCCAACAACCGCGCGCTTCCAGCCGTCAGCGGCTGCAGTTGCAGCAGACACTTGATGAGGGTGGATTTGCCGGCCCCGTTCGGCCCCAACAATCCGATCGCCCCGCGCTCCACCCGTAGGTCAAGCCCATCCAACGCCACGAACCGACCGTAGCGCTTGACCAACCCTTGCGTCTCCAGAATCGCTTCCGCCACACCCCGCCCCTCACACCCCGCCATGCCGTGCCGCCCAACACAGCTCGCTCGTCTCGCCCGAGACCAGGCCGGCCACCTGCCCGCGCCTCAGACTCGACGGGTCGACAACGCGCATCGAGGCTTGCGGGCGCGACACTACCGGTAGCTGTTCCAAGTGTCCAGATGCGCCACCCACATCCCCGGCCGCTTCGGGTTGCTGGTGTAGTCCTTCGCGTTCCAGACCAACTCCTTGCGCAACCGCCCCGCGTGCCCGTCGTAAAAACCTAGATTGGCCCCTTCAGCGTGCCGATACAGCGTCGGCCCGCCCGTCCCGGCATCTTTGTAGGCCTGCACGCTGCCCTTCTGCCCAAGCCGGTTCCAGCCCCTCACATAGTCCGCCCCCTTCCACTGCGACCACCAATCGTGCCCGTCGTGGAAGATCAGCTTCTCCGAAGGCTGCTCGACGGCGCTGAGCTTGTGCCCCGCGTGGCTCTTGCTCGCCAACGCCCAACTCCGCCCGTCCGACGGATACCAATCCTCGAAGTTGTAGCTGTAACTGGTCAACGTCCCCCGGTTGCTCTCGTTCGGCAGCGAGGGGTTGTTCGCATACGCGTACAAGCGCGGGTTGAAGATCGCCTGGTCGGACGGACACCGAAAATCCCGGGGCGTTTGCACCGTTGTATTGGCGTTCTTGCTGTACCCGATCGCCTCGCGAAACTGCGGGTTGGCCATCCACAACTGCATGTCCCCGTTGCCCCGTAATTCGAGCAGCGGCACCGCCTGATCCTGATGGTCCGCCGCGTAGATCGTATTGGCCAGCGACAACTGCCGCACGTTGTTGAGGCAGGCTGCCTGTTGCCCGGCCCCTTTCGCCCGTGACAACGACGGCAGCAACAAACCCGCCAGTATCGCAATGATCGCCACCACCACCAACAGTTCAATCAAGGTAAACGCCGCCCCCCACACCCGGGTCTGTCGCTCGGCGCCCACCACAGCATAGGCTCCAGATTTCATCTTCGGTCCTTCGGTTGAGTTGAGTTGCGGCGATTCTAAGACCGCTACCCTCCTAGGTCAACGGCCAGCACCGCCCGACCCCACCGCCGCCGCCACCGCGAAACCGCCTTAACCTCGGCCACGGCCAACCCTGCCGGCGCCCCCCCTACCTCCGATATAGACTGTATAGATTAATCTGACAGAATAATAATTGTTGACATTGACTAGCCGACCTGTGTAGTCTCACTGCCAGCTATGAGAAGGACGCGAATCAAAGTCAAAAACCGCGCTGCCGTTTACCACTGCGTCTCGCGCATCGTCGGCGCGCAACGCCTCCTGGATGACCTCGGCAAAGAAACCTTGGTCAGGCTCCTCCGGCGCCTGGCCACCTTCTGCGGCCTCGAAGTCATCACCTATTGCATCATGTCCAATCACTTCCATGTCCTGGTCCGCGTCCCGGCCGAGCAGAACCCGACCGACGAGGAACTGGTCGAGCGCATGAAGGCCCTCTACGGGAAGGCCAAGCCCCGAGAGGCCGGGTTGCTCTATGAGGCCGAGAAGGGATTGCACGACCATGGTCGGGTGGACGCGGACATCCGGAAACGGATGCTGGCGCGGATGGGGGATGTGTCGGCGTTCATGAAGGAGTTCAAGCAACGGTTCAGCAAGTGGTACAACATACGGCATCAGCGGTTTGGGACGCTGTGGGCGGAACGGTTTCGGAGTGTGCTGGTCGAGGATCAGACGGGAGTGCTGGAGACGGTGTCGGCGTACATCGACTTGAACGCGGTGCGGGCGGGTTTGGTGGAGGATCCGAAGGATTACCGGCACTGCGGATACGCGGCTGCGGTGGCTGGGGATGCGAAGGCGCGCTCGGGGTTGTTGAGTTTGTACACGGGCGGGAGTGGGGGAGCGTCTCAGAGCGGGGCTGAGGCGGGAGGGGGCCAGAGGGCGGGGGCACCAGGGGAAGAGGCAGGGGCAGTGGCAGGGCCCCGCGGGCAAGATGCCCGCGCTCCGTTCTTGGCGGGCGCGCAGGTTGCGGCGGGGTCGGAGGGAGGGAGGGAGTCGAAGGTGAAGGAGCATGAGTGGAAGGAGGTTGGGGTGGAGTATCGGCGGCGGTTGTTTGTGCGTGGGGGGGTGTCTGGGGGCAGCGGGAAGGCGGCGATGAGTCGGGAGCAGATTCGGCGGGTGTTGAAGAGAGGAGGGGAGTTGAGTGTGGGGGAGGTGTTGCGGATGCGGATACGGCACATGACGGACGGGGTGGTGTTGGGGTCGAAGGGGTTTGTAGATGCGGTGTGGTTGGCGCATCGGGAGCGGTTTGGGTCGAAGCGGCGGAGTGGGGCGCGGCCGATCCGGGGCGGGGGAACGGCGCTGGCGGGGTTGAGGGCGTTGCGCGACTTGCGGGTGGATGCGATCTCTTGAGAGCAGGGGCCGCCGTCGGATGCGCTGGCGCGGTGGGTGAGGGGTTGGGTCCCGAGCTGGCGGGGCGGCTTGACCGTGGACCATAGTCAGGTGTGCTCCTGTGGAGGAGGGAGGAGGGGCCGAGTCTGTAGCCCGTGGGCGACACCCGGCTGGATCCACGATCCAGCCGGCGTCGTCATTGGGTGAAAAGCGAAGAGAATAGTCAGTGAGCGTGTCAACATCTTTATGCCGGTCGAATTGTAGGCACCCTGTTGGGTGTTGGGGTCGAGTGCGTTACGGGACTTGCGGCGAGCAGTGTACTGTGAGCTGGTGCTTACGTCGGTGCTTACGTCGAGGTAGATGGCGAGGGGGCGAGTGAGGATGGGGAGCGCTGGGCTGGAGGATTTGGGTAAATGGCGGGACAGCGCGGTTGGCAATGGCGACGGAATTGACATCGAGCCGAACGATGCGAGCAGCCCGAGGGACATCCGGTGCGCTCAGTAGAGGCCTGGGATCAGCCGCTTGACCCGGCGGGCGTACGCCTCATAGTTGGGAAACTTGGCGCGCAGCCATTGTTCCTCGCGGCGCGCTTTGCGGTGCAGGAAGCTTGAAAGAGCTGTGGCCAGGACCAGCCCCAGCCAGCTTCGCCAGAGGGCGCTCCACCCGAGAGCGATCAGGATCAGACTGGTATAGAGGGGGTGGCGGACCCAGCCGTAGACGCCGTGAGTGATCAGGCGCGCGTGGGCTTTAGGTTGGGGGAAGATGGTCCGGTGGCGGCCGAGGGCCCAGACACCGCCAAGCCCAAAGGCGGCGCCGAGCCCAAGCAAGGCCAGCGCGAGGCCGCTGAGCCAGGTCGGGGCTGCCCTGGGGTCGGCGCCAGCCAGCGGGGCGGCGATTCCGACGGCGGCCATGAGTAACACCTGGCCCAGCACCCAAGCGCCTCCGCGCGGGAAGAAATGCTTTGTCGGCATCGTGTCGTCGTCTTTGGTCGCTGTCGACTAGCCTTATCCTACACTACCATTTGCCAAGAATTGTCCTGTGGCGTAACAATTACGCGTGCTGTGGACCTTTGCAGGCAAATCAAACGCCACCCGGGGCGCCTTAGGCGCGTTGTTACTGACGCTGCTTTTGACGAGCTGTGATCGTGGCAAGATTCAGTCTTACCAAGCGCCGAAGGATCCGGCGGCGCCCCCGGCACAGGGGGCGGCGGCGGCTGGGATGACGGCGCCGGCGCAGATCCGCTGGGACGTGCCAAGCGGTTGGCAGGAGTTGCCGGCCACGCAGATGCGAGTGGGGTCTTTCACGGTGACCGGCGAGAACGACCAGAAGGCGCAGGTGACGGTGATTCCGTTAGCGGGTCAGGCGGGGGGCGATTTCGAGAATGTGAACCGGTGGCGCACGCAGGTCGGGCAACCGCGCTTCACGGAGGCGGAGATGGAGAAGGCGGCGGAGCCGGTCGAGACTGGGGCTGGTCGGGCGCAGATGTACGATTTTGCGGGCGTGCCGTTGGAGGAGGAGCGGCCGACGCGGCTTTTGGCGGCGATCCTGCATCGCGAAGGGACGGCGTGGTTTTTTAAGATGGTGGGTGACGACCTGCTGGTGGCTGGGCAAAAGGCGGCCTTTGTCGAGTTTCTGAAGAGCGTCAGGTTTGAGGCCGTGGCGAGCGTGGCTGCCTCGGGCGGTGCGTCTCCTGGTGAGGATCCGGCGGCGGCGGCTCAGGCGGCGGCGAGTACGGCGGCCACGCCGGCACCGTGGTCGGTGCCGGCGGGTTGGCAACCGACGGCCGCGGGGACGATGCAGGCGGCGAAGTGGATCATTGGGGGTGGAGGTGGCGGGTCGGAGCAAGGCCAAGCGGAGGCGACGGTGGTGATGTTGCCTGGGGACGCCGGGGGGCGGTTGGCGAACATCAATCGGTGGCGAGGGCAAGTTGGGCTCGGGCCGGTGGCGGAGGAGGAGTTGGGGGGCTTGTTAATGCCGCTGAGGGTGGGCGGTCCGGAATCGT
>Ga0194113_10004878_pt1 | contig 17492 bp, 17 predicted proteins | sample TA2MahC200mmetaG_FD_146193 | JGI IMG/M metagenome (GOLD analysis project Ga0194113, IMG submission 146193) | Freshwater microbial communities from Lake Tanganyika, Tanzania - TA2015017 Mahale Deep Cast 200m | ecosystem: Environmental > Aquatic > Freshwater > Lake | place: Tanzania: Lake... | reverse complement strand
TTGGGCCGCCGGCGTCTTCTTGATGTCCTTCGCGGGAGCGTCCTTCTTGCCGGCCTCGGGTTTCTTGACGGGGTCTTTCGTACCGATCTTGTCGGCCTTGACCGCCGCCTCCGGGTCTTTCTTCACCTTCGTCGGACCGGCCGGTGCCTTGTCCGAGTCCCGGTCCTTCTTGACGGGCGGCTCAGGCTCATCCTTGATGTCTTTCTTGATAACCGGCCTGTCCTTGAGGTCTCTCTTGACGGCCGCCTTTTCCCTGGTGTCCTTCGCGCCCCCCGCCTCCTTCTCCAGGATGTTCCTCTTGGTGGTCTCGTACTTCTTGAAGGCATCTTCTTTGCTGATCTTGCCGGCCGCGACGGCTGCGGCGAGGTCCTCCTTCAGCTTCATCAGATAAGCCGTCGTCTTGTCCAAGTCCTGATCCTTCCCTGTAACGTCCTTCTTGACGGTCTTGTTGTCTTTGCTGTCCTTCTGGGCGGCCTCGGCCCTGAGCGCCATCATTTTGTCGCGGGCTTGCTCCTTGGTCAGTTTACCCGCGCGCACCTGGGCTTGCAGCTTCTCCCAGATGGGGGCCAAGTCGGCACGGTTCTGGTCCGTGCCGGGCTCTTTCTTCAGGGCGGCCATCATCGCCTCGGCCTGTAGCGGCGTGATTTCACCCTGCTTCACGGCCTCTTTGAGCCGCTTGGCGACCGCGCCGTAATCCTGGGCCGAGGCCAGGCCGAGGGGTAGCACCATCAGCGCGCACGCCAAGACACCCATCCGCAGCCAACGGGATCTCGATCGGTTTGGCTTACTTGATACCATCATTCGGAATCTCCTTTCCAGGCTTCCACCACTGTTGATCTCACTTGCCATCGCCGGGGCACGCACCGCCGGCCGGGCAAGAAATTCTACGGCTGATAAGAGGGAGTCCGCATAGGACTTCGGTTGGGGCTGCAGGCGGGAGAGCACCAGGTCGTCACAACAGATCTCCTCCATGGCCCGCAGGTTCCGCTGGGCCCACCACAGCACCGGGTTCCACCAGAAGCCGACGCACGCCAGCCACTCGACCCAGCGGACGAGGTGATCGCGCCGCCGGACGTGGGCCAGTTCGTGGGCCAGGATCCATTGCCAATCGTGGGCGTCCATCTGATCGAGCAAGGCCCGGGGAATGAAAATCCGCACCCGTCCGCCCACCCACCAGACCAAGGGCGACAGATGCGCCGACACCGTGCGGATCGCCGGGGTGGTGGCCAGCCCCAGCCGCCGGGCAAGCCGCTCGGCCTCCCGCTGCAACTCCGGCGGCGCCCCCTCCGACTGGCCGGCCAACAATCGCCCGAAGCGATATACCCGGACCAGCGACCAGACCAATGCCACCGCGCTCCCCAGCAGCCAGAGGATAGCCACGCCGGGTTTGGCGCGATTCCATATTGGCGCGAGACGGGACAGCAGGGGGGACCCGGGAGCCGTATCGGCCAGCGCAGACGGCGCGCCGGCCACGAACGCGCGAGCGTCGGCGCCCGCATCGTCCGCCGGCGGCGACAATGCGCTTACGGGGATCGTCACCAGCGGCGGTGTCACCAGTCTCACGAAGACCAGCAGCCAAAGCAGGTGCGCCAGATGCGGACGCCTGGCCTTGGCTCCCGCCGCCAGGGCTACGAGCGCCAGAGCCAGCGCGAGACACGCGTTGCTCAACCCCATGCTCAGAAAGAGGTCCATCATACCGGGTCTGCCTCGTCTTTCTGCCCGTCGAGGAGGGCCCTGATGCGGTCGATCTCGTCGCGGGAGATCTTCTTGTGCTCGAGCAGATGCGTGATCAGCGGGGTGAACGACCCGGCGGTCAGCTTGTCCGCGAGTGATTCCAACTGCTGTCCGGCGTAGGACTGGCGGGAGATCGTCGCCGAGAACAGGTGGACGAACAGACTGCGATCCACCGTCACGAAACCCTTGTCCTCCAGACGTTGCAGGAGTCTCTGGACGGTCCCGTGCTGGGCCTTGGTCGCGTCGGGATACAGCCGCTCGCGTACGTCGCGGGCCGTCAGACGCTCGTTCTGCCACAGCAGCTCCATGACCGCCAGTTCCGCGTTGGCCAGTGGTTGTGCTTTCATTTCTGCGATCCCCAGGACTCACGTTGTTTACGATAACTTGTCGTAGATATACGACACGTTGTCGTAGGAGTCAAGAAAAAAAAGAACGTTGCGCCAACTTTTTCAATGCCGCAGGGCCGCGACTTCCTGCAAGGGGAGTATGGGGGTCAACTCTTGACACTTGACGGATCTGTCAAGTGTCAAGAGTTGACCCCCTCGGCTTTCCCCCGCTCCTTTGCAGGAATCAGTGGTCTTTGAACTTCCGCATCCATGGAGGCCAATCTTCCGGTTTGGCGCCTCCGGCCTTCGTCCAGGGCCCGGCCGTGTTGAAGTTGCCGTGCCACTTCAACGTCCAGAGCTCCTTGAGCCCGACCGGGCGGACCGACCAATCCAGGAACAAGGCGTTCATGGTCCCGTCGTGGCGGTTGATGCTCAGGTCCATGTGGTAGAGGCCCCCCAACAGGCTGACGACGATGCCGACGACGGGCTCACTCTTGGGCGGCGGGTCCTTTTCCGTCATCATCCAGACCGTGGGGCTGACCGCATCGAGAAGGACCGGGATGTTGGCGCCGCGCGCGAGCGTGTACGTGTTGGTTTCATTCCGCCACCGGGTCCCAAAGAAGACAAGATTCGACAGGCTGCCGAAGAGATTGCGGTTCAAGCCGTAACTTCCGCGAAACGCCGGAGTGGGCTTCAGGATCTCCCACGCCAGGAAGGTCCCCCCCACGCTCATCTCCAGGTAGTTCACGCCGCCGCTCGTGGCCCCGCCGCTCACCTGGCCCGTGGTTTTGGTGGCCATCGGACAGCAACTGATGTCGCGCGTCTCGACCCCGTGATAGCGTCTCGGGTCATTGGGATCGGTGTTGCGATCGAGGTGCAGACCGCGCAGGAGCGACAGGGCGGGGAGGATGTCCGTAGAACGCGCGAAACGGCCCTGGTGCTCCTCCAGGTACACGGCCAGGGTCGTTCCCCACTGCTTGAGGTGGGCCCGGCAGACCACCCCGCGGGCCCGCTTCCGCGCCGCGTGCAGGGCCGGCAGCAGGGCCGCCAGCAGCAGCGCAACGATCGAAATCACGACCAGCAGCTCGATGAGCGTGAAGCCGGCGGCCTTCGCGCTCGGCGCCTTCCCGCGGGCTGTCTTGTCTGGGCCGCATTTCATCTCTGCTCCTGCCCCTTCCTCGGCTCTTCGATCTCGGTGACGAGCCACGTGTCGAACGGGCGGGTCTCGCACGAGAACTCCACGGAGATCTGCCGGGTGAGGTTGGCCAGCACCGGATCGAGATTCCCATCGCCGAACGTCGTGAAAGGTCCCTGGCGCTCGGACCTGCGCCCGGTGGGAACGGTGTAGGACACACAGGGCTGAAACCGGATGGGTATTTCATCGAGCCCCTGGGCCTCCAGGATGACGGGCCGATGGAAGCGCGCGCCGACCTGATGGAGGAGCCCGGCGACAGTCGTTTGACCGCTGCCTCCGAGGGGTCTGGCCTTGTCGGGGGCGGTCTCCGCGAACAGATAGATCGGGTCCGTATCCCGGTGGCCTTCCAGCGGCTGTCTCTCGTATCGTCCCCGTACGACGATGACCTCCCGCTCCCCGCGCCGGCGGGCGATGCGAATCCGGCGCTCCCACTGGCGCTCCAGGATCCTCTCCAGGGCACCGAACCTCTGTTCGAGGGACGTATCCGCACGGACGATCCAATCACCGCCCAACGGAAGCTGGAGCAGTTCCGTGGGACCGCCTATCTCATACTGTTTCAGCCCGAACTCCCTGCCCAGATCTCCGAGGAGGAATCCCAGCGTGCCCTCGTGCGCGGCGACGCCCGAACTGTGCAACGTGCCGTCCCAGCGGAAGGATAGAAACAAGAAGGGGGGCCGAGGGCCCGGGTTCACGCGGGAGTCCTGACGGAGTCCCTGCAAGTGGTACTGCCGCTCGGGGATGAATGGCGGACGGACCCACCGCAAGATCTCGCCGTCCGCCAGCGAATACCGCCGGTCGAATCGGCTGCGCCAGTCGGCCGGCGGGACCAGGGGGCCGTCCGTTCGAACCGGGGCCAGCCCGTTCAGCAGGGTAATGCTATTGGCATCCACCGTGACGCCGTGCCACTCGGCGCGGACGCCGCTGTCCGAGGGAAAGAGGTGTGCCTCGCGCCGACGGACCCGATCCTGCAGGTGCAGACCACCGCCGGCCGCACTGATGTAGACGGCTCCCTCGCTCGCGTCGAGGATGTGGTTCCACACGTCGATGCGGCTGCGGAGTTGGTTCACATCAGCCGGAATGTCGCGGGCGCCTGCCATCTCCTTTTCGAGGTCGCCACGCTCCTTGCGCAAACGATCCAAATCCCCCTGGTCCTTCCCAGGCTGAGCATCTTCTTCCCTGGCCCGGGTCAGTCGGACCAGGGTCGTTCGCTGGGGCGTGGCCGCGCCATGCACGGTAATCGTGCCGTCGGCCAATTCCAGCCAGTCGGCGTGCCCGGTGGAGTACAGCCTCGGATTCCCTCCCTGGCGGTCCGCCCGCAGCTCTCCCGCGGCCTGCACAGAGACGGTTTCCAACGCGGGCAGGGGGGCCATCTTGGCCAGAAAGTTGGCGGCCACCAGTCTGCCTTCGAACGGCCCTCCTGCCAGGATCGCGGCCAGTCCCTTCACGTCTTGCGCCGCCGCCATTTGGCGCAGCGCGAAAAGGTCGGGCTGAACGTCTGACGTGCGCGTTTCCCCGGGGGAACCGGCCCGCGGGTTCGAGTCCTCTTGCGGCCCGGGAATCGTCGCTCCAATCACGACGCCGATGGCCACGCCGACCGCCAGAAGAGCCGTGGCACTCATCCGGGTGGTCCACAGGGGCATTCCGAGCCTCCCCCAACTGCGCCGATGCGGCGTCTGATCCGCCGTCCGCCGGCGGCCATGTTCCTTGAGCACCTCCGTCCAAAGGGCCTTATCCGCTTCGGGACTGGCCCGGAAAGAGGCCGCTTGGACCAACCGTCTGATCTTGCGTGCCGCTCTCATGTCACAATCTCCCGTTCAGGAGGGACCGCAGTCTCTCGATTCCGTGTCGGTATCGGCCGCGCACCGTCGTCAGCGGGACCGCCTGAAGCCGCGCGATCTCGCGGAGCTTCAGTTGGCCGTTCAGGTGCAGGGCGATGACCTCGCGCTGCTCGTCCGGCAGCCGGGCCAGGGCCCGCGCGACCAGGCGCGACCGCTCGTCGGACAGTAGCCGCCTATCCGGCGGGTCGATGTCCGATTCCAGGGGCATCTCTTCGTCCAACGCGGAGCCCCGCCGTTTGCGGGTCCGCATCTGGTCGCGGATGCGGTTGACCACGCAGGTGGCCAGATAGCTGCGCAGGCTGCCGTGCAGGCGGAACTTGCCCGCGGACTGGGCGAACGTGACGAAGACATCGTGCACGACGTCCTCGGCGGTGCCGCCGTCGTTCACTATCGCCATCGCCAAGGTCAGCAGATAGTCGCGGTACTTCTCGTAGATCCGCTGCAGCGCATCCAGGCTGCCGGCCTTGAACCTCAGTTTGAGCAGCTCATCTTCCAGCATTCGTGAACGCCGTTACCGTCATCCCAACGACCGTTGTTCCCTATTATCACGAACCAGCCCCGGCCTGGGGCACAAGAATCTCACGCTTTTCTCCGAGGAGACGAAATGGCCCGGTTCTCTTCAGGGCAATCGCATGCAGGCAACGTCATCGTGGAATGATCTGCGAGGAACACCTGGCGTGTGGCCCGGAGCCGTTCGGAGTCCCGCGTTTACGCGGGCGTTGGGAGTACCGCGTTCACGCGGCGTTCGGAGTTCCGCGTTCACGCGGGTCACACAGTCCTGCCTCCACTTTCCCTTCCGCGTTTGCAGAAGATGGAGCCGGCTGCGCCGGAAGACCTTCAGACCCGCCTGAAGGCGGAACTCCAAACGGCTCCATCGCTGAACCTGTAATTGCCCTGGACTTGATCGAGCATTTCCTGGCCCTGCCCCTGGAGAGGCATGACAGCGCGTCTCTGCTGGCCCCCGCCCTGGACATCGCCAGCGCGACCCGTCGCACGCTCTCTCACATGTCCGGCACTGCATTTCGCAAGTTCCAGGACGATAGAGATAGATTGCCGCGCTCGGCCAGCCTCGCTCGCAATGACATGCAGCCGCCAGTCATGTCATTGCGAGTCGCGCAGCCGCTGCGCGGCGGGCAGGAGAACGAAACCCACCGCCTCCAGGGTGCCATGCCTACGCCTCGTCGGCATGTCTTTCGCCCCGGATGGGCACGTCTACGCAAAGCCGTAGACATGGCACCCAACGCTTCCAGTTCCTCAGAGGGTGTGTGAGAAGTGGCACGGGCATCCTGCCCGTGGGCTTTCGTGGCATCGGCATCCTGCCGATGATTCATGGGCTGGAAGCCCATGCCACCTGGAACCGGCTTCTCACACACCTGCTCAGGAGGAGCGCAGCGACGAAGCGATCTCCTCCCATGGGTCGCGGGACTTCCGAAATGCGGAACTTAGGGTTTGGCTTTGTCGTCTGCCTGGGGCGCGGCCGGCGCGTTGCCGGCCGGCGTCTGCTTCCTGGCCACGGGCGCGGGTTGGCGCGTGTCTTCGATGGGGCAGACATAGTACGGCATGCCGTTGAACTCGAACCGCTTCCAGTTGGAGGGCACCTGGCGCAGGCCTTGATAGGGGTCGATGACGCCCGGCACGGTCTTGCCATCCGCCGGAAGGACGAAACGCACCCCCGGTGCGAACTGCTGCTCGAGAGACTCGACCCGCTGGCGCAGGTCGGCGACCTCTTTGCGGAGTTGCTCGATCTCGGAAGTCCCCTGGACGGGCTCCGACGCGGCGCGCCCTGCCCCGAGGGCGGCCACGGCCACGAGGACCCCGGCCAGCAGCAATAAACCCATGCGTGTGATCCTGTGTGCTTTCATCGCGGTTCTCCCGATAGCTTGCTCTCTATCGTTGTGGTGATTCCGTTTCCTTGGGCTCGCCGACCGACAGGATGACTTCGGTGCCATCCCGCAGGGTGTACCGCTCGCGGTTGAACACGAACTCGCGGCCCTTGACTTCCTTTTCCTGTGGGCCGAGTCTTTCGGCCTTGCCGGTCTGCCGCAGTTGGTCGATCTCCGTCCAGGCGGCCGTCGTCAAGCACATCTGCGCCGCGGCCTTCGGGTAGTCCCGGTCGCCTTCGCCGATAGTCCGGACCCGGCCGTCCGGCAACGTGTACCGGTGAACCAGGGTCCGGCTGTCGAGCCGGCCGTTCACCTCCGACTCGATCACCCGCACCAGCTTGGCGGCGTTCTGGCGCCGCAGGAGATCGAGCACGGCAAGGTCTGTTTCCGTTTGCTGCGCGTCGGCCGCAACGTTGGCATCGGACGTGCTGATCGTGTACACCGGCAGGGCGCCCTGGCTGACGAGTTGGTGGTCGCCGCCCGGCTTGCGGCCGGCCGCATCCGACCCCATTTCGATAATGATCCCGACGATCCCGCCGAGACCCACCAGAACGGCGGCGGCCGCGGCGAGTTTCCACGTCCTGGAGGGCAGGGCGGTCGTCCGACCCGTTCGGACTTCTCCGAGAATCCGCCGGCGCAACTGCTGCCGATGCGGCTCGGACACGTATTCCGGCACGGCGATCCCGCGCAGGTACTGCTCGATTCGCTCTACCTCGGTGCTCATAGTCCTGTTCCCAGCTATTTCGGCAAAACATCCCACCGCGTGAGGATTTCCTGCAATTGGGCCAGTCCGCGGTGCAGTTGGGATTTGATCGTGCCTTCTCTGGCCCCGGTAATCTCCGCAATTTCCGCAATCGTCTTGTCTTCGAAGTACCGCAGTACGATCACCGTGCGATACTTCAACTTCAACTCCCGCAACGCCTCGTGCAGCAGGCGGAACTCCTCGGCCGCCGCCGGCGGCTCATCCGCGGCGGGAGCGGCGTCTTCTCTTTCGCCAAGCTGCCCCTGGAAGCCGGCGGCTTTCGCCCACCGGTGCCGGCGGTGGTGCATCCGGATCTCGTTCGTGGCAATGCGATACAGCCACGCCCGAAAGGGGATCTGCCGCCAGCGAAAACGCCCCAGGTGCCGAAACGCGGCCAGAAAGACGTTCGACGTCAGGTCTTCGGTGGCCGCATGGTCGAGCGTGCAACGATACACGTAGCCGAAGATCTCGCGATAATACTTGTCATAGAGCTTGCCCGCGGCCTGCGGGTCCTGTTGGGCCGCAGAGACCAGACTCTGGTCGTCATCGACAATGTCGGGCTTGGCGTCCAAGCCGCACTCTATCACTTCATCCGTCATCGCTATGCCCCGGCGCCGGTCTTTACCTATCATAATGCACAAATCCCGGCGCGGTTGCATTTTCCCTCCGCGATTCGACGAAAAATCCGGTTCGTAGTGTGCTCGTAAGAGCATAGAAAGCAAGGCAAAGGCCAGCAGGAGCCCAGTGCCACCTTTGTACGCGCGTGGCTGGGTAATCCACGTGGGCTGAGGTCCATCCTACGCAGCGCACGAGAAAAGCCGGGCTCGTATGAAGCCCGGCATGGAGATGGCCTCTATGGGGCAGGGCCGTGGTATCAGTCGTCCACCTGCCACCAATCGTTGTCGAAATGATGCCATTGGGGCGTCGTAATGACGAGGGTGGTCTCGCTTTCCCGCCGCACGCACTGTGCCCGGGCATGCCGGCCGTCCGCGCTGAGGGTCACCGCCTGTACGTACACCTTGCGGGTGCCCTCCAGTCCACCCATGCTGAGCAACCGCTGGCGGAACTCTTGTGGACCGGCCACGTCGCCGACTCCCTGGCGGAGCCGTTCCAGGTCGGCCGCGCTGCCGCCGAAACGCTGGGGAAAGTGAGAAAATAAGGGAGAAGGGCGCCCGGCCCTCCGACCTTCTGGACTTCCTACCTTCTTGCCCTCCGGCCTGGGCTCTTCTCTGTGTCCTCTGTGGCCAAAATTCCTGTTTAGCCTTTGAGCGGATCATTGCTTTTCCGGCGTGGGCGGGTGCGGATAAACCTTTGCCCGGGAAGGGATAAGCCGAAATGTCGGTACTGCACACGACGATTCCCTTGACAGGAAGAACAACTGTGTACACAATTGAATACATGATTGGGTACATACGGCAAAGGATCAAGTTATGAGATTTGTCAGCATTCGCGACCTGCGTGAGAAATCCGGCGAGGTCTGGAAGACGCTTCCGGGAGAAGGCGAGATGGTCATCACCAGTAATGGGCGCCCCATCGCCATTCTCGCCGCGGTCAACGAATCGAACCTGGAAGAATCCCTGTCGGCCTTCCGCCGAGCCCGGGCCGTGGAGGCGGTGACGAGCCTGCAGCGACGGTCGGTGGAGCAAGGGACTGACGGCATCTCCAGGGAGGAGATCGACGCAGAAATCAAAGAAGTACGCCAAAGGCGCTCTCGATGAAGATCGTCCTCGATACAAACGTTCTGGTAGCAGGTCTGTTGTCCCCCTGGGGGCCTTGCGCCCAGATTCTGCGGATGATTTCCTCCGGCGAGTTGTCTCTCTGTCTCGACGCTCGCATCCTATCCGAGTACGACGAAGTTCTCCGTCGTCCCAAGTTCGGGTTCCGCATCGACCGAGTTGTCGCTCTTGTGGACCATATCGAGCACAGCGGCGTCCTCGTGGCGTCTTCCCCGCTGTCCGATCCTCTGCCGGACCCGGACGACCACCCGTTTCTTGAGGTCGCCCGAGCCGGCCAGGCGGCCTGCCTCGTCACCGGGAACCACGCACACTTCCCCACGCGGCAATGCCGCGGAACCAAGGTGCTTTCGCCCGGCGACTTCCTGACATTCCACCGCAAGAAACGGCGAACCGATCCTTGACGGCCGGGAACGGGCCTGCGCCTGACAGGTTAGGATGGCCCCCGAATTGCCCATCATACCCATCGCCCTGGACGGCGCGATCCTTCAGGGGGACCTTTGCTCGAGCAGGCGGGAAAGAACGCTCTCGTGGCCTCCCAGGCGTGCGCACTCCAGGGGCGTATATCCGTCATCGGTCCTGGCATTTGCATCGGCGCCGCCGGCCAGCAGCAATTTGGCTATCCTCGCGTAGCCCTCGAATGTCGCGAAGTGCAAAGGGGTGTGCCCCCGGTCGTCCCTCGCATTGACATGGGCGCCTCGATGGATGAGCATCTCCGCCACATCGGAATGGCCCAGGCGCGCCGCATTGTGCAGAGGTGTTATTCCTCTGTCATTCCCAGCATTCACATCGGCACCTCTCTGTGCCAGGCTTCTTGCCAAACCGATATCGCCGTTCCAGGCCGCCTCACACAAGGGTGTGTCGCCCATCTTATCTCTGGCATTGACGTCGGCGCCTTTTTCCATGAGGAGTTCCGCTGTCCGGCTCTTGCCCCACCAAACGGCGACATGCAATGGTGTGGTGCCGTGGCTGCATCTGGCATTCCTATCGGCGCCGGCGGTGATCAGTAGATCGGCTATGTCCTGACGATCCTGCCAGGCGGCTCCATGGAGCGCGGTGAATCCATTCGTTTGCCTGGCGTTGACGTGTGCGCCATGGGCCAGGAGTATCTTGGCCGCTTCGGCGTGTCCCTCATGTGTGGCCCAATGCAGCGCTGTGTTGCCGTCCGTCTCTTTGGCGTTGACATCCGCCCCTTCCGCGATGAGCGAACGAATCCGATTCAACTCGCCTTCGCGCGCGGCGCTCTGCAAGGGACTGAGCTTGCCGCCCAGCCAGAGGACGTCAAGGAGGTGGCTGTAGAGGCAAGCTCCCGGCCTTTCATCTACGTGGCTTTCCGGGGCCACGCCATATCGGCCGAACACCTTCTCGCCCGGAATCGGCATTCCATGCGAAACCGCCAGGGCCTTGCCGTTGATCGTGACACCCCAGGAACTCTTCTTCATGGTCGCCCGGAAGTCCTCGTACAGGTCTTGGGGCAGGAAGATCGAGTAGGCGCGTCCCGGTTCGATGATGTCCGGTAGACGGGGCGACGGCCAGCGGTCCGGCCAATCGGAGAAATGGGGTGTACTGCCAGGATCGAAGACCAAGACCTCGATTTTCTCGGGCAGCCAAGGCCGGGCTTGTGGGTGTCGATAGGCGGCCACGGTGTCAAAGCATAGCCTCAGAGATCGCGGGATTTCGTAGACCGTGCTGCGTACGGACCCGAACTTCAGTTCTGCCGTGGGATGACCGTAGACCTCGACCATTCGCGGAGTGTTGCCGCCGAAGTAGAAGTAGTAGGTATCCTGGTCTGTCCAATGCACGCGGGAATACCTGGACTTCAATAGCCAAAGACCCTCCAGCAGGATCTCGTCCTTCAGACTTGTGTACTCACCTTCCGTGAGTCGAGCAAATTCGTATCGTTTCTCGCCGGGATTGAAGTAGATCAGACTTCTGTCCTCATATAATGTGAATCTCGGCGAGTCCGCTCCTATGATGTGCGCCCAATTCTCACGGATCTTCAGCGAGAAGACCACGCCGGCAGTATGGGCTGGTTGTGTCGATGCCGGCAGGCTCATGCCGCCCGCAAGGAGCAGAAGAGCAAGAAGAATCCCTTGTCGCTGTCCCATCTGATCGCTCCGCCAGAAGACATATCTCTCTTATTGGGGCCCAACCTGGACCCTTGAGTCGAGATTCTCCACTATTGTCCACAACCCTGTCACGATCGGCAAGCGAAAAGAACAAGTCCACCGCCTCCAGCGATGTGCGCCTCGGCTCCCATGCCTCACCTTTGCACGGATCGTTTGCGTTGGGCCTCGGAGTTGATTCACACCGCCGAAGCCGTATATTCGAGCGGAGAATACACCCGGTCCGTCAATGTGAGAAGGGGACATCGCCATGGACAGGCGCCGGGGATTCCCGTTGATCGAGTTGCTGGTCGTTATCAGCATCATTGCCCTCCTGAGGGACATGCGGCTGTGCCGCGAGGAGATCCGAAATTCCAAACCCCACACCGCGAAAGCGGAAGGATCACTCCGAAACCAACATATCACTGCGAGCGAAGCGCGGCATTCCAAAGCACAAATGGCCGAAACGCCGGCGCCGAGCCTCATTCCCTTCTGAATCTCGGGCCTCGAAGTTCGTGCTTCGTATGGGTCCTTCTCAGAGGGATTCTATCGGCAGAATCCGGATTCTCCGGGTGGCCTCGTCCAAGCTGATCAATGCGCCCCGTTCCAGAGATTCCCGGCATCCGTTCAGTACGGTAACTATCATCCCACGCGGGCGAGAGGTTCATGTCGATCAGGATCTTCATAGCCGTTATGACGGAAGAGGCCCCTCGACCTCTTCGACGCGCCAGGCGGCATAGGCGAGCGCTTCATCAATGTCCGCCGGCTCCAAGTAGGGGTAGCGCTGGAGGATGTCCTCCTTGGAATGGCCCGAAGCGAGCATCCCCACAATCATACCGACCGTGACACGCATCCCTCGAATGCAGGGTTTGCCTCCCATGATCTTGGGATCCAATGTGATTCTCGTGAGCTTCATGGTGTTCATTCTATCGAGGATGGGACCCGCACGCAAGCAGCTTATGACAAACCCTGGGTATACCCTCTCAATTGCCTCCCAACGGCAATCGGACCATCGCGTCGGCTCTGGGTTGATTCCAGCGGGCGAAGCGGTATATTGGTGGGCGGAAATGGCAAAGTACCGAATCTCAAGGACCGAAACGCTGACGCCGTGCGGGCGACCTGTTTTGAATTTTCTTCCCTTTCGGTCATTGGGATTTGTTTGAGATTTGGGATTTCGTGCTTGGAATTTCACCTCCCGCCGCCGTTTTTCTCCCAGATGTCACGGCGGACGACCCACATGCCGGGCTGATAGGGCTTGACCGTGGCGTGCTCCGGAATCCAGACCTTGCTCTTGTGGCGGCTCTCGACGTGGCCGTCGTAGAAGGCGAGATTGACGGCCTGGTTGTGGCGGTACATGGTCGGTCCGCCGCAGCCGGCCTGCTTGTACTGATTGACGGTGCCCAACTGGCCCAGCACGTCCCAGCCGTGGATGTAGTCGGCGCCCTTCCACTTGCTCCACCAGTCGTGGGCCTCGTTGAACTGCATCTTCTCGGCCGGGTGCGGGATCGTGGACATCTTGTGCCCCAGCACGGACATACCCATGGTGGCGTCCCAGGAGGGCGAGCCGATCGACGGGTACCAGTCCTCGATGTTGTAGCCGTAACTGACCAGGGTGCCGGTTGTCGTACCCTGCTCGACGTTGTAGGCGTGGGCCCAGGCCTTCTGCTGGTCGCTGGGGCAGCGATAGCGCGCGGGCGTCTGCACGGACGACAGGCCGGGCTGCGTGTCGCTGTAGCCGATGTACTGGCGGAACTGCCGGTTGCTCGTCCACAAGGTCGTGTTCGAGCCGACGGTGAAGCGGCAGGGCACCGTCCAGTCGTCGTTGTTGGCCACGTACACGCCGTTGGCCACCGCCAGGCCGCGGAGATTGGCGGCGCATTTCATCTTGCGCCCCTGGTCCCGCGCCAGACCCAGGGCCGGCAGCAGCACGGCCATCAGGATGGCAATCACGGCGATGACGACGAGCAGCTCGATCAGGGTGAAGGCGGGGCGTTTCATCGTGTACCTCCTTTGGAGAGATTGCGATTACGACTCCAAGAAACTCGACTCCGAGGCGTCCCCCCCCATTCCCCTACGGCGTCTCGGCGTATCACCGGTCCTATGATACCCCATTATGCCCGTCGGATCAAGGCGGGATTCTGCGAATGCTGCCTATCGGCGTTTCCTCGGCCGGCGCCGCTGGCGTCGTCGATTTCTCTCGACGTTCTCCCGGAACATCTGGTAGTGCCTCTTGATTCGCTCGACATACTTGGAGTCCTGGAGCAGGACGTTGCGGACCAGGTCCACCAGGGCAGGGGCCAAGTCGGTTGCCGGGCTCAGGAGATTCAGGGCGGGCCCTTTCAGGCGGGCGGCCTCCGTCTGGTCGCCCGATCCCATCCACCGGGCGTAGAAGTCCACGTCCTCCCATCCCCACCCGATCACCGCTTGGACGCCGGGCCGCGATCGGGCGATCACGTAGAACAGAACCCGCCGGCAGTCGCACCCCGGCTCATCGCAGTACATTTCCAGGAAACCGTAGTCGTTGGGGGGAAGCCTCGAGCCGGAGCCGGGAAACACGGTGATGGACCGCGTCTCCTGCTTCGCTACTTCCGGGAAGTACTCCTGCAACGAAACGTAGGGCATAACGCCTCCTTGGCGGCGGCTCATCGGCAGGCAAAAACCGCTCTTTTCTCATCGCTCAAATCAACGAGACAGCAAGTACCCATTATGGAGGTGATCCCGGCAAAAAGCAAGGGCATGCCCCGCACAGAGCAGGGCAAACGCAAAGTCCCGAAGACGTGTGGCAGCGTCAAGGCCGGTAGGCCTTGGCGATGGTCCTGCGCACGGGCAATCCGCCATCGCCAAGCTCCGAAGAGGGTTCCCAATCGCGATGAATCGCGATTGGGAGCCCTGACTCCGCTTGACGCTGCCACCCATACAGCGAACGACTTTGCGTTTGCCCTGCCGCACAGAGGCGCCGGTATTACGGGGTTGCCTCGTTCGGCCCGGGAACGCGGTAGGTGGCCAGTACCGGGAGGTGGTCCGACAGGTCGCTGGGGATCACGGTGTACTCCAGCAGTTGCCAGTCGGCAGGGGCGAAGAGGTAGTCGATTTGGCGCCTGGGGGCGCGGGAAGGATAGGTGGGCGAGCCGTCGAGTGGGGCGGTGAACTTGTCGGTGGCGAGGAGGCGGTCGAGGGCGGGACGGTCCGGCTCGGCGTGGAAGTCGCCCGCCAGAAGGGCGGGTTGATCGCCAACAAAATCGAGGATCTGCTCCATCTGTCGGGGCCGGGTCCCGCTGAACAGGGCCGTCAGATGGACGGAGGCCAGCAGGACTTCCCGGCCGCCGAGGAGCGTGCGGCACCAGAGCGTGCGATACTGGATGCCGATCCGGCGCAGCAGGGGGCGGCCGGGCAAGGGTTGATTGGCCACCACCTCCGGCGGCCAACGCGACAGGATGGCGTTGCCCCGGACCAGGCGATGGAAGGGCAGGCCGGTGTTGACGCTGGCGCCGAAGCTCCACATATGCATGCCGGCGGCCTCGGCCAATTGCGGCGTCTGATCGAAGGAGCCGGGACCGGCCTCCTGCGCCACTTCCTGCAGAAACACGAGGTCGGGCCGGTGCGCGCGGATCAGCTCTCCCATGCGGCGTACCCGCTCGGCTACGTGCTGCGGTCTCAGGAACACCGGTCCTCGACGGGCGCCGCTCATCCAGATATTGTAGGTCATGACCCGCAGAACGATGCCATTTGCTTCGGAAGCCGGCCAGACTGCCGGATGGGAGGTCCGGCCCCGGCGCGGGGCCTCCGGAACCGGGAAGAACCTCTCATTCACGACCGCCAGAACGATCAGCGCCGCTAGGAGCCCCCCAACGATCGCGCCGGTGCGCCGCACGAAGCGCCATGCGTCCTTGCGGCGTTTCCGCGTCGTTGGCACGGCCGCGGCTACATCGACATGTCTATCCCGTACACGCATGGCAGCTTCCGCCGTACTCTGGCACTGGCTCTTGCCGCAGGGCGACCGATCCCCCGCGGGAATAGAGAATCCCACAGGATACGCAGGTGAAAATGGCGGGTTCTCCAGCTTTCGGAGGGCAGGATTCTCCCGACGCGCAGAGTAGAACTCCGTCCCTCTCGACACAGCGGGTGAAAGCCGTTTGGAGTACCGCCTTATGAGTTTTGACGAACAAGTTCGGTAATGAACCCGGCGACAGGCGCTCTTCGTAGGGCGAGCGTCCCCGCTCGCCGAAGATGTCGTGCGAGGACGCACGACCTACGCGGAGAGCGGTTCACGCGACATTACCGAGCTTGTTCGTCAAAACTCATAAGGCGGGTCTATGAGTCTGCCGGCGCAGCCGGCTCCACATGGCGTAAACGCGGAAGGGAAGAAGGAGTGCCGGACTGTTTGGCCCGCGTAAACGCGGTACTCCGAACGCCTGCGTCAGCGCGGTATGCCAAACCCTGCGTCGGCGCAGAACTGCCCACACCGCGTCAACGCGGTACGGCAGATGCCGCCCCAGGGCTTCTGCCGCCGAGGTGCCTGGGACGCGGGCTTATCCCTTCGGGGTGAGCGGATAGCGGACCTGGAACGTGGTGCCCTGCTCGGGCGTGCTGGTGAACGAGACACGGCCGTGCAGGTAGCGCTCGGTCAGGAGCTTGATGCTGTAGGTGCCGACGCCCCGGCCGGGGCCTTTGGTGGAGAACGAGCGCTGGAAGATCTGAAGCTGGACCTCGCGCGGGATGACGCCGGGGTTGTGGACGCGGAATTCGATCTGGCCGTCGAGCTTCGTGCAGCCGGCGGTGACCGTCTCGCCGGATCGGCAGGCCTCCAGGGCGTTCTTGATCAGGTTGCACAGGACCCGCGACAGCAGGGTGCGGTCGCTCACGACCGGGATGTCTTTCGCGTCCGGGTCCAAGCGCAGGTGGCGGTCCTGCGCGACCGGATGGCGGCGGTACAGCTCGACCGCCTCCTGCAGCAGCGGCAGGGAGCGCAGGGGCTCGGGCTTCCAGGGCAGCTCGCCCGTCTCGGCGCGGATCAGGATGCGCTGGGCGTCGATCTCCTCGATCAGTTGGCGGCAGAGCCGGCCGAGCGTATCGACGTAGCCTTCGACCTGGTCGGGCTTGGCCCCTTTCAGAAAGTCGGTGTACCAGGAGAGGCCGTAGGCGACGTTGTAGATGTCATGCAGGAAGATGTGCTCGAGCGACTGGCGGCGTTTCTCGTGGCCGATATCCAGGGCAGCCAGGATCGTGAACGCCTCGTTCTCGATCGTCACCGGGGTTGTCCAGACCCGCAGCTCCAGGGCCTCGGCGTTGGGGCCGCGCAGGATGCGGCACTCTTTGACGTCGGCTTTGCCGCTCAGGCTACTCAGGACGGCGTGGACCGCCCCGCAGGTGCTGCACGCCTCCGTGGTGCCGCAGCCGCTGTCCTCTTCGAAGGCGTGGGCACAGCCCAGGACCTCCCCCACGCGTTGGCCCAAAACGCCGTCCTGCCGTTCTTGCGCCGACAGCAACTCCAGAAAACGCTCGTTCGCAAACACGATCTGCCGGAACTCGTTGACCGCCAGCAGAATACAGGGCACGACGTCGGGCAGAAGGCCCAGCAGCTTCTTGCCGGCGAACAGGCGCGCCTGCCGCGCGATCTGGTCCGCCGACGCCCGCTCCGCCGGAGCGAACTTCGTCGAGGGTCTTCTTGCCGCCATCTTACTTGCCTCTACCCAAGACCTCCCTCCCACGAACACGGCGCCGTCCTGCCAAGTCCCGGGGGCACGGCCTTTGGATAGTTTATCATCCTACAATCCGACGGGCTAGGCAACAGAAAAAATGTCGAACTTCAGAACTTCACCGTGTGTCCTGCGTAATGTACCCCGGCGTGGCCCACAGGCATGCCAGGATGACCCTACCGCTTCCAAGGGGCCGACAATGAAGATCGCCTTCCCGTACGGGCTGATGGTCACCATGAC